>ERZ808267.13-NODE-13-length-161887-cov-5.795887_pt1 | contig 161887 bp, 148 predicted proteins | sample MGYA00521241_ERZ808267 | MGnify/ENA primary metagenome ERZ808267 (study PRJEB31516, sample SAMN03275592) | gut metagenome | biome: mammalia-associated habitat; material: feces | host: Papio cynocephalus | place: Kenya | collected 2012-07-19 ...
GTTACAGGTAGGTATTTATCGAACAAAGTGTTACAAAAATGCTTGACCAGTACAGTCTGTTAACTTTCTGAACTCAACACAAACTGCCATCCGTGTTGTTCAATGTTCCCTCCATTGGCGGTATAATAAAGCTATCAAATGAAGGATTGTCTTATGCGATGCTCGAAAAGCACATTGCCGATCAGGAGGAACTGCCGGACAATACGGATGTAATCCAGCGCAAGCAATGCGAAATCGAGAAACTGATGAATAAGCGGACAAACCTAATTGAGATGAGAGCCGAGGGTGACATTGATAAGGAAATGTTTCGCTCAATTCCGTCAAGCTCTTGGAGCTACGGGAGCGTCTGAAGGAGTACACAGGATTTGACTACTCGGTTATCCCCGAAAGCATTGTGGAGGCGTTTATTGAGCGTATTTGGGTGTCAAAGGATGAGTTTCGTTGATATCTGAGAACCGGAAACAATGAAGAAGGCGAATTTGACCCGCAGGAGAGTCTATAAGTGGGTGGATTTGAATGTGAGCGTGTAGATATGAAATAGTTGGCGCTATGTATTGCTTGCCGCACAGGCTGCTATTGCTAGCAAGTAGGGCATTGCCATATACTGGTAAGTGAAAATTAATTAGTTTAATAAGCTCCCAATCACGCGTAAAAGTGTGGTTGGGAGTTTTTGTCGTTTATTGGTGTAAAGAATGATTGGGAGTGGTATAATGATGGTAAATAAATATGTATTGAATATATGGAGGACTAAATGAACCTATTTATGTCAACAGAGGATTATGGTGAATATACTCGTTATGCAGGACCGAAGACAAATATTAGTAGAAAAGCTATTTTGCAGGGATTTGGATATTCTTACTCCGAAAACAGAATAGTGCATAATAAAAATAGCAATAATATGATTGTTTTTTTGGATTATGTGGATGCAAATGAAAAGTATGACTTGTGGGAAAACGGAGTGATTTTACATCTTAGAGGGTCAGGGAGATATAATAAAATGAATGACATTGAACGATGAGGTGTTATATAATTTAGATAGAAATAGTGTAGCTGTGCACTTGTTTTGGTCTGAAAATAAGAAAAAATATAGATATGGTCAGGTTCTCATCCGTCAAGACAAACCGTATCAAGTTAAAGAATGTGATGAAAATGGTACAAAAATATATATTTGGGTATTTCCTCTTATTCCATCCATTGCTTATAAAATGGATGAAAAGTATTCTTTTAAAAAAGAAAAAAGTATTGGGAAGAATAATTCAGAATATTTATTCCCAAATATGTTGGAAGATATAAGGTTAACGGAAGAAATAAATTATACAAACTTTAATGGCGTAGATGATACATTTGAATATTTGGGAAAGGCGAGAAAAAAGGTTGATGTAACAGTAGTATAACAAGGCACAGCTTGATGAAATTGTCGATATAATGCTTGAATGTGTATGCTCCGAAGCGGAAATGCAGAATATCGGAAGGGATAAAGTTCCGACCGAGCTTGTCAAGAGCTGTATTCTGAAACTCAATTCAATGCACATCGAATATATCTTCTCCTGCCTGAAAGAAAATCCAAGCAAAGTGCGTAATATCAAGTCCTACTTGAAAACAGTCCTGTATAATGCAGCCGTTACTATCGACAACTATTATACCTCCGAAGTGAATTATCACTTTAATGGGGATGGTTAATCCGTCCCTTTACTTTTCGGGCGGTATATTATATAATTTAGTCAGTTGAGCAGTTCGACTGCTCGCTAAATAAGAATTTGCAGGAAAAATATAGATGGGTATAAGGTTAGCACAATCATCTGATTGTAACATTGTCAAATGGTTGGATATGTATTGTATTGATATCAGGGGGTTGTATGAAAAAAAGGTATAAGATTTTAATACTTGTAATCTTTATCTTATCTATTATATGGTGTGCTTTTAACATTAACACCTATATGCATCAACGAAATTGGGTTACTACGACAGCTACAATAACATTTGTTGGATTACCAGATGGTGTCGTGATTGGAACATATACAGATATAAATAATCACACCCACTCCGATGTAACTTTATATATTGATCCTTTTTATAAAGGTTACAACGCTAACGTTGATAGACTAGTTGGAAAGAAAATTGACATTATATATAATCCATTAACTGGAGAAGTAGCTAAGAGCAATACCGTGTACTATTGGATTTCATTATTTCTATTTTTATTGTTGTCATTATCATTGTGCCTCTGCATTAAAAAACCGTTCACACATCTTATAAAACGACAAAAGAAATAAAACTTTATCAAGAATAAGCGAGTTGACAAATTCAGCTCGCTTATTTTTTTGTTGTAATCATATTATAGACTTATACTTATTAAGTGTGTGTAATACTATGATTATAAACTCTTCTGTCAATACATCTTGGAACATAAAAACGACACTATATGCCAAAAACATTGAATTTTCATTGAAAATCTGCAAGAATTGAGGTGACGGCTTTTGCGAAAGTCAAATGAGCCGAACAAAATGATTTTGATGACAATAATTGCAGGATTAGTTCTGCTTACACTGACATTGATTTCAAGAAGTGCTTGCACAATTTGTTTCTGTCAGCCAAGCGAGCCTATTGCTCTGCAAAGCGTTATCCGAGAAAAAAATTGAAGAAACTGAATAGTATCGTTCTGAAGTTCAGCTCTTCTCTGGCAGCTTTAGCATTACTCGTTGGTGTGTCATCTGCGGCTTTTGCCTGCTATTTCTGGTTCAATCAGCCTGAAATGCCCCAAGCTATCGAGAAATTCAGAAAAGACATCTAAAGTGTAATGAACAAGAATATTATTTGTAGTGAGGTAGTGGGATTAGTTGGAGAACCTTTTTCAATTGAAACAACCTCACAGTTTGATACTGCGACACTTACTTTCAAAATTGACCAGTCCATGCTCGGTGAAACTGAGTTTGACAACCTTATGTTCTTATGGTACGATAAGGAGAACTATGAATTTGTAGAACTCGAAACATTCTACGACTATGAAAACAGCACCGTAAGCATTGAAACAACTCATTTCAGTAGATATATGGTTGTTGACAAGTATCTTTGGTACGAAGCTTGGGCTGTTGAGTTTAACTACAATCCTGCCGAGACACTGAGATTGGCTTTGCAAAAAATTTCCAGCAACGGTGATACAAGTTTTAATGCAGCAATCTCAACCTCAATTAATGCATTTAATGCTGATGATATTGGAGTATCTTATACGAATAACAGAATTATTCTTTTATCTGATGGTGGTTCTTCTGTTTCTGATAGCATTTTGGACACGGCAAAATCTAAAAACATCAAAATATACACTATTGGACTTGGTTCAAGTTCCAATGATACACGTCTTGAGTATATTGCTGATTATACAGGTGGCGAATTTTTTAAGGAGTATACTGCCGATGAACTAATTGATATCTACACTGAAGTGGGTATTAATAGTGATTTTGATACTACTGATACCGATGGTGATGGTTTATATGATGCTGTAGAAACGGCGGGCATAAGACTTCAAAACGGAGTCATCTTAAAAAACAATCCCGAAACCGATACTTTCTATGCTAATCCAACTAAGTTAGATACAGACGGAGATGGATTGAATGACGGTGTTGAAATAGACCCTGCTATTCGTTGGAAGAGTGGCAGTGTTCATTCTGGTCAAAGAGAGTATTTCTTCGTAATGCTCTCTAATCCTAGTGATAAAGCTACTTGCAAACGAAATAATGGAATCGGCAACTTCAATACCAGATCCACAAGAAACAAATGCACTGCTTTGGAAAGTTAATGGAACTTTTAATGGCAGTGTTGGCTATTACGAACTGTTAGTTGATCCAGCGTCAAATTGTGTGTGGCACTTTGTCTTCAAATCTTAGAGAGGTGGGGCTAAATGAAAAAATTAATATACGAGCGCAATACCCATAGTCTGAATTATGCTGAGAGATGCAGTGCAAATAGTTACTCATTAACAATAAATTTCTTAGAGTTGATTTTTGATTATGATTCCAATGTACTTATTGGCGTTCAGGGATTTCTGCCATTAATCAAAGCGAAATGTTGTGATATTAAACTTCCTACATCTAAAGATGGTCTATACCAAATTACTAACATTAACAACAGCAAAATTCGACAGGGCGGTATATACGACTATTTTTCAGTTGTCACAACAGCCAAATTTGATAACAATGAAGTACAGATAAAGTATGACACAAAAGAAGGTTTTATTGAACTCGATCTTTTTCCAATTGGTAAAGATGCTTCTTTTATAACTATTGATAAAAATCTCATATGTTCAGTTAATAATACAGGAGTGTTACAGAGGTTGTATATCATACCTGATCAATTTGTAGGCTGATCATTGCAAATGAGATGAAGCTGAATTATGTTCCTGTTCCTGTGCTTTATCTCTGCCTAACAGGAATACATCCCATTTCAATGAAATGGTGGATATGAGTTCACCTGAATACACTCACGACCTTATGAACGAAATCATAAATTCCATTTTGGTTGAAGATAACCGTTTTATATGGAATTTCAGTTACAATAAAACAGAGAACGCAGATACAAACATCAGCGTTGACGGAACCAAGAGATGCCCTGTAATTTCGATTGACGGCGAAATTATGGGGACTCCTTCGGGAGTCCCCGATTTTTTACATATATCAGAGGATAATTCTTTGAATTTACCTGCGGAAATCCGCAATAATCCGTTGTTTGCCAAAAACTTATCCCTAATACTCCACCTGCACAGGCTGCTATTGCCCAGAAGTAGGTAATTGAATTTTTAAAAACCGTTTTAAGGACTGTTTGGTTCTTAAAACGGTCTTTTTTCAATAGTTAGATATTGAAAAAGGACATAATTATGGTATAATTAGACCATAAACAAGGAGGTGTATACTATGCCACAAATAATTCCAATTAAAGATTTGAAGAATACATCGGAGATATCTGATATGTGCCATAAGACAGAGAAGCCAATTTATGTTACGAAAAATGGATATGGCGATATGGTAATTATGAGCATTGAGAATTATGAGTCGATAATGAGACAGATTGCCATGTACAGAGATATAGAGATATCTGAAAAGCAGATAGAGGCAGGACAGCTAAAGGATGCCAGAACAGCACTTAGAGAAACGAGGGCAAAGTATGGCTTATAAATTAAATGTTACAGACCATGCTGACGAATTACTTGATAATCTTATGTATCATTTGATTTATCGCTTAAAGAATAAACAGGCAGCGAAGCATTTGTTAGATTGTATTGATGTAATCTATGATAGGTTGGAGGTCAATCCTTTTCAATTTGCAGAATGTAGAGATTCATATCTTGCCAAGAAAGGGTATAGAGAAGCAGTTGTGCCACAGGTGAATTATATTATCATTTTTGATGTGAGACATGATCTTGTAAATGTAGTTGGTATTTTCCACCAGTTAGAGAATTATCAAAATAAATTGTAATATGCTTGGGGTAGATCAGAGTCAGTCGAAAGGCTGACTCTGATTTTTTGGCATCTTTTCGTAGTCGAAAAGATAATTAAGCAGTTCATGCAACTTTTTAAGAATAATTTCAAGACAATCTTTACAGAAATTAAGACGAGAGCTAACAGCTAAAGATAAAAGAAAGCTACTGCAAATCCGATGGTTAACAATCCAAATACTGTATGAGGATGATTGGTCTGAAGTATTGAACGTTCCAATAATTGAGAGACATCTGATACCATGAAATCCACAATGCCTTAGTCTGTTGTATTGATGTGATTGCTCTACTTTTCGTAGGTAGTAAAAATAATATCCGTGATTTAGAATTATAGCTGAAATTTAATTAATGGAGGGATATTATGGATAATATGACGGCAAAGGTAAGCTGCTTTGCAAGAGCATACCATCACAAAAACAACAGGAATCATATTTTTGATGACAACATGGCAGAAAAGCTGCTGGGAAAGGATTATGAGAGGATAGCGCAGAATATGTGGGATGGAATGAGCTTTTTCTTCCCCGGTTTTGAAGGAACACAGGAAGAAGGCTTAAGACTGATTGTGGATAAGCAATTATCTCCGTCTGTACTTGCAAGAAGCGCATATTGTGAAGGTATACTTAATAAGGAGAAAGAAACAGGATGCAGGCAATATATTATATTTGCATCAGGTTATGATACATTTGCGATGAGAAATACAGATAAAGCTTTTTCCGTATATGAATTGGATCTGCCGGAAATGATTTCTGACAAAATAGAAAGAGTAGAAAAATCTGTGGGGGAATCAGGTGCAATATATATTCCCTGTAATCTTGCGAAAAAAACGTGGAAGGATAAGCTGACAGAATCAGGATATTCTAAAAATGTAAAATCCTTTGGAAGCCTGCTTGGAATCAGCTATTATCTTACTAAAACCGAATTTGAAGAGTTTCTGTTGAATGTCAATGACATTATGGCAGAGAAATCGGTAATATGCTTTGATTATCCGTCAACAGATGAAAGTAATGTAACAAAGAAAAACCAAATGCTGGCTTCGGGGGCAGGTGAGCAGATGAAAGCAATGTATTCATATTCGGAAATGAAATTGCTTTTGCAAAATTGTGGTTTCGATTTATCAGAGCATCTGGATGACATGGAAGTAACAAAACGATATTTTGCGGAGTATAACAAGTGTAATCCGGGCAATCAGATGCAGGCTCCAATGGGGGTTGCTTATGTAAAGGCAACAAAAAAGTGCCTGCCTGCATGACCGAAGTGAGTATGTCCTATGTCATGCCCTACATTATAACAGACGCAGGAATAATTTTAAAATAATTTGGAAATCTGATTGTATCGGTGGTAAGGCTTGCGCCGGGTAGAATTTTTATGTTATTCTTACACAAAGAAGAAATGTGAAATGATAAACTGTTACAGCATTGGAGTCAGAATGTGTGTGGCAGGAATTGTAAGATATGAAGGCGTGACGGAGAATGAGCAGGTATGAAAAAAGATAAATTACACATAGAAAAGAGAATATTGCAACTATCCTTTCTTGGCAGCGTTTTATTTATTCTGGCTGAGGCAATAATGGCAGCAATTACACATTCCCACTCAATTTTGACAGATTGTCTGTTTGATGCGGCAGACCTGGTAATGATAGGTCCGTTTCTTGTATTGATTCCTTTGCTCTACAAGCCGGTAACAGAGAAGCACCCATACGGGTATGCTCAGGTTGAATCATTGTTTTTACTTGTAAAATACAGTGTATTGCTGGCAATAACCTGTAATCTGATGATTGAAAATATTAAGCTGCTTCTCCATGGGGGACATAATGTAGATGCCGGAAGTATAGCTGTATTTGAGCTGATTGTATGCATGGGATGTCTTGGAATGTATATAATACTGAATCATTACAGCAAAAAATACGAATCAACAACAATCAGGGCAGAGCTATATATGTGGAAGCTTGACATAGTAAGCAGTATGGGAGTGGCTATTGCCTTTGCGGTGCAGACCATACTCCTTAGAACAACTCTAAGCTTTCTTGCTCCTTATATAGATCCTTTAGTCGCAGTTGTAATGGCATTGCTTCTGATAAAGGAACCTCTGAAGGTGATATTTCAAAGCATAAAAAGCCTGATATTGTTTGCTCCGGAGGAAGAGGTGCTGGACCAGATTCGTTCTATTGTGGACAGGCATATGAAGGATTATACTTATGAGGTTACATTTCTGGATGTGATTCAGACAGGAAGAAAGCTGTGGGTGGAGGTTTATATCGGCAATGAGACAGATGTAATACATATCAGTGTTTTGCACCGTGTCCGTGATGAAATTAAACAGGAGCTACGACATAAATATGATCAGGTATATATAGAGATTATTCCTGATTAGAGATTAATAATATAATATATTCTTGACATATAAACGACCGTTTACTATAATTTGATAGTAAACGGTCGTTTATATTTAAAAATGCATAGAAGATGTGAGGTGAATTTTATATGATAGCTATGGAAAATGACTGGTATAAAAAAATTTGGACAATGGATATTAAGAATAATTCATGGGTGGAGGATACAAAAAGACAGGTGGATTTTCTTATTGACAAATTAAATTTGCAGGGCAATGAGAGAATACTGGATCTGGCATGTGGCTTCGGACGCCATTCACTGGAGCTGGCACGCAGAGGGTATAGTGTAATGGGAGTGGATATTACACCGGAATATATTGAATATGCAGCCAGAGAGGCAGAAAAGGAGGGTCTTAATGCAAGGTTTGTATGCATGGATATTCGAAAGGCAGACTTTCCGGGTGAATTTGATGTAGTTATTAATATGGCAGACGGTGCTGTGGGATATCTGGAAAATGATATTGAAAATATGAAAATTTTTCAGGTGGTGTCAAAAGCATTAAAAAAGGGAGGTAAGCATTTCATGGATATTATGAATGGTGATTATGCCAGGACCCACTTTCCCTGCAAAATGTGGGATGCAGGGGAAAACAGCCTTACCTTATCCGAATTTGAATGGGATGCAAAAAGAAAAACCTTAATATACGGACAAAAGGATTATCTGTATAACAGGCAGCTTACCAGACCGGAAATTACCGAGGGAAATCCCATAAGGCTGTATTCTCTTAACGAGATAGAAGATATTTTATCAGCTGTGGGAATGAAGGTGTATGACACTTATTCTGATTTTAATGGTGCAATGTCTTCAGATAACAGAATCCAGCTTATGGTCTGCTCAAAAAAGGAGTAGCACATAAAAATATAAAAGAATGGAAAAGATTTAGAAAAAACATTAAAAGGCATAGACAAAATATCCGCTATTGATTGGAAAAATGCAAGGCTTATGTTATAATTGAAATGATTGTACATTACATTTTGAATTAACGGCAGGAAGTCAGCCGGTTCAGAGTAATTGGAAGTCAAGAAAATGTGAATATATGACGGAAACAGTATTTTGTTATATACAATATAAGCTTTTTATTTAGGGGGTATTTTATGAAAAAAGGATTTAAAAAGGTAATTGCATTTTTGATGTGTATTCTGTTGCTTCTTACTACGGTATGGAGCGATGGAATAAGACTGTTTGCCGAGGGGGAGGAGCAGACGGGAGGTGAGCCTGCTGAACAGGCCTTTTCCGACATTGTAACCGGTTCGTCAATATCGAAAACTATGGATATTAAGATGACAGATTCCCTCAAGGTGATTTTATCGTTCAAGCTTCCTGATGATACTGCCGACTGGAGCTTAGATGATAATTATACTTACAGGTATGATATTAATGCAATAGAAGCTGTTAAGGACGGAGAAAGCCAGGGAAGGGCTGCATTGATTGCCCAGACATCTACTACAGAGCCTTTGCCTGTTGTTATGGACGGTGTTAAGGTTGGTACATATACAATAGTAAACGGAGTTGTTCATATAAGTTTTAAGGACGGACTTGATTATCTTCGCAATTCAGAGATAAGCCGTGTAGGAACCTTTGAATTCCAATGTGGATTAAGGGAAGAAGCCTTTGATAATCAGAGCGGTACCTACACACTTAAGTTTTCTACTGATACCAATGTAGTTAATCCAACTATTACAACCCAGGACAAGGATGTTGTAAAAGGTGGTGTAACAATAGAAAAATCGGCCGCAGTATTTGATGAAGATACTAAAACTGCAAGATATACAATTACCGTCAATAATATAAGCGGAGGAGTAATAAGTAATCTTGTAGTTTCTGACAGCATGGGCTCATATCTTTCTTATGACAGTATAGAAACAGCCGGTATAACTGTAGATGACAGTGATTTACAGAATATTACATTTACCATGTCATCAGTGCCGGAGGGAGAGACAAGCTTTACATATACATGTAAGGTAAGTGATGGTGCTTTTTTAAATGCAAATTCTTCCAACGGAAGCAGCAAGGGATTAAATAACAGCATAACTGCGTCAATAGATAACAAGCCTATATATGTTGATAATAATAATAAGACAAAGCAGGATACTTCTTTTTCAATTAAGAAGGATATTGTAACCAAGAAAGCAGCGGCTGCAGGAGACAGGCGCGTAAAATGGACTATAACAATTAATAAGGGTGATACTGCGTTTGACCTTAAGGGTTATACTTTTTCTGATTCCATGGAAGCAGGAATGGATATAGATGGCTCTGCCATATCAGTGACAGGAGATAATCAAAGTGTTGTCATGGGATTGAAGGATGCAATTATCAACAAACAGGATTATTCATTCCCCGACGGTACAACAGGTGAATATGTAATTACATATGAAACTGAGGTAACCGCTTCTGCAGGAGTAAAGTCATATACCAATACAGCAACTGTGTCAAATGGTACATATACGGATACTGCAAAAGCCACATCCCCGAAGGTGGGCAATGCCATATGCAGCAAAACACCAGGAACTCCTGCCGTTGATGAGAATACAGGAAGTGCCACTGAAGGAGAGCTTATTATTCCGTGGACAACAGTTATAGATGTTCCGGATTATATTACAACTCTGAGTTATAAAGATTATATGAATAACTGGTATGGTGAGAATGGACTTGGCTTTGTAGAAGAAGGAGGAAGTGTATTTACAATTACCGGTCAGGATGGAAATGCGCTTTCAATGGGAAGTGATTATACCGTATCAGGCAGTGGGCTTGAACGTACAATTCAATTTACAAATGACGGAATTGATAAGATAAAAGGTAAAAAAATTAACATTACCTATAGTACTGTTGGAAATTACAGCTCGAGAGAGTATGAGGATAATAACAGTAAATATACTAACAGATATATCCTGTATTACGATTCAGAGAAAGAGGAGGGAAGTGCCCAGATAGATGTTCCAAAGAACAAGCCACGCACACCGGACAGCTTCATTGAAAAGGTTGTTGATTCTGTTGATAAAAAGAATCACACCATTACATGGAAGATAACCGTAAAGGCCGATGAGGATACCCCGATATCAGACCTTGTTCTTGTTGATGAAATTGAAGATATGTCATATTGGGGATATAAAGGTATAAAATCCGATGAAGCATATGTGTATATTAAAGACAGCTCATATATGGAATACAGATACCCGATGGATGTAAAAGATATAAGCAGCGGCGGTAATACAAAATATCGGTTTACCGTAGATTTTTCAAATCCGTCATATCAGCTTGATAATATACAGGTATGGGGAAATCCGCAAGACAGGCTTAATAAAGATAGCTTTACCGGGGAAGTCTCCATATATTATACAACCCGGGTAGCAGGAAACAGACTATTGTATAATAATACTTCAACATATACTAACAGTGTTAACGCTACCGCTGATATTAATAATGTTGTAGTAACTGATTCTGACAGTGCATCAAGGGAGCTTACCGTTGAAGTCCTTTCCAAGAATTGTGAGCAGAATCTCTCAGATGGTGTAAATGTACTCACATATACTATTAAGGTGAATCCTGACGGAGAAAAGCTTAATCCTGATCAAAATATGAATTATTATCTGGTAGAGGATTCCATGCCTTCAAATCAGATATGGATTAATGATGCCTCAAAAACCATTCTTACCAATGCTGATACTAAAGAAGTATTAACCAGAGTGGATACTGCTGACGAGGTAATTTCGGCACCTGCGGGAAGTAATGTATATCACATCAGTTATATTGATAACATGCTGACATTTACTGTCCCTGATGCTATACCTATAAACATAACCTATAAGGTGACAATGTTAAGTGATGCTGCCGAAGGAAACAAGACTTATGTAAATACAGTCCAGCTTGCAAAGCCATATGTAAGCAACAAATCATATGTTGAAAACAGCCAGAAAAGACATGTGTCATCTTCTTCAATGACAATGGTCGGAACAAGGCTTTTTGAGACAAGTAAGGTGGATGCAACCAATACGACAAAGTATCTTTCCGGAGCAAAGTTTGAAGCTGTTGAGTATGTTTATGATTCAGCCTCCGATGTATGGGCTTTGTCAGGAAATGTATTTGAGGTTACAACAGACAGTACAGGAAGAATGTGGGATGAAAAATATGTTCCTACAGGAAGCTCCCAGCCTGATTCAAAAATTCAGAAGAATAATTATTATGTAATAAGGGAAACAGATGCTCCTTATGGCTATGAAATATCTGATCAGGTATACAAGGTTATTGTTGTCGATTCCCAGACTATAGCAGTTAATGCCCTTAATAAACTTCCACAGGATGTGTATAGAATAACTGCAGGTACTGAACTCATTTTTTCGGATATGCCAAGCCGGGTACTTCCTGAGAATGAGCTTATAATTAATAAGAATTATTATATGGCAGACGGAGTAACAGCCGCCACACCGGCTTCTAATGCCCTGCTGCAGGTATTTGAAGGAAATCTTACCCTGAATCAGTGTGAGAGTGGAAAATTTACTCCGTTTAATACCGGAGTCATAGAAGGAAATTTTACATATCAGAATGCTGATAATAAGATTATACTGAAGGAAATTCCTGATGGAACTTATACTGTATTTGAAAAATCGGCACCGGATGGCTATGACAGATTAAACAGAGTATATCATTTTACCGTTACAGATCATAAGATATCCTGGGAGGGAGAACCGGGAGAATATAAGCCGGATGCAATTGAAATAAAGAATGTCCAGACCTTTGACAACAGTATAATAATAAACAAGAGATATTTTGGAGCAAAGGATACAGAAAAGAACAGTCCGTTGACAAATATCCATAAAAAGGCAGAATTTACCTGTACAATGACTCATGAATTAGATGAGACAGGGGCATATGTTCCTGTTTCAGGCGTAAAAAATGTAATGACAACACAGGATGGATTTACTTATGCTATCTATAAGCTCAGTGCCGGTAAATATTTAATTGAGGAAAGTGCTGCAGATATTTATATACCTGATGTTCTTCTTCCTCTTACTGTTGAGATATCGGCTAACGGTATAGTTAAGATATATGACAATAACGGTAGTGAGATATCCTACAATCTCGGCTCAAATATGCTTCATCGTAAGCTCACTCTTGATAATGTTATAAGGGATAACAGCTTTGTTATCAGAAAAACATACTATGACAAGGACGGTAATATAATAGAGGCAAATACTATTCCTGAAACAGGTACAGGAAGACAAAAGGTAGAATTTACATTATATAAATGGAAAGGCTCCGGAGATAAGCTTCAAAAGGTTAATTATGTGAACACTGTTTCGGGTACTGACTATGAGGTATATAAGCTGGATAAGGCTATTGTTAACGGAGATTACGATCAATATGTATGGAATAATATTGAGCCGGGATATTATATGGCAGAGGAATCCCTGAAAAGTCAGGATACATCTGATTATGAGGCCTTACAAAGCGTATACTTTTATGTAGATGATGAATACAGGGTGCATGTTAATAATGAACAGACAGGGTCTTATGACAATATGGCAGCTGTTGTAAACAGAGAGGTGGATGGAGCTGTGTGCAGATTTTATCTGCAAAAGGCAATTGCCAATCAGTCCGGAACCGGCGAGACGCTAATTACAACAGAACCTTCTGATATAGGATTTACACTTACAAATACAAGCAATGGGCAGAACATACCATTTACATTTAACAGTGCCAAGCAGCGATGGGAGGCTGTGGGACTTCAGGCCGGTGAATATACAGTTGAAGAAACCGCTGTAAGGGAAGGCTATGAGCCGGCGGAGATAATAAGCTTTGAAATTGGAGACAGGCAGGATGGCTCCGGAATAGAGATAAAGAATATTAAATACGGAACAGAGCCTGTCAGCGAAGACACAAGTGATTTCAGAACATCCATGGTGGCTGAGGATGGCATGGAAACTATGGTTGCTACATTAATTAACAGACCGGTTTCCAATTCACTTACGCTTAATAAGCTTTATTTGCAACCGGGTAAGACAAGCCCTGCGGTTCATAATACAAACGCAGAATTTGTTGTTTTCAGGGTAAATGGCAGCAGTCTCACAAAGGTTGGAACTATGTCTACATTGGACGGAAATACTTATACAATGGAGAAATTCGATCCGGGAGAATATGTAGTTAAGGAAACCTATGTACCTGAAGGCTTCACAGGGGCAGCAGATATAAGCTTTACCGTTTCTGATGACTTTAAACTTACAGTCAATGCGCCTGGGGCTGTCTCCGGTCTTGATGCCACTGTTCAGACAGACAATGTCCTTTCAAACAGAATTAGGATTACTAAAAAATATACATATATGAATGGAACCGAGGTTACGGATGCTGACAGGACAGACTTCCTTAGCGAAACAGAATTCAAATTGTATGACAGCCAGAACCGGGAAGTATCCGGAAAGCTTTCATTTACCAATGGTGTAATCGAAGTGAAAGATATCTCTCAGGGAGCTTACACAATTAGGGAAACCGGTACTCCTTCCGGCTTTAGTCCGGCAGCTGATATCAGTCTTGTTGTAGGCGCAGATGGAAATATAAGTGTTGCTTATCAGGGAACACGAAGCGATTTTTCATCTATATACGGCAATAACAGTGCAGATGTTTCAGCTACCCTGTACAACAGGCAGCTTACAAATGAACTGACTGTGCAAAAGCAATATTATAAGCCTGATGGAGTTACACCGATACCTTTAAACAGTATAACCCAGTTTGCTGTATTTACAATTTCGAGAACAGATAATGCCGAAATTACAGGAATGAATGCTTCGGTCAGCCAGCGAAACGGAAAATACATTTTTTCCAATCTTGTTCCCGGGGAATATAAGCTGACAGAAACAGCACCGGAGGGATTCAGACCGGTAAGTGAGATTGTTTTTACGGTTGATAAGCATGGAAATATAATATGGCCGTCTACAAGTCCTGCCGGATGGTCTCTTGGGGGCACAAATAATAGTCATAATGTATCAGTGAAAGCTTATAACAGCAAGCTTCCAAACGAATTAAAGCTTAAAAAGAACTATTATGACGAGGAAGGAAACGAAGTAGTTCCCGATGACAGCGATCCTTCCAATATAGCAGGATTTGTGCTTAAGGATGTGTCGGGAAATGAATACATACTTATTTATGACAGAACTACAACGTTTTATTCGGTAAGTAATGTTCCTACAGGAACTTATTCATTAATTGAGACTGTTCCTGATGGATATAAGGAAAGCGGAAACATCACGGTGACTGTTTACCGGGATGGAACAATTGATGCTTCATTTTCAGGAAATAATCCGGGAGATTTTTCAATAACAGGAGGCGGAACAAGAGAAAATGCACTTATTGTATACAATAACCACCAGGTTTCAAACAAAATTACAATACATAAGTCTTATGTTTCCGCAAGGGGTAAAAATCTGGATATAGCCAGTGATTTATTTGCCGAGGAATATGCAGATTTCAGATTGTACAGGGATTACGGACAGAGTACACAGACAGAAATAACAGGAGCCAGGGTATATAAGAACAAATTAAATGGCACATATACATTTTTTAATCTGGAGCCGGGAGCTTATACTATTGTAGAAACTCCGGGAACAGGCTTTGCCGGATACCGTGATATAACATTTACTGTCCTTTCAGACAGAACCATAGCTGCTTTAAGCGAAACAGCCCTGTCAGGAAGTGACAGCTATATTAAGGACATCAGTGTAGAAAATGTACGGAATGTGTATGATAACAGCTTTACATTTACCAAGCTGTTTGTAGACGAAAACGGAAATACCGTTACTGATGCGGGAGAGTATAATAATCTGATTGGTGCTACGGAATTTGTTGTAATTGATGCAGATAACAATGAACAATCCCTGTCTTATGATGCTGTAAACCGGGAATACAGGCTGTCTAATCTTGAACCGGGAAATTATATAATCAGGGAAAAGAAATGCCCTGACAATTACAGACGGGCAGATGACATTACCTTAAGGGTAGTAAAGACAGGTAATGGCAACAGTATAATATATGCGGATTACAATGGATTAAGTCAGGATATAGATATTATGAATCCGGCTACTGCAGCGGTGAGCGCAGCTCTTAAAAATTACAGTGATGCCTATGTTTTTATAAGTAAGAGAACAATGACAGGTCAGAGCGAGCTGGCAGGGGCAGTGCTTTCCATAACTGATACAGCAGGTAATATTATTATTCCGGAATGGGTATCGGGTAATACTGAATATGGAATACCTTTGAACAGCTTTGAACGCAATAAGGTTTATATCTTAAAAGAGGTAAAGACACCTTTTGGATATGATTATTTTAATCCGATTTTCTTTATGATAGATGACGGTGGACAGATAAGCATCTCAGACTCTGCCGGTGGAAACTATCAGCAATTATCAGGAAATGTAATAATTGCAAGAGATGAGGTTAAAAAGCTTGCCATAAAAAAGATTGACAGCGAAACTAATACTAACCTTAAGGGAGCCGGACTGGTAATTAAGGATGATACGAATAATGTTATTGCAGGAGAGTGGACAACAGGAGCTGCTGACTATGAGGCAGAGCTTACCGATTTTGAAGCCGGCAGGGTGTATTCGCTGGTGGAAATCAAGGCACCTGATGGATACAAAATTGCTTCACCGATAAAATTCAAATTTGATGATTATGGTGATTTGTATATTTATAATGAAAAAACAGGAGCTTTTGATTTGACAGATAATCTTGTTCTGGTGATGACAGATGAAAAAGAGGAAGTAACAGAGGATGACCGGAATCAGACTACCGAGAATACCACTGAAGATACAACGGAAAGCAATACTGAGGATACTTTTGATAATCAAACAGGAGAAAGCCATAGCAAAGATAATGAACCTTATACCGGAGACGGCGGAGTGATATACATATTGCTGTTTGTCGGTGTATGCAGTCTTTTTGGTGTTATAGTATCCGGCAAAAGGATAAAAAAATAGTAAATAACCGGGCTGTCTGTCTTGTAAAGCTTTGCCAAGGCAGACAGCTTTATTGTCTTATATTCTGTAACATAGGGTATAATTGATATGTATTGAATATATTAAAGACAGATTTTGCACAGGGATTAAGGGTCTAAAATGGAAGAACGTAAGAAAATACAACAAAAAAGAAAAATTATCAGGATAATTATTACTATCGCTGCATTGCTGTTTTGCCTTTTTCTGGGTTATATAATGATAAGATTTGCTGCAAATAAGGAATATTTTAATTACTGGATGGATTCTCATGGCATATTCGGTAAGGTGTTATATTGCCTGATGGTTATTTTTCAGATTATAGTGGCAATTATACCGGGAGAGCCTTTGGAAATTGCAGGTGGATATGCCTTTGGAGTATGGTGGGGAACCATATTGTACCTTGTCAGTGCTACCCTGGGAGGGATGTGTGTATTTGCTCTTGTAAGAAGATACGGTGATGGTATTATGGAAATGTTTTTTTCAAAAGAAAAAATAGGAGAATTAAAATTCTTACAGGTGACTAAAAGTATTGATAAAGGGAAAAAAGAGATGCTTTTATTTGTATTGTTTATTCTTCCCGGGACTCCAAAGGATTTACTTTGCTATTTCGCCGGTATGACAAGAGTCAGTCCCCTGGCCTGGCTTCTGGTATGCTCATTCGGAAGACTGCCATCATTGCTTACGTCTACAATTGGAGGAAGTGCCATAGGAACGAATAATCTTAAGGGAGCATTATGGGCATTTGGAATAGCTGCCGTTATAAGTATTTTTGGTATTCTTATTTACAGATTCATAAAAAAGAGAGAGCATCGGGAACCGGGAAAAAAGGATGAAAACATAGACTCAAAATAGCAAAGTGTAATGCATACATTGTTATGGTATTTTCCTTTTTTGTGTGATATAATCACAGGATGCATCAGTATATATTATAGTATACAATTGAAGGAGATTAGTAATGGAGCTTAGTTTTATTGAAATCTTAAAGGTTATTTTTCTTGGAATTGTTGAAGGAATCACAGAATGGCTGCCGGTGAGCAGCACAGGACATATGCTTCTGGTGGATGAATTCATAAAAATGAAGGTATCTCCTGAATTTAAGGAAATGTTTTTTTATGTTATTCAGCTTGGGGCTATATTAGCAGTTGTAATTATTTTCTGGAATAAGATGTTTCCCTTCCAATTTAAGGATAAGACAAAACCTGTTGTAATAAAGGATACCTTTTTTATGTGGTTTAAGGTTGTAGTTGCCTGTATTCCGGGGGCAATAGTTACAATTCTTTTTGATGACTATATTGAGGAGCATTTACATACACCGCTGGTAATAGGGATTGCCCTTATATTTTATGGTGTGGCATTTATTCTTGTGGAAAACTGGAATAAGGACAAACAGCCTAAAACAAAAGAGCTTTCGGATATTACATATAAGACAGCTTTTATTATAGGACTGTTCCAGGTACTTTCCATTATTCCCGGAACCTCCAGATCAGGGTCGACAATAATAGGGGCACTTATTATAGGAGTATCAAGAGTTGCGGCAGCGGAATTTACATTTTTCCTGGCAGTACCGGTTATGATAGGAATGAGCTTTCTGAAGATAATAAAGGTCGGCTTTTCCTTCACACAGGCAGAGTATGTTATACTTGCAGTGGGTACGATAACAGCATTTCTTGTGTCGGTAATAGTAATTAAATTTCTTATGGCATATATTAAGAAGAAGGACTTTAAGCTTTTTGGATGGTACAGAATAATTCTGGGTATATTGGTTATAGCTTATTTTGGATTTGCAGCATAAGCAGTATAAGAAATAATAGGAGATTAAAGTATGTCAATTTTAGAAGGAATTGAACCACGGGATGTATTCGGCTTTTTTGAGAAAATCTGTGGAATACCTCACGGATCGGGGAATACACAAAAAATAAGTGATTATCTGGTAGAATTTGCCATTGCCAGAGGGCTTGAGTATAAGCAGGATGAATTAGGAAATGTAATAATATTTAAACCGGGAACTGCAGGCTATGAGAATTCGGCTCCTGTGATTATCCAGGGACATATGGATATGGTATGCGAGAAGGAAAAGAATTGCGATATTGATTTTGATAATGAGGGTCTCAGGCTTAAGGTTAAGGATGGATATGTTGCTGCCGAGGGTACAACCCTTGGCGGAGATGACGGAATAGCCGTAGCATACGCACTGGCAATTCTTGATTCTAAGCATATACCACATCCTCCTCTTGAGGCTGTTATTACGGTGGATGAGGAAATAGGTCTGTTGGGTGCAAATGCCCTCGATTGCAAGGTATTAAAAGGCAAAACACTTCTTAATCTGGATTCGGAGGATGAAGGAATTCTGCTTGCAGGATGCGCGGGAGGAGCTACGGCAAACTGTACAATACCTCTAAAATATGAAAAATCGGATAAATATTCGGACTATGAAATTATTCTGTCAGGTATAACCGGAGGACATTCAGGTGTGGAAATTCACAGACAGGGTGCCAATTCCAATGTGTTAATGGGACGAATACTGGATATGCTGAGAAAAAGGGTGGATACAAGACTTGCATTTGTGTGCGGAGGCTTAAAGGATAATGCTATTCCCCGGGAAACAAGGGCTTTTGCAGGGATATCGAAGTCTGTTAGCAGGAATGAGGTATGTGATTGTATTGACGAAATCGGTGAAATTATATCAAAAGAGTATGGGATTACAGATAGGGATATAAGGCTGGAGATAAAGGAAACGGACAATCATCCGGCATATTTTACCGTGGATACAGAGGACAGAGTTATCTGTGCCCTGAGATGCCTTCCAAATGGTGTTATAAGAATGGATCCCAATATAGAAGGGCTGGTTCAGACCTCACTTAATATGGGAATTGTTAAGATTAAAGATACTGAGCTTATTATACAATTTTCTGTAAGAAGCAGCGTGGAATCTGAAAAGCGGGAGCTTTTGCAAAGAATAGACAATCTGGTGTCATATCTTGGAGGAAATGTAACAGTGACAGGAGAATATCCTGCATGGGAATATAAATCCGACTCAAGGCTTAGAAGGATTATGGTGGATATCTATGAAAAAATGTTTCATGAAGCTCCTGATGTAAAAACTATACATGCAGGCCTGGAATGTGGAATTTTCTCAGGCAAGATTGACAACCTTGATTGCATATCCTATGGACCGCAGATAGACAATATACACACAACAGAGGAAAGGCTTAATATAGACAGTGCAAGAAGATGCTATGAATATACAAAGGAAGTGCTGAAGGCACTAAAATGATTTACAGATTCAGGAGGAAAATAGTATGAATTTATGGCAAAATAACATCAGACAGGTTGTACCATATGTGCCGGGAGAACAGCCAAAGGGTGATAATATAATAAAGCTGAATACCAACGAAAATCCCTATGGACCATCTAAAATGGTTCTGGAGAAAAAAATACAGCTTGAAAACCTGAAGCTTTATCCGGATCCTTCCGCCGGTGCATTAGTGGATGCTATAGGAAAATATCATGGGGTGGACAGTGACCAGGTATTTGTCGGGGTGGGCTCGGATGATGTTCTTGCCATGTCATTTTTGACATTTTTTAATTCGGGAAAAGAGATTCTTTTTCCGGATGTTACATATTCCTTCTATGATGTGTGGGCTGATCTTTACAAAATCCCATATAGAACAATACCACTTGATTCAGACTTTGAAATTAATGCCCGGGATTATTATGCTGAGAACGGTGGGATTGTATTTCCGAATCCTAATGCACCGACAGGTATTGCAAAGCCTGTTGCCTTTGTAGAGGATATATTGCAGCATAACCGGGATGTTATTGTAATTGTTGATGAGGCTTATGTAGATTTTGGAGGAGAAACAGCTCTCCCATTAATAGACAGATATGATAATCTTCTGGTGGTAAGAACATATTCTAAATCCCGTTCCATGGCAGGAATGCGGATAGGTTACGCAATAGGGAACAGGGAGCTTATAAAATATCTGAATGATGTAAAATATTCTTATAACTCATATACCATGAATATGACTTCAATAATTCTGGGCGTAGAGAGCATAAAGGATGATGAATATTTTAAAGAAACCATAAAAAAGGTAATTGATACCAGGGAATGGTTTAAGGGTGAAATAAAGAAAATAGGCTTTTCCTGTACCGATTCAAAGACAAATTTTTTATTTATTACCCATAAGAGTGTGCCTGCAAAGGAAATATTTATGAAGGCAAGAGAGAATAATATATATGTAAGATATTTCGATAAGCCAAGAATCGATAATTATCTTCGTGTAACTATCGGGACAAGGAATGAAATGGAGACCTTCCTAAGCTTCCTTATGAAAATGCCGGGAATTACCGGAGAATAATATATAGGATAAAAAGTCTGTATACAAATCAAAGCATTTGTATGCAGATTTTTTGTTGCAATATATTTGCACAATGTCTACAATAAATTTGTATCTTATAAAGGAACTTCAGTGTCCTTTGTTTTTCCCAACATATTCAATTTTTATACAGGAAGGAGATGTACATAAAACCAGTGTACAAAATGTTAATGAGCTTTGAAGAATTTATTGAAGAGATGACTAAAAAAATACCGGGGTGTATGGAGGAATATAATATTAAGAGTATCCATGCAAAAAAGATATTTAAAAACAACGGGGTTGTCTGTACAGGCCTGGCAATCTGTATAGAAGGGGAGAATGTTGCTCCTAATATTTATATGGAATACTTCTACAATGAGTATAAAGCAGGGCTTTCCATGGAGGAGATAATGGCTTTATTTTGCAATGAATACAAGGAAGCAAGAAATCATATGGCTTATGATTGCCTTGACATTAATATGGATAATCTCCCCAAGCACCTTTTTATGAAGCTGGTCAATTATGAAAAAAATAAGGAAATATTAAAGAATTGTCCCCACATAAAATTTCTTGATCTGGCAATAACCTTCAGATTCCTTGTGAGGCAGGATAAGGAGGGAACCGCCTCTGCCATGATTAGTAATGAAGATATGGAGGAGTTTAAAATTACCACAGGGGAATTATATTCCCTGGCTGAAAAAAGCAACCGGATTGTTTTCCCCCCAAAGCTTATGCCGATGGAAGAGGCGATAAAGGAACTGGCTCCCGGAGAGGATACGGTACCCTGCAAGGAGGTTTATGTTCTTACTAACAGCCAGGGAGTAAACGGAGCTGTATATATGACTTATGTAGATATTATAGGAGCTTATGCCGATAGAATAGAAAAGAATCTGTATATACTTCCCTCCAGTATTCACGAGGTCCTGCTTTTGCCTGATGAGGGGGATATTGATGAGGAGCAACTAGGTGAAATGGTAAGAGATATCAATGAATATGTAGTAGGCAATATAGATTTTCTTTCTGATTCAATATACTATTATGACAGAATTACAGGAAATATGAGTGTCAAAAAGAAGGGTTAAAATACTGACAAATTAATTTAGTTCTTGCGTAATTCACCTTGACTATTTTATCAGTATGTGATATCTTAAATAAGCGTGAAAACGCATATTTATAACTTGGAGGATTTATTATGACAAAGGGTACAGTAAAGTGGTTTAATGACCAGAAGGGTTTTGGATTCATTACAGACGAGAACGGTAAGGATGTATTCGTACATTTTACAGGTCTTAACATGGAAGGATTTAAGACACTTAAGGAGAATCAGGCAGTTGAGTTTGACATTGTTGACGGAGATAAGGGTCCACAGGCAGTTAACGTTTCTGTTCTCTAAAAAAGATTTGACTTAATCAGATAACAGGGTACCTATTGATATATATTAAGGTAGTTTTACATTTAATTTTATTTTAGGATTTGTTATATCATTGAGCTAAACTTATTAGGAGTTATTATTTGTATAATAACTCCTATTTTATTGACAAAAAGTAGTAAATGAAATAAAATTGGTTATATGTATTTGACAAAAGGGAGTATATAAAAAGGGGTGTTTATTACGGATAGCTTCGTTTCAAGGAAGGACAGAATTATTGCATCCGCCATAGAGATTATCAGTGATTCGGGTTTGTCAGCATTAACTACAAAAAATCTGGCTCAAAAGGAAAATATGTCAGAAGCTCTTTTGTACAAGTATTTTGGGGGCATAGACGAGGTGCTTGTAGGTGTTGTTGAATTTTATTCTAAATTTGACGAGCAGATTCGACATACAATCAAGGGGAAGACAGGTAGTAGTATAGAAAAACTACATGATTATTTTGAGGCGTACGCAACCTATTATGATAACTATTATGCTATATCCACTCTCATGCTTCAGTACGAGGAGTTATTGCATAATATAGATACAAGGGATAAAATGGCATGGTGTATATCTGAGAGAATTAGTTTTGTTTCAGATTTGTTTGAAAGTGCAATAAGAGATAAGGAAATAGTTGATACATTCACTTCCGAAGAGCTTGCCAATATGGCTTCGGGGGTTACCATGTCTTATATATTAAGCAGAAGAATAAAATATCACAAAAAAACGTTCAAGCAGGAAATTATGGACAATCTTAACAAATGGTTAAAATCATTAAAGTATCAGGAGTAGGAGGTTTATTATGAAGGTTTTAGTAGCAGAGGATGATGTAGCAAGCGGAAAGTTTATGCAGAAGCTTCTTTCCAAATATGGTGAGGTTGTAGTAGCAAGAGACGGAATTGCTGCTGTAGATGAGTTCGTCAATGCAGTTAATAATAACGAAAGATTTGATTTGATTTGCATGGATATTATGATGCCTAAGATAGACGGTTACAAGGCACTGGCCTCTATAAGGGACGCAGAGCGTAAGCTGGGACTTGCAAGGGACTCCCGCTGTAAGGTGATTATGATCAGTGCGTTGGATGAGGGCTTTGATTCCAATTATGCAAGTGACGATTATGAGGAATATATATGTAAGCCTATAGATATTATGAAATTTGATGCGGTTATAAAGAATTTGGGTTTATCATAGATTAATATATAAGGTATAATAATATGGATTTGTTTGATTATATGCGTGAAAATAACATGAAGGGCGAATCACCTCTTGCAAAGAGGCTTCGCCCTACTTCTATAGATGAGGTAGTAGGACAGGAGCATATTCTTGGGAAGGATAAGCTTTTATATAGGGCAATTAAGGCAGATAAGCTAAGCTCTATTATTCTGTACGGACCTCCCGGAACAGGAAAAACAACTCTTGCCATGGTTATTGCCAATACTACAAGTGCGATTTTTTGTGAGCTTAATGCTACAACCTCGGGGAAAAAGGATATTGAGGAGGCTGTGGAAAAGGCAAAGGATGCCCGGGGAATGTATGGCAAAAAGACCATATTGTTTATTGATGAGATTCATAGATTTAATAAGGCACAACAGGATTACCTTCTCCCCTTTGTGGAAGATGGTACGGTTATATTAATCGGTGCTACTACTGAAAATCCGTATTTTGAGGTAAATAAGGCTCTTATTTCAAGGTCTTCAATATTTCAGCTAAAGCCACTGACAAAAGAAAATATAGCAATGCTTATTAAAAGGGCCGTTACGGATGTGGAAAAGGGTATGGGCTCCTATGATGTCCGGATTACACCGGAGGCTGTAGAATTTCTGGCAGATTTGTCGGAGGGTGATGCACGGCGTGCGCTGAATGCAGTTGAGCTTGGAATCTTATCCACCCCAAGAGATGAAAAAACAGGAAAAATAGTGATTGATCTTAAGGTGGCGGAGGAATGCATACAAAGGCGTTCCATAAAATATGAAAAAAATGGGGATAATCATTACGATATAATTTCCGCTTTTATAAAAAGCATGAGGGGCTCAGATCCTGATGGAGCGGTTTATTACCTTGCCAAGATGCTGTATGGCGGAGAAAGTGTTACTTTTATTGCAAGAAGGATTATGATATGTGCCTGTGAGGATGTGGGAAATGCAGATCCCCAGGCTATAGTTGTAGCGGCCGGCTGTGCCCAGGCAGTTGAACGTGTAGGCATGCCGGAAGCACAGATTATACTTGCCCACGCTGCAATATATGTTGCCTGTGCCCCTAAGAGCAATGCAATTGTCAATGCTATTTTTGATGCCATGGACAGGGTGAAAAATGTAGGAGACTGCCCGGTTCCGAATCATCTAAGGGATGCTCATTATAGCGGTGCGGCTAATTTGGGGAGTGTTGGTTACAAGTATGCCCACGATTACCCAAATCATTATGTGGAGCAGCAGTATTTGCCTGATAAGCTTGTCGGAGAAAGGTTTTACAAGCCCGGCAATATCGGATATGAAAATGACATCAGGGAATGGTTAAAAAAAATTAAAAACAATGATACAAATTAATAAAATCTTAAAGTGTTTTACAGTAGATTTTTAAATTAAAGTTTGAGATAATTTTGCATATAGGAGGTCGGAATTAATGAAAAAAAAGAAGATATTAATTATTACAGGTATCGTGTTGATTTTGGCAGCTATTATTGCAGCCGTTGTATTATTTTGTAAAAAATCAGATAAGGATACAGACAATCTTGTTGTGTATGTCACCTCTGTTTCGGATATAACAGGCTCCGGATATGCGGTAGGGGACCGCTTTATGGGTGTGGTGGAAACACAGGAAACCCAGGGAGTTGATAAGGCAGATGACAGGACTGTTAAGGAAATATATGTGAGTGTCGGGGATGAGGTTAAAAAAGGTGACAAATTGTTTGCGTATGATACTGACGAAATGAGTTTAAAGCAAAAGCAGCTTGAACTTGAGCTTAGCAGTATTAACAATAATATTTCCACCCTGAATTCACAGATTGCTTCTTTAAATGAAGAAAAAAAGCAGGTGGATGAAAATCACAAAATTGAGTACACAAGCCAGATTCAGAGCCTTCAGGCACAGGTAAACCAGGAAAACTATAATGCAAGTGCAAAGCAGCTTGAGATTGACAGACAAAAAACTGCCATAGAAAATGCAATTGTTGTTTCTCCTATGGATGGCATAATAAAGGAAATTAATAATGGCACCGGCAGCCCGGATAGCTATGGGGATTATGGCAATACACCTTCTCATTTTATATCAATTATGGATATGGGAGAATATAAGATAAAGGCTTCTGTAAGTGAATACAGTGTAGGTGCGTTTTCGGTTGGAGCCAGAGTTGTTATCTATTCGAGAGTAGATGAAAGCAAGGTATGGTATGGCAAGGTTACAAAGATTGATACTGAAAATGCAAATCAGGGCAGCAATGATTATTACTATTCGGGAGGAACACAGGCAACTAAGTATCCGGTTTATATAGCCCTTGATTCATCAAAGGATATTATGCTGGGACAGCATGTATATGTTGAGCTTGATTATGGACAGGGAGAAATCAAGGAAGGACTGTGGCTTGCCGATTATTACATTGTCCAGGATAGAAATGCTCCATATGTATGGGCAGAAAATAACGGAAAATTGGAAAGACGCACGGTTGAGCTTGGAGAATATGATGAAGAGATGTGTACCTATGAGATATTGTCAGGTATTTCAGAGGATGATTATATCGCATTTCCGGAGGATAATCTGAAAGAAGGCACAAAAACAACTCATAATTATGAAGATGTAATAGATAATTCTTTACCGGATGATGACAGCAATATTGATTTTCCTGACGGAGAAGATATATATCCTAAGGAGGAAATATATCCTGAAGGAGAGGAAGTATATCCTGAGGGAGAGGAAGTATTCCCTGAGAGTGAAGATGTGGATGTATATAACAATTCCGGAGCGGAAACAAATAATGAGGAGGCATATTAATGATACTGGAATTAAAAAATGTATATAAAGCATATGTCCAGGGAAATATGTATGTGCCGGTTTTGAAAAATATTAATCTTGCTGTTAATGAGGGTGAATATGTAGCTATAATGGGCCCCTCAGGCTCAGGAAAATCAACGTTGATGAATATTATCGGCTGTCTTGATAAGGCGAATTCAGGAACCTATCTTCTTGACGGGGAGGACATATCAGAATATAAGGACAAGGAGCTTTCATATATCAGAAACAAAAGTATTGGCTTTGTTTTTCAGACCTTTAATCTTATGCCAAGACAAAGTGCTGTGGACAATGTTGCTCTGCCTTTGCAATATGCAGGGATTCCAAAGAAAGAACGAAGAGAGCTTTGCCTTAATGCTCTCGATATGGTTGGGCTGGCTGACAGAGTGAATTTCAAGCCTACACAGCTTTCAGGAGGGCAAAAGCAAAGAGTTGCAATAGCCAGGGCTATGGTTAACAGTCCGAAGATTCTTCTTGCTGATGAACCTACAGGTGCCCTGGATTCAAAATCCGGAATACAGATTATGGATTTGTTCAATGAGCTACATAATCAAGGGGTTACCATAGTTATGATTACCCACTCAGATGAGATTGCAGCTCATGCAGATCGCATAATAAGGCTTGTGGATGGACAGATAACAGATGATTCTGCCGATCCTGAGGTTGCAATTCAATATATGGCCGATATGAAAAAGGACCGGGAATCATCAAAGGAAAATGGGCAGGGGGTGACTGGTGATGAGTAAAAAAAAGCGCCTTATAATTATTTCCTCTGTAATTGTTGTTGTAATTGTTGCTGTTACAGGAATCCTGATGCTTATTAAGAATAGAAACAAGGATAAAAAATCTGTTAAGGTATATAATGTTTCCGATATAATGGAATATGGATATGAATATGATCAGTACATGTATGGTTATGTGGAAGCAGGAATGACACAGAATGTATATTTGTCTCAAAGCCAGAAGATTGACAGTATAAATGTTATCCAGGGACAGGAGGTTAAGGCCGGAGATGTCCTTCTTGTATATGACACAACAGCACAGAAGCTGGAGCTTGATATGAAAAAGGCTGATGTGGAAATAGCAAGAGCAGCCGTTGTTGTTGCAGAGAGAGAGCTTGAGGAGTTAAAGAAGATTACACCTGTTGAGGATATCCCTGAGGAACCGTCAACAGAGGAGCCTGCCAGCCCGTTGGATGCAAAGCCGGAAGTAAAGCCGGAATCAAAGCCGGAGGATATAGAAAACGGTGATTCGGATGTATCTTATACAAAAGCAGAGCTGGAAAAGGCAATTAAAGAAAAGGAAGCAGAAATAAAGAAGCTTAAAATAGATTATGAGATTGAGCAGGCTGATCTTGAAATGATGGAATACCGGAATCAGAATGGAGAGGTGGTTGCTGATTTTGATGGAGTAGTAAGCTCACTTATAACCGAAGATGAGGCTTTGCTTGAATCAAAACCACTTCTGGTAATATCAGGTGAAAAGGGCTGTACAGTTGTATCGAGTATAAGTGAGCTGTCTCTTGACAAGGTTTCCCCTGGAGATACAGTTGATATAAATTGCTATGATAACGGAATGTTTTATCAGGGAACAATCAAAGAGATACTTACAACTCCTACTGATTCAGGATACAATTCCGGAAGTCAGTCCAGCTATCCTATTATAATTACTGTAGAGGACGGAGAGGGACTTACTCCCGGTATGGGAATGGAAGTAACACTTACAGGAGGGGATACCTCCAACGATTATTTTTATCTTCCGTTGCCTTTTGTTATGGAGGAAAATGGAAGATATTATGTTATGAAGGATAATAATGGAGTTTTAGAAAAGGCATATGTAATTACCGGAAAGATTCAATATTGCAGTAGTATCAAGATATATTCAGGTATTGCGATAGATGATAAGGTGGCTTTCCCTTACGCAAAGGATGCCGTTGAGGGGGCAAAGACCACAGAAGGAAGAATGGATGATTTGTATTATTAAGAAAGGAACCTGAAAATATGATAGAAAATATTAGATTGTCATTTCAAGGAATATGGTCACATAAGATGCGTTCTTTTCTGACTATGCTGGGTATAATTATTGGTATAGCAGCTATAATAGCAATAGTTTCAACAATCAAGGGAACCAACGATGAGATTAAGGATAATCTGGTAGGTTCGGGTGATAACCTGGTGGATATACGGCTCTATGATTCTGATTGGGAATATACAACCGGAAATGGCCAGACTCCTGAAGGTATTCCCATGATAGACAGCAAAATAAAAGAAGAGATATTAGAGATTTCTGAGGTTGAAGCTGTTGCAGCATATAGGAATGGATATTGCAATGAAATAAGATACAAATCTAACCTTCTTGAAGGAAACTCTGTGCTTGGCATCGATGAGAATTATCTTGATGTAGAGGGATATGTAATAACCCAGGGCAGAGGATTTGTACAGAAAGACTTTATTAACAACAGAAAATATGTTATTCTTGACAAAGTTGCGGCGAAGTCACTTTTTGAAAATGAAAATCCGATTAATAAGTCTGTGGAGCTTAATGGAGATGTGTATACCGTTGTCGGTGTTGTGGATAAGACTCAGGAATTTTCACCTACCGTTGAAAACATCAATGACTGGTATACATACTATTATGATGATGCGGGGGGAAAGCTTTTTGTACCTCATACTGCGTGGCCTGTTTTGTTTTGTTTTGATGAGCCTTACAACATTGTAATCAGGGCAAAAAGTACTGACGACATGACCAATGCGGGTAAAAAAACCACAGAGCTGTTGAATGATATGATAACATATCAGGATTCAGAAGGAACTAAACCATATAAGTATAAGAGCGAGGACCTTTTGGAAAAAGCCAAGGCTATGATGGATATAAGTTCCTCTACAAGTAAGCAGCTTATCTGGATAGCAAGTATCTCTCTTTTGGTAGGTGGTATAGGTGTTATGAATATAATGCTTGTTTCTGTTACGGAGAGGACTAAGGAGATTGGACTTAAGAAAGCATTAGGCGCCAGAAAGAAAGCTATTCTCGGACAGTTTCTTACTGAGGCGGCAGTGCTTACAAGTCTTGGGGGAATTCTGGGAGTAGGTACAGGTATAGGACTGGCATATATTATATCTGATATTGCATCCGTTCCTGTAGCAATAAGCGGGTCTGCAATAATTATATCGGTAGTATTTTCTATGGTTATCGGAGTAATTTTCGGTTTGCTTCCATCAGTAAAGGCTGCTAATATGAATCCTATAGATGCTTTAAGGCATGAATAACCGGTAAGCCATGTCATGAAAGGCTCTGTAGTGGGCTTTTGTATTTGGCTGATGACAGATTATAATAACAGAAACGGAGAATGGCATAGTGAAGGAAAACAGGGAAGAAGAATATAAGAAAAAAATATCCGGAATGAAATATTCCAGAATAATGGCTGTGGGATGTCTTGCTATAATAGGAATTTCAATAATTGCCACACTAATCACAGGGATAACCGGCAGCAAATACTTTTACGGATGTCTTTTTATGTGCATTGTATTTCCTGTTTTTATATATGCAATTCTCTTTATAGGCAGAATTCTTTTTAATATCAGCAGTGAAGATACCAAAGAAAAGAGTGGAGCAAATGGCAAAAATAAAAAGAACGAAAATGATTGAAAAATGTATTATATTCTGATATACTGACACTTAGTTTTAATTCTGCATGAATTAAATTATACATGTTTTTTACAGGAGATTATTAGTATGAGTTTATTGAAGGAATGGCGTGACCACGCATATGGTCTTGATGACAGAACCCCCGAAGGCAAGGAATTCTGGCTTGATTATTTCCAGAAGGAAAAATCAATATATGAAAAGATCCTCAGTAATCCAAAGGAGGTTATCGGAGGAACAGTTAAGGAGCTGGCAGATTTATTTGGAATTTCAGTTGAATTAATGATTGGCTTCCTTGATGGAATAGAAGAGAGTCTGGTTAAGCCTAATAATGTAGATGACCTTGAGGAGGATTCCCAGGTATCTCTTGAATATGATCCGGAAAAGCTTTACATGAATATGGTAGGCTGCAATGCGGAGTGGCTGTATACACTTCCGCAGTGGGATTCTCTTATTAAAGAGGAGAGAAGAAAGGAACTGTATAAGATTGAAAAATCATCAAAGACAGTTGTTAAGCCACCTAAGGTTGGACGTAACGATCCATGCCCATGCGGAAGTGGAAAGAAATATAAGAAGTGCTGTGGTGCAAACTAATATTTAGCTGATTCTTTAAGGGACTGTCGCATTTGTATGCGTAGGTCCCTTTATGATTTTATTTACCCGTAAGGAGGACTGTATTGATAAAGAAATTCAGTGAGTCACAGAATAATGCCGTAAATCACATGGGTGGACCATGCATGGTTATTGCCGGCCCCGGCTCAGGGAAAACTACAGTTATAACAAGACGGATTAAGCATTTGATAGATGAAGGTGTCAATCCCGAAGAAATTCTGGTAATTTCCTTTACCAGAGCCGCCTCCTCGGAGATGGAGAAAAGGTTCAAAATTTGTATGGGCAAAGAGAAAATTCCTGTGCGATTCGGGACCTTTCATTCTGTTTTTTTCTGGATTATTAAAACTGCATATAAGCTTGATAACAGCTGTGTTATTACTGAAGGTGAAAGAAAATCCGTGATGGAACACCTTTTTACAGAAATGTCACTGGGTTATGAAAATAGAGAGGATATAATAAACAGTGTATTCTCCCAGATAAGTCTGGTCAAATGTGATATGCTTGATATTGATAATTATTATAGTCATGATATGCCTGAAGCAGAATTCAGAAGACTCTATAAGGAATATAACCGGGAGTTGAGAAGCAGGCGAAAAATTGATTTTGACGATATGATGGTAATATGTTATGAGCTTCTTACCCAGAGACAGGATATTCTCAATATGTGTCATAGAATTTTCAGATATATTATGGTGGATGAATTTCAGGACTGTAACAGGATACAATACGAGATTTTGAAGCTGCTTATGGCACCGGATAATAACGGCTTTGTGGTGGGAGATGATGATCAGTCGGTGTATGGCTTTCGTGGTGCAAAGCCGGAGATTATGCACCGGTTCACAAGGGATTTTCACAACACTAAGCTGGTTTACCTGGGGGAAAATTACAGATGTGACAGGCTTATAACCATAGCTTCCGATGGTGTTATAAAAAAGAATCATAAGAGGTTTGAAAAAAGGCTTTTTTCGGCCAGCAAGGAAAATGGCAGGGTGATTTTTCTGTCACCCAAAAGCATTGAAGATGAGAATAACGATGTTGTAAGATTTATAAGAGCTAATTATGACAGGGGAATCCCCTATGAGAAACAGGCAGTAATATATAGAACTAACATACAGCCCAGAAGACTTATATATAAGCTTAATCAGTTTAATGTTCCATATACAATAAAGGATATGCTTCCTAACTTATTTACTCATTTTGTAATAAGAAATGTTTTGGATTATATGAAAATGGCCATGGGTGACAATTCAAGGAAAACCCTGCTTGGAATAATCAATAAACCCGGAAGATATATCAGCCGAAATGATTTGATTGAGGATCCGGTAGACTACGATAAGCTGAGGTACAGACTGCAAGACAGGGATTATGCCGTAGACAGGCTCGATAAGCTCGTTATGGACATGAAGCTTATAAGAAAAATGCATCCTTATGCAGCTTTGAATTTTATTCGCAATGCAATAGGGTATGATAATTATATTAAAGAATATTCAGAGTACAGACAGTTGGATTATGGTGAATTTTTTGATATTCTTGATGAATTTCAGTCTATGCTTGTGGATATGACAAGCTTTGGAGAAATGTTCTTGTTTATCGAAAAATATTCTGAGCTTATAAAATCACAGCAGACAGATAACAATTCAAAAGCAGGTGTTAATCTTGTTACCATGCACAGCTCAAAGGGACTTGAATATGATGTGGTTTATATTATTGATGCCGTTGAGGATATTACTCCCTACAGGAAGGCAAAAAGTCCTGTGGAGATTGAAGAGGAGAGAAGAATGTTTTATGTGGCCATGACCAGGGCAAGACATGAGCTCTACATTTTTTCTCCTGATACAATGTCGGGTAAAACGAAAAAAAAGAGCAGATTTGTCCTGGATGCAAAATCTGCTTTGAATAATTGAGAGGTTTAGAAGATGGTTTTTTCCAGTATAACATTTTTATTTTGCTTTTTGCCGATGGTTCTTCTGGCATATTATATCAGCCCTGCGAAGGTAAGAAATTTTGTCCTGCTTATATTCAGTCTGCTGTTTTATGCCTGGGGAGAGCCGAGATATATAATTATTATGATCTGCTCCATAGCATTTGGCTATGCAGCCGGAATTCTGGTTGATGCATTTTTGAACAAAAATAGAAAGAAACTTGCGAGATTATGCCTTTTTATTGATGTAGTTGTTAATATAGGTCTTTTGTTCTATTTTAAATATATTGGCTTTGTAACGGAAAATCTAAGAAGAATACCAGGTCTTTCCGTCAAGGTAATATCTGTAGCATTGCCTATAGGAATATCCTTTTACACCTTTCAGATTCTATCTTATGTTATTGATGTATACACAAGAAAGGCAAAGGTACAAAAAAATATAATTAATCTGGGGGCATATATTACCCTTTTTCCACAGCTCATTGCAGGCCCTATCGTAAGATATGAGACGGTGGCCGAGCAGCTTGAGGACAGATCTGAAAGCATGGATTATTTTGGGGAGGGTGTCAGGAGATTTGTTATCGGTCTCGGAAAGAAGGTGCTTATTGCCAATACAGCCAGTGAAATTTTTGAGAATCTGTCAAAGACTTTGCCGGAGGATAATTCCGTTGTACTTGCATGGATATGTTCCATTGCCTTTTCTTTAAGAATCTATTTTGATTTTTCAGGATATTCCGATATGGCAATCGGTCTTGGAAAAATGTTTGGATTTGATTTTCTTGAGAATTTCAATTATCCGTATGTGTCAAGGAGTATTACGGAATTCTGGAGAAGGTGGCATATTTCCCTTAGCACGTGGTTTAAGGATTATGTATATATTCCTCTTGGAGGAAACAGATGTGGGTGGTTTAAAACGGTCAGAAATATATTTGTGGTATGGTTCCTTACCGGACTCTGGCACGGAGCTGCCTGGAATTATATATTGTGGGGCCTGTATTACTTTGTGCTGCTTATGATAGAAAAATTGGGGCTTAAGAAGATACTTGACAGAATTCCTCCGTTTTTTGCCAGGATATATGCCCTGTTTTTTATTAATCTTGGCTGGGTGATTTTTGCCTATGAGGATATAGGAAAGCTTGGAAGGGTTATTGGTGACATGTTTGGCTTTGGAGGACTTGGAATAATTAATGATGCTGCAAAGTTTAATATCGTTTCCTATGGTTTGTTCTTTCTTATTGCCTTCATCGGAGCTACACCTATACCGGCAAAGCTTTGGAAAAAATCAGAAAGCAACAGGGTTAAAAATGGACTGGAGATTGTGCTTGTGTTTATTGTTTTACTTTTATCAACGGCATTTCTTGCAAGTAATGCCTTCAATCCGTTTTTGTATTTCAGGTTCTAGAGGAGGTTGGTACTGTGAAAAATAGGATAATATCAATTATGTTTATATTGTATATTGCTGTGTTTGCCATAGGAGGCATAATATACAGGGACAGAGCCTTTTCGCAAATGGAAAACCGTGAGCTGGCAACACTTCCTAAGCCATCGGCTAAAAGCATTTTGTCCGGTGATTTTTCCGATGAATTTGAGACATATATGAGTGATCAGATAATATTTAAGGATTCTCTTGTAAAAATAAAGGTTGCTTTTAACAAAGTAGAGGGACAAAGCCTTATAAACAAAACTTTTTTTGCAAAGGACAATATGCTTATAAGGCAATATGATAAGCCGGATGACCAGCTTTATACCAATTTGGAATATATGAATGAATTTGCATATAATAATCCTGATTTTAATATTACCTGGCTGATTGCTCCGAATGCCTGTTATATTTATGCTGATATGCTTCCCCGATATGGAGAATGTTATAATCAGGGTAAGGTTTTGGATTATATTAAGGATAATATTTCTCCGGATATAAGGCTTGCCGACTGCAGCCGGGAGCTTATGAAAGAAAAGCAGGATTATATTTATTACAAAACAGATCATCATTGGACAATGAAGGGAGCTTATATCGGATATAAGGAGCTTTGTAAGGCTCTTGATATACCGGCTACACCGTTGTCGGATTATGATATTTCCATGGGAAGCAATGAATTTCTCGGAACACTTTATTCCAATGCTCCTGTCTTTAATCAGGAACCAGATGAGATATGGCTGTACAACAATAAAAGAGGGAAATATAATGTAGAGTATCTTGATACAGGGGTGATTTCAGACAGCCTGTATAATATGGACAATCTGGATAAAAAGGATAAGTATACGGTATATCTTGACGGAAACCATTCTATATTGAGGATAACAGGAAACAGTGTAACCTCAGACAAAGGGAAGCTTCTTGTTGTAAAGGATTCATATGCACATTCACTTCTTCCTCTTCTGGCAGATAATTACAGTGAAATAATTGTTGTGGATCTTAGATATTATCATAATAGTATAAGCAGCCTGGCAAGGGAAAACGGTATTGAAAATATTGTATTTATTAATAATGTGGATTTTATCAGTACAGATAATAATTTTTTGTGGTTATATTAAAAAGCTCCCCTTAATGCTCATACAATAGTGTGATTGTTAAGGGGAGAAATATTTGTAAGATGGAAAAACTACTCACCGGACATTTCATTAAATTCCTCTTCGTCCAGAAGCTCGTCAAAGGCATCTGCTACTGCCTCATATTCTTCCTCAGATTCAATCTGGGAAAGGTCAATATCTTCACCGTTAAGCTCCTTAAATCTGTATAGGAAAACTTCGTTTTCGTCATATCCCTCAACCGGCTTATTGGGAAGGAGGGCTATATAATCCCTTTCACCTACAGGAAAAATTGCAACTATGTCACAGGAAAGCCTGGTTCCGTCCTCAAGAGTCATATCAATGGTTGCATCTTCAAATTCATCGTTTTCTAAAAAATCACTCATATTATATCCTCGTCTTTCAAATATTATAATTAGTTCACAAATCCGGTAAGGGTGTAATAAAAATCTTTTCTTAAGAGTAAATCCTTGAAAAAATTACCTAATCATATTATTATAGTTTAGTGTAAAAAATATATAAGGTCAACAAAAAAATGTGCTGATTATAATAATCAGGTTAAGGAATAACAATTATTTTTGTATATAATTACAACTTAATGAAATATATAAAGGGGAAAGCTATGAAACAATTGATGAAATATTTTAAAAACTACAGGGGAAAGGCTATATTGGCACCACTATTCAAGATGCTTGAGGCAGGCTTTGAACTTCTGGTGCCTCTTGTTATGGCAGCAATAATTGATAATGGTATAAAAAATAATGATAAGCCTTATATATTAAAGATGGCGGCTGTTATGGTGATTCTTGGACTTATAGGCTTAGGCTGTTCTGTTACTGCCCAGTATTTTTCAGCTAAAACAGCCATGGGAATCGGAAAAGAATTAAGGTATGATTTGTTTAAGCATATTGAAAGTCTTTCTTATACTGAAATTGACAAGCTTGGTACATCCACGTTAATTACCCGGATGACAAGTGATGTAAATCAGGTACAGACAGGAATAAATATGTTTTTAAGACTTTTTATGAGATCTCCGTTTATAGTTTTCGGAGCAACAATTATGGCTTTTACTGTGGATACTGAATCTGCCAGGGTATTTCTTATTACACTTCCTGTGCTTATTGTTATTGTCTTTGGAATTATGCTGGTATCCATTCCACTGTACAGGAAGGTTCAGGGTAAGCTTGACAGAGTGTTGCTTAAGACCAGGGAAAATCTTTCCGGTGCCAGGGTTATAAGGGCCTTTGGTCAGGAGGAGTATGAAAAAAAGGAATTTGCCGAGGCTACAGAAAGTCTTACCGGCTGGCAGCTCATTGTAGGTGGTATATCAACATTTCTTAATCCTCTTACCTATGCGGTAGTGAATCTTTCTATTGCTCTTCTTGTATGGAAGGGTGCCGGCAGGGTCGATGATGGAATCCTCATGCAAGGTGAGGTATATGCTCTGGTAAATTATATGTCCCAGATTCTTGTTGAACTGGTAAAGCTGGCAAATCTTATTATTATTGAGACCAAGGCTGTTGCCTGTGCCAACAGACTTTCTTCGATTTTTGATATGAAATCCTCTCAGCTCTATAAGTCTGAGAGGATTGTTCCGGTTCCCGGAGCACCGAAAATCCGGTTTAATAATGCAGGACTTTGTTACAGTGAAGCAAAGGAAAATTCGATAGAGGGTATTAATCTTACTGTTAATGCAGGTGAAACCATAGGTATAATAGGAGGAACAGGCTCGGGTAAATCGTCGTTTGTTAATCTTATACCCAGATTTTATGACTGTACCAGTGGAAATATCCTGATTGATGGTATTGATATAAAAGAGTATCCAAAGGAACAGCTGAGGGACAAGATTGGAATTGTTCCACAGAAGGCAGTGCTTTTTTCGGGAACCATAAAAGATAATATAAAATGGGGCAAGCCGGATGCCACAGATAAGGATATAGATGAAGCATTGGAAATTGCCCAGGCAAAGGAGTTTGTAGATTCCAAGGAGGGAAAAACAGGCTTTGTTCTGAATCAGGGTGCGAAAAATCTGTCAGGAGGACAGAAGCAGAGACTTACAATAGCGAGAGCTCTGGTAAAAAGGCCCGAAATACTTATATTGGATGACAGCTCCTCAGCACTTGATTATGCCACAGATGCATCACTTCGTATGTCAATTAAGGAAAAAACTGATAATATGACAGTTTTCATTGTATCCCAGAGATCATCCTCAATTATGTATGCCGATAAAATAATTGTTCTTGAGGATGGAAAGATAGCCGGGATGGGAACTCATGAGGAACTGCTTGAAAATTGCGAATTATACAGGGAAATTTGTTCATCTCAGACAAGAGAGGAGGAAACAGACCATGAGTAGAGTAAGTGGCAAAAAAGGAAAAAAGAATATAGGAAGAGTAATAGGATATATAAAAAAATATATGTTTTTTGTTATCCTTTCCTTTGTCTGTGCCCTGGCTTCTGTTGTAGCAACCTTAATAGGACCTATTCTTACAGGAAAAGCCATCGATGAGCTTATCGGACCGGGACAGGTTGATTTTGATAAGCTTAAGAAATATATATGGTTATTTATACTGGCTTTAATTGTTACATCGGTGACCCAGTGGATTATGAATGTACTTAATAATCATATAACCTACAGTGTTGTACGGGATATAAGAATAGAGGCATTTAATCATCTTGAGAAGCTTCCGCTTTCATATGTGGATTCTCATCAGCATGGAGATATTGTAAGCCGTATTGTATCGGATATAGACCAGTTTGCAGATGGATTATTAATGGGCTTTACCCAGTTATTTACGGGTATTGTAACTATACTTGGCACTCTGGGCTTTATGATATATATATATGCCCCTGTAGCTGTTGCTGTTGTGGTGCTTACGCCTATTTCACTGTTTGTTGCATCCTTTATTGCAAAGAGAACCTTTAGGCTTTTTCAGCGACAGTCTGAATCCCGTGGTAATCTTACATCTCTGGTGGATGAAATGATCGGACAGCAGAAGGTGGTCCAGGCCTTTGGATACGAGGACAGGGCATTGGACAGATTTGAAGATATTAACAATGCTCTGGAAAAGGACAGCATGAGGGCAACCTTTTATTCATCTTTAACCAATCCATGTACAAGATTTGTAAACAGCGTTGTTTATACTGTCGTAGGAATTATGGGCGCTCTGTATTCTATTGCCGGTAAACTCAGCGTAGGTCAGCTTACCTGCTTTTTGAGCTATGCGAACCAATATACAAAGCCGTTCAATGAAATATCCAATGTCATTACTGAGCTTCAGAATGCTCTTGCCTGTGCAGGCCGTGTATTTGAACTTATAGATGAAAAGCCGGAGATATCAGATGATAACGGAGTATGTCTTGATAATGTTAAGGGTGAAATTACCATTGATGACGTTGCATTCTCATATGTGCCTGATAAGGAACTAATCCGTAAGCTTAATCTTAAGGTGAAGCCGGGGATGAGAGTGGCAATTGTAGGACCTACGGGATGCGGTAAAAGTACGCTTATTAATCTTCTTATGAGATTTTATGATGTTAATAAGGGGTCAATCAAAATAGACGGAATTGACATAAGAGATATAACCAGAAAAAGTCTGAGAGAGCATTATGGTATGGTATTGCAGGAAACCTGGCTTAAGGCAGGAACCATAAAGGAGAATATAGCATATGGAAATCCTGATGCTACTGAGGAACAGATTATAGAGGCGGCAAAAAAGGCTCATGCCCACAGCTTTATCAAACGTCTTCCTAAGGGATACGATACCTTTATAGCAGAGGACGGAGGAAGTCTTTCCCAGGGTCAGAAGCAGCTTCTTTGTATTACAAGGGTTATGCTTTTGATGCCACCAATGCTTATTCTTGATGAGGCTACGTCTTCTATAGATACCATGACGGAGATAAGGATTCAAAAGGCATTTAATAAGATGATGGAGGGGAGGACAAGCTTTATAGTTGCCCACAGGCTGTCAACCATAAAGGGAGCAGATGTTATCCTTGTAATGAAGGATGGGGATATAATTGAACAGGGCTCTCATAATGAGCTGCTAGAGCAAAGAGGATTTTATTATAATCTGTATAATTCCCAGTTTGCCCACTGAATGAAGCCGGTAAATTGAGGAAGATAAGTGTAAAAATATAGTGAAATAATGATTTTTTAGTGGTATAATATGAAGTGTAATTCTGTTTGAAATACAAATTTTATTCAGGGAGGAAATTATGTTTCAGTTAAACAATTTTTATGACAATAATAATATGAAATGTATTAACCAGTTGGGTCAGTACAAGGTATTCGAACATGAGAAGGATTTGTCGGTTTCTCCATATGTAGCAGAGACTGCCTATTTTTCATCAGCCATGAATGTAAGAAAAAGACAGGTGCTGGTAGAGCTCAATAATACAGGATGTACTATCCAGGCAGGAGAAATGCAATGGATGCTGGGAAATGTACAGATGTCCTCAGGCGTTAAAGGCGTAGGCAATTTCCTTGGCAAGGCTATAAAGGGAGCTGTTACCGGAGAATCTGCGGTTAAGCCGGAATATTCAGGTCAGGGTCTTCTTATGCTTGAGCCTACATATAAGCATATAATTATGGTTGATGTTGCCCAGTGGGGATCAATTGTTCTTGATGATGGACTTTTCCTTGCCTGTGACAGCACAGTGCAGCTTAAGGTTACTGCAAGAAGTAATGTGAGCTCTGCTGTATTTGGAGGAGAAGGATTGTTTAACACAATGCTTACCGGTCAGGGTATTGCAGTTCTGGAAAGCCCTGTTCCGCAGCAGGAATTAATCCAGTTTAATCTTCAGGATGATGTAGTAAAGATAGATGGTAATATGGCTATTGCATGGTCAGGAAGCCTTGATTTTACAGTTGAAAAATCAGGAAAGAGTCTCCTTGGATCGGCTGTATCAGGTGAGGGACTTGTAAATGTATACCGTGGTACAGGAACCATTCTTATGGCTCCGACAGCATAAGGAGGTGCAGGTATTATGGTATATAGTAATTTATTAAACACAGAGAATATGAAGGTTAAGTCACAGCTCGGCGGTATGCAGGTTGTTGAATATGTCAGGGATATGAGTGTGTTGCCATCAAGCTCCAAGATGGAATATTACTGTGCTCAGATGAATATTAACAAAAGACAGTTGCTGCTTAATCTTAACGGTAACGGATATACTATTCAGGCCGGAGCAATGCAATGGATGAGTGGTAATGTGCAGATGTCATCAGGTGTCAAGGGAATCGGCAATTTCCTTGGAAAGGCAGTAAAGGGAGCCGTTACAGGCGAATCGGCCGTAAAGCCTATATATGAAGGGTATGGTCAGGTCATGCTGGAGCCTACATACAGACATATTCTGCTCAGTGACTTGTCTGCCTGGGGAGGAAGCATTGTCCTTGACGATGGACTTTTCCTTGCCTGCGATAATACCGTGCAACAGAAGGTAGTTGCCAGAAGTAACGTAAGCTCGGCTGTGTTTGGAAGAGAGGGGCTGTTCAATCTCAGTCTTAACGGAAATGGTGTTTTTGCCTTAGAGAGTATTGTCCCTATGGAGGAGCTCTTTGAAATTAATCTTACCAATGATGTAATGAAAATAGATGGTAATATGGCTGTTGCATGGTCAGGAAGTCTTGAGTTCACAGTAGAAAAGTCAGGCAAGAGTCTTCTCGGATCCGCTGTGTCGGGAGAGGGTCTTGTAAATGTATACAGAGGTACAGGAAAAATCTGGATGGCTCCCGTAATAGGAAAATACGCCGGCTCAGCGGGAGAGACAAACCAGAGCCAGAATGCATCATCAGGAAGAACAGGCTCTGCTGCGGCAAAGAATGATGCAGCCAGCAAGATAGAGACAGTGTCCAAGGTTCTTGATTTGTTTAATTAGTAATATCAGGTGGGCATATCATGATTTTTGCATTTTTTTGTTGAAAAGTAAAACCCACTGTGCTACAATTACAAAGTTTTAAAAATAATAATGCAATTCACCTTGTGGTGAATTGCATTTATATTGTGTAAAAGAGGTATATTATGAAGATATCAAGAGACGATATAAGAAACGTAGCTATTATTGCCCATGTTGATCATGGTAAGACAACTCTGGTAGATGAGCTGCTTAAGCAAAGCGGTGTATTTCGTGAAAATCAGGAGGTTGCAGAGAGAGTAATGGATTCCAATGACATAGAGAGAGAAAGGGGAATCACTATTCTTTCAAAAAACACAGCCGTAACCTATGGAAATACCAAGATTAATATCATAGATACTCCGGGTCATGCTGATTTCGGAGGAGAGGTTGAGCGTGTTTTAAAGATGGTTAACGGTGTAATACTGGTAGTGGATGCCTTTGAAGGGGCAATGCCACAAACTAAGTTTGTGCTGAAAAAGGCATTGGAGCTTGATCTTAATGTTATCGTCTGTATCAATAAGATTGACAGGCCTGAAGCCAGACCGAGTGAAGTTGAGGAAGAGGTTCTTGAACTTTTACTTGAGCTTGATGCCAATGACAAACAGCTTGACTGTCCGTTTGTATATGCTTCTGCAAAAGAGGGAGTTGCATCTCTTTCACCGGATGAACCGGGAACAGATATGAAGCCGTTGTTTGATACAATAATAGAGCATATTCCTGCACCGACAGGCGACCCGGATGCGGGTACCCAGGTGCTTATCAGTACAATTGATTATAATGAATATGTGGGCAGAATTGGCGTAGGTAAGGTTGATAACGGAATGGTTAAACTTAATCAGGAGGCTGTCATTGTAAATGCCCATGAGCCTGAAAAAAAGGTTAAAGTTAAGATTGGTAAGCTTTATGAGTTTGAGGGATTAAACAAGGTTGAGGTTAATGAGGCAAAAATCGGTTCCATAGTTGCCATTTCGGGTATTGCCGATTTGCACATAGGAGATACAATATGTTCACCTGAAAATCCGGAACCGATTCCTTTTCAGAAAATATCTGAACCTACAATTGCCATGCATTTTATGGTAAATGATTCTCCTTTGGCAGGTAAAGAGGGAAAATATGTAACCTCAAGACATTTGAGAGACAGACTTTTCAGAGAGCTTAATACCGATGTATCCCTCAGAGTTGAGGAGACAGATACTACAGAAAGCTTCAAGGTTTCAGGCCGTGGTGAACTGCATCTTTCGGTTCTTATTGAAAATATGCGAAGAGAGGGATATGAATTTGCCGTAAGTAAGGCTGAGGTAATATACAAAGAGGACGAAAAAGGTAAGAAGCTTGAGCCGTTTGAAATTGCTGTAATCGATGTTCCGGATGAATTTTCAGGTACGGTTATTAATATGCTTAACAACCGTAAGGGTGAGCTGCAAGGCATGGCACCTACCGGAAATGGTACAACCAGGCTTGAGTTTTCTATTCCATCCAGAGGGCTTATAGGCTTTAGGGGAGATTTTATGACAGCAACAAAAGGAAATGGTATACTTAATACTATTTTTGACGGATATGCACCTTATAAGGGAGATATGAATTATAGAAGTCAGGGTTCACTTATTGCTTTTGAATCAGGTGAGTCTATAACCTATGGATTGTTTAATGCACAGGAGAGAGGAACACTGTTTATTGGTCCCGGTGTTCAGGTATACGGTGGTATGGTTGTAGGACAGTGTGGACGTTCAGAGGATATAGAGGTAAATGTATGTAAGAAAAAGCAGCTTACCAATACCAGGGCATCCGGCTCAGATGAAGCATTAAAGCTTACTCCGCCTAAGATATTAAGTCTTGAGCAGGCACTGGACTTTATTGATACAGACGAGCTTTTGGAGATTACACCAAAGACAATAAGAATACGTAAGAAGATACTTGATCCTACATTGCGTATGAGAGCTAAGAGAAATATGCAGAGTTAAAATAATAAACCCTTACGGGCTGAGAGATTAGTTCATAAAAAAATCTCTCAGCTCGTTTCTTTTGTTGATATTTAGTTTATCAAATATTCTATATGCCAGCTTCTTTACATAGTTGTAAGAAAAATTGAGTTCATTTGCTATTTCCTGATTTGTATATCCAATGGCAATTCTTTTTCCTACCTCAAATTCACTTTCGGTGAGTATAGAGGACATTTCAGCCATTTTTTTCTGACTGAACTGTACGTTAATGGTATCAGCCCGGGATGCCTCCATATGGATTTTTCTTGCATTTTCCAGATGATTTCTTACTCTTGCAACAAGAATATCTGTTACAAAGGGCTTTGTTATGTAATCTATGGCTCCAAGCTCAAGGGCGGTAAGCTCAGCCTGCATGTCTTCCATGCTTGTTAAAAATATAACGGGTACGTTTGGCTGGATAGATTTTATTTCTTTAAAAACTGCATATCCATCCATTTCAGGCATGGCAATATCTAAAAGCACAAGGTCGGGTGTATTCCCCTTGCTGAGTGCATTGACAGCCTGAATGCCTGATTTTGCGAGGCTTACCTCATATCCCTGATGGATAAAAATATTTTCCACAGATCTGAGCATGGCAGTATCATCATCAATAATCATAAGCCGGAAGGGCTGGTTCATAATATCATCTCCTTAAATATGTTCATGGCATCATCATATTCCAATTCCTCAAGACATTGAGCGGCATTTCTAAGCATCCTGATCTGGTCTGAGGGAAGATTGTGATTCAGTATATTTTCAATAAGCTTTAAGGCAGGCTCAGGTTGGAAATTGTCAGTGTATTCCATTATACGTTCAAGATAATCCGAATCAAATACCTCATCGGTTGCTTTTTCCTCCTTAAACAGCTTCATGGAATCTGCTTTATTTAGGAATATTCTGAGTCCGCCTATAGTTTTTTCCCACTGATAAAGCAGCAATGGCAAAGCAAGCCTTATATATTCTGTTTCAGGCTCTCCGGAACAGCGTTTTTCTATGCTCATTGATATATTGTACATGAAGGTGGCCCCTATAAAGCGGGCATTTCCTTTAAGGGAATGTACGGCTATTCCTAAGTCCTTGTAGTTTTCCTTCATGAATAAATCCATGACCTTGTTTAAAGTTTTCTCATACCTTTTGGATATAAGTGAGGCAACGGTATAGTATTGTTCAAAATCACCACTCATATATTTCATGCCCTCCGACAGATAAATGTCATATTTTAACAAAATCTGTTCAAAGTCATTTATAAGCTGAGGTGTATATATATCATTGTTAATTCCTGTAATATTTTCTATAATAAGCTCTCCGGGAAGATTCTCCTTTATAATCATTTCCAGTATTTTTCCGTCAATGGGTTTAGGAATGAAATCCTTAAAGCCTGTCGAAATAATTTTTTCCCTTATTTCTGCGTTTGTGCTGGCAGAAAGGCAAAATACCGGAGTGGTATCTGTAATTTCCGGAAACAATTCCTTTATCCGTTTGAACAGCTTTATCCCATCCATACCTGGCATCATATAATCCAGCAGTAAAAGATGGTATCGGTTTTCCTTAAGCAAATCAATAGCCATATCACCGTTTGTTGCCGAGTCAATTTTTATTTTTGTACGCTTAAGAAGAGTTAAGATTACTTCAATATTAAGTATATGGTCATCAACAACAAGGATACGGGCATCCGGAGCTGTAAAGGAGGGAAATTTATTGTACTGGGATGACATATGCTTTGAGATAGCCTGCTTTGCACTGACCTTGCAGGGAATCTCAATGTAAAAATTCGTGCCATTGCCTGAGGTGTTGGAAATGTCAAGAATTCCTCCAAGTACATCAACAATGCATTTCAATATAGTCAGGTTAAAATCTACTCCGTGGGAATTATTAATCTGTGTATTCAGGTTGTCATGGTTAAGGCTGTAAAGCGCTTTCTCATCAATCTGTATGCCGGGGCTGTCCATGTGTATTGACAGGACTCCGTAGGTATTCTCTTTTTCAAGCCATGAAAATGTCAGGTTAACGGTGGCATTTTTATAGAGCTGAAGAGGTATTGACACAAGATTATCAAGCAGCTGTCCCAAAAGGGAATTGTCCCCTATAGTGTCCCTGGGAATATTGGTTCCGGTATAATGATTAAATGTAAAATTGTTACGTTTTGATTCCTTACATAGGAGATTACAATAGTTGGTAAGGTATTCAAGAAGATCAAATTGCAGCTCAATGGGAGAAAAGTATCCTGTGGTAATTCTGGAATAAATAATAAGATTATTAACTATTCTCTCAAGATTTTTCCCGGCAATTGATACATTTTTTGCATATTCGCTTATGCTTTGGGAATTGCTTTCCCTTATTATCATTTCATTCATTCCCTGGATAATATTGATGGGTGTTCTTAGCTCATGACTTATATTGGCAAAAAAAATATTTCTGGCTTCCTTGGCTGTGGCAGCCTGTTCCATGGCATTTTGTATTTTTCTTTTACCGATTCTGGCATTATAGATTCTTGAGATGGCATTGAATATGATTTCAATTATGCATATAAATGTAAATACAGGAAAAAGAATTCTAAGTATTTTTGATTCGGGATGTATCAGACTTAATATACCTGATGTAAGGCAAACAAAACAAAGAAAGTACATGGATATAGTTATAATAAATTCCCAGGATATAGAAAAGCCTTTCTTTTTTACGGATGACGTATGTTCATTTTTTATATCAGGGGAAAGATTGCTGGCTTTCATTGCAGGCCTCCTTAAATACTCACTTATATTAATAATATAAGAAAAACAATGCTTTTACAAGAATATTTTTATTGATTATTTAAGCATCCTCATGCATATGAATTTGAAGAAAACTTTATGGGTAATAGGTTGGAAATAATAACAATAAGTGTTATAATTAGCTGGGCAAAATTAAAAATACATGGAGGCATATATGAAATACGATACAGTTATTTTTGATTTGGACGGAACATTGTTAAATACCCTGGAGGATTTAGCAGACAGCACTAATTATGCGCTGAAAATCATGGGTTACCCGGAAAGAAGTATTGACGAGGTACGGCGTTTCGTGGGAAATGGAATAAGAAAGCTCATTGAGCGGGCTGTTCCGGAGGATATTTCACCTTCAGATACGGAAAAGACTCTTGACTGCTTCAAAGAATATTATGCTCTTCATAATCTGGATAATACAAAGCCTTATGATGGAATTACAACGCTGGTGAAAGTCTTAAAGGATAACGGTATAAAAACCGGGATTGTGTCAAATAAGATTCACAGTAGTGTGCTGGCCTTAAGAGACAGATTTTTCAGCAATATAGATGTTGCCATAGGCGATATGCCGGGGCTTTCCACTAAACCAAGTCCTGATTCCTGCCTTCTGGCAATGAAGGAGCTTGGAAGCTCAAGGGAGTGTACGTTGTATGTCGGTGATTCCGATGTAGATATAGATACAGCGAAAAATGCAGGGATAGACTGTATGTCTGTCCTGTGGGGATTCAGGGATAAGGAATTTTTGATAAATCATGGCGCTTCTAAATTTGCAAAAACGCCTCATGATATAGAAAGAGAGGTACTTGGGTAATGCGAAATCTTACAATGCTTATGGATTACTATGAGCTTACCATGTCAAACGGATATTATGAAAAAGGATTTAAGGATAAGGTAGTAGTATTTGATATGTTTTACAGAAAAAATCCTGAGGATGGAGGATTTGCCATTGCAGCAGGGTTAGAGCAGCTTATTGAATATATCAATAATATGCATTTTAATCAGGATGACATAGAATATCTCAGAAAAAAAGGAGATTTTTCCGAGGGATTTCTGGAATATCTTACAAACTTTAAATTTACGGGAACTATAGAGGCAGTTCCTGAGGGAACAATCTGTTATCCCAATACACCGCTTGTCACAGTGACTGCACCGGTGATTGAGGCACAGCTTATTGAAACTATGCTGCTTTTGACTATTAATTTTCAGACTCTTATAGCTACAAAGGCGTCAAGAATATGCCGGGCTGCTAAGGATGAGGGCTCTGTTGTTATGGAATTTGGCGCAAGAAGGGCTCACAGCTATGATGCAGCCATCCTTGGAGCAAGGGCGGCATATATCGGAGGAGCGGATGCTACAGCGACTGCCATAGCCGATGAAAAATATGGTATACCTGCCATAGGCACTATGGCTCATAGCTGGGTACAGTTTTTTGATAATGAATATGAGGCCTTTAAGGCATATGCTCAGGTATATCCGGACAATTGTGTCCTTCTTATAGATACCTACGATATTATGAAAAGTGGTGCAGTTAATGCAATTAAGGTTGCCAAGGAGATTCTTATGCCTATGGGTAAAAGACTTAAGGGTGTACGAATTGACAGTGGGGACTTGGCTTATTTTTCAAAGAAGCTGAGAAAATTATTTGATTCCAACGGTATGGAGGATTGTAAGATAGTTGTTTCCAATAGTATAGATGAGTATCTTATAAAATCTCTTCAGGAGCAGGGGGCAAAAATAGACTCTTACGGCGTAGGTGAAAGGATGATTACATCCAAATCCGATCCGGTATTCGGAGGAGTGTATAAGCTTGTGGCTGTCAGGAATGACACAGGGGAGTTTATTCCCAAAATTAAAATATCAGAAAATGTTGAAAAAATAACAAATCCGGGAAAGAAAAAGCTTTGGAGAATATACAGCAGGGAAACCGGATATGGTCTGGCTGATCTGCTTACCTTTTATAATGAGGAGGTTGATATAACAAAGCCATATCCTTATATTGATCCGGTTAAACCATGGAAAAAAATGTGCTTTGAAAATGTAGAGATTAAAGAAATGCAGGCAACTATATTTAAGGATGGAAAGCTTGTATATGATATGCCAAAGCTTGATGAGATAAGAGATTATGTTTCATACCAGCTTAAAAATCAGGTATGGGAGGAAGAACAGAGATACGAAAATCCACACATCCATTATGTGGATTTGTCAAAGGAGTTATATAGAGTCAAGGCAGGAATGCTTGAAAAGGAGTACTAGGTATAATGAGAAAATTTGACACAAGGATACAGGATTTAAAGTACAGGGTATTGAAGGAAACTGCCAGAATGGCATGGAATGATAATCTTATTGAAGGAATTATGCATATACCGGATATTCTTGTACCGGGGAAAAAACCCACAATGAGATGCTGTATATATAAGGAAAAGGCTATTGCTGCCGAAAGAGTAAAACTGGCCATGGGTGGTGACAGGAACAACAGCAATGTCATTGAGGTTATTGAAATTGCCTGTGATGAATGTCCGGTAGGTGGATATGAGGTTACACAGACCTGTAGAGGTTGTCTTGCACATCGCTGTGCAGATGCATGCAAATTTGGTGCCATAACCATAGATGAGCATCAGAAGGCACATATTGACAAAAGTAAATGCAAGGAATGCGGAGCATGCGCAAAGGTATGTCCTTACAGTGCCATAATGCAATATAAGCGTCCCTGCCAGCAGGCATGTAAAATTGGTGCCATTACCATGAATGAGGATTACTCTGCAAGGATAGATAATGATAAGTGCATTTCCTGTGGTGCCTGTGTATATCAATGCCCATTTGGTGCCATAAATGATAAGTCCTATATTCTGGATGCCATAAGATATATAAAGGACAGTAAGACCAAGGGGTACAAAACCTATGCAGCCGTTGCACCTGCAATTGCCAGCCAGTTTAATTACGCAAAGCCGGGACAGGTCATTACGGGACTTAAGGAGCTGGGCTTTGATGAGATAGTCGAGGTAGCTCTCGGGGCAGATATGGTAACATGGAAGGAAACAGAGGAATTGAAGGAAAAAGGTATACTTACCAGCTCATGCTGTCCTGCGTTTGTGGAGTATGTTACCAGACAATTCCCTGATATGCTTCCGTATGTATCTACGACATTATCGCCTATGGCCATGATAGGAAAGCATATTAAGGAAAAAGATCCGGAAGCAAAAGTAATTTTTATCGGACCATGTACTGCTAAAAAGATGGAGGTAAAAAAGGACAGTGTTTCAAAGTATATTGACTGTGCACTTACCTTTGAGGAATTACAGGCTCTGTATGACAGCCGGGATATAGACATAACAGCTCTTGATGAAACCGGATTGGACAGTGCATCGTATTTTGGACGTATATTTGCAAGAACCGGCGGACTGTCAGATGCCGTAAAACAGGGAATCAGAGAGCAGGAAGGAGAGAGCGGATTTGCTGTGACTCCTGTAGTCTGTGATGGAATAGAGGCTTGCAAGATAGCATTGTTAAAGCTTAGAAAGAACATGCTTGAGGGAAATTTCCTTGAGGGAATGGCCTGTCAGGGCGGCTGTGTAGGCGGCAACGGTAACCTGACTCACATGGCAAAGAGCCGGATTGATGTGGAAAATTATGGAAAGGCTGCATCTGCAAAGACTATAGAAGAGGCAATTAAAGCAGTAGAATAAAATAAAGAAACCTTTATAACCTGTACTAATATGAACATGGAATAAAGGCTTCTTTTTGTTTATATATTATTGTAAATAGCTGCGCATGGATTTTAAAGCATTTTTTTCAAGACGGCTTACCTGAGCCTGGGAAATAGAAATTTCGTCAGCTACCTCTGTCTGGGTTTTACCTTCAAAAAATCTGAGCTTAATAATATTGAACTCACGCTGATCTAATTTTTTCATTGCTTCATTAAGAGAAATATTTTCTATCCAGTTTTCTTCCTTGCTTTTTTTGTCTTTTACCTGATCCATAAGGTATAATACGTCCTGTCCCTCCTGATAGACAGGCTCATATAAGGACATGGGTGTGGCGATTGCATCCATGGCATTTACAATATCCTCCTTTGGAATTTCAATTTCCTTTGAAAGCTCTTCGATGGTGGGTTCTCTGTCAAGTCTTTTTGTAAGCATATCCCGTGCATAAATTGCCTTGTAGGCAATATCTCTCAAGGAGCGTGATACCCTGATTGCATTATTATCCCGCATGTACCTGCGACATTCACCAAGTATCATAGGAACAGCATAGGTGGAAAATTTCACATTAAGGCTTCTGTCAAAATTATCTAATGCCTTAATCAGACCAATACATCCAACCTGAAATAAATCATCGGCACTTTCGGAATTGTTGCCGGAAAAACGCTGGATGACACTTAGTACCAATCTGAGGTTTCCCTGTATAAATTCTTCACGGGCCTTCATATCCCCTTTATCTATACGTTCAAATAAAGCTTCCTTTTCCTGATCACTCAGTAAAGGAAGCTTAGATGTGTTTACCCCACAAATCATAACCTTAGCAGGTGCCATATAAAGTTCCTCCTCAAGTATATAACTATACTGTTAAGGATTTACATTTGGGGTAAATTCTATTCAATTAAAAAATGGCAGTTTATGGTTTGAGAATATCCTCCATATCAAAGTCTATATTGTCAAGCTTATCCATAATGTCCATCTTGGAGTCATCAGGTTTCGCTTCAATATTAATTTTCTCAATTTCCTCCCTGGATAAGCCTGACATAAGAATAATTTCGTTTATGTCTATTTTTGCTTTAAGCATTTTAGCAGCAAGATCCATTCGGGCTTTTTTTGTATTATTCATAAAAACACTCCTTACATAGTTAATTCGTTAATAAATTTTTCGTTTATATTAATTACCTCTGTAATTGCCTTTTCTCCGGGAGCACCGATGGTATTACGTTTTTCCACACATTCCTTAAGGCTGATTGCCTGATAAATATCATCTTCAAATACAGGGCAGATACTCTTATATTCGTCAATAGACATATCCAGGAGAGAAATGTTTTTATCAATGCAATATAAGACCAGCTTTCCTACAACGGAGTGAGCATCTCTGAAAGGAACCCCACGGTTAACAAGATAATCCGCTGCATCGGTGGCATTGGTAAATCCGTTCATGGCACTCTTTTCCATAACAGCCCTATTAAGCTTCATGGTAGATATCATTCCTGTAAAAAGGGCAAGACAGCCCTTTACTGTATCTATAGCATCAAAGGTAAGCTCCTTATCCTCCTGCATATCCTTGTTATAGGCCAGAGGAAGTCCCTTCATTGTTGTTAAAATTGATGTTAAGGCACCATATACACGACCTGTTTTTCCTCTTACCAGCTCGGCAATGTCAGGATTTTTTTTCTGTGGCATTATGGAGCTTCCGGTGCTATAGGCATCATCAAGCTCTACAAATTGATATTCATTGGAATTCCATATTATTATTTCCTCTGAAAAACGGGAAAGATGCATCATAATTGTTGAAATGGCACTTAAAAGCTCAATTATGTAATCTCTGTCAGAAACAGAATCCATGCTGTTTAAGGTAGGACCATAGAATTCCAGCAAAGAGGCTGTAAGCTCTCTGTCTAACGGATAGGTTGTACCGGCAAGAGCCCCTGCACCAAGAGGACAATAATTCATTCTGCTGTAAATGTCGGTCAGCCTGCCAAAATCACGCTTAAACATTTCCATATATGCTCCTATATGATGGGCAAAGGTTACAGGCTGGGCTTTTTGCAAATGTGTAAAGCCGGGCATGTATGTGTTAATATTTTCCTTCATAAGTCTGTGAAGGACTTTGATTAAATCAAAAACAAGTGCCTTAAGCTCTGTAATTTCATCCCTGATATAAAGCTTCATGTCAAGAGCAACCTGATCATTTCTTGAACGTCCTGTGTGAAGCTTTTTTCCTACGTCACCTATTCTGTCGATAAGGTTTGCTTCAACAAAGCTGTGTATATCTTCATATTCATCAGTTATAATAAGGCTTCCGTTTTCCACATCCTTAAGAATACCTTCAAGACCGGATATTATTTTGTCTCTTTCATCGTCGGTAATTACCTTTACCCTGGCAAGCATGGTCACATGGGCAATGCTGCCTCTGATATCCTGTCTGTAGAATTTCCGGTCAAAGGAAATAGATGCATTAAAATTGTAAACTAATTTGTCGGTTTCTTTGGTGAAACGTCCACCCCAAAGCTGTGCCATAGCTGATACCTCACATTCTTCATAATTGTATTCTGTTCAAAAAAATATTTTACAACAGTTTTTACTCTCCATCAAGGAAAAAATAACAGGCTGCATATAGAAATTAAAGGTTGCCAATAAATAATTATTGAATTAAAATATATCTTAAGGTTGTGACAGAGACTTATAATATAAGGAGAAAAAAGAATGGATAATTATTATACAATACTTACAGCAATGACAGGAGATGACAGCAAGCCTCTGCTTGTAGCAGTGTGTCTTATTGTGTCAATTGTTCTCATGGTAATTCTTGTTATTACTGGATTAGCCGGAAAGAGATCAGAATCATCAGGTGAAGAAGATATGAATGAGGATGATGATAGCAACGGGGAGTAGTTTTATGAGAAATAATAAGGGAAAGATATATATTCTTATTCCGATTATAGTAATTGCGGCTATTCTTGTTGCATATTTCTATGGATGGAATATAGGTGCCCACTTTAATAAGGACAGGACCGCATACAATGTTATGGAGCTTGCTACTCTTATTAATGAAGATATAGACAATGGCAGGGAAAGCGGGATTTTTTACATCAGTGGTATAACAGAAGACGATATTGTTGCAATAAACGATTATGTATGCAGCATAAACGGTGTGGTAAAGGAATATTCCATTCAGGAGAAAAGCAGAAATGGAATGAAGGTAAGAATGAAATATACTATTTCCGATAATTACTATGTTGTACAAAAGTACATGAATGGTGCGGAAATACCGTCTGACAGACCTGAGGCTGTAAAGCTTTATAACAAGGTGAATGACATATTGAATGAAGTAATAACAGCCGGAATGACTGATTATGAAAAGGAACTGGCCATTCATGATTATATTGTATTGAACAGTGAATACGGATATACAGATTATGCCAAGGAATATGCTTTTAGGGCTTATGGGGTTCTTATCCAGGGAAAGGGAGTCTGTAATGGATATGCAGAGGCCATGTCAATGCTTCTTACCTGCGCCGGTGTAGAAAACTATATTATGCTTGGAGAAGCTTATTCTGAAGGAAAGTATGATTTGCATGCATGGAATGCCGTTTTACTGGATGGAAAATGGTATCAGGTAGATGCAACCTGGGACGATCCTGTGCCGGACCAGAAGGGCTTTGCCGGTCATTCATACTTTAATGTAACTGATAATATTATGGATGATACACATATCTGGGAGGATGACACCTATCAGGTATGCAACAGCAATGATTATAATTATTTTGAATATAACAATCTGATTGTTGATTCCGGGAAATTAAAGCCTATAGTGGAGCAGGCAGCTTCAAAGGACATAACAGGAACTGTCCAGGTTGTACTTACTGATTACAGTGAGGATTACAACTGGGATATGATTTTTGATATACCGGGTGTAAACTATTTTGAATATACTATGGCTGATTATGGGGATGATGTGGTTGTTACCATATTTCTTAACCGTCATTATTAAAGGATTTTGATATGAAAAGTTTTGAGATAGAAGATATAAAGGGATTTATGAACGAGCTTTTATTGAGTGAAAAATATGACAGCTTTTATCTGTATGAAATAAGGCTGAAAACCAAGCTTGATTACTATATAAGCGGAAGAATCAATAAAGATTTTTATGATGAAGAGGAAAGCCCTGATGAATTATGTGATTACATAAAATGGCAGGAGGTAAAGCAGATAATATTTGAACTCATTAAAGGCAAAAGACTTCCCATCTCCATCAAAGCAGTTTTGCTGTTTAACAGGGAAAATATAACCAGATTGATTGAGATGAATAACCTGCCGGTAAATCCGGAGGACGTCAATAATCTTTCATTAAACATATTTTACGAAAACCGGCAGCTCACTGTGACTACAGGAACATCCATTAAGATATTTTCCATGGATAAGACATTAGACAATATGTGGGATGAAACCATAGAAAAGTATTATATATGAAACAATTTTTATTAGCACTCTTTTTTAATGAGTGCTAATTTTTTCTTGACTTTAGACATATTGAGTATTATTATACTTTACATAGAACAATTGATAATTCTTTTATGTTAGTTTTAGGAGGTTGATGTTAAGATGGAAAAACAGGGAAGCTTATCAATTAACAGTGAAAATATATTTCCGATAATTAAGAAATGGTTATATTCAGATCATGATATTTTTATCAGAGAGCTTATTTCCAACGGATGTGATGCCATTACCAAGCTTAAAAAGCTTGCAATGATGGGAGATTATGAAGAAGCTGAAGGAGAGGAGTATAAGATAGAGGTATATGCCTCGGCAAAGGACAAGACGTTGACCTTTGTTGATAACGGAATCGGTATGACTGCTGAGGAAGTGGATAAATATATTAACCAGATAGCATTTTCAGGAGCTACAGATTTTATAAATAAATATAAGGATAAGACAAATGAAGATCAGATTATAGGACATTTTGGTCTGGGATTTTATTCGGCATTTATGGTGGCCGATAAGGTTACAATTGAAACCTGTTCCTATGAAAAGGGTGCTAAGCCTGTATTCTGGGAGTGCGATGGCGGAACCGATTACACAATGTCTGAAAGCGATGATGATACAAGAGGTACAGCAATTACTCTGTATCTTAATGAGGATTGCTATGAATTTGCCAATGAATACAGAATAAAGGAAATAATACAAAAGTATTGTGCATTTATGCCATACAATATATATCTTATCAACGAGGATGAGATGGAAAAGGATGCAACAGAAGATAAGGATACAGAAAAGGATTCTGAAAAGAAAGATTCCAAGACACCTGAACCATTAAATAATCCTAATCCTCTGTGGATGAAAAATCCTAAGGATTGTACAGAGGATGAATATGTGGACTTTTACCAGAAGGTATTTCTTGATTTTAAGAGACCACTGTTCTGGATTCATCTCAACATGGATTACCCATTTAATTTAAAGGGTATATTATATTTCCCTAAGATTAACAATCAGTATGATCAGCTGGAGGGTACAATCAAGCTCTACAATAATCAGGTGTTTATTGCTGATAACATTAAGGAGGTTATTCCTGAATTCCTGCTTCTTCTTAAGGGAGTTATTGATTGCCCCGATTTGCCTTTGAATGTTTCCAGAAGCGCTCTTCAGAACGACGGATTTGTTAAGAAAATATCAGATTATATTACTAAAAAGGTAGCGGATAAGCTCTCAGGAATGTGTAAAACAGATAAGGAAAGCTATGAAAAATACTGGGATGACATCAGTCCATTCATTAAGTTCGGATGTCTAAGGGATGATAAATTCTGTGAAAAGATGACAGATTATATGCTATTTAAAAATCTTGAAGGAAAGTATATAACTTTACCTGAATATCTTGAAGCAGGAAAGGACAAATATGAGAACAAGGTATTTTATGTTTCGGATGCCCAGGCCCAGTCACAGTATATAAATATGTTTAAGGAAGAAGGCATGGATGCGGTATACCTTGAGCATAATATAGATAATGCATATATTACTCATCTTGAAGCAAAGAATGAAAATGTAAAATTCCTCAGAATAGATGCAGATTTATCTGATAATTTTATGGGGGAGGCTCTTAGTGAGGAGCAGATTAAAGAATATACCGATAAGCTGTCCGATAAATTCAGGAAGGCTTGCGGCAATGATAAGCTTAATGTCAAGGTTGAAAATCTTAAGAATGAAGCTATTTCATCAATGCTTACTCTTTCCGAGGAGCAAAGGCGTATGGTGGATATGATGAAGGCTTACAATGTAGGCGGACAGTTTGACCCTGCCATGTTTGGCGGCGAGGGTGAGACACTTGTACTGAATGCGTCAAATAAGCTTGTTAAGTATATTCTTGACAATCCTGACGGTGAGAATACCGATAAGATTTGCTGTCAGTTGTATGATCTCGCTGTTCTTGCCAACAGGCCTCTTGAGCCTGAAGCAATGACAAAATTTGTTACACGAAGCAATGAAATATTGGGACTTTTAATTTAAATTTAAATGTGAAGAGACGTTTCTTTTGTGGAATGTTACAGGGGAAACGTCTCTTTGCTTATTGTATACGGTAACACTATTTTTGTGTTGACAAAAAAACAGGTTTAGAATATTTTATAATAAGGTGTATCCTATAGAATGGGATTAGAATGTTGAAGGGAGAATCCGGAGATTCGGACAAGCAGACTTTATATGAAAATTTTTAATACATTGACAAGAAAAAAAGATGAATTTGTTCCAATAAATGAAGGCAGGGTAGGCATATATGTATGTGGTCCGACTGTATATGATTACATCCATATTGGAAATGCAAGACCTATGATTGTTTTTGATACGCTGAGAAGATATTTTGAATATAAGGGCTACGATGTTAATTATGTATCAAACTTTACAGATGTTGATGACAAGATAATAAAGAAGGCAAATGCGGAAGGTGTTGATTCCGGGGTTATATCCGAGAGATTTATTGAGGAATGTAAAAAGGATATGGCAGGACTTAATGTCCTCGAGGCAACAACACACCCTAAGGCAACAGAGGAAATCCCTGATATGATTGCCATGGTTGAGACTCTGATTAAAAAGGGATATGCTTATGAGATAAATGGAACAGTATATTTCAGAACAAGAAAATTTTCTGATTACGGCAAGCTTTCAAAAAAGAACCTTGATGATTTAAGGGCAGGTAACAGGGAGCTCCTTGTTTCAGGACAGGACGAGAAGGAGGACCCTTTGGATTTTGTTCTTTGGAAACCAAAGAAAGAGGGTGAGCCTTCCTGGCCTTCTCCATGGGGTGACGGCAGACCGGGCTGGCATCTGGAATGTTCGGTAATGTCTAAAAAATATATAGGTGACGTTATTGATATACATGCAGGAGGGGAGGATCTTATCTTTCCTCATCATGAGAATGAAATTGCCCAGAGTGAGGCTGCAAATGATACAGAATTTGCAAGATACTGGATGCACAATGGTTTTCTTAAAATCAACAATGAGAAGATGTCCAAGTCCCTTGGCAATTTCTTTACCGTAAGAGAAATAGGAGAAAAATATGACTTGCAGGTTATCAGATTTTTTATGCTGTCTGCACATTACAGAAGTCCCCTCAATTTTTCGGCAGAACTTGTTGAGGCATCTAAAAACGGATTAGACAGGATAAAGACCTGTGCATCAAGAATAAAAGAAGTAATATATACCAACAAAGATAAGCTTTGTAATGAACAGGAGAAAAAGCAGGCAGAGAAATTTCATGAATATATCAGCAGATTTGAGTCTGCCATGGATGATGATCTCAATACCGCGGATGCCATTTCGGTTATTTTTGAGCTTGTAAAATATATCAATACTACTGTGAATGAAGGCACATCAGGGGAATATGCACAAAAGGCATATGATACATTAAAGCTTTTAAATGATATTTTAGGTATTAACGTTGAAAGCGAAGAACTGCTTCTTGATGATGACATTGAAAAGCTGATAGAGGAAAGACAGGCTGCCAGAAAAGAAAGAAACTTTGCCAGAGCAGATGAAATAAGGGATATTCTCAATGAAAAGGGCATTGTTCTTGAAGATACAAGAGAAGGTGTACGATGGAAGAGAATTTAATATTAACAGGTATGTCCTCCCAGGAGGTGAATCAATATTCACCGCTTACTTTGGCATATATTGGTGACAGCGTACTTGACCTTCTGGTAAAAACACGCTTTGTACTCATGAGTAATAAGCAGACTTATAAGTATCATAAGGATGTTACGGCAATTGTTAAAGCAGTTAATCAATCAGGATTTGTGGATGAGATTATGGAAACACTTGCTCCGGATGAACTTGAGATATATAAACGTGGACGAAATGCCAATACTCATTCAAAGGCAAAAAATGCAACTATGGGAGAGTATAGAAAAGCAACCGGTTTGGAAGCTTTATTTGGATATTTGTATCTTACGGGAAATATGGAAAGGCTTTGCTTTTTTGTAGACAAAATGATCAGTGTATATCTTGATCCAAAACAGTAGAATAATTAATTTTTCAGAATACAATTTTTACAAATGTACTAAATGGTGATGCATATGTCGTGGTTAAAATATTATAAAGAACAGGTGAAGGTCATAAGGGAACGTGACCCGGCTATAAAGAGCAATCTTGAAGTGCTGTTATATCCAAGCTTTAAGGCCATATACAGCTATAGAAAGGCACACAGATATTATCTCAGAAAAAAGTATTTCCTTGCCCGGTTAATATCTCAGAGAGCAGCGAGAAAGACAGGAATAGAGATACACCCCGGGGCAACAATAGGTGAGGGACTTTTTATAGATCACGGTCATGGTGTAATTATTGGTGAAACAGCCGTGATTGGTAACAATGTTACAATATACCAGGGCGTAACTTTGGGAGGAACAGGTAAAGAAAGCGGAAAGCGGCATCCTACTATCGGAGATAATGTAATGATAAGTGCGGGAGCAAAGGTCATAGGTTCGTTTACTGTGGGAGAAAATTCAAAAATAGGCGCCGGCTCTGTTGTTTTGTCTGAGGTTCCACCGAATTCTACCGTTGTCGGTGTTCCAGGAAGGGTAGTTAAGAGGGAGGATGTGAGACTTCCGAGACTTGATCTTGATCAGATACATTTACCTGACCCTGTATTAAATGATATAAAGCTGCTTAAGATGGAAAACGAAGAGCTTAAAAAGGCAGTATCAATGCTATTAAAAAATGAAAAAAAATAAAAAGGAGGCTTATTTTAAGTCACAATGGAAGATAATAATCAGGATATAAATCAGAGTACGGGCGAGGCCGATGAGCATTTTATAGAGGGACGGAATTCTGTCCTTGAGGCTTTTCGCTCAGGAAGAACAGTAGATAAAATATATATTCAGGATGGACTCAGAGATAGTGTAATTAGCTCTATCCTGAGGGAGGCGAAAAAGAAGGATGTAATTGTCAATTTTACACCTAAGGAAAAAATGGATTTGATGTCAAAGGGCAATAAGCATCAGGGAGTTATTGCAATATGCTCAGCCTATGAGTATAGCGATATTGAAGATATATTTGAAAATGCCAGGGCAAAAAATGAAGATCCTTTTATATTTATTCTTGACGAAATAGAGGACCCGCATAATTTAGGAGCTATAATAAGAACTGCTAATCTTGCCGGGGCACATGGAGTTATTATTCCGAAGAGGCGTGCCGTAGGACTGACCTCTACTGTTGTTAAGGCATCGGCAGGTGCAATCAATTATACGCCTGTGGCTAAGGTAACCAATATATCGCAAACCATAGAGCAGCTTAAGGAAAAGGGAATGTGGTTTGCCTGTGCCGATATGGGAGGTACAGTTATGTATGATACCAATCTTACCGGGTCTATAGGTCTTGTTATTGGTAATGAAGGCAGTGGCGTAAGCCGTCTTGTAAAGGAAAAATGTGATTATATTGTATCAATACCGATGAAGGGAAATATTGATTCTCTCAACGCTTCCGTTGCAGCGGGAGTATTAGCATATGAAGTGGTCAGACAGAGAATGGGAAGATAAAGCTTAAGGGGAAAAAATGAGTCCGGATTACAGTAAGCTTACAGACAATGAAATAATTGAGAAAATTAACGCAAGGGAAGATGGAGCAGCAGAGTACATGATGCAAAAATATGGTGCATTGGTAAAAAAGGAGGTCCGAACCGTATTTTTAATAGGAGCTGAAACAGAAGATCTGACACAGGAGGGGATGATTGGGCTTTTTAAAGCTATCAGGGATTACGAGCCTGATAAGGGTGCAACCTTTTTGACCTTTGCAACCCTGTGTATAAAAAATCAGATTAAGTCAGCCATAACTGCATCTAACAGAAAAAAACACACTCCTCTCAATTCATATATTTCCATATATGGAGATGATGCTGAAGAAGGGATGAACGTAAACCAGCTGGAGGCTTCCAAGGGAAGCTATGACCCTGAGGCAATAATACTTGCCAGAGAGCAGAAGTTTGACATGATGAAGAAAATAGATGTCAAGCTCAGTAATTATGAAAAAAAAGTAATTAAGCTGTATCTGGAAGGCTTGTCGTATGCAGATATAGCCAAAGAACTTGGAAAAACCGAGAAATCCATAGACAATGCATTGTTCAGAATCCGTGGTAAGCTTAGCAAATAGTTAATTCATATGGATTGATAACAAAAGCATATATTAAGTTAATAAATAAAGGTAATAGCAAGTTAATAAGTAAGTTAATAGTATATTATGCTTGACATATAAATCAAAATAAAGTATTATTCTTCATGGTGTTGTTAATGACACCGCAGTTGCTGCTATAGCACAGTCGGTAGTGCGCAACATTGGTAGTGTTGAGGTCACCGGTTCGATTCCGGTTAGCAGCTTTTTTAAAAGGGTTGTCACAAATTGTGACAGCCTTTTTTCGTTAATATGGCATTTGCTGTTAATTTCAATCAATATTTATGATGTATTTCCATGAATATTCCACGAATATTGAAAAAAGTTTTTTACATTTACTATATATTGTGGTAGTATTATTTGTGTATGAGTAAAAATGGGTTTACATAATTTGTTTAGTTCAGGAGGTTTGCATGAAATACAGAAGAAGATTAATTGCATTATTTACGGCTGTTGTTCTTGTGGCTGTAATTCTCAATCCGTTGCGACCTGATATGAGAACGGCTGCTAATCTTTCCGGGACTATAACTGCTGACTGGGTAAATTTCCGTAGTACTCCCGGAGGCGAAATAATTAAAGATGGGAACGGAAGATATATACAGCTTTGTACAGGACACCCGGTAACAATCCTGGATACAAGCAATACAGCATGGTATAAGGTTCAGACTACATATGGAGATGTTTCATATACCGGATACATTTATTCCCAATATATTAAAGTCAACAGTGATTCATCAGGAAGTGAAGCGGTTTCTGATGATGCTGATTTTGAAGCCAAGCTTACTGCCCAGGGATTTCCGGAAAGCTATAAAAGCGCCCTGAGAAAATTACATGAAGAATATCCATCATGGGAGTTTTATGCCGTACATACCAATATTGAGTGGAATACTCTGCTTGATAACGAGTGTAATAAGCAGGGACAGGTTAAGAATCTCGTATGGACATCCAAAAGCTCCCCAAATTATAATTGGCGGTCTACCAAGGTTGGATATGATTTTGATACAGACAAGTGGTCTGCCTATGACAGCAATAACTGGTTTGCTGCCTCAGACGGCCTGGTAACATATTATCTCGACCCGAGGACGTATCTTGACGAAACGTATATATTTGTATTTGAGAGCCTTTCCTATCAGGAGGAAATTCATAATATCCAGGGTGTAGAGGCTATTTTGAAGGGAACCTTTATGTATAACACACGGGTATGTGACGTAGCAGTTAATGACCCGGATACAAGGCTGTATTCTGAGGTTATATTGGAGGCTGCCAGGGATACAGGGGTAAGTCCTTATCACATAGCATCAAGAATTAAGCAGGAGATGGGCTCTGTTGCCAATGACTGTGCAAGGGGAACATCGGATTCATACAAGGGGATATACAATTATTTGAACATTGGAGCTTATGACTCGGCGGATGGAAATGCACCTTTAAATGGGTTAAAGTATGCTTCAAAGAGTGATACATCTGATTTCCGGCCGTGGAATACAGTTGAAAAGGCAATCAAGGGTGGAGCGCTGTTCCTTGGAAAAAATTATATAAATAAAGGACAGGATACCCTGTATACCCAGAAGTTTAATGTAACCAACAGGAAAAGCCTTTTCTCACATCAATATATGACTAATGTTCAGGCACCGGCATCTGAATGTGTAGGTGTCTATAAAGCTTATCTTAATAATGAAATGCTGGATTCTTCCATGGCATTTAATATTCCCGTATATCTGAATATGCCGGAGACAAAAACCACTAAGCCAAGCTATTACGGACATCCAAATAACTGGTTAAAATCCCTTGTCATAGATGGATACGGACTTACACCAACCTTTGGTGCAAACTGGGTTAATGAGTATTCCCTTATTGTGCCAAAAAACGTTGACAGTATTAAAATCAGTGCGGACACTGTCAATCCAAGCGCCAGGATTACCGGCGGAACGGGTACAGTCAGCCTGTCTGAGGGAACTAATTATATATACATAGATGTCCAGGCACAGAATGGAGATGTGAGAACCTATAAGCTTACTGTTGTAAGAGGAACGGCATCACCGGAATCAGGTGTGTCAGGTAATAGAATGAAGGGGGATTTGAATGGTGACGGAAAAATATCAACAATAGATATAGTCAAGGTTCAAAGAATAATAGTCGGGTTTGACGCAGTTAATGAGGATAATCTTGCTGTTGCAGATATTAATGGAGATGGAAAGGTTTCTGCAATAGACATAGTTAAAATTCAAAGACATATTGTAGGTCTGGAAAAGATACAATAATTTATACATATTAAAATATTTACTTTATCTGAAATTATAACTTGAAATTTTCACCTTAAAAAGGAGAAATTATCTCATGAAAAAAATATACAAAAGATTAATTTCCTGCCTGCTTATTATTATATTATGCTTTGGTACATATATGTTTGATACGAAAGCAGATGCCTATGTATCAGTTTCCGCAACATCTTCTGTAAGCATTGGAGGAAACGTATCTGTAAGTATTTCAATAAGTGGTGATGTAAGTGCATATACCTTATACGTTTCTTATAAGTCAGACATTTTGCAATATAATTCAGGCTCAGGAGCCATGATAAACGGTGGTGGAGGAACACTGGTTGTAAGCGGTACAGCAGCAGGAACGGTAAACCTTTCCTTCACTGCAAAAGCAAATGGAGAAAGCAATATTACTGTAAGCGGTGAGGCTTTTAATATACAGAGCGAAGAGGTTAACGTCTCCTTTGGCAGTGCAAGTGTAAGAGTTGAGACACAGAACAATAACAATAACAATAACAATAACAATAACAATAATAACCCGGATGACGACAATACCCAGGAGCCGGATGACCGATCGTCAAATTGCAATCTTTCAAGCCTGCAGGTTTCACCGGGAAAGCTGGTACCTGATTTTAGCAAGGATGTATATGAGTATACTGTCCGGGTTGATGCTGATGTAAAGGAAATCGCTATTTCCGCTGTAACAGATGACAGCAAGGCTTCTACATCAGTTCATGGAAATACAGAGCTTGAACAGGGGAAAAATGAGGTCCAGATAATTGTCACTGCGGAAAACGGAGCCGTAAAAAAATATATCCTTACAGTTATTGCAGGAGATATACTTGAGGATGTAATTATAAAGATTGATGATGTTGATTATACCTTTGTTAATTCGACTGAAAATATCCAGATTCCCGAAAATTTCACCAGTACGATAATAAAGTATAAAGAGTGGGATATAACAGCCTATGAATCCCCTAATAAAAAGATAACTCTGGTATGTCTTAAGGATAAATATGATTACACAGGCTGGTTTATCTATGACAAGGTAAGGGATGAATTTACAGAATATAAGGAGTACTCATCCAGATTTAACAGATATATTATATTGCCTTTTCCGGATAATGTCCTGCTTTCGTCGGATTTCAAGCAGGATAAGGTAAACATTTTCGGAAATCCTGTGGAGGCTTACCGGTTTCCGGGGACAGAATATAAGAATAAATATCTTATTTACGGAATGAATATAGAAGGCAACGAGGGTTATTATATTTATGATGATGAGGAAAAAACCTTTATGAGATATTTAATGGGTGAAGTGGCTACACCGATGGAGCCTGTAGCTACACCCATAGATGTGGTTAAGGGCAATGAGAATGTATCATTTTTTCAATACATCAGGGATTTCCTTTCATGGAATATCCTGTTCTATATTATGTGTGGTACTCTGGGTCTTTTATTGATTTTTATTATTGTAATTATAATATTAGGCTGTAAGAATAGTAAGCTTCACAAAAAACTGGATGAATATAGCGAGGGAAAATGTAATCATATAGATGAGAAATTACCGGTTGGGGAGCCTGAGCTTGCTGCCACAGAGGAAGAGCAAATGCCTATTGCCACAGAGGAAATCAGCAAGGAGGAAGAACAAAATTCTATTGCCACAGAGAAAATCTGTGAGGATGAAGAGCAAAATCCTATTGCCACAGAGGAAATCAGCGAGGAGAAAGAACAAATGCCTATTGCCACAGAGGAAATCAGCAAGGAAGAAGAACAAAATCCTATTGCCACAGAGGAAATCAGCGAGGAGAAAGAACAAATGCCTATTGCCACAGAAACGCCTGATATGGATACAACCGGTGATGATAGTGGGCAGATTTTAACAAATATTTCCAAGAGTTATAAAAAACCACAGTTTGAGGATGTGGATATATGGGGAACTGATGATGGGAAGGCTATTCCTACATTGGACGTTAATCTCTATAAGAATGAACCTTATGACCCTGAAAAGGACAGTGCGTTTTCTCTTATATTTGACGAGGATAATAAATAGTGATATATTTCAATAATGGATGTTAAGGAGGCTTTTGAATATATGGAAGGCGAAGTTATTTCAAGAAATTTTATAGAGCAGGAGATTGATAATGACCTTAGAGAGGGGAAGTACAGTAAGGTTGTTACCAGATTTCCGCCGGAACCAAACGGTTATCTTCATATCGGACATGCAAAGTCTATACTTTTAAATTATGGACTTGCCAAGGAGTATGGAGGAAAGTTCAATTTCAGATTTGATGATACCAATCCGACTAAGGAGAAGACAGAATATGTTCAGTCAATTATAGATGATATAAAATGGCTGGGTGCTGATTTCGGAGACAAAATATATTTTGCATCTGATTATTTTGATGATATGTTCGAGGCTGCCATAAAGCTGATTAAGAAGGGAAAAGCTTATGTGTGTGATCTTACTGCGGAAGAGATAAGAGAATATAGAGGAACTCTTACAAAGCCGGGAAAAAACAGTCCATACAGAGACAGATCCGTGGAGGAAAATCTGGAGCTTTTCTATGGCATGAGAGATGGAAAATATCCGGATGGCTCTAAGGTATTAAGAGCAAAAATAGATATGGAAAGTCCTAATATGAATATGAGAGATCCGGTTATTTACCGTATAGCTCATATGACACATCATAATACAGGGGATAAATGGTGTATTTATCCTATGTATGATTTTGCCCATCCTATAGAGGATGCTGTTGAAGGAATATCTCACTCCATATGTACTCTTGAGTTTGAGGATCACAGACCTTTGTATGACTGGGTTGTAAGAGAATTGGAGTACGAGACTCCACCAAGGCAGATTGAATTTGCCAAGCTTTATCTCAAGAATGTTGTTACAGGAAAAAGATATATAAAAAAGCTTGTTGAGGATGGAATAGTTGATGGCTGGGATGATCCAAGACTTGTGTCACTTAGTGCGTTGAGAAGGAGGGGCTTTACTCCTGAGTCAATAAGAATGTTCATGGAGCTTTCGGGAGTTTCCAAGGCGCAGAGTGAATCGGATTATGCAATGCTTGAGTATTGTATAAGAGAGGATTTAAAGCCTAAGGCCAAGCGCATGATGGCAGTATTAGATCCTGTCAAGGTAATTATTGATAATTATCCTGAGGATGTAATAGAATATTTTGATATTGATAATAATCAGGAAAATCCGGATCTTGGAACCAGAAAGGTAGCCTTTTCCAAAGAAATATATATTGACAGGGAGGATTTTATGGAAGAACCTCCAAAGAAATATTTCAGACTTTTTCCGGGCAATGAGGTAAGACTGAAAGGGGCATATTTTGTAAAGTGTGTTGATTATAAAAAGGATGCGGAGGGAAATGTTACTGAGATACATTGTACCTACGATCCTGAGACAAGAAGCGGCTTGGGCTTTGAGGGACGAAAGGTTAAGGGAACTATTCACTGGGTATGTGCAAGAACAGCCATAGATGCAGAGGTAAGGCTTTACGAAAATATAGTTGATGAAGAAAAAGGAAAGCTTAATGAGGACGGAACCTTGAATTATAATCCCAATTCTCTTACTGTGCTTAAAAATTGTAAGCTGGAGGAGGAATTTGTCAAGGCAGGTAAGGGTGAGGCTTTTCAGTTTTTAAGACATGGATTCTTTTGCGTTGATATTAAGGATACTACAGATGAAAAACTTGTTTTTAACAGAATTGTATCCCTGAAAAGCTCTTATAAACCCAACTAGAGGAGGATATGGCATATGGGACTACTATCCGGAATGGATGAATATGGTCTTAAACAATTTGAAGATGCGGATATTTTAGAGGGAACGCATCCGGAAGATAAGCTTTCACAGGCTTTGAAGGTTGAAAATAAAGCACCTGCTTTTAATGAGGAGGAGGTGCTTTTTGATAAGCATTATACTTGTCCTGTATGTGATTGCACATTTACAGCAAAAAGCGTGAGAACCGGAAAGGTAAGACTTTTAGGTCAGGATATTGATTTGAGACCGGTATATGATAAGGTCGATGTTTTAAAATATGATGTGATTGTCTGTGATAAGTGTGGATATAGCTCCCTTATCAGATATTTTGGTAAGCTCACAGTAAAGCAGACCAGGGATATAAAGAGTACAATTGGAATTAATTTTAAAGGAATTAATAATGATAAACCTGTATACACATATAATGATGCTATTGCCAGATATAAGCTTGCCCTTGTTACTGCAGTGGTAAAAAAGGCTAAGGTAAGTGAAAAGGGGTATATTTGTCTTAAGCTTTCATGGATAATCAGAGGGAAGCTTAAGGAGAAGAACCTTTCGGCCGAGGAGAGAAAAAAGCTTTCCGTGGAAGAAATTTCTTATGTGAAAAATGCATATACAGCATTGTTACAGGCCTTAAGCAATGAAAATCTTCCCATAGCCGGAATGGATGAAAATACATTAAAGTATGTTCTGGCATATATGGCATACAGACTTGAAAAGAATGATGAAGCTATAAAGCTTCTGGGACAGATTATTATGTCAAAAGGTGCCAATGAAAGATTAAAGGATAAAGCCAGGGAATTAAAGGAATTGTTAAAAAGCAAAGCCGCTAATCAGTAAATTAAAAGTAAGGTGTATTTTTATGGGTACGAATAACTCCTCAAAAAGGAAAAATATAAAAAAGAGAAACAAAAAGAATAATACTGATAAGACAAAGTGTGTTTACATACTTATATCAAAAACACAGACATTACCCTCACGGGTAATTAAGATGTGGACTAAGGAGCCCTATGCCCACACTTCCCTTGCTCTTGACATTGAGCTTAGGGAAATGTACAGCTTTGCAAGGAAAAGACTGAGAAATCCCTTTTATTGCGGATTTATATCAGAGGATATAACCAAGGGGGTTTTTGGAAGAGATGTTAACACTACCTGCCGGGTGGCAAGGCTTTGGGTTACACCTAAACAGTATAAGGAGATTTTGAAGAACCTTGAAAAATTCAAACAGGAGAAAGATCATTTAAGATATAATTATCTGGGTATTTTTGGCGTTGTATTTAATAGGGCAGTTGAGAGAAAGTATAATTATTTCTGTTCTCAATTTGTATATTATATTCTTGATAAATCAGGTGTAAAGATGTTTGGTAAAAAGCCGGGGCTTACAAGACCGGAGGATTTTAGAACCTGGGATGAACTTGAATTGATTTATGAAGGAAAGCTTAATGAGTACCGGGACTATTTGAAAAATACCAGCCAGGTGGATAATTCTTTTGATGTATCCCTGAATGGTGCCTGAAAAGAAATATAAAATTGCACCTGTCACTTCCTTGTATTATGTTAAGGTGAGTGACAGGTGATTTTTTTATACAGACAGGGAATATTTTTTTAACCAGTAGTTTACCTGCAAAAGATATGCTGCCATCTGTGGACCTGCCATCAACTGTCCATACCAGGGCTTACCGTACTCCTTAGGCTTATCAAGAAAGCTTTTTACAGCTCCGAGATTCAGATAACTCCTGATTGGGGAAGAGGAGTCGCTTATAACATCTCTTAATCGGTTTACTAATATCTCTTCGTACTTTGGATGGTAGGTTTTTGGGTATGGATTTTTAGGTCTGTTCAATATTTCAGAAGGGAGGAAGCCTTTAGAGGCTTTTCTCAGTAGACTCTTAGGTATACCGTTTTCTGATTTTATGTGCCATGGAATATTAAAGACATAATCAACTATTCTATAGTCTGCAAAGGGAACTCTTGCCTCAAGACCACTGTGCATGGAGGTACGGTCCATCCTGTCAAGAAGAGTCTGCATAAACCAGCGGATATTCAAATAGGATACTCTTCGTCTGTTGGTTTCCAGCTTAGATTCCTCCGGGATTATATTAATTTCAGATATTGTTTTGTTGTAGGCATGTGCTACATATTTTTCCATCTGAAGTGAGGCTGCAAATTCAGGATTAAGCATTGATTTTCTGAAGGTTATATCCCTCATCCATGGAAAGGTTCCGGCACACAGCATATCCTCTCTGTGAAACCATGGATAACCGCCGAAAATTTCGTCTGCACATTCACCTGTAAGAGCTACCTTATGATTTTTTGCAACCTGACTGCAAAAATATAACAGGGATGAGTCCACATCAGCCATAGTTGGCAGACATCTGGAATCAACGGATTTCTCCAACAAATCTGCCAGAGTTTCATATTTGCAGCTAAGATATATATGGCTTGAATTGAGGTATTCCTTCATTATATCTACATAAGGTCTGTCCTGTGTGGGCTGGAAGGAATTTGATTTAAAGTGTATATCATTTTCTTCATAATCGAAGGAATATGTGGAAAGAGGAGTATCCTTGCCAAGATATTTTGCACACACAGAGGAAACCAGAGAGGAGTCTATCCCCCCTGATAAAAATGTGCATATAGGGACATGGGATATCATCTGCATTCTGATACTGTCTTCAACAAGCCATGCGGTTTTTTCTATAGTTTCCTCATAGGAATCCGTATGGGGAACGCTTTTAATTGTATAATATTTCTCGTGATGAGTGTATAGAGGTGAAAATACGATATATTCTCCGGGCAATACCTCACTTATTCCGGAAAAAACGCCTTCACCATATGTTTTAGCCGGACCTATTGTAAATATTTCATTAAGACTGTTTAGAGTAACTTCCGGCTTAAGGCCAGGATATTCAAACAGAGTATCAATTCTTGACGCAAAGATTAATGTGTTGTCCTGCTGTTTGTAGAAAAGTGGCTTGATTCCAAAGTGGTCTCTGAAAAGATAAAGAGAATTACACTGCTCATCATATATTCCAATGGCAAAGATACCGTTAAGATGGGTTACAAAGTCGGCTCCCCAATGAATAAAAGCGTAGCCTATTACCTCGGTATCTGATTTTGTTTCAAAGGTATAGCCGTATGATATAAGCTCTTTTTTTATAGTGGGATGGTTATATATTTCTCCGTTATATACAATATGATAATTATTTCCACCATAGGAAACCTTAAAGGGCTGTCTGCCCATATCAGGATCGATTATGGATAATCTTGTATGGGCAAGACAGCATGAGTTAATAATAGAGCAGCCCTGGTCGTCGGGACCTCTCATTTTCATTGTATTGATCATTTCCTCAAGAATGGTAAAATTCTTTTTCGGATTTTCGGAATAATTATCTTTGGGATTGTAGAATCCTGCAATACCGCACATATTATCCTCATAGATATTTTTTAATAGTATATGCCGGTTAAAGCAGATCTGCCACCTCGAGGAGAAGTGCTTTTGTCTTATCCCAGCCAAGACAGGGATCTGTTATGGATTTTCCGTAACAACCGCCTCCCACAGGCTGATTTCCGTCCTGAATATAGCTTTCAACCATAACACCTTTAACAAGCTTTTTAATATCATCATTATGTCTGCAGGAGTGGAGAACCTCCTTGACTATTCTTGGCTGTTCAGCCCATTTTTTGCCGGAGTTATTATGATTTGCATCTACTATGCAGGCAGGGTTTTTAAGGTCAAAGCTGTTATAGGCCTCAACCAGCCTTACCAAATCATCATAGTGATAATTTGGAACAGATTTTCCGTATTTATCAAGACCGCCTCTTAATATGGTATGAGTGTAAGGATTACCTGAGGTTTCAACCTGATAGCCCTTATACATAAATGTATGTCCGGTCTGACCGGCAAGACAGGAATTCATCATTACAGTAAAATCACCACTGGTTGGATTTTTCATGCCTACAGGAACACTTAATCCACTGGCTGTAAGACGGTGCATCTGATCCTCAACACTTCTTGCTCCTACTGCATGGTAGGCAATCAGATCATCAACATAATGGGTGTTTTCAGCGTAAAGCATTTCATCAGCGGCGGCCATGCCTGTCTCTGCAATAGCACGAAGGTGTAATTTTCGTATGGCAGCAAGTCCCTCTGACATATCTGTTTTTTTACTTGGATCAGGCTGATGCAGCATTCCCTTGTAGCCTGCCCCTGTTGTTCTTGGTTTTCCCGTATAAATCCGAGGAATAATAAGGATTTTATCCTTTACCATATCCTGAACATCTCTGAGACGGTGAAGATAGTCCATAACAGGTTCTTCGCTGTCGGCAGAGCAGGGACCTATTATAAATAAAAACTTATTGGATTCTCCGGTAAATATTTTTGCGATTTCCTTATCTCGTTTATCCTTAACCTCTTTTAAATCATCACTAAGGGGATATGTGGATTTTAATTCCTCCTCGGTGGGAAGCTTTTTTACAAATTTAATACTCATGCTGTATCCTCCTTTACTATTGTACTAGTCTGCTTTACAGTTTAACAGTGCAAAGTGAAAAAGTCAATACAATTTATCATAAAATTATTTTTCTTTCAGTATAATATAATAATACATATTCAGGGTGAATAAGGGTGAAAAAATTATTTCGTTTTATCATTACAGGATTATTAATAGTAAATATTACTTTTGGTATTCCGGGTGTATCTTTTGCCGCCGGGGGTGATAATAAGGAACCTAAGAATGATAGTACAGGGGATAAAGCCGGGTCGGAGGAAATGGATTTAGGAATCACTTCAAAATCGGCCATATTGATGGATGCAGCCAGTGGGAAAATAATATACGAAAAAAATGCCGACGAAATGCTGCGTCCTGCTTCTGTTACAAAAATAATGACTTTACTTCTCATTTTCGAGGATATTGATGAGGGGAAAATGAGTATGGATGACATGGTTACGGTTACGGAGCATGCGGCTTCCATGGGTGGATCCCAGTGCTTTTTTGAGGCAGGTGAGCAGCAGACAGTCAGGGATATGATAAAATCAATTGAGATTGCTTCGGGAAACGATGCAGCTGTGGCCATGGCAGAGCATATTGCCGGAAGTGAGGAAATGTTTGTCCGGAGAATGAATGAGAGGGCAGGTGAGCTTGACATGAAGAACACATGCTTTAAAAATGCATGCGGCCTTGAGGCAGAGGGACATCTCACCTGTGCAAGGGATATAGCTGTTATGTCCAGGGAGCTTATAGTTAAGCACCCTGAGATAAAAGAGTATTCTACAACCTGGATGGATTATATCGTTCACAAAACAAGAAGGGGAGAGAGCAGATTTGATCTTGCAAACACCAATAAATTTCTGAGGCAGTATAATGGGGCAACAGGACTTAAAACAGGATATACATCAAAGGCAAAATACTGTATGTCAGCCACTGCGGAAAGGGATGGAGTGGAGCTTATAGCCGTTATTATGGGAGCCGATACAAAGGAAATCAGAAACAGTGAAGCCGGCAGACTTTTAGATTATGGCTTTTCTGTATGTGACAGTTATAAAGACTCCCCTGTGCTTACACAAAAGCTTACCTTTAATGTAAAAATGGGAGTTAAAAATACTGTCGGCTACAGGTGTGCCGATTCAAAAAGTATATCAATTATAAAGGGTTCGGCTGCTGATGTAAAAAAAAGAATTGAAATATATGACAATATTGAGGCACCGGTGTATGAGGGAGATATAATCGGGGTGGTCCAGTATACAATAGACGGAAATGTAATTGATGAAGAATTTATATATGCGGCAGAAAATGTTGAAAAAGCTTCATATAATTACAGTATAAAATGTGCGGCAAAAAAATTATTTATGGTAAATTAAATACAGGTATGCTAGTATGTAGGAAAAATAAGTTGGATAACAGAGGGCAAATATGATTTTTATAATTTTTATATCTGTAATTGGCATAGTATTATTTTTTATTTTTGCCGAAAGCAGAAGAGAATGTAAGCAATTTAAGGTTACATCATATTTTATTCCTGTGGAATCAAAGGATATGGATAATCTTAAAATAGTAATGATGGCAGATTTACACAGCGGATATTTTTCCCGTAACAGTGAAAATCTGCTTAAAACAGTGACAGGGCTTGCACCTGATATGATAATTATTGCCGGGGATATGATTACATGCAGGAGAAAGGAAAAGAAAAATAATATAACCACAGCCGGATTTATCAATAAGCTTTGTGATATTGCTCCGGTTTTTTATGGCATGGGAAATCACGAAAGAGGCGTGAAAAATCTTCCTGAAAAGATGGGAGATAATTGGGAAGAATATACAAGACTTCTTAATCATGAGGTTAAAATGTTAAGCAACCGTTATGTGACTATAAACAGGGAAAACAGCCGGATTTCTATATACGGTCTTGATATATCCGGAAAATATTTTAAAAGATTATACAAAAAGAAGCTTTTTAAAGAGGATGTTGATAAGCTTCTGGGAGAACCGGATGAGGGATACAATATTCTGATTGCCCATAATCCGGATTACTTTTATCAATATGAGGAATGGGGAGCCAATCTGGTGCTTTCAGGTCATAATCACGGAGGTATGATACAGCTTGGCAGGCTTGGTGGGCTTATATCACCGAGATTAAGGATTTTTCCCAAATATTATCACGGATTGTATAAAAGAAATGGCACAGATATGATTTTAACCAACGGACTTGGAGCACATTCCATAAAAATCAGGGTAAATAATATACCGGAAATTGTATTCATAAAATTTGGAATAAATGGTACCGATAAAGGTTGAAAAATACCTCTAAATAATATATTATAAGGTAGCTTGTAACATATCAAAGTTTTAGATGAAAAGGAAATAATAATGAGCAGAAATAAGGATAAATCCATGAAAAAGGATACAGAAAAGCAGGAAGTAAAGAAAAGTATAGAAAGTGGGGAAAACAAAGAAAATTCAATTGAGGGAGCAGCTCCTTATATTGACCCATCGGTAAAAAAGTATAAAAAAAGAAAGAAGACCGTCAGAGTAACAGGTATATGTTTTGCTGCTCTTGTACTGTTTGTGTACATAGGAGGCGTAATTTATTTCAATAATCATTTTGATTCGGGAACCAGAATTAATCAATTTGATGTATCAAACAAATCCGTATCCGATGTTGAAAAGATATTTGAAAAGGAATTTCAAAACTATGACCTGGCTGTTGAATATAAGAATACCACAAAGCATATTAAACAGGGTGACGGAGAACTTACCTTTACTCTGGAACAGTCTGTTTCTGATATAAAGAAAGAGCAAAATTCTTTTTTGTGGTTTGTTAATATATTTACAGATGAGAGCTACAATGTAGAATATAAGGCAAATTATAATGCAGATAAGCTTCGTGAATATCTGGATTCCTTTGAATGTATGGCACCGGAAAACATGGAAAAGCCGGAAAATGCCTATGTATCTATGGAGAATGGCGAGGTAATTGTTGTCCCTGATGAGACAAAAACCCTTCTTTCGCCGGAAAAGGTATATGATGTGGTTGAAGTGGCAATAAAGGACTTTAAATCGGAGATTAATATTGAGGAAAATGATTGCTATGTTACTGCGGACATTACTGCAGATTCGGATATAATTAAGGCTCAGACTGAGGCTGCCGAGGAATTTCTTTCGATAAAGGCTGTATATGACTTTAAGGGATATGAGATTCCGATAACAAGAGAAGAACTGGCACAAATGGCATATTTGGACAGCAACGGAGAGGTGCAGATAAGCAGAACTGGAACAGAGAGATTTGTGAAAAATTTTGCTGATAAGTATACAACATACAAAAAAGACAGAGTATTTAAAACCCATGACGGAGATAAGATATTAATTAACGGAAATTATTACGGATGGGAAATTGATGAAGAAAAGGAGCTGGAGGAGCTTTATCCGTTGCTTCTTAAAAAAAAGGATTTTACAAAAAAGCCGGCCGCAAAAAGAGAAGGCTATGCAATGGGTGAGATGAATGATATAGGAGATTCATATGTTGAAATAGATTTCCTTAAGCAGACTCTTTATGTATATAAGGATGGAAAGCTGGAGCTTGAGACACCTATAGTTTCAGGTAATATGTCCCGTAATTATAAAACACCGGGTGGACTGTTTTCCATAGATAACCGGGTATATGACACATATCTGGTTGGACCTACCTGGAATCTTCATGTTAATGTGTGGATGGGCTTCAATGGCTCCATAGGTATTCATGATGCTCCATGGAGAGCTGAGTATGGAGGGGATATATATACATATAACGGTTCCCACGGCTGTGTTAACGTGCCATATGATAATGCCATGAAGGCTATTGAGATATGTGAGGTTGGTATGCCTGTAGTGGCATATTGGCTGGATGAAGTAGAAATAGTAAAATAATTACATCGGAGTTAATTATGAACAGGACAGTATTCAGACAATTAATTGACAGTAAAATAATAATGCTTGATGGTGCAACAGGCAGTAATCTGATGGATTGCGGCATGCCTGTGGGAGTATGCCCCGAAAAATGGATTCTTGACAATCCGGAGCATCTGGTTAAGCTTCAACGGAAATATATCAAAGCAGGCTCTGATATTATTCTTGCCCCAACCTTTACGGCAAACAGAATAAAGCTTGCCGAATATGGACTTGAGGATGATATTACTTCGATTAACACAAGGCTTGTAAATCTTTCTAAGAAGGCAGTTGCCCTGGAAGGACACAGAGGATATGTGGCGGGCGACATTACAATGACAGGCAGACAGCTTAAACCAATCGGTAATATGGAGCTGGATGAGCTTATTAATGTTTATAAGGAGCAGGCAAAAATTCTTTGCGAGGCCGGTGTGGATTTGTTTATTGTTGAAACAATGATGAATCTGGCTGAGGCAAGAGCGGCTCTGATTGCCATAAGAGAGGTTTGCGATTTACCGGTAATGGTGAGCCTTACTTTTAACGAAGATGGGAAAACTCTTTTTGGACAGACTCCCGAAACTTCTGTGGTGGTTTTGCAAAGCCTTGGAGCAGATGCAGTGGGAATAAACTGTTCAACCGGTCCCGGAGAGATGATTCCTCTTATAAAGAGGATGATTGATTATGCCACTATTCCCGTGTTCGCAAAGCCAAATAACGGTATGCCTTTGCTCGTTGACGGAGTAACAAGATATAATATGACTCCTGAGGAATTTGCATTATATGGAAATGAGCTGGTGGAAGCAGGGATAAGAGCTATAGGTGGCTGTTGCGGAACTACGCCAAAGCATATTGAAGAATTAAGAAAGTACACCAGAAACATAAAGTCAGGAGGATATACTCCTGTTGCAACAAGGATTCTTGCAAGTGAATATGAAATTCTGCCTATTGATATAGATGGCAATTTTAAAATTGTGGGTGAAAGAATCAATCCTACAGGAAAAAAGAAACTTCAGGAGGAACTCAGACAAGGCAGAATGGATATGGTTGTTTCCATGGCAGAGGAGCAGGTAGCATGTGGTGCTGAAATACTCGATGTAAATATGGGAATGAATGGAATAGACGAGCTTTCCATGATGAAGAAGGCAATATATAGTATTATAGGAACGGTTAATGTACCTCTTTGCATCGATTCCAGTCATGTCAATATAATCGAAGAAGCATTGCGCCTGTATCCAGGCAGGGCACTTATTAATTCTATTTCCCTGGAGGAAAAGAAATGCCGGCCTCTCATGAAAATTGCCGCAAAGTATGGTGCGATGTGTATATTGCTGCCTCTTTCCGACAAGGGACTTCCCGAAAGTCTTGAAGAAAAAATAGATATAATTAACCGCCTTCTTGATATTGCTAAGGAGGAGGGCGTATCAAGGGACAGTATTATTGTTGACGGCCTTGTGGCAACGGTGGGCGCCAATCCCCGTGCTGCCATTGAAACTCTTGAGACAATAAGATATTGTAAGGAAGAATTAAAGCTCCCTACAATATGTGGTCTGTCCAATATATCCTTTGGACTCCCGGAAAGAATAAATGTCAATACAGCATTCCTGACTATGGCAATAAGCTATGGACTGACTATGGCAATATGCAACCCGGGACAGGCTATGATAGTTAATTCGGCATTGGCATCGGATTTGCTTCTGGCAAAGGACAGGTCTGATGACAGATACGTTGCCGGAGTTGTACCGGTGCTCCAAAAAAACAGTCAGGCTCAGGAAAAAAAGGATTCAGAACCTGATTTGCAAGGAAGTCCCATATTTATAGATGTGGTGAAGGGAAATAAATCTACCATAGTTGAGAATGTAAAAAGAGCCATAGACGAGGGTAGAGACCCCCAGAGCATTATTGACAACGATTTAATACCTGCTGTGAATAAAGTGGGAGAGCTTTTTGAACAAAAGAAATATTTCCTCCCACAGCTTATATCAGGTGCAACTGTCATGGATATGGCTATAGAGTATATTACACCATATCTTAGAATTGAAGATACCAAGGAATATAAGGGTACGGTTGTAATTGCCACAGTTGAAGGTGATATACATGATATCGGTAAAAATCTGGTAGCCTTAATGCTTAAAAATTATGGATATAAGGTCATTGATCTTGGAAAGGATGTTCCAAGAGATGTGATTATTCAGGCGGCTGTTGATAATGAGGCACAGATTATAGGTCTGTCTGCTCTTATGACTACAACCATGATGAGGATGAAGGATGTGGTTGATGAGGTAAGAATAAGAAAGCTTGACTGTAAAATCATTATAGGCGGTGCTGTTGTGTCCCAGAATTTTGCTGATGAGATAAAGGCAGACGGATATTCAAAGGATGCAAATGAAGCTGTAAAGCTTGTAGAGAGACTATTGACAGACTAAGTTTAAATGGTTAAAATATAGTTTAATGTAAAAATGAGTTTAAGTTTGAAAGGTGGATACAATATATGAATAAGATGGTATTATCATTATTGGTTGACAATACATCAGGTGTACTTAGCAGGGTTTCCGGTTTGTTTAGCAGAAGAGGATATAACATTGACAGCCTGTCAGTGGGTATAACAGAAAATCCTAAGCTCTCCCGCATGACAGTTGCAGTCAGTGGCGATGACAGGATTTTAAGCCAGATAAAAAAACAACTGCTTAAACTTGAGGATGTCATATCCATCACAGAGCTTAAGGACGGAGCATCTGTATGCCGTGAGCTTCTTTTGGTTAAGGTAAAAACAACAAACGAGGAAAGACAGCAGATTATATCTCTTGCGAATGTGTTCAGAGCAAAAGTTGTTGATGTTTCCACTGATTCTGTTATGATAGAAATAACAGGTAATGTTACCAAGATAGAGGCATTTATTACTCTTCTGGATGGCTTCAGGATAGAGGAAATGGTTCGTACAGGACTTACAGGTCTTATCAGAGGTAATGCCTCTGAGAACTAAGTGAGGGTCATTACTTACATAAAGTAATAACATATATATTATTTTTTACAGGAGGAATAAAAAATGTCAGCAAAGATTTTTTATCAGGAAGATTGTAATTTATCATTATTAGATGGTAAAACCATTGCAATTATCGGCTATGGCAGCCAGGGTCATGCACATGCTCTTAACCTTAAAGATTCAGGATGTAATGTTATCATCGGACTTTACAAGGGAAGTAAGTCATGGGCTAAGGCAGAGGCACAGGGCTTCAAGGTATATACTGCAGCAGAGGCTGCAAAATTAGCAGATATTATTATGATTCTTATTAATGATGAGCTGCAGGCAAAGTTATATAAGGAAGATATTGAGCCAAACCTTGAGGAAGGCAATATGCTTATGTTTGCTCACGGCTTCAATATTCACTTTAATCAGATTGTACCACCTGCAAATGTTGATGTTACAATGATAGCACCAAAGGGACCGGGCCATACAGTTCGTAGTGAATATCAGGCAGGTAAGGGAGTTCCTTGTCTTATTGCCGTTCATCAGGATGCAACAGGAAAGGCACAGGATTTAGCACTTGCATACGCACTTGGTATCGGTGGAGCAAGAGCCGGTGTTCTTGAGACTACATTCAGAACAGAGACTGAAACTGACTTATTTGGTGAGCAGGCAGTTCTTTGCGGTGGTGTTTGTGCACTTATGCAAGCAGGATTTGAAACTCTTTGTGAGGCCGGATATGATCCTCGTAATGCATATTTTGAGTGTATCCACGAGATGAAGCTTATTGTTGATCTTATTTATCAGTCAGGCTTTGCAGGTATGAGATATTCAATTTCCAATACAGCTGAGTATGGTGATTATGTGACAGGTCCGAAGATTATCACTGAGGAGACCAAGAAGACTATGAAGAAAATCCTTAAGGATATTCAGGACGGATCATTTGCCAAGGAATTTTTACTGGATATGTCACAGGCCGGAGGACAGGCTCATTTCAAGGCTATGCGTAAGCTTGCCGCTGAGCATCCATCAGAGAAGGTTGGAGAGGATATCCGTAAGTTATATAGCTGGAATGGTGAAGAGAAGTTCATCGATAACTAAGACTTAGTATATACAAGAACCTGGATCCGTTACAGATCTGGGTTCTTTTTCTTTAAATTGCAGGGAGGAGGGATTTGTGTGACCTGTTTAGAAGCGCAATCAAATATTATGGCATTTATAGACAAAAAACTTCCGGATGACAAGGTTACAGAATTTGTCCGCCATGTTAAGCATTGCCCTAACTGTATGGAGGAATTGGAGATTCATTATACTCTGATTGTGGGTATGAGAGAATTGGATAACAACAAGGAGCTTTCTACCAATTTTAAAAAGGATTTGGAGAACGAACTCAACAAATGGGATAATAAGGTTAAGAATGTAAAACGATTTAAAATATCTACCTTCAGTGTTGTATTCATTGGAATTGTAGTGATGTTCTTTTTTGTGTATGGGCAGGTTCTGAATAAAGTATATGGCATTGAACAGAGAATAATAAAGGAAAAGCAGGGAGATGAATATTTCTATAACTGCTTTAATGAATATATTCCAAAGCCGGATAAGGATTTGGTGAAAATTAAACTTGATGAGCAGACTCCTAGGGAAGAGACCTTTTATGAAAAAGTAAGAATATATAATCTTACTCACAAAGAAGATAATCAATAAAAACAGGAGAACAATATGGGTAAAATTTTATTAGTGGATGGAAACAGTATTCTCAACAGAGCATTTTATGGATTACCTGAGCTTACTACAAAGGATGGAATTCATACCAACGCTGTATTGGGATTTTTAAATATAGTTCTTAAGGTTTTAGACGAAGAAAATGCAGATCATATGTGTGTTGCCTTTGATGTGAAGCATCCTACCTTCAGACATACTATGTTTAAGGAATATAAGGGTACACGGAAGCCTATGCCACAGGAGCTTTCAGAACAGCTCCCTATTATAAAAGAGGTTCTTGGGGCTATGAATATTAAAATACTCGAAAAACCGGGATATGAGGCGGATGATATCTTAGGAACAATGTCAAGAATTGCATATAATGCAGGGCTTGAGGTAACGGTTCTGTCAGGGGACAGGGATTTGTTACAGCTTGCAACAGATAAAATATTAATAAGAATCCCCAAAACAAAGGGTGGAAAAACCATAATTGAAAGCTATTATGACAAGGATGTAAAGGATGCTTACGGGGTGGATCCCATAACCTTTATTGATATGAAGGGCCTTATGGGTGATACCTCCGACAATATTCCCGGTGTACCGGGAATAGGAGAAAAAACTGCCGGAAAACTTCTTGCTGAATATGGCTCTATGGATGGAGTATACGAAAATCTTGATTCCATGAAGCAAAGTAAAATGAAGGATAATCTGATTGAATACAAGGAACAGGCATACCTTTCAAAAAAACTTGCCACAATTAAGCTTGATTGTGAGCTGGATGACAATATTGAATCTGCAGTTTTATCTGATATGTATAACGACGCAGCCTTAAATATATTTAAAAGGCTTGAATTTAAAAGCCTTTTTGGAAGATTTTCAGAAAAGGAGAACAAACTTCATAAGAAGTTTTCCTGGACTGTAATTGAGGATTATGATGTATACGCAGAGCTTATAAGCTCAATGAAAAATGCAGATAAATTAGGCTTTTCATTAATATTGGGTGATAATGTTCCGGTTGGTGCAAGCATTGCCCTTAATGAGAATATGGCATATCTTATAAAATTTGTAAATTTTGTTAATTTTGATATGTTGAAAAGGGATATTATGGCAATAAGCCAAAGTACCGAAATTTGCCTTTTGGATGTAAAAAGCCATCTTGCATATATTCCCTTTAATGAAGAAAGTCTTGTCTTTGACTGCGGTGTGGGAGCTTATCTTCTCAATCCAATGAAATCAGGCTATGAGTATGATGCTATAGGCTCGGACTATATGGATACCGATTTGGAGGATAGAAAATCCCTTATAGGAAAAACGGGGATTAGTATTTTTTCCTTTGAGGATGAAAAAATGTGCACATACATGACGTATCTGTCTGTGGTGCCGTTTGCATCAGCCGGAAACATAAAAGACAGCCTTAAACAAAAGGAAATGTATAAGCTGTATAAAGAAATAGAACTGCCTTGTGTATATTCCCTCTATGAAATGGAAAAAAACGGCATCAGAGTTGATAAAGCAGGCCTTTCTGCATTTGGAGGGAGACTTAAGGACGAAATCAGCAGATTGACAAAGCAAATATACGAGCTGGCAGGAGAGGAATTTAACATTAACTCCACAAGACAGCTTGGGGAAATATTATTTGAAAAGCTCGGGCTTAAGAGTGGAAAAAAGACAAAAACAGGATATTCAACCGGGGTTGATGTGCTGGAAAAAATATCCTCACAGCATGAAATTGTACCGGCAATTTTAATGTACAGACAGCTTACCAAGCTTAATTCTACCTATGTTGACGGATTGCTGCCATGTATAATGAAGGACGGAAGAATACATGGAAAATTTAATCAGACAGTAACTGCTACCGGAAGAATAAGCTCAACAGAACCTAATTTGCAAAATATTCCTACAAGACTTCCTTTGGGGAGGGAGATAAGAAAGGTTTTTATACCTGAGGACGGATATGTATTTCTGGATGCGGATTATTCTCAAATTGAACTCAGGGTTCTTGCACATTTATCCAATGATGAGACACTTATTGAGGCATATAACAAAAATTCCGATATTCATGCCATTACAGCCTCCCAGGTATTTGATGTACCTCTGTCCCAGGTTACGGATATAATGAGAAGGAAGGCCAAGGCAGTTAATTTTGGAATTGTATATGGAATAAGCTCCTTCGGCCTTGGCCAGGATCTGGATATATCAAGAAAAGAAGCGGAAACATATATAGAAAAGTATTTTTCAACATATGGGAATGTCAAAAAATATCTGGATGAAAGTGTGGAAAAAGCCAGAAAAACAGGATATTCAGTTACTATTTTTAACAGGAGGCGTCCTATACCGGAGCTTAAGTCATCGAATTATATACAGCGAAGCTTTGGCGAAAGAGTGGCAATGAATTCTCCTATCCAGGGAACCGCTGCTGATATAATTAAAATTGCAATGATAAATGTGAACCGGGAATTAAAGAAAAGAAAACTTTTGTCAAGAATAGTACTTCAGGTTCATGATGAATTGCTAATAGAAACTAAGACTGATGAGTTGGATGAGGTAAAAGAAATTCTTGTAGATAATATGATGAATGCTGCAAGCCTCCGGGTTCCCCTTGTTGTGGATGTATCTTCGGGGAATAGCTGGTATGAGGCGAAGTAAAGGGGATTTGTATGATTGTGCTTGGAATAACCGGAGGTGTCGGCTCCGGTAAAAGCAGGATTCTGTATGATATGGAAAATAAATATGGCGGACATGTTATTGAGGCAGACAAGCTGGCTCATAAGCTTATGGAACCGGGAAAGAAAATATATGAGGCTGTTGTAAACAAATTCGGCAAGGATATATTGATGCCGGAATATCCATTTAGCATTGACAGGCAGAAGCTTGGACAGATAGTTTTCTCTGACAGGGAAAAGCTTACATTGCTTAATGAAATAACCCATCCTATGGTAAAGGAATATATTCTCAATGATATATGCCTGAAAAAAAAAGAGGGGAAGGTTAAGCTTTATGTTATTGAAGCTGCTTTGCTTATTCAGGACGGATATAAGGATATTTGTGATGAAATATGGTATATCTGGGTATCAAGAGAGGAACGGATTAAAAGACTTATGACATCAAGAGGATATACCAGGGAAAAGTGTATCAGTATGATGGATAGCCAGGAAAATGACAGATTTTATAGAAAGTATGCAAATTGTACTATAAATAATAATTTATCTTATGAAAATTCATCAAAACAACTAGAAGTAAGGTTGAATAAATTATTTGAAAATGTTATAATTGCATAGAATGTGTATAATTTTCATTTTGGAGGAGTATTATGGCAGTTACAACCAGATACCCGGAGCCTCTTGTTTTCGGTTTGGATATTGGGACGAGAAGTATAGTGGGTACTGTAGGATACAAAGAAAAGAATAAGTTCAATGTTGTGGCTATGGCTGTAAAATTCCATGATACCCGTTCAATGATTGATGGCCAGATACATGATATATCCCGGGTTAGTGAAGACATAGTATATGTCAAGGAAGAGCTGGAGAAGCAGCTTGGCAACAGAAAGCTGAAAGAGGTATGTATTGCTGCCGCGGGACGTGTGCTTAAGACTGCAATAGGGCATGGCGAGTATGATTTCCCGGAGAATACGGTTATAACCCAGGAATATATTCACTCCATTGATCTTGTAGGGGTTGAAAAGGCACATGATTTAATTTTGCAGGAAATCTCGGCATCGGATGATAATACAAAGTATTATTGTGTCGGGTACACAGTAATACGGTATTTTCTTAATGGATTTGAGATACATAATCTGGAGGGACATAAGGGTACAAAGATAGGTGCTGACGTGCTTGCTACTTTTTTACCTGAGGAAGTAGTGAGCAGCCTTTACACTGCTGTAACTATGGCAGGGCTGGAGGTTACCAATCTCACACTGGAGCCTATTGCTGCCATTAATGTTGCCATTCCGGAGGAGTACAGGTTACTTAATATTGCCCTTATTGATGTAGGCGCAGGTACCTCCGATATATGCATTACAAGAGATGGCAGTATAGTTGCTTATGGTATGATTCCTTCAGCGGGAGATGAGCTTACCGAGGTACTTGTGAAGAAATATCTTATAGATTTTAATACGGCAGAGAAACTTAAAACAGCCGGAAACAGGCGGAAAAATATTATATACAAGGATATTATGGGAATATCCCACAAGATATCACCGGAAGAGATTCTTAATACAATTGACGATGTTAAGAAGAAAATAACAGCAAAGATAGCCGAAAAAATTATAGAGCTTAACGGTAATGCCACAGTCAGTGCTGCCTTTGTTGTGGGTGGCGGAGGAAAGCTGACAGGGTTTACGGAATACCTGGCCGGAGCACTTAATATACCTGCGGAAAGAGTGGCATTGCGTGGTCAGGAGGTAATGGGCAATATTGAATTTCTTGTAGAGGGTATAAAGAAGGATTCCCTTTATGTTACACCTGTAGGTATATGCCTTAATTATTTTGACCAGAAGAATAATTTTATCTTCGTCACTGTCAATGGTGAAAGGATAAAGCTGTATAATAATGACAGACTTACGGTTTTTGATGCTGCCATACAATATGGTCTCTCAAATGAAGATATTTTTCCTAAGCGGGGAGCGGATATTACCTTTAAAATTAACGGTAAAAGCCGGATTGTACGGGGATATCCGGGAGAAGCTGCAATTATTTCACAAAATGGGTTGCCGGTTGGCCTTAATGCAACAATTGAGGCGAATGATCATATACAAATTGAAAAATCTACCAGAGGCGGAGCTGCATATGCTGAGCTTGGAGGATTGCCTGAATTTAACGGAACCTTAAGCTTTACCGTAAATGGCAAGAAGATTGTGTGTCCACGTTTTGCAATAGTTAATAAAAAGCCTCAGGGACAGCTGTACAAAATAGCTGACGGCGATGAAATCTGCATGCAGGATTATTATACCTTGAGTCAGTTGTTGGCTTTCATGGATGTTAATCCCGAAGGAAAGATTTATATTAATAATAAAGAGGCAGCTTTAGAGGACAGAATCTATGATAATTTTGCAGTTGAATGGAAAGATGTACCCGTATATTCGGACTTGAAGGATAATGACATTGAGCCGGAAAAGCAAGAAACCGATTCGGACAGTTCGGGGAATACTGCTATTACAGTTATGATTAATGGCAAGCCTGTTGTGTTAAGTGGAAAAAACGATTACATTTTTGTAGATATATTTGATTTTTATGACTTTGATTTATCGGCTATGCATGGAAAAAGTCTTGTAACCAATATTAACGGTAATCATGCAGAATATGTTGCACCGATTCAAGACGGATCAATTATAGATTTATACTGGGAGAAATAAAGGAATATGTCAAAATTTATTTCTGAAAATTTCATAAAGAATTATACCCTTTATAGAAAATTAATTTATGTATTTTCTATATTATGTATTGTGCTTAATATATTTATTAATCCGGAAATACCAAATAATCTTTTGTTTGTTGCCCTGGTTATATTTGCACTGTTTTTTGTGGCGGATACAATCCTTTACTATCTGGATTATTTTGGAATACCCGGATTTTTCAATGGCTTCAGATATATGGAGCTGGTTGTTTTTTCACTTATTCAGGGACTGTTTTGCAATAATCCGGTTCTTGTAGGTGTAATTCTTGTAATTATAATATATGATTCGGCGGAATTTGTTTTGCAAGGCTCGGATTATGACCTTGTAAATCTGCATGCAAAGAAATATTTGCTTGGAATCCCTATATTAATCAATGTAGTGGCCTCCTTTTATAACAGTGAAAATGACGGACAGTGGTTTACATATCTTATTATGGAGCTGATGATTTATATTATCATGAATGTTATTGTGTGCTGGTTTGCCAGACTACATGAAAAGCATGTCAGGGAATGTAATGAGCTTTATATGGAGATGTCTCATATGGAAAGCAACAATGCCAAGCTTCTGGAGTATCAGGAAAGGGTTAAGACAATTAATGAACAGATAAATTATCAGAAGTTTGATCTTGCAAGGGCTAACAAGGAGCTGGAGCAGGTTAATACTGAGGTTAAATCCCAGACCGAGATAATGAAATATATGGCGTCAACCTTTGATATACTCAAATGTATCAACGTTATTTCCGATGCAATAATGGAAGTTAAGGCTCCTAAGTTCTGTGCTATGTATGTAAGCAAAGATGTATATATGAATGAAACAGGGAATTGCATAATCAAGACAAATTATTCTTCCATGCAAAGACGGCTTAAAAAGGATATTGAAAATATTTATGACAGGATATCAAAGGGAACGACAGAACCGCAGATTTTTGCCGGTGAAGATCTTAAAAAATGCACATTTATCGGAGATGCCAACATAAATGTTGTAGCACTTCTTCCCTTTGTCGATAACAATAAAATATATGGAATGATGATTGTAGGCTCTAACGAAACCGATTTCTTTTCAAAGGGGCTCGGATATTATGAGAATTGTATTGTGGAATTTAATGTAACCGTAAACAGAACCAGACTTTATCTGAAAATGCAGGATATGGCAAGAAAGGATGGCCTTACCGGAATTTATAACAGGATATATTTCAAGGAGCTTTTTGCCAAGGCTGTTCAGGATATTAAGCGAAAGAAAAAGCCTATTTCCGTGGCATTGTATGATATAGACAAATTTAAAAATGTAAATGATACTTATGGTCATATTGCCGGGGACAGGGTTATCCAGATGGTTGCATCAATGGGAAAAAAATATGCAGAAGCAAATAACGGTTTTTCCTGTAGATACGGAGGAGAAGAATTTCTGCTTGTCTTGCCCGGCTTTGATGAGAATGAAGCCATACCTGTGCTGGAAAGGCTGCATTCCGATATTATAAATACTGTGGTTACGTCTGATGATGTAGATATTCACGTTAATGTTTGTATCGGCCTTACGTCATATCCTAATTTGTGCAGTGACACCAATCTGCTGGTAAGCCGTGCCGATAAAGCTATGTATTACGGAAAAAAGAATGGCAGAGGCAGACTTGTAGTCGATAGTGAGATGATTGATATTGATGACTGAAATTGTATTTTTAAAAACACAATTTTTTCCATGATTTATATTGTGCATGTGATAATTTTTTATTATAATTATTCTATTAAAGGCTAGAGGAGAAAAACAGTGGGATTTATTGAAAGAATCAAGGAAAGAGCAAAAGCAAATAAAAAGACTATAGTTTTACCTGAAACAGCTGATATGAGAACTCTTGAGGCAGCACATAAGGTACTCAGTGAGGAGCTGGCAGATATAATTCTTGTGGGGGCAAAGCAGGATATATTAAAAAGGGCTGAAGGACTTGATTTGTCAGGAGCAAGATTTGTCGATCCATATGACTGTGACAAGCTTAATGATTACGTTGCACTTTTGGTTGAACTCAGAAAGAGTAAGGGACTGACACCTGAGGAAGCAAAGGAGCTTCTGCTTACCAATGTATTATATTTTGGATGTATAATGGTTAAGGCGGGGGATGCAGACGGAATGGTGGCAGGAGCCGTTAATTCTTCTGCAAATGTGTTGAGGGCAGCTTTACAGATACTTAAGACTGCCCCGGGTACAAAGCTTGTATCGGCTTTCTTTCTTGTGGTAGTTCCAAACTGTGATATGGGTGCTAATGGTGCATTTATCTTTTCGGATGCCGGACTTAATCAGACACCAAATGCACAGGAACTGGCAGCCATAGCCGAAAGCTCGGCCAAATCCTTTGAGCTTCTTGTAGAGGAAGAACCTATAGTGGCTATGCTTTCTCATTCTACAAAGGGAAGCGCAAAGCATCCCGAGGTTGATAAGGTGGTTGAAGCATGCCATATTGTTAATACAGAATGCCCATGGCTTAAGTGCGACGGAGAATTGCAATCTGATGCAGCTATAGTACCGTCTGTAGCAGCTTCAAAGGCACCGGGGAGTACTGTGGCAGGAAAGGCAAATGTTCTGGTATTTCCTGACCTTGATGCAGGTAATATATCCTATAAGCTGGTTCAAAGACTGGCAAAGGCAGATGCATACGGACCTATTACCCAGGGAATTGCGAAGCCGGTGAATGATTTGTCAAGAGGATGCTCGGCTGAGGATATTGTAGGTGTGGTTGCGATAACCGCATTACAGGCACAGGCACTTGAAAAATAGAATCTAACGAGGTATAGTTATGAAAGTTTTGGTAATTAACTGTGGAAGCACAACCCTTAAGTATCAGCTTATTGATTCGGATACAGAGCAGGTTGCGGCTAAGGGAATTTGTGAGAGAATCAAGCTGGATGGGGTACTTACCCATCAGTCAGCCGGGAAGGATAAGATTAAGCTTCAGGCACCTATGCCTGATCACAGTGTAGCAGTCAAGCTTGTGTTGGATATGCTTACCGACAAAGATAACGGTGCGATAGACTCACTGAGTGAGATAAATGCTGTGGGACACAGGGTAGTTCACGGCGGGGAAAAATTTTCAAGCTCAGCTCTTATTACTCCTGATGTATTAAATGCAATAGAGGAATGCTGTGATCTTGCACCTTTACACAATCCGGCCAATCTCATCGGTATCAGAGCATGCATGGAGCATATGAAAGGTGTGCCACAGGTGGCCGTATTTGATACCGCATTTCACCAGACTATGCCGGATTATGCATATATCTATGGAATTCCTTATGAATATTATGAAAAATACAAGATAAGAAGATATGGATTTCATGGAACAAGTCATAGCTTTGTATCAAAAAGAGCTGCCTGCTTATTGAATAAGGACATTAAGGATACAAAGATAATAGTATGTCATCTTGGCGGAGGAGCCAGTATATGTGCGGTTGAAGCAGGAAAATCAATAGATACAACAATGGGACTTACTCCTCTTGAGGGTATTACCATGGGTACCAGAAGCGGCAATATTGATCCGGCTATAATCGAATATATAGCAAAAAAAGAAAATAAGGATATTTCGCAGATAATGAATATACTGAATAAGGAATCCGGGGTTTATGGTATTTCAGGCAAATCCAGTGATTTCAGGGATTTGAACGATGGAATTGCCAAAGGTGACAAACGTTGTGAATTGGCAATGAATGTTTTTTGCTATCAGGCTGCCAAATTTATAGGTGGTTATGTAGCTGCCATGAATGGTCTTGATGCCCTTGTTTTTACGGCAGGGGTAGGAGAGAATGATTTTCTGGTAAGAAAGCTTATCTGTGACCGCCTTAAGTATCTGGGAATTTCTATTGATGCTGCCGCTAATGGAAAAAGAGGAGAGGAAATAAGGATTTCCTGTGATAATTCCCTTGTTCCTGTATATGTCATACCAACTAATGAGGAACTGGCGATTGCAAGGGAAACGGTGGAATTGGCAAAATAGTTTATTTTTGAATATACTACAATAATTTTTAAATTTTTTATTGACAAGATATAGCAATATTTGTATAATGTTCGAAGTGTGATTTTTAAGGAGGTGTAACCAAATGTCAATTTGTCCAAAGAATAAAAGTTCAAAAGCCAGAAGAGACAAGCGTAGAGCTAATTGGAAGATGAGTGTTCCGGGATTAGTAAAATGCAGTAAGTGTGGCGAGCTTATGATGCCACATCGTGTATGTAAGGCTTGTGGTTCATATAACAAGAAGGAAATCGTTAAGGCTGATTAGTTATAGGTGGCTATTGGTTTTCATAACAAAAAGAGGATGTAGAATCATACATCCTCTTTTTTGCGTGTGCGCCGTTAGGCACCCCCGAAAGAAATGGAACGGATCATTTGATGCGTTCCTTTTTTTGATAGAAGGAGGAGGGGAGCATTGTTTTTACCGGGAGGAACTTGCAAAACGCTATAAAAAAATATATAATATTATGATACTATGTTGCAGTTGGCATATTTGTATACAGTAAAAGTCAAGGAGTAAGATATGGATAAGATAGTAATTGCAGTTGATACTCTCGGGGGAGATAATGGATGTAAGTATATGATGCTTGGAATCAAGGAAGCGATGGATAATTATGATGATATAAATATAATAGTTACAGGGAATGAAGCTGAAATAAATGAATATATAGAGGAATATAGCTGTGATAAAACCAGAATAGAGATAATACCATCCACAGAGGAAATAACCTGTCATGATGCCCCTGTTGAGGCTATCAGAAGGAAAAAAAATTCCTCGCTTGTGCTTGCACTTAACCAGATTAAAGAAGGAAAGGCCCAGGCTTGTATATCATCCGGTAATTCAGGGGCAATACTTGCCGGGGGTCAGTTTATTGTAGGAAGAGCAAAGGGAGTAAAACGTACACCGTTAGCTCCTTTGATTCCAACCAGCGGCAGACCATCCCTGCTCATTGACTGTGGTGCTAATGTAGATGCAAAACCGGAGAACCTTGTCCAGTTTGCAAAAATGGGCTCAATATATATGGAGAATATAGAAGGTGTAAAAAACCCCACAGTAGGAATAATTAATATAGGGGCCGAGGATGAAAAGGGAAATGCTCTTGTTAAGGAAACAATACCATTGCTTAGGGAATGTAAGGATATTAATTTTATCGGAAGCATTGAATCAAGAGAGCTTCCTTTTGGTGCTGCTGATGTTCTGGTATGTGAGGCTTTTACCGGTAATGCCCTTCTTAAGCTTTATGAAGGGATGGCATCTATGTTTATGAGGGAGGTAAAAGCCGCAATTATGACCAATACCAGATCAAAACTGGGTGGAGTTATGATTAACAAGGCCTTAAAGAACAGGCTAAGAAAATTTAAGGCTGATGACAAGGGTGGGGCACCTCTTCTGGGATTAAAGGGTCTTGTGGTTAAGATACACGGCAATTCTAAAAACAGTGAGGTATCCAGTGCCATAGCACAGTGCAGAAGCTTTGTTAAGAATAATGTAACCCAAAAAATTGTATCAGCCTTTGAAGATGGAGAATAGATATGTGTGATAATATGTATGAAAAGCTGGAAAGCAGAATCGGATATTCTTTTTTGGACAAGAATAATCTGGTTACGGCCTTAACCCACAAATCCTTTGTTAATGAAAAAACCTGTGCCGGGTTTGAGTCATATGAGAGATATGAGTTTCTTGGGGATGCTATATTAGAATATATAATAAGCGAGTATTTATTTCAGGAGTACCCGGAAAAGACAGAGGGTGAGCTTACAAAATTACGGGCAAGCCTTGTTTGTGAATTTACTTTATCCAGAATATCCAGAGATTTGGAACTGGGTGGATATGGACGCTTCAGCAAGGGCGAAAGGAATACCGGCGGGCAGAACCGGGATTCTATTTTGTGTGATATGTTTGAGTCGGTTCTGGGTGGAATATATATTGATGGAGGAATGGAACCTGCCAGAAAATATGTAAAGAAATTTTTGCTGACTGATATTGAACATAAGCAGCTTTTTTATGATGCAAAATCAAATCTGCAGGAATATGCCCAGAAAAATAATATTGATCTGTCATACATTGTTCTTGAAGAAAAGGGTCCTGAACATGACAAGGAATTTGTTGTACAAGTCAGACTTGGTGCCCAAAAAGGTGAAGTCGGTCATGGACATAACAGAAAAACCGCTGAACAGATGGCAGCATACAACACTTTAAATTCAATGAAATAAAACTATAGGACGGATAGTAGATTTATGTATTTAAAAAGTATAGAGGTAAATGGATTTAAGTCCTTTGCAAATAAGATAAACTTTAGATTTAATAACGGAATTACAGGCATTGTAGGTCCCAATGGTTCAGGAAAAAGTAATGTAGGTGATGCAGTAAGATGGGTACTTGGTGAACAGAGCGCGAAGCAGCTCAGGGGAGCCAAGATGGAGGATGTAATTTTTTCAGGTACTGAGCTCAGAAAACCACAGGGCTCAGCTTATGTTGCCATTACCCTTGATAACAGCGATCATCGTCTGCCTATAGATTTTAATGAGGTTACTGTGGCAAGACGGGTTTATCGCTCAGGAGAAAGCGAATATCTGATTAATGGTGTTGTTAGCAGACTCAAGGATGTAAATAGTCTTTTCTTTGATACAGGTATTGGCAAGGAAGGATATTCTATAATCGGACAGGGACAGATAGAAAGGATATTAAGCGGAAAGCCGGAGGAAAGAAGAGAGCTTTTCGATGAGGCGGCAGGAATTGTAAAATATAAGAAAAATAAGGCTGCTACAGAGAAATCCCTTGAACTGGAAAGACAGAATTTGTCCCGTGTAAATGATATTTTAAAAGAATTGGAAAAACAGGTCGGTCCATTAAAGGAACAGTCCGAAACCGCAAGAAGGTATCTTATATTTAAGGAAGAGCTTAAAAAACTGGACATTAATGCATTTTTGCTGGATGTGGATAGAACCGGTGAGCAGCTTTCCGATTATGAGGAAAAGCTTAATATAGTAGAACAGGATTCAACAAGACTCAGAGAGGAATTTGATGCTGCTAAGGATGAATATGAGCGTATAGAACAGGAGCTTGAGAATTATAACAGACTTATTGACGATATCAAGAATGAAATCCATGAAAAAAAGCTGAATAATCAGAAATATGACGGTGAGATTAATGTTATCAGTCAGCAGATAATTTCATATAAGCAGAATGAAGAAAGCCTTGATGAGCAGATCAATAAGCATAAAGAAGATCTGGACAAGCTGGAGGGTGAGTTAAAGGAGCTTTTTTTTGAAAAAGGTAATCTGGATGAAAAACTTGATAATGCTGACGAGGTGCTTGACAGTGCCATAAGGGATAATGAGGAACAGAAAAATAAGATTGCCAGAGAAGAAGCGGAGATTGAGGATTCAAAAAGCCGGATAATAGAATATTTAAATGAGGGTGGTACGTTAAAGGCAAAGGTCGGACGATACGATACCATGCTGGAAAACATAAATCTGAGAAAAACCCAGCTCAATCAAAGATTTCTGGAAAACAAGAGTGAGGAAGAAAAACATACAAGGGAAAAAAGCTCTCTTGAGGAGGAACAAAACCGTATCCTGGCTTTGTTCAAAAGTGAAGAAGAAGAGCTTGAATCAGTTGTAAAGAGTCTACAGAGCGATAGTGAAAAATCACAGGAATGCCAAAATAGTATATCTGCGTTTAACAATAAGATAGTAGCATTAAAGTCAAAAAAGGAAGCCCTGATAAATCTTACAGAGAGATATGAGGGATATGGCAACAGCATAAGGCGTGTCATGGAGAAAAAACAGGATAATAAGAATATTATCGGAGTTGTTGCAGATATAATTGACGTAGATAAGAAATATGAAACAGCTATTGAAACAGCTCTTGGTGGAAGTATACAGAACATTGTAACCGAGGATGAAAGCACAGCAAAACATCTCATAGAATTTTTAAAGACTAATAAATATGGAAGAGCAACCTTTTTGCCTATAAGCTCAATTGTGGAACGTGGCGGTATAAACAGTGACGTTACCGGAGAAAAAGGAGTTATTGGAATAGCTTCCGCTCTTGTAAAATACGATAAAAAATTCAATAGTCTTATAGGCCATCTCTTAGGCAGGATTGTTGTGACTGATAACATTGATAATGCTATAAAAATATCAAGAAAATATAAGCAGTCATTAAAAATTGTTACCCTGGAGGGAGAGCTTATTAATCCCGGAGGCGCAATGACAGGCGGTGCATTCAGAAACTCTTCAAATCTGCTGGGAAGAAGAAGAGAGCTGGAAGAAATTGACGAAGAAATCGGCAATATCGGGATAAAACTTAATAATCTGGAAAATGAGCTTAAGTGTCTGTCGGAAAACAGGGAAAAAAATAAGGAAATAAAGGAAACTAAGGTAAAGTTAATTCAGGAGCTGAACATTAAGAAGAATACCCTTGCTCTTAATCTCAATCAGGCTGCAAAGGAGCTTACGGAGATAGAGAAAATTTTTGCGGGAATCGCAAGGGAAAACAATGAATTATCCAATCAGATAAAGGATATTAATCATAACAAGGAGGAATTACATAACAGTAACCAAAGGCAGGAGGAAGCCATAAGAGAGCTGGAAACGCGTATAGAGGAGCTGGAAAAACTGATTGTATCAGATAAGGAAAAGCTGGAAAAATCCCAAGAAGAAATCAACAGATTAAATCTTGATTTTAACACAGTCAAGCAGCAATATGATTTTGTTATGGTGAATATAAAAAGGGTAAGGGACAGACAGCAGGAGGAAAAAGCAAGCTTGGATTCACTTAAGCTGCGTAGAAACTCCGGGTCAGATGAAATAACGGAGCTTACTAAGAAAATTGCTGATTTGCGAGGAATTCTGGATGAAAACAACAGAATAATCAAGATAAAGGAGCAAAAGCTTGATGAGCTTTCAGAGGAAAAGACGAATTTGAACGAAAGTCACAGGGAATTTTTTAATAAGAGAGAGACCCTGTCACAGGAGATTAACGGTCTGGACAAATCGGCATTCAAAATCAACTCATCCATTGAAAAGCTTTCAGAGCAAAATGAAAATCTTAATAATTATATGTGGGAGGAGTATGAGCTTACATATAATTCAGCAATGATGTTTAAGGATGACAATCTTAAGGATGCAGATATTCTTAAAAAGGAAATCAGTGCGGTTAAAGGAAAAATCAGACAGCTTGGGGATGTAAACGTAAATGCTATTGAGGATTATAAATCCGTATCTGAAAGATATGAATTTCTAAAGGGACAGCATGATGATATTACTAAGGCTGAGGAAAATCTGCTGGGTATAATTTCTGAGCTGGACAGAGCAATGAAGGAACAATTTGCAGAAAAGTTCAAGGAAATACGAATAATGTTTTCAAAGGTATTCAAGGAGCTTTTTGGAGGCGGAAAGGCAGATCTTGAGCTTGTTGATGAAGATGATTTACTTGAGACAGGCATTAAAATTAATGCCCAGCCACCGGGGAAAAAGCTTCAAAACATGATGCAGCTTTCAGGAGGAGAAAAAAGCCTGACGGCTATTGCACTTTTATTTGCAATTCAGAGCCTCAAGCCTTCACCTTTCTGTCTCCTTGATGAAATAGAGGCAGCCCTTGATGATTCAAATGTAAAAAGGTTTGCAAAATATCTTAATAAGCTTACAAAGGATACGCAGTTTATCGTAATCACACACAGAAAGGGAACAATGGAGGCGGCAGATATACTCTACGGAATAACTATGCAGGAAAAGGGTGTGTCAACTCTTGTTTCTGTTAATATGATTGAGGGAGAACTTGATGATTAGGAGGAATTGGCATGGCAGATGAGATAAAAGAAAAAAAAGGATTTTTTAAGAGACTTAAGGAAGGGTTAACCAAGACCAGAAACAGCATTGCTGACAGCTTTGCAAACTTATTCAAAGCATCGGAAATAGATGATGATTTCTATGATAATCTTGAAGAAACTCTTATTATGTCTGATATGGGGTATGAAACTACAGAAAGAATTATTGAAGACCTTAAGGACAAGGTTAAGGAAATGAAGCTTAAGGAGGCTGATGCCTGCAGGGATCTTATTATTAATATAATAAGGGATCAGATGTCTGTAGATGAGAATGCTTATGACTTTGAAGAGAAAAAAACAGTAATTCTGGTAATTGGTGTCAATGGTGTAGGAAAAACAACATCTATAGGCAAGCTTGCAGCGCAATATAAGTCAAAGGGGAAAAAGGTACTTATGGCTGCAGCGGATACCTTCAGAGCAGCAGCAATTGATCAGCTTAAAACCTGGTCAAACAGGGCAGGAGTTGAGATAATTGCACAAAGTGAGGGAGCAGATCCGTCAGCGGTGGTATATGATGCAGTTGCAGCTGCCAAGGCGAGAAATACAGATATTCTTCTGATTGATACTGCAGGAAGGCTGCACAACAAGAAGAATCTTATGGATGAGCTTGGAAAGATGAGAAGGATTATTTCCAGAGAATATCCTGAGGCAAATGTAGAGACCCTTATAGTTCTTGACGGAACTACAGGTCAGAATGCATTGGAACAGGCAAGGCAGTTTAGTCAGGTTACTGAAATAAACGGAATAATTATTACCAAGCTTGATGGGACAGCCAAGGGAGGAATAGCAATTGCAATTCAGTCTGAGCTTAACGTACCTGTAAAATACATTGGTATAGGCGAAAAGATTGAGGATTTACAAAGGTTTGACCCGGGCAATTACGTTACAGCACTTTTTGCGGACTTTGATGTAAAATCTGATATAGAAATGATTATCGATAAGGATATACAGCCATTTGAACCTGATGATGACTTATTTGATATTTAAAATATGGTTTAGTAAGGAGAAATAGTATGTTGACTATTGAAAAATTTGAAGAGGCATATTCTGTTGTACAGAAAGTTGTCCATCCCACCACTCTTATTGAAAGTGAGTTTTTTTCTGCCGCATGCGGAAACAAGGTATATCTGAAGCCTGAAAATATGCAGCTTACGGGTGCGTACAAAATCAGAGGAGCATATTACAAGATAAGCACCTTATCTGATGAGGACAGACAAAAAGGGCTGATTACTGCCTCAGCCGGAAACCATGCCCAGGGTGTGGCTTATGCGGCAAAGGCTTTTGGGGTAAAGGCAGTCATAGTTATGCCTACATCTACGCCTCTTATAAAGGTGAACAGAACAAAGGCATATGGAGCAGAGGTAGTTTTATATGGAGATGTATATGATGAAGCATGTCAATATGCTTTAAAGCTGGCGGATGAAAACGGATATACATTTATACATCCTTTTGATGACCTTGATGTAGCTACAGGACAAAGCACAGTTGCAATGGAGATAATTAAGGACCTTCCTTTTGTAGATACAATACTTGTGCCTGTAGGGGGTGGCGGGCTTGCTACCGGTGTTTCTACTCTGGCGAAAATGTTAAATCCACATATTAAGGTAATAGGTGTTGAACCTTCCGGTGCAGCATGCCTTAAGGCTTCGTTTGCCAACAACAAGGTAACTACATTGTCTGAAGTTGATACTATAGCTGACGGTACAGCAGTTAAGACACCGGGAGAAAAGATTTTCCCTTATCTTATGGAGAATCTGGATGATATTATTACGGTAGAGGACAGCGAGCTTATAGTGGCTTTTCTTGATATGCTTGAAAACCATAAAATGCTGGTTGAAAACAGTGGGTTACTTACCGTTGCAGCCTTAAAGCACCTTGAACCTAAGGGAGAAAAGGTGGTAAGTATATTAAGCGGAGGAAATATGGATGTAATAACCTTTTCCTCTGTGGTTCAGCATGGGCTTATTGCAAGGAGCAGAATATTTACAGTATCGGTCCTTCTTCCTGACAAGCCGGGCGAGCTTCAGAATGTAGCAGGCGTAATAGCCGGAGAAAACGGAAATATTATTAAGCTGGAGCACAATCAGTTTGTTACTATTAACAGAAACTCTGCGGTAGAGCTTGTTATCACTATAGAGGCCTTTGGACCTGAGCATAAGAAACAGATTCTTGATGTACTTAATGATAAAGGATACAGGCCTATCGAGAAGAAGCCTAAGGCGATATTTTAATGAGTAAGCTTAGCTTTGCAATTGATATCGGAACTACTAATATAGAGACTGCCATGATTGCCTGCTGTGGTTTGGATATGAAAGTTCTGGATGACAGAATAATTAAAAATCCACAATCTGTCTATGGCAGTGATGTTATAAACAGAGTAGCTGCAACAATAAGAAACAGCAATAATCTTACAGCAATGAAAAATAAGATTCTTGCCGCCGTAAAAGATGTAATAGCCACAAACCTTTATATATATGGATATGATGCTTCGGATGTGGATAAAATATGTATATGTGGCAATACTGCCATGATCAGCATAATAATGGGTTACGATATTTCGGGACTTGGATATTATCCCTTTAAACACACTCTTGATAAGAGTATAATAACAAACGGAAATCAAATTTTTCCCGGTTATCTTTTGCCGGAAACCGAGGTTTTCTTAAGTGGGTGTGCAGGTGCATTTATCGGAGGAGATATTCTGGCAGGCTTGTATTACCTTGAGGGCAAAATTAAGGATAAAAACAAGAAAGAAGAATCATGGCTTCTGCTGGATCTGGGAACCAATGGTGAAATGATATTAAAGCACAAGGGTAAGTATTACGGAACATCAACAGCCTGTGGCCCTGCCTTTGAGGGTTGTACAAGAAAACAGAATGTATATGGATACAGTACAATAGATGCCATAGCACTTGGTCTTGCGGCAGGAAAAATTGAAAGAAACGGAGCCCTAAGGCCCAACGGGGATAAGATGAATATCACCATTTCCGGGGTTGCTCTTAATCAGGATATAATTGAACAGATTATGCTTGCAAAGGCAGGAATATATACAGGAATTGAAATGCTTGCGGAGTATGGGAAAGCCACATTGGATGACATTAGAGAAGTCTATATTTCAGGGGGCTTTGGTTTTAACCTTAATCTTGAAAACGGAGTGAATATCGGTCTTATACCTGAGAGCTTTCTGGGTAAAACCAGAATACTTGGCAATACAAGTCTAAAGGGAGCTATCGCACTTTTGAATGATATTAATTCAATTCCGGCTCCTATAGACAAATACAATATAGATATTTTACAGCTTGCAAATGATAAAAAATTCCAGGACAGGTTATTGGATAATTTATATTTTGCAAGGAAGTAAAAATGTCAGATTTTTCAGTTAATTCAAAAATTATAATTAATTTGTACAGGTATTATACAGAACAGTGTGGAAAAATGCCTGTTTATTTTGGAAATGACATATCAGAGTTTTATCCGGCAAGAGTTGATTTTCCCCGGATACCATACAAAGGACAGGCTGCATGTAAGCTGGATCAACTTAAAGACAGCCTTTTTAATGATAGTGAAATTAATCTCTCCAGCCTGGCAATGGTACAGGATGGAAAACTTATAAAAGAATACTATAAACCTCCATATTCCAAATATTACAGGAGGGTATCTTATTCAGTATGTAAAACAGTTGTTGCATTGGGAGTCGGCATTGCCATAGATAAAGGACTGTTTGATATAAATACCAGATTGTATGATTTATTTCCTGACCATAGTGGGATTTTTATGAAAAGAGGGATGAAGCAGGTAACCATAAAACATCTTCTTACTATGACGGCAGGAGTAAGCTTTGATGAAGCCTGTGCATTTTTTTCCTTTGACTGGTGCAAGGACTTTATGGGAGGAAATCTTCTTTTTGCTCCGGGGGATGATTTTTATTATAACAGTCTTAATTCCTATATGCTGGGAGCCTGTATAAGCAAGGCGTCAGGACGAGAGCTTTTGGATTTTTTGCAGGAAAATCTTTTTGCCCCTTTGAATATCAGGGATATTACCTGGGACAAATGCCCAAAGGGTATTCCAAAGGGAGGCTGGGGAATGAAGCTTTCCCTAAGAGATATGCTTATGTTAGGAGAGCTGATAAATAACAAAGGTGTGGTAAAAACCGAGGGCAGAATACAAAGAATTGTAAGCCGTGAATATATGAATGAAATGCTTAATCCCCAGGTGAAAATTGCAAATCGGAAGCATGTAACCGGATATGGTTACGGTATCTGGATTCTCAATGATAAAGCATACCTTATGAATGGTATTTTCGGACAAAATGTTTACATTAACAGAGAAAAAAGTATGGTTATAGCTACCTTTGGTTCAGCCAATGAGTTGTTTCCGGACGGAGCACTGATTGAAAAAATAATGAGTTTTGCAAAGAAAAGTGATAGAACAGAAAAACGGCACTTTATAAAAAATGTGGCAGGGTTAATAGAAAACAGAGGCAGAACCATTATCAGGCAGCATGTGCTTCACAATCAGAAAAGAGAGCTTAGCCATATAAAGAAACGTATGGGAGCATACCTTGGAATCAATTACATTTTTTCTGATTATGCATCAGGAATATTGCCACTTATAACCCAGGTAATGTATTCAAATTACCTAAGCGGAATTAATTCTATAAGCTTTCAGCTTGTAAATAAGGATTTTTATATAAAATTAAAGGATAATGATATTGAAATTAAACTGAAAATGGGGTATTCTCAGTTAAATCCTTATGCTTATCAGATTATCACAATCGGAGGGAAACAATTGCCTGTTGCCCTGGCGGCAAAAATTCTGCCTGATGAGGACAATGGTTTTGCTCTCAACATCCATATTGTGTTTTTGGAAGAGGTAGAGGATAAAATATTAAGAATTTATTTTAATGATGGCAGGATACGGATGCAGGTGTATGAGACTCCGGGATTAATAACTTTTATGGACAAATTTGCCGGTGAACTTGATTTATTTAAAAAAAGGGGTTTAAACAAATTTGTTTCACCGGATTATGTAAAATACAAAATAGAAAAATTCATGCAGCCAGATGTAATCGGGATTGCAGATGAGTGATTTAAAGCGGGAAAAAGTATGAAACTAATGAGTATTGCCAGTGGAAGCAGCGGAAATTGTATATTTGTGGGAACAGATACAACCTCCCTGCTGGTTGACACAGGTGTGAGTAAAAAGAAAATAACAGAAGGACTTCACAGCATAGGTATGGAGCTTAAGGATATTGACGGCATATTGATTACCCATGAGCATATAGACCATGTGAGAAGTCTTGGTGTTATAGCAAGGACAGCAGGTATACCTGTTTATACAACAAGGCTTACCTGCGAGGCAATTAAATCCATGCCTGGTCTTGGAAGCTATGATGAAGGTCTGTTCAGATTTATAAATCCTAACGAGACTTTTAGTCTCGGCGATATGAGAATCCGGGCACATAGTGTATGGCATGATGCCGCAGATCCTGTGTGCTACAGTATAATGAAGGACAACAAAAAGATTTCCATAGCTACGGATCTTGGAGATTATGACGGATATATCGTGGATGCCATTAGCAATTCGGATGCTCTTTTGCTGGAAGCAAATCATGATGTAAGAATGCTTCAGGTAGGACCATATCCATATTCAACAAAGCAAAGGATATTAGGCAAAAGAGGACATTTATCCAATGAAAGCAGTGGCAGGCTGCTGCTTGACATTCTGAACAATCACATAAAAGGTGTCATACTTGGACATTTAAGTAAGGAAAACAACTATCCCGAGCTGGCCTATGAAACGGTAAAGGCGGAGATAGCAGATAATCCATATACCAAAGATGTAAGGGAATTTAATATTCAGGTTGCTGCCAGGGACAGCTGCAGCAATATTATAACAGTGTAGTATTTTTTTACATAAATAATGATTCTTTTTAGGAGGACACAAGATGAAGAAGACAATTATTACAGTTTTAGGTAAGGATAAGGTGGGTATTATCGCAAAGGTCTGCGTGTATCTTTCCCAAAACAGCATAAACATTCTGGATATAGCCCAGACCATAGTAGACGGTTATTTCAACATGATGATGGTGGTTGATACAAGCATGGCATCAAAGGATCATAATATGATAGCTGATGAGCTGGCAGACATAGGCAAGGAAATCGGGGTGCAGATTAAAGCCCAGCATGAAGAAATATTTGATATGATGCACAGACTGTAATATAAAATCTACATAGAAAGGCAGTTAACATGATTAGTATAAACGAAGTAATAGAAACAAATGAGATGATTCAGAATATGAATCTGGATGTCAGAACCATTACCATGGGTATTAGCCTTTTAGATTGTGTGGGTGCAACCCTGAAGGAAACCTGTGACAGAATATATGACAAAATTACAAGCTCTGCAAGAAACCTGGTGGCAACTGGAGAAAAAATATCCAGAAAATACGGTATTCCAATTGTAAATAAACGTATATCTGTTACACCTATTGCTCTTGTTGGTGGTTCGGTGTGTAAAACAACCGACGATTTTGTTGAGATAGCAAAAACCCTGGATCAGGCAGCAAATGAATGTGGTGTGAATTTCATCGGTGGTTATTCGGCACTGGTATGTAAGGGTATGACAGCGGCAGATGAGCTGCTCATAAAATCTATACCTGATGCTCTTGCCGGGACAAACAGAGTATGCAGTTCCATTAATACCGGTTCAACAAAAACAGGTATTAATATGGATGCAGTAAAGCTTATAGGCGAAATAATACTTAAGACAGCTGAGCTTACAAAAGAAAATGATTCTATCGGATGTGCGAAGTTTGTGGTATTTTGCAATGCACCGGATGACAATCCGTTTATGGCAGGTGCCTTCCACGGAGTGACTGAGGCTGACAGGGTAATAAACGTAGGTGTAAGTGGCCCCGGAGTCGTAAAAGCAGCTATTGAATCTGTAAGAGGGGCTAATTTCGAAATACTTTGTGAGACAATTAAGAAAACAGCATTTAAGATAACAAGAGTTGGTCAGCTTGTCGCCAGGGAGGCTTCTGAAGAATTAGGTGTTCCTTTTGGAATTATAGATCTTTCACTGGCTCCTACCCCGGCAGTAGGAGACAGTGTGGGAGAGATACTTGAGGAAATAGGATTGGAATTTGCAGGTGCGCCCGGAACAACAGCTGCTCTTGCCATGCTGAATGACCAGGTTAAAAAGGGTGGTGTTATGGCTTCGTCATATGTAGGTGGTCTTTCGGGAGCTTTTATTCCTGTATCCGAAGATCAGAGAATGATAGATGCTGTTACTGCGGGAGCTCTTTCCCTGGAAAAGCTTGAGGCTATGACCTGCGTATGCTCGGTTGGCCTTGATATGATTGCGATTCCCGGAGATACTAAAGCGACAACAATATCAGGTATAATTGCAGACGAAATGGCACTTGGTATGGTAAATCAGAAAACAACTGCTGTAAGACTGATTCCCGTAATTGGGAAGGGAGTGGGAGAGACAGTGGAATTTGGCGGATTGCTGGGATATGCTCCTATTATGCCGGTAAACAAATTTTCATGTGAAGCCTTCATTAACAGAGGAGGACGTATACCTGCTCCTATACATAGCTTTAAGAACTAAAAAATATTTATAAAGGATTTTTGATAATGAATAAGCTTGCTTTGCCGGAAAAAATATTAATGTCTATTGAAAAACCCGCGCGATATATCGGAAATGAAGTTAACATGGTCAAAAAGAATCCAAGAGAGGTTTCTGTACGATTTGCCATGTGTTTCCCTGATGTTTATGAGATTGGTATGTCTTACCTGGGTATTCAGATTCTCTATGATATGTTTAACAGGCGTGAGGATACATATTGTGAAAGGGTATACAGTCCCTGGCCTGATTTGGACAGAATAATGAGAGAACAGAATATTTCTCTTTTTACCCTTGAAACCCAGAGTCCTTTAATGGAAATGGATTTTCTTGGAATAACTATCCAGTATGAAATGTGCTATACAAATATATTACAGGTACTGGATCTGGGTAAAATCCCTATATGGGCAAAAGACAGAAAAAAAGGAATGCCAATTGTAATAGGAGGAGGTCCGTGTACCGTAAACCCGGAGCCGGTTGCTGATTTTTTTGATTTGTTTTATATCGGGGAAGGGGAGTGCTCCTATGGTGAGCTTATTGAATTATATAAGATATATAAGAAAAGCTCCATGTCCAGGGAGGAATTTCTCAGAAGAGCATCGCATATTCCGGGAATTTATGTTCCGTCACTATATCATGTATCCTATAAAAGTGACGGTAAGATAAAAAGCATTGTTCCGGCTTATCCCGATGTACCCGAGAAGATTAAACGACAGGTTGTAACGGATTTTGAAAGTGTCAGTTATCCTATGGCCCCTGTAATACCATATCTTAAGGCAACCCAGGACAGAGTGTGTCTGGAAATAATGAGGGGATGTATAAGAGGCTGCCGTTTTTGCCAGGCAGGGATGATTTACCGACCTACCCGGCAGAAAAATGTGGAGCTTCTGAAAAAATATGCAAGAGATATGCTCAACAATACAGGATATGAGGAAATATCATTAAGCTCACTAAGCTCCAGTGATTATGAGATGCTGGAGGAATTACTTAAGTATCTTATTGAGCTTAAGGACACAGATCATGTTAATGTATCCCTGCCCTCACTCAGAATAGATGCATTTTCCCTTGATGTCATGAGTAAGGTACAGGATATAAGAAAAAGCTCTCTTACCTTTGCTTCCGAGGCAGGAACACAGCGCCTTAGGGACGTGATAAATAAGGGAATAACCGAGGAGGATATTCTTTTGGGAAGCAGACAGGCCTTTTTGGGAGGCTGGGACAAGGTAAAGCTTTATTTTATGTTGGGACTTCCCACAGAAACAGATGAAGATTTACAGGGTATAGCAGAGCTGGCGGAGAAAATATCTGAGGAATATTTTGATGCAGTTCCAAAGGAAAAACGCAATGGAAGAGTTATGATAACATCATCATCTTCATATTTTGTACCCAAGCCTTTCACGCCGTTTCAATGGGCAGCTATGATTTCTCCGGAGGAATATCAAAGAAGAGCATATTTTGTCAAGGATTCCTTCGGAAAACAGAAGAATAAGAAAAGTCTGAAATATACATACCATGATGCGGGTATTTCCATGCTTGAGGGAATATTTGCAAGAGGTGACAGAAAACTTTCAAAGGCAATATATGATGTTTATAAGATGGGTGGTCTTTTTGATGCCTGGACAGAATTCTTTGATATGGACAGGTATAAAAAAGCTTTTGCCGATAATGATATAGATTTTAATTTTTACGCAGGAAGAGAGCGGGAAATAGATGAGATATTCCCATGGGAGCATATAGATGCAGGAATTAACCGTAAATTCCTTGAAAGTGAATGGCTTAGAGCGAGGGACGGAAAGATTACCCCTAATTGCCGTTCACAATGCTCAGGCTGTGGTTCGGCAGTGTACAAAGGAGGTGTATGCTTTGAAGCTAAGAATTAAATATTCCAAGACAGGAGTTCTTAGATTCATTGGTCATCTGGATTGTATGCGGCTGTTTCAGAAGGCTATACGACGTGCAAAGCTGGATATATCGTATTCAAAAGGCTTTTCACCACATCAGATTATATCATTTGCCGCACCTATGCCCCTGGGTATGACTTCTGAGGGAGAATATTTTGATGGGGAATTTAATTCAGTTACCTCATCACAGGATATGATGAACAGATTAAATTCTACTTTGCCGGAGGGAGTAAGGGTTTTGGACATTGTGCTTTTACCGGAGGAAGCAAAACCATCAATGGCTGTTGTTTCCGCCTCGGATTATCTGGTATATAAAAATGATGAAGCATTAAATGATGTGGTTTCCCGGTTAAAAAAAGGAGTTAGTGACTTTATCTGCCGGGATGAAATAGTTGTGATTAAAAAAACAAAATCAAAGGAAGAGCCGGCAGATATAAAACCTGCAATATATAATATTTCTGTAAGAGATGATGGAATATATATGCTTCTTGCATCGGGAAGTGCATATAATCTTAAGCCGGAGCTTGTAATTATGGCACTTTGCCAATATTGCGGCGAGGAATATGACAGATATGATTATATGATTCACAGACTGGAGACATATATGGGAGAAAAGGGCAATTTGCTTCCGTTAAAGGAAGCAGGGGAGAGCTTCTAATAATGAAAAAGTATGTTGTCACTAAAATTAAGGATATAAAAACAGGTTTTCTGTTTGAAGATAATAAGCTTAGGGAGATAAGAACCTATGAGGATGAATCCTTAATAGGTAATATCTATGTAGGCAGGGTATCGGGTATTGTGAAATATATTAATGCTGCTTTTGTTAACATAAGTCCGACAGAAGTATGTTATTTATCAATGGAAGATTACAATGGTAAAAAAAAGCCGGCAGTAGGAGACTTGCTTCTTGTACAGGTAGTAAAGGACAGGGTAAAAAGCAAGCCCCCTGCGGTAACCACCAATATTTCCATAACCGGTAATTATGTCATAGTACATCAGGGTGATGAAATAGGTGTATCAAACAAGATAAAAGATAAATCCACAAGGGATAGACTTAAGGATATTTTCAGGGAAACCCTTATGAAATTTTCAACGATACAAAAGTGCAAAGGACATTTATACGGAGGAATAATCAGAACCGGTGCCAGGGATGCTTCTTACGAAAATATAGAAAATGAAATCATGGAGCTGCTGGAAAAACTTGACAGGATTATATTTTTATCCGGATACCGTACCGCATACAGCATATTAATGCAGTATCAATATCCCTATATTGAGCATATATCAAAGCAAATTAAAAATGGTACAGAAGTTCTGACAGACTGTGAAGATATATATAACAGCTTTAAGGATGAAAAACAAATAGTATTATGTACCAGAGAGGATATTCCGCTTTCTGCAAGATTTAACCTTAAAAAGCATCTTAAGGATGCACTGTCAAAAAAAGTGTGTTTAAAAAGTGGTGCTTATCTTATTTTTGAACCCACGGAGGCTATGGTGGTTATTGATGTAAACAGTGGAAATCTCAGTAAGGTAAGAGGAGATGTATTTTACAAGATTAATTGTGAGGCTGCAGCTGAAATTGCCAATCAGCTCAGAATAAGGAATTATACGGGAATAATTATAGTGGATTTTATAAGCATGAAATCCGATGAAAATAATGTGAAGCTGGTGAATGAACTAAAAAGGCTGGTTGAAGAGGATGAGGTGCCTACGAAGGTGGTAGAAATGACAAAGCTTGGACTTGTTGAAATTACAAGAAAAAAGATAAGAAAACCTCTTCATGAGGTTTTTGACAGGAACAGCAATAAAAAAACGGATTAACAAAAAGGTGCAAAAAGTATATAAAACTGTATATATATTACTTGACACAGAATAATTTAGATGATATATTATGTGAGTATGCCGCACAGTGAGGTTTAAGTCTGGTAACAGCACCGTAACTGGCGAGTAATGATAATAGGAGGTACCGATATGTACGCAATTATAGCAACAGGTGGTAAGCAGTACAAGGTAGCTGAAGGAGATATCATTAAGGTAGAAAAGCTTAATGCAGAGACTGGCTCAGAGGTAGCGTTCGATGTAGTTGCAGTTAACACTGACAAAGATATGCTTTGTGGTGATGCATGTAAGAAGTCTTCAGTGAAGGCAACTGTTCTTGGCGAAGGAAAGCATAAGAAGGTAGTTGTTTACAAGTACAAGAGAAAGACTGGCTATCACAAGAAGCAGGGTCACAGGCAGCTTTTTACTAAGGTTAAGATTGAAGCAATTAATGCATAATTATTATGATTAAGGCGGTTTTTTATAGGAATCACGCAGGTGAATATACAGGATTTACGGTTTCCGGTCATGCAGGATATGCAAAAAGAGGCCATGACATAGTATGTTCGGCTGTTTCCGTACTTACAATTAATACGGTGAATTCCATTGAAAGGTATACCAAAGCGGTATTTGATGTGGATGTAAATCAGGATGGTTCCGTAAAATTTGTATTTAAATCTGAATCTGATGATAAAAGTCAATTGTTAGTGAGTGCTCTTTGGTTAGGACTTACGGAGTTAAATAAAGAGCATAACGGTAAGTATTTGCAAGTATACTTCAAGGAGGTGTAACTATGTTAAGAATGAATTTACAGCTTTTTGCCCATAAAAAGGGAGTTGGTTCTACTAAGAACGGCAGAGACTCAGAGTCAAAGAGACTTGGCGCAAAAAGAGCAGACGGTCAGTTTGTTAAGGCTGGTAATATTTTATACAGACAGCGTGGAACCAAGATTCATCCTGGTGTAAATGTTGGTCGTGGCGGAGATGACACATTATTCGCACTTACAGATGGTGTTGTCAGATTCGAGAGAAAGGGTAGAGATAAGAAGCAGGTTTCTATCTATCCTGTAGCATCAGCTGAGTAGAAACAAAGGGTGTGCTTTGACACCGGATTACATTAAAAAGGACTGTCACACTAAAATGGTGGACAGCCCTTTTTGAATTTACAGGAATATCATAACAGGTTAAAAGAAATATAAGTCAGATTGTGGAGGTAGTTATGTTCGCTGACAGAGCAAAAATATTTATAAAATCCGGTAAGGGTGGAGATGGACATGTATCTTTCAGGCGAGAGCTTTATGTGCCAAACGGCGGACCTGACGGAGGAGACGGGGGAAAGGGCGGAGATGTTGTCTTTGTAGTCGACCCCGGTTTAAATACTCTTACTGATTTCAGACATATACGGAAATATAAGGCAGAAGATGGAGAAGAGGGTGGCAAGAGAAATTGTCATGGCGCAGATGGAAAGGATGTTATATTAAGGGTTCCTGCAGGAACTGTTGTGAAGGATTTTGAAACAGGGAAGGTTATTCTTGATATGTCAAATAAAACCGAACCGGTGGTTCTGCTTAAGGGCGGAAGAGGAGGAAAGGGTAACAGACAATATGTAACCTCTGTTATGCAGGCACCAAAGTATGCCCAGCCGGGACAGGAGTCAAAGGAATTATGGGTCACTCTTGAGTTAAAAATGATTGCGGACGTAGGACTGGTTGGTTTTCCCAACGTAGGTAAATCCACTCTTTTATCAAGGGTAACAAATGCCAGACCCAAGATAGCAAATTATCATTTTACTACCCTTAATCCCAATCTGGGTGTGGTAGATCTGGGGGATAAAAACGGCTTTGTCATAGCTGATATTCCCGGAATAATTGAAGGAGCATCAGAGGGAGTGGGTCTTGGATATGAGTTTTTAAGGCATATAGAGAGAACCAAGGTTCTTATTCATATGGTAGATGCTGCTTCAACGGAAGGAAGAAATCCTATTGAGGATATTGAAGCTATAAATAAAGAGCTTGTGTCATACAATGCCAACCTTGCTTCAAGACCACAGGTAATTGCAGCCAACAAATGTGATGCCCTTGCACCTTCGGATTACGAAGAGGTTATGAAGCTTTTAAAAAATGAATATGAGACAAAGGGAATTAAGGTTTTTCCTATTTCGGCGGTGTCAGGCAAGGGACTTGAGGAATTGCTCTGGTATGTCAACAAGCTTGTTAAAGAAGCCCCTTCCCAGGTAATTGAATTTGAGCCTGAGATGGATGTGGATTTTATGGATGACCCTGAACTGCCGTTTGAGGTTACAAAATCTGATAAAACAGAGGGCTTATACATTGTGGAGGGACCAAGAATTGAGAGAATGCTTGGATATACCAATCTGGAATCAGAAAAGGGCTTTGCTTTTTTCCAGAAGTTTCTTAAGGATAACGGCATATTGGATATGCTGGAGGAATTAGGTATACAGGAGGGAGATACAGTTAAGCTGTATGGCCTGGAATTTGATTATTACAAATAGAGGAGTTTGATTATGACAAGTAAAGAAAGAGCATATTTAAAGGGATTAGCCATGAATATTAACCCTATATTTAATGTTGGCAAACAAAGCATTTCTCCTGAGCTTACAGAGGCTATAAATGAAGCACTTGAAAAAAGAGAGCTTATAAAGATCGGGGTTTTAAAAAACTGCATGGATGATCCGATGGGAATAGCCAATGTAATAAGTGAGAGAACAAAATGCCAGATTGTACAGGTAATTGGGAAAAAAATTGTTCTTTTCAGACAGCGCAAAAAGGATTCAAGGATTATTTTTCCGGATTAGGACTGGAGATATTATATATGTTCAAAAATTACAGATGTATAGGTATTCTTGGAGGAACCTTTAATCCTGTGCATATGGGACATATTTCCATGGCTAAGGCTGCAAAGGAGAATTATCCGGGGATAGAAAAAATAATATTTTTACCCAATAATATTCCGGGCTACAAGGATGGCTCCCAAATTGCTGATGAAAATCACAGACTGGCCATGCTAAAGGAAGGAATAAAGGGTTTACCCTGGGCACTGGTTTCAGATATGGAAATAAAACGGGGCGGCATTACTTATACCTATGATACATTGGATACCATTAAGAATCTTAATCCGGATATAGTGATATATTTTATCATAGGCTCGGACTCACTTGTAAGCTTTAATAAATGGTTCAGATATAAAGATGTACTTAAGAAGTGCATTCTCCTGGTTGGAAGCAGGGATAATAACCGGGAGGAAATGTACCGGGCAGGAGACAGACTTATGCAGGAATGTAATTATGCAAAAATTGAGTATCTTGACCTGAAGGAATTTCCTGTGGCTTCCACAGATATAAGGGAAAGCATAAAAAAGGGAAATAATCCCGGGGATTTGCTGCCACCCGGAGTGATGAAATATATTATTGAAAATAAATTATATATGTGACGAGGAATAGGTATATGACAAGAGATAAAATCATAGCCAGACTAAAAACCAGGATAAGTGAAAAAAGATTTCAGCATTCTTTGGGAGTTGAATATACAGCAGCCTGTATGGCAATGGTTCATGGAGCTGATTTGGAAAAAGCAAGGCTTGCAGGTCTTTTGCACGATTGTGCTAAGGGCCTTCCTACAAGGGAAAAACTTGAAAAGGCAAGAAAACATGGATTGCCTGTAAGCAGTTATGAAGAAAGAAATCCGGACATGCTGCATGGAAAGCTCGGAGCATTTTATGCACGGTACAAGTATGATGTTGAAGATAAGGAGATTCTGGATGCCATATGCTGCCATACTACGGGAAGAGCTAATATGACAATGCTGGACAAGATTATTTTTATTGCGGATTATATTGAGCCTAACAGAAATATAGTAAGGGATATGGATGAAATCCGAAAGGAAGCCTTTACGGACATAGACAGATGTCTTGTGCATATTCTGAAAAATACTCTTGATTATCTCAATGCAACTACAAATGATATTGACTATATGACACAGGTTACCTACGATTATTATGTTACAAGGTATCAATAAACCGGACAATTATTTTGAGGAAAGGAAATATATATCTGATTATAAGTGAAAAAGATATTTGTATTGGGTGATTTATATGAATTCCAGAGAATTAGTTAAGATTGCCGTAGAGGCGCTGCAGGATAAAAAGGCTTATAATATTAAGATTATTGATATCTCTGATATTTCATCTGTTGGAGATTATTTTGTTATTGCAGATGCGGCTAATGCGAATCAGGTACAGGCTATGTGCGATAATGTGGAGCATGCATTAGGACAGGCAAAGGCTGAATTAAAAAATAAAGAGGGACACTCAAATGGAGGATGGATTTTATTGGATTATTATGATATAATAATTCATATATTCAGAGAAGAGGAACGTTCTTTTTATGATTTGGAGCATATATGGAGGGACGGAAGGAATATTCCACTGGAGGAGATTTAATCTATGAAGCAAAATCATATCAAAAAAGAGAATTATATCAAGATAAATCAAATTTCCGCAAGATGTATGAGGGTTATTGCATTAGTTATATTGCTCTTTTTTGTATATTGCTACTTTAATGTGGAAGTGGATAGGACTCTTCTTGTTATTTTCTTTGCCACTGCCATATTTATAGCTCTTGTTCCTACGCTGGTTATCAATGTTTTTAAGTTTGATTCTTCACCGGTAACAAAGTACATAGTGTTGTTTTGCATATGTATTATATGTACTATAATGCTGACTTTGTTGTCATCCTTTTCATTTCCTATCATGATTTTTCCTATACTGATAGCATCACTGTATTATAATCAGACTTTTGTACTTTTTGCATCACTGCTTATGTCATGCAGCATTTTTGCATCCAATTATCTATCCTTTAAGTACAAGGCTTATTTTGTTGGTAATTATTTTGAAGATTTCAATGATGTGCTTACCGGGTATGTAATTCCACATATAATTCTGGTATTCAGCATGTCCGTTGTAGCATATTTTATCGTTCAAAGAAATTCGATGATGATAGATACAGCTGTGGATACGGCAGTTACCATGACTAACAATCAGAAGGGACTTATATATTCATTTGCTGAGATAAGTGAAAGTAAATCCAAATATACAGGAGAACATATTAAGCGTGTTGCTGAGTATATGAAGGTTCTCGGTAAGGCATCCGGATTTGATGACGAATTTGTTGAGCAGCTTTCCACAGCGTCCATGATGCATGATATAGGTAAGCTTATGATAAGTGAGGAAATATTAGACAAACCGGATAAGCTTACGGATGAGGAGTATACAATCATGAAGAATCATGTTCTTTACGGTGAGGCTCTTCTTGAAAAATGTCCCGGTGAGATGATGCATCTTGCATGTATCCTTGCAAAGGAGCATCATGAAAGATGGGATGGCAGCGGATATCTGGGAATGAAGGGTGAGGAGATTTCGTATATAAGCAGGCTTATGGCTGTATGTGATGTATTTGATGCGCTTACTTCTGACAGATACTATAAAAAGGGCTGGAGCCTTGAAGATACCTTTGATGAGATAATAAGACTTAGCGGAAAGCATTTTGATCCCAAGGTCGTTAAGCTGTTTATCCAGCATTATGATGAATTTAAGGCAATTCACAACAAAATACCTGATAAGCAGAAATATTGATATTTTCGGGGAGGCTTTGAATGTACACAGTTATCAATGATTATCTTGGCAAGATTAATCTCATTGCAAATGATGAAATATATAACAGGTTATATGAATATTGCATTGATATTCCCAACGTGAAAAAATGTACGGTTACAGTCAATTTTAAGAGATACATAGTTGACATAAGACTGGATAAATTTACTGTGGATAAGGCCCGTGATGTCTTTGATGAGTTTAACAGAGGACTTTCCTACCCTTATTCCTCCATGCATGTAAGGTTTAATGAAGGCAGATGTGTAAGATACAGATATATGACCTGTATGGAAAATAAAGATGGGTTTTACTGTGATATAGTAATAAGCTAAGGCTTTGTCCTATACAGACAAAGTCTTAGCTTATTATTTAGAAGGTTCTGAACAATCCAATGACCTTTCCCAGAATGGATATATCATTATATATTATTATCGGTTCCATGGAATCATTCTCAGGCTGAAGACGGATATGGTCTCCTTCACGGTAATATGTTTTTATTGTGGCAGAATCGTCTATCAATGCACATACAATATCAGTATTATGGGCAGTGCTGCCTTCTTCTACCATTACAAGGTCACCATGAAAAATTCCTGCGTTAATCATACTGTCACCCTTAACCTTAAGCATAAAGACATCTTTGCCGTTAGGGTGCAAATATTCCGGTGGAACGGGAAAGTATCCATCAATGCGTTCTTCGGCAATAATTGGTTCACCGCATGTAACTGTGCCTATGATAGGAATGTTTACAAGCTCTCTTCTGGAAAGATTGAAGGTGCCATCCAGTATCTCAATTGCCCTTGGCTTGGTGGGATCCTTTCGTATATATCCCTTTTCCTCAAGTGTTTCCAGGTGTGCATGAACTGAGGAGGTAGATTTGAGATGTACAGCCTCACATATCTCTCTGACAGCAGGTGGATACCCTTTTTTCAATATACAATCTTTCAGATAATCTAATATTTCCTGTTGCTTTGCTGTAAGTGATCCTAAACCCATAATTATCCTCCTAGAAAAATATATAAACTATTTTACCATACATTTGTTCTGTTTGCAAACATTTGTTCTGTGAATTTTCCCAAAATATTTCCGTATTTGCTTTTTACAATAAAAGATGGCCATACCTTTTATTCAGGCAGGTCTTTTATTTTTGTATAATAAATTACTGGTATTTATAAAGAAAAAATATTGTAAAAAATATTTTTTTTGATATACTGATGAATGAAATATATATTTGAGGAGACAATTATGAGGGAAAAATTATTACATACCCCGGAGGGTGTAAGAGACATTTATAATTCTGAATGTAAAAAGAGACTTATTGTTCAGGATGATATTCATAGAGTTCTTGCTTTGTACGGATATCAGGATATTGAGACACCGTCTTTTGAATATTTTGATATATTTAATATGGATAAGGGTTCTGCTGCCTCAAATGAAATGTACAAATTTTTTGACAGAAATAACAATACTCTGGTTTTAAGACCGGATATGACACCCAGCATAGCAAGATGTGTTGCGAAATATTACGCTGAAGAGACATTGCCAATAAGGCTTTGCTATAATGGAAAAACGTTTTTAAATGCCCATCAGCATCAGGGTAAGCTTAGTGAATGTACCCAGATAGGCGGAGAATTTGTAAATGATGACAGCTCGGCAGCTGATGCCGAGATAATTGCCTGTGTCATAAATTGCCTTTTAGAAACCGGGCTTTGTGGTTTTATGATTGAAATCGGTGAGGTTGACTATTTCAAGGGCCTTATGGAAGAGGCAGGGATTGATGGTGACACTGAGAAGAAAATAAGAGAATATATATTGCTTAAAAACTTTTTTGGACTTTCTGAATTTGTATCAAAGCTTGACATTTCTGATAAAATTAAGAATGCAATATCTCAGTTTGACATGCTGTTTGGCGGTCTTGAGGTGCTTGGACACGCAAAGGAGCTTGTGACAAATCAGCGTTCCATTTCCGCAATTGACAGGATGGAAAAGGTATATACAGCACTTTCGTATTATGGCTATGATAAATATATTAATTTTGATTTCAGTATGATTCACGGCTATAATTATTATACCGGTATTATATTTAACGGATATACATACGGAACCGGAGAGCCCATCGTAAAGGGAGGCAGATATAACAATCTGTTGTCAAAGTTTGGCAAGGATGCGCCTTCTGTAGGCTTTGCAATTTATATAGATGAACTTATGAATGCAATTTCAAGAAACAAAATTGCAATTGAAACCGGTTATTCAAATATTATGGTATTGTATGACATGGACAATCAGAAAAAAGCCATAGAGTATGCTGCCGGGCTTAGAAAATCAGGAAATAAGGTGGAGCTTGTAAGACAATCCTCCAAGCATTCTCTTGAAGAATATGTGGAATATGCCCAAAGGATGCATATTGCAGAGGTGGTTAAGATTAATGACCGGGATGATTCTGAGATTACATATGTATGGAGGAGAGCATGAGATATTTAACTTTTGCCCTTGCAAAGGGGAGACTTGCAAAGAAAACACTGGAGCTGTTTGAAAAGATGGGTATTACCTGTGAGGAGGTAAAGGATCCTGATACAAGGAAGCTTATTTTCACAAATGAGGAGCATAAGATAAAATTCTTTCTTGCCAAAGCATCGGATGTACCAACCTATGTCGAATATGGAGCTGCTGACCTGGGAGTTGTGGGAAAGGATACAATTCTCGAGGAAGGACGTAACCTTTATGAGGTTATGGATTTGGGCTTCGGAAGGTGTCGTATGTGTGTATGCGGCCCCGCGTCGGCAAAGGATTTGCTCCAAAAAAATGAAATAATAAGAGTTGCCAGCAAATATCCCAATATAGCAAAAAATTATTTCAATAACAAAAAGAACCAGACGGTTGAAATAATAAAGCTTAATGGCTCTGTAGAGCTGGCTCCGCTTGTAGATCTGTCTGAGGTTATAGTAGATATTGTTGAGACAGGTTCAACATTAAAGGAAAACGGACTGGAGGTGCTTGAGGAAATATGTCCTCTTTCAGCCCGCGTTGTCGTAAACCAGGTAAGCATCAAGATGGAGCATGACAGAATCAGAAAAATACTGAACGACCTGAATCATTTAATTAACATGAAATAAAATACCGGGATATATCAATACGGGCGATTGAAATGTATATGCCGGCAGGATAAATATGGAGGCTAAAAAATGAGAATTATTCAACTTAATCAGGATACAAAGAAGGATATTTTAAGCAACTTACTAAAGAGAAGTCCTGATAACTATGGTGAGTATGAAAATACCGTAAAGGAGATTGTTGAAGCTGTACATAAAAACGGAGACAGGGCTTTATTCGATTATACAAGGAAATTTGATAAGGCTGATATAAATGGAGATAATATTCTTGTTACAGAGGATGAAATAGATTATGCATATTCACAGGTGGATAAAGACCTTCTGGACATAATCAGAAAATCAATAAATAATATAAGAGAATATCATGAAAAGCAAAAGCAGTACAGCTGGTTTGATTCAAAGCCTGACGGAAGTCTCCTGGGACAAAAGGTTACTCCTATTGCAAGAGTGGGAGTATATGTACCCGGAGGCAAGGCAGCATATCCTTCATCTGTACTAATGAATATTATTCCGGCAAAGGTTGCGGGAGTAGAGGACATTATTATGACTACACCATGCGACAGTGAAGGCAGGGTTTACCCTATGACTCTTGTAGCTGCCAACGAAGCAGGAGTAAACAGAATATATAAGGCAGGAGGTGCCCAGGCTATAGCAGCAATGGCCTATGGAACAGAATCTGTGCCTAAGGTTGATAAAATAGTGGGACCGGGCAACATTTTTGTAGCTCTCGCCAAAAGAACCGTATTTGGACATGTAAGCATTGACTCTGTTGCCGGACCTAGTGAGATACTTGTTTTGGCAGATGATAATGCAAACCCAAGATATGTTGCAGCTGATTTGCTATCCCAGGCTGAGCATGATGAGATGGCATCAGCCATACTTGTAACAACATCTATGGAACTGGCAAAAAAGGTTTCCGGTCAGGTTGAGGAATTTACAGAGGTGTTGTCAAGAAAGGATATAATTCGTAAATCCATAGATGCATATGGCTATATTCTTGTGGCCGATAATATGAATGATGCTATAGATGTTGTAAATGACATTGCCAGTGAGCATCTGGAAATTGTAACAGAAAACCCTTTTGATACAATGACAAGGATAAAGAATGCAGGGGCTATTTTCCTTGGGGATTATTCCTCAGAGCCTCTTGGAGATTATTTTGCAGGTCCAAATCATGTCCTGCCTACTAACGGAACAGCAAAATTTTTCTCACCTCTTTCGGTAGATGATTTTATAAAAAAGTCAAGTATAATTTACTATTCAAGAGAGGCACTTTTGCCTGTTCACAAGGATATTGAAGAATTTGCAAAATCAGAAGGGCTGACAGCCCATGCCAATTCAATCCATGTAAGATTTGAGTAATGGCAGCACTTCATACTATTGAATAAATGTGGGACAAATGTTATAATTAGAAGTCGTATTAAAATTAAAGGGAGTGATTATTTGGCTGACAGAATAGGTGTGGTTTCCAGAAAAACAAAGGAAACGGATATAGAAATTGAGATTAATCTTGATGGACACGGATATTCAAAGGTTGATACAGGGATTGGTTTTTTTGATCATATGCTTTGCAGCTTTGCGAAGCATGGTTTCTTTGATCTGAATGTTTCTGTGAAGGGAGATCTTTTTGTTGATTCCCATCATACGATTGAAGATACGGGAATTGCACTTGGACAGGCTATTTTAAAGGCTGTGGGAGATAAAAACGGTATTAAGCGGTATGGATCATTTTTATTGCCTATGGATGAAACTCTGGTATTGTCAGCTGTGGATTTGTGTGGGAGACCTTATCTGTCCTATGATCTTGACCTTAATGTACCACAGGTGGGATATATGGATACCGAAATGGTAAGGGAATTCTTTTATGCAATATCCTACAGTGCTTCCATGAATCTTCATATAAAGCAGATATCCGGCTCTAATAATCATCATATTATTGAGGCAGCATTTAAGGCATTTGCAAAAGCACTTGACCAGGCTACACAATTTGACCAAAGGTTAGAGGGAGAAATACTTTCCACAAAAGGAAGCTTATAGGAGACTAAGATGAAAAAAATCAGAATTATTGGTAATATTAATGAAGGAACGTCATCTCTTGAGGATATGATTTCTCTTGGAAACAGATTTTCGCAGCTTGGCGTGGATGAGCTTGTTTATCGGTGCAATTCGGAAGTTCATTCCCATATAGATAATCTTAATAGTATAACAAAAAGTGTTTCCATACCTCTTAATGTAAAAGGTGATTTTTCTACATTTGACGATATTAAATATATATTGTATACAGGTGCTGCAAGGGTTCTTGTAAACAGTAAAGATAATTGCGGATATGCTTTTAATGAGAATTTAATAAAAGAGTCGGTATTGAGATTCGGTGAGGACAGAATTTTTATTAATGTTGATGGATATAAGGGAGAAGTATCAAGGATACAGGAATATAAAAAAACAGGTGCAGGCGGTTTTTCATTTGAATGTACCAAGGATGAGACAATAGCTGACTTATCAAGAACACTTGGCAGTATTGAAGGCAAAGTATATCTTGATACAACAAGAATATTCAGTGGGATGTCCCTGGAAGAAAAGAAGCTTGGAATTAAGGGTATAATAGAGAATGGAATTGATGGAATCATTGTTAATTGTGAAACAATAAGAGATGAGGAATTTATTCTATGGCTGAGAAATATAGGCAATACCGGCTTTGCGGGAAATGACATAAGAGATGAGATGCTTTTTGACAAATTTAAGCTTAATTCAGATGGACTTATACCTGTTATTGTTCAGGATTATAAGACTGACGAAGTGCTGATGATGGCTTATATGAACCGGGAGGCCTATGAAAATACACTCAAAACAGGTACAATGACATATTTTAGCAGAAGCAGACAAACCCTTTGGGTTAAAGGAGAGACAAGCGGACATTTTCAGTATGTAAAAAAGCTTTCTGTTGATTGTGATCTGGATACGCTGCTGGCTAAGGTTGAACAGATAGGCGCTGCATGTCATACAGGCAACAGAAGCTGTTTTTATACAGATATTATGGATAAAAAATGTGAGAGTATTAATCCGCTTAAGGTTTTTCAGGAGGAATATGACATAATTCTTGACAGAAAAAATAATCCTAAGGAGGGCTCTTATACAAATTATCTATTTGAGAAGGGAATTGATAAAATTCTTAAAAAGGTTGGCGAAGAGGCTACAGAGATAGTTATAGCTGCCAAAAATCCCGATAAGGAAGAAATCAAGTATGAGCTGGCTGATTTCCTTTATCATGCCATGGTTCTTATGGTAGAAAAGGATGTAACCTGGGATGAGGTTGTTTCGGCAATAGCCAAAAGGAGGTAGGTTTTATGACTGCTGTATTAAGTGAATTTGTTATATATATAATAAAATTTTTAGCTATGATTTTGTGTGCTGTATCAGGCGTTGTTGTGGGTGGTAAGATTCGCAAAAGCAAAAATCAGAAGCTTGCTAATGAAAATAATCAGAAATAATCCTGCTGATTTTGCAGGATTACATAGTAACCAGGAGGATTTGTAAGGTGAAAAACTACGGTGTAAATGAACTTAGAAGAATGTTTTTGGAATTTTTTGAGAGTAAGGGTCATCTTAAGATGAACAGCTTTTCTCTTATTCCACATAATGATAATAGTCTGTTGCTCATTAATTCAGGTATGGCACCTTTGAAGCCATATTTTACGGGGCAGGAGATTCCACCGAGAAAAAGAGTTACAACATGTCAGAAGTGTATTCGTACAGGCGATATTGAGAATGTGGGTAAGACAGCAAGACATGGTACCTTTTTCGAAATGCTTGGTAATTTTTCTTTTGGAGATTATTTTAAGCATGAGGCGATTGCATGGACATGGGAATTTCTGACCAAGGTTGTGGGACTTGACCCTGACAGATTGTATCCTTCCGTATATGTAGATGATGACGAAGCCTTTAACATCTGGAATAAAGAAATTGGTGTGGATGCTGACAGAATATTCAAGTTTGGCAAGGAAGATAATTTCTGGGAGCACGGTGCAGGACCTTGTGGACCATGCTCAGAGGTTTACTATGACAGAGGGGAAAAGTATGGATGTGGCAAGCCCGGATGTACAGTAGGTTGTGACTGCGACAGGTATATGGAAGTCTGGAATAATGTATTTACCCAGTTTGACAACGACGGTAATGGAAATTATACAGAGCTGGATCAAAAAAATATAGATACAGGCATGGGGCTTGAGAGACTTGCTGTTGTGGTTCAGGATGTAGATTCGATTTTTGATGTGGATACAATAAAAGCCTTGAGGGATAAAATATGCGACATGGCTGGTGTTGAATACAAAAAGGATGAAAAAAAGGATGTGTCCATAAGGCTGATAACCGATCATATCAGATCTGTTACATTTATGACTTCAGATGGTATTCTTCCTTCAAATGAAGGAAGGGGATATGTTCTCAGACGACTTTTAAGAAGAGCTGCAAGACATGGACGTATGCTTGGAATAAAGGATATGTTTTTGGCAGAGCTTTCAAAAACCGTTATAGATGTTTCTTGCGATGCTTATCCTGAACTTCTGGATAAAAAGGAACATATTTTTGCAATTTTAAACCGGGAAGAGGAGAGCTTTAATAAAACTATAGATCAGGGACTTAATATACTTAATTCCTTTGTTGAGGAGCTTAAGGAATCGGGAAATAATATTCTTAGCGGTGAAAATGCATTTAAGCTTTATGACACATACGGTTTCCCTCTTGACCTTACAAGGGAGATACTTGAGGAGGCAGGAATATCTGTTGACGAGGATGGATATACACAATGCATGAATCTTCAGAAAACTACAGCAAGAAATTCCCGTAAGGTTACAAATTACATGGGTGCAGATGCCACTGTTTATGAGCAGCTTCCTGTAGATATGACAACAGTCTTTACAGGATATGACAGACTTTTTGATGAATCGGATATACAGGCACTTACAAATGATTCACAGGTGGTTACATGTCTAAAGGAGGGCGAAAGCGGTTCAATTCTTGTAAAGGAGACACCTTTTTATGCGACAATGGGTGGCCAGTGTGGCGACACAGGCGTAATAAAAACACTTGGAGGAGAATTTATTGTAAAGGATACTATAAAAGTTGTAGGTGGAAAAACAGCACATGTCGGATATGTTGCATCAGGTGAAATCAACACAGGTGACAGAGCAGCTCTTATGGTTGATGAGGAGCGTAGAAGCTATACATGCAAAAACCATTCAGCTACACATTTGCTTCAAAAGGCTTTAAAGCAGGTGTTAGGTGCCCATGTTGAGCAGGCTGGCTCATATGTTTCCTGTGACAGGCTGCGCTTTGATTTTACTCATATCCAGGCCATGACAAAGGAAGAGATTGCCAGAGTTGAAGAGATAGTTAACAAAGCGATAGAAAAGGATATTAAGGTTACTACTGATATTATGTCTATTGATGATGCCAAAAAGACAGGAGCAATGGCTTTATTTGGAGAAAAGTATGGCGATACAGTGCGTGTTGTATCAATTGGAGATTTTTCAAAGGAGCTTTGCGGTGGTACTCATGTTACAAGTACAGGTGTAATAGGCACATTTAAAATTATATCAGAGCAGGGTGTTGCTGCCGGGGTAAGGCGTATAGAGGCTCTCACTTCAAGAGGAACCCTGGAATATTATAAAAAACTTGAAAATGAGCTTTTTACAGCAAGTGCTGCAGCTAAGACCGAGCCGGCAAAACTGACTGAAAAGATAGAGGCAATGCTTGGGGAGATAAAGACATTGGCAGCTGAAAATCAAAAGCTTAAGGATAAGATGGCAAAGGAAGCTGTCGGAGATGTTATGTCCAATGTGGAGGAATTTGCCGGAATGAAGCTTCTTCCGGTGAAGGTAGAAGGAATAGATATGAATGCCCTTAGAAATCTCGGAGATGATTTAAAAGCCAGACTTGGAACAGGTGTGGTAATTCTTGCATCGGTTCTGAATGGAAAGGTTAATCTTATTGTTATGGCTACAGATGATGCGGTAAAGGCCGGAGCACATGCAGGTAACATAATTAAAAAGATTGCTCCTTTGGTAGGAGGTGGCGGTGGTGGCCGTCCGAATATGGCTCAGGCAGGAGGCAAAAATCCTGAGGGAATTGACGAGGCCCTGAAAAATGGTATAGTGGAGGCAAAGAGCCAGCTTTCATAATATTTTGAATTACATTATACAATTAGTATAGATAATTATATTTGTGGACTATAGCTCACAGATAAAAAAGAAAGAGAGGTAAAGTAATATGGCATTAGTACCTACCGTGGTAGAACAAACAAGCAGAGGAGAAAGAGCATATGATATATATTCAAGGCTTTTAAAGGAAAGAATTATCTTTCTTGCAGATGAAGTCAATGATACAACAGCAAGTCTGGTTATTGCACAGCTTCTGTTTTTGGAATCGGAGGATCCATCTAAGGATATAAGCTTATATATAAACAGTCCCGGTGGCTCTGTAACTGCCGGATTTGGGATATATGATACAATGAAATATATAAAGTGTGATGTATCAACAATATGTGTCGGTATGGCAGCAAGTATGGGTGCTTTCCTTCTTGCAGGTGGTACAAAGGGTAAAAGAATTGCTCTTCCTAATTCGGAAATAATGATTCATCAGCCTCTTGGAGGAACAAAAGGGCAGGCAACAGATATGAAGATTCACACTGAGCACATATTACAGACAAGAGAAAAAATTAATCAGATTCTCAGTGAAAATACAGGTAAGCCCCTTGATGTAATCGAAAAGGATACAGACAGAGATAACTTCCTCACTGCCCAGCAGGCTTTGGATTATGGATTAATTGACCATATTTATACAAACAGGCAATAAGTGTAATACTCTAATTATAATATTGAAAAAATATGGAAAAAAATGCTAGATTGTATCATTTTGTTATTGACGAAATGAAATAATGTGGTATAATTATGGATGTGCGATTTGGAGTAACCCAAACAGTTGTTATTAGCACAGAATGATATTTTACAACTGGAGGGAGGTTGAGGATAGTATGTCAAACGTAATAGTTAAAGAAAACGAGACTTTGGACAGCGCTCTTAGAAGATTTAAGAGAAATTGCGCTAAGGCTGGTATTCAGCAGGAAATTCGTAAGAGAGAGCATTACGAGAAGCCAAGCGTTAAGCGTAAGAAGAAGTCTGAGGCTGCTAGAAAGCGTAAGTTCAAGTAATATATTTATGAATTTATGATGCCGTTGTGTATAATACAACGGCATTTTCTTTTTTTCAGTGTACGTCTATTTCTTTCATTTCAGGAATATATTAATAAAAAAAATAAAATTATGACCAGAATTATATTTATTGATGATAAAAGTCTGCATATAGAGGGCTTTAAGCATATTATTGTAATGGAAACCGATTATATTATAATGCAATGTGGAAGAAGAAAGCTTAAAATAGCAGGGAAAAATCTCAAAATAGAACTGCTTTCTGAGATCGAGCTTAATATAAATGGCATGATTGTATGTGTTGAATGGGTAAAATAATTGGAGGAGCTATGTTTAAATGCTTTTTTACTTGGCTTACCGGATATATAAAAATAAAAATTCAGGGAGACAACAGAGAAAGGCTGGTTAATATTTTTAGTGCAAACAATATACATTTATGGAATGTAGAAAAAAAGGACAATTATATTACTGCCTGTATGTCTTATAAGAATTTCAGACTTTCAAAGGAATACATGAAAAAAACAGGAGCTGACGTATATTTAGTTGAAAAAAACGGATTACCCTATTTTGTAAGGCAATATAAAAAAAGATATGGATTTGTAATTGGTTTTATTTTGTTTTTTGTGATGATTTACATATTTACAATGTTTATCTGGGATATAAACGTGAAAGGGGAAGACCAATATACGAATCAGCAGATTGTGAAGGAAATCCGTGATAATTATGTCAGCTTTTTAACACCCAGAAGCGAAATTAACTGTGATGAGCTTGAAAAAGAACTAAGAGCTGAATATGAAAAAATAGCATGGATTAGTTGTGATATAAAGGGAACCTCCCTTAATATCAATATTATGGAAACCGTTGATAAATCCCAGGTTAAAAAATCCAGTGAGCCATGCAATATAGTTGCTATTAAGGATGGAATACTTACTGATGTGGTTGTAAGAAGCGGAAAGGCAACCAGGGAAAAAGGGGATGAGGTAAAAAAGGGCGATATACTTATATCCGGCACGGTTAACATATACAATGATTATGACGAGCTGTTAGAGACAAATTATGTGGCTTCCGACGGTGACGTTTATGCAATTGTCGAATACAATTATATAGATGATTTCAACCTTTATTCCTATGAAAAAGAATATACCGGCAATAAAAAGAAGAGATATGGTATTTTTTTAGGTGAAAAATATATACCGGTGGGCTTTAGGATTAATTATGAACTTTATGACCAGGTTGTTACAGAGCATAGAATGTGCCTTGGAAGCTCCGTATATCTTCCAATCTATTTTAATACAATAACCGTAAGAGAATATGAAAGTATTCCTCGTATGTATACAAAGGAGGAGGCCCGGGAAAAAGCTGAAAAAAGGCTTGGATATTATATTGATAATTTGCAGAAAAAAGGGGTGAAAATACTGGAAAATAATGTTAAAATAGATGTTGATGAGGATAAATGTCATTGCAGTGGCACCATAATAACCAGGGAGTTAATAGGGGTTCCCCAGACAATGACTACAATTAATCAAGGAGAAGAACAATAGATGGGTTCATATTCAGAAAATATTACTATTTCAAATGATCATATTCAGAACATTTTTGGACAATTTGACAGGAATATTAAAAATATAGAAAAATCCTACAAGGTAACTGCGGTATTAAGAGAGGATACTTTGAAGCTTGCCGGTGAAGAGGATAATGTAAAAAAGGCGGTAAGTGTAATAAACCAGCTTATCAGCCTGTCCGAGAATGGTAATGATATTAGTGACCAGAATGTAAATTATGCCATTTCCCTGTCAAAGACAGGAGAAGAAGATAATATATCAAAGCTTGATAACGATTCCAATATAATATGCCATACAATTAGCGGAAAACCCGTAAAGGCAAAAACGATGGGACAGAAAAAATATGTGGATGCCATTGATGATAATATGATTGTTTTTGGCGTGGGTCCGGCAGGAACGGGAAAAACCTATCTTGCCATGGCTAAAGCCATAACAGCCTTTAAGGAAAACCAGGTTAATCGTATAATACTTACAAGACCGGCTATTGAGGCAGGGGAGAAGCTGGGATTTTTACCTGGAGATCTCCAAAGTAAGGTAGATCCTTATCTGCGCCCCTTATATGATGCTCTTTATGAGATTATGGGAGCAGAAAGCTTCTTAAAAAATATGGAAAAGGGATTAATCGAGGTTGCACCACTTGCATATATGAGAGGACGTACACTGGATAATGCATATATTGTTCTGGATGAAGCCCAGAATACAACTCCTGCACAAATGAAAATGTTTCTTACCCGAATTGGATTTGGTTCAAAGGCTATTATTACAGGGGACTTATCACAAAAGGATTTACCGAAGGATACAGTATCAGGACTTGAAATTGCACTTAAGGTACTAAGAAATATTGACGAGATAAAGACTATAGAATTTACAGGTGAAGATGTGGTAAGACATCCTCTCGTGCAAAAAATTGTCAATGCCTATGAAGCGTATGAAACAAAAAATTCACACAAAAAGCAGCAGGATAATCGTTCCAAATATGTAACAAAAAACAGATAAGTTACCTTGATAAAACCTTTGGTATGGGTTATAATTATTCGAGTGGAGGAAGGTACGGGATATGAGTATTTTTTTTGAAAATGAGACAAATACGGACTTACCCGACAGTTATACGGAAATTGCATCAGATGTAATTAATTCGGCCCTGGAATATGCAGGGTGTCCCTATGAATGTGAAATTAATGTAATATTTACCGACAATGAAGGAATACAGACTATAAACCGTGAATACAGGAAAATAGATGCACCTACGGATGTTTTATCATTTCCCATGATAGATTATAAATCTCCGGGAGATTTTTTATGGCTTGAGTCTTCACCCCCGGATTATTTTAATCAGGATACCGGAGAGCTTTTGCTGGGAGATATAATACTTAATATCAACAGGATTGAGACACAGGCTGAGGAGTATGGTCATACACGAAGAAGAGAGCTGGCTTTTCTTGTGGCACACAGTATGCTTCATCTCTTTGGTTATGATCATATGGAGGACGAAGAACGGATTAATATGGAAACTATGCAGGAAGAGATACTTAATAAGAAAGGATATACAAGAGACAATGGACAGGAATAAAAAAATAAAAATTTTAATCGGTGGAATAGCAGCATTAGCAGTAATTATTATTGTATTAACAGTGGTGATTATTTCAAAAAAGAATAAGAAGGATGATAATAAGGATACAACAGAAAATACTTCAGACATTTCTACTGAAGAGGAAGCAACAAAGCAGGATATTGCTGAAGAACAGGTTCCTTCGAGAGATGGCATGGTAATGAGTGATTTGACAGGTGAATGGATTGATGAATCTTTAGAAAATCACAGACCTGTATGTATTATGATTAATAATATTATTGATGCAATTCCACAGTCGGGAATAGGCTCCGCAGATATTATTTTTGAGATGAAGGTTGAGGGAAGTCTTACAAGACTTCTGTGCGTATTTAAGGATTATGATGATATAACCAAGCTTGGACCTGTAAGAAGTGCAAGACACTATTATGTAGAGGTTACCGATATGCTTGACGGAATCTATGCTCATTTTGGCTGGTCTCCTCTGGCCGAGGAAACAATTCCGGCGTTAGGTGTCAATAATCTTAACGGTCTTACTATGGGAGACAATGTATATTACAGGGATAATGCCAGGTATGCACCTCATAATGTTTATACGACAGGTTCGATGCTTAATGAAGGTATTGATATTATGGGATATAGCAGAGAATATGGGAAAAACAGGGACAAGATGTTTGCCTTCAATTATGATGATGAGAAGCTGGAAAGCGGAAAATCTGCTACCTTAATTAAAACAGCCTATGCTCATAATAAGCCATGGTTTGAATATAATGCCGATGAAGGTGTATATTACAGGTTCCAGTATGACAGAGCTCATGTTGACGATCAGACAGGAGAACAGCTTACATTTAAGAATGTAATTGTTATGCTGGTCCAGTATACAAGCCTGGATGGTGTAGACCATCAGGATGTTGACTGGGAAAAGGGAGGAAAGGCATATTACGCAACAGACGGAGAATATGAGGAAATAACCTGGAAAAAGGATAACGGTGTAGTTAAGTTCTTTGACAAGGATGGTGAACAGCTGCATATGAATCCGGGTAAGACATTTGTATCTGTATTTGATGAGTCAAATCCTGATGGAGTAAGCTTTGAATAATTAAACACATTTATGTAAATAATTTCTTCAGGGAGTGTGTGCCATGAAGAAATTATTTTTATATATAATTATTATAATATCAGTACTGGCAATATTTTTTTCAGGTTATTTTTTATCTAAGAATTATTTCAGAAAAAATTGCTACAGGGTAGAGGTAAAAGAGGACTTTGTTCTGACCACAAGAGAATATAACCGGGAACCGGATGAATACAATGTTAATTTTTCGTCAGAAAGAGAGGCACTTTTTACAGGAAAGAATAATACAGGTGATGAAACCGAAAAATATACATTGGGATTTGCACAAGGTTTTGTTGTAGTATATTCGGGTAATAGTGCTGAGGTATATGAATATACAGATATTTCACAGGACAGACTTAAAATTTTATATTTTGATATATATGAGAGTCTTGAGGATATGGAATTTGATACAAGGGAAGAGGTCTTTAAGTTTTTGGAATCTATAGACAGCTGAGGATAAAAATATGATTTACGATATATGTATTATAGGAGCAGGCGTTTCAGGAATGGCAGCTGCAATAACTGCTTCAAATGGAAAAAACAGCATACTATTGATAGATAAAAATAATAAACCGGGGAAAAAGATGTATGCTACAGGTAACGGAAAATGTAATATAAGCAACGAAAAAACAGATTATTTCAGCCATTATAATTCTGCTTTTGAAGATTATGCTGAATTTATGGAAAAATCCATAGGTAATGCACCGTGTAAGGCGGTTATTGAATTTATGTCCTCCATCGGTGTTCTTACAGAAAATAAAAATGGATATATTTATCCTGCATCAAGACAGGCTTCGGCTGTTGTATGGGCCATGACAGATGCTATTAGACAGCTAAAGGTTGAATTAAAGCTTGAAACAGAGGTTAAGGATGTCAGAAAAGAGGACAAATTCTATATTGATACAGATAAGGGTACATATTATGCAAGAAAGGTAATTATTGCCTGTGGTGGGAAAAGCTATTCTAAGCTCGGAGGAAGTGAATCGGGGTATGTTCTCGCTAAAAATCTGGGACATAGAATTGTTCCGTTAAGACCTGCCTTGTGTGGCATGTTTACAAGAGAAAATACCAAAAGTATTGCCGGAGTACGTACAATATGCCGGGCAGATATATCTATAGAAGATAAGAATATCAGTGAAAATGGGGAGGTTCAGTTTACAGAGTATGGTATTTCGGGAATTGTAATTTTTAATCTGTCCTCGAAGGCCGGTAAACTTATTGAAAAAAATAGAGAAGCTGAAATAAGGCTGGATGTTCTGCCTGATATAAGTGAGGCTGTCTTTGAAAAGCTTGTAAATCTAAGTCAGGCGAGAAGTATTCAGGGTATGCTGAACGGACTTATAAATGATAAGCTGGCTTTATATTTAATTGAAAGGCTGGGACACAATCCCAAAAAACAGGTAAGCAGTATAAGTGCCAATGAGCTGCACAAAATATATTGCTGCATGAAAAAAATGTGTTTTACCGTATATAGGTTAAAGGATTATGAAAGTGCCCAGGTTACGTCAGGTGGAGTAAGCCTTAGTGAAATTAATCCTGGGACATTTATGTCAAAGCTGGTCAAGGATTTGTATATTGTCGGGGAAGTTACAGATATAGATGGGATATGCGGAGGATATAATATATCCTACAGCATTCTGTCAGGAGTTAAGGCAGGGAAAATGTGTAATGATAAGAATTAGTAATATTAAGATACCCATTGAAAGGGCACATCAAAAAAAGGATGCTGTTAAAGATAAAATCGCAATATTGATAAAAACAAGTGATTTTATCCTTGAAAGAATTGTAAAATGCTCTATTGACGCAAGAGATAAGAATAATTTGCTCTATATCTATTCGGTAGATATTTCAACCCCTCTGGAGAAAAAACTTTTAAACAGAAACAGAAACAATAATAACATTATGTTAACTCCAGATGAGAACTATATTTTTCCTTACAAAAGTACTCAATGTAAAAAAATGTCACCGGTTATTATAGGAGCAGGACCGGCAGGCTATTTCTGTGGTTTATATCTTGCCAGAGCCGGATACAGACCTGTTATATTTGAACGGGGGAAGCCGGTTCAGGACAGAACTGTTGATGTTGATAATTTCTGGAAGGGCAATAGCATTAATCCGGAGTCTAATGTGTCTTTTGGAGAGGGTGGCGCAGGAACTTTTTCCGACGGAAAACTTAATACGGGTATAAAGGACAAGAATCATAGAATTAAGGCTTTTATTGAGGATTTTATAAGCTTTGGAGCATCGGAGGATATTGCTTATTTGAGTAAGCCTCATGTAGGGACAGATCAATTAAAAAAAATACTGGTAAACATCCGTAATGAGATAATAAGTCTTGGAGGAAAAATACATTTTTCGTCACGATTTGATAATTATACTGTAAATAAAGATAATACAATAAATATTACAATTAACCATAAAGGTGAAAAATGCACTTATTGTACTAATGCTCTTGTTCTGGCTATTGGTCACAGTGCAAGAGATACCTTCAGAATGTTGTATGACAGTGGAATTCCCATGGATTCAAAAGCATTTGCCATGGGGGTCAGAATTGAACATCCAAGAAGCCTGATTGATGCGGCACAATATGGAACGGGAGAAGCAGCACTGTCTTTGCCGGCAAGCGATTATAAGCTTACATATCATGCCGGCAATGGGAGAGGTGTATATAGCTTTTGCATGTGTCCGGGAGGATTTGTTGTCAATGCCGCCTCTGATAAAAATCAAGCAGTAGTTAATGGTATGAGCAATCACAGCAGGGATGAGGATAATTCCAACAGCGCCATAGTCGTTACTGTAACACCTGAGGATTTTGAAAAAGAGGGTTGTGGCAATGATTCCCTTGCAGGTGTGAGGTTTCAGGAAAAGTATGAACAAATGGCATATGTTGAGGGAAAGGGAAATATCCCTGTACAGCTTTTTGGAGATTATATTGATAATAAACCTACAACTAAGCTGGGTAATATAGTACCTAATATCAAGGGAAGGTATACTCTTGGTAATTTGAATAATTGTTTGCCACAATATATAAATAGTGCTATAATCGAGGGGATTTCTTATTTTGATAAAAAACTGAAGGGTTTTGCCGGAAAAGACAGTGTTTTGTCCGGAATTGAGTCTAGGACCTCATCTCCTGTAAGAATAACAAGAAATGATAATTTTATGAGCAAAATAGTAGGAATTTTCCCCTGCGGTGAGGGAGCCGGTTATGCCGGTGGAATTACTTCTGCTGCTGTAGATGGGATAAAAACGGCAGAGGCAGTGGCATATTATATAAATTCTTTATAAGGAAAGGCTTTTACAATGGATTACAGAAAAACGTTAAAGGATAAGAAAAAAATTGTTATAAAAATAGGATCATCTTCCTTATTACATGAGGAAACCGGTGGAATTGATCTAAGAAAGCTGGAAAAGCTGGTTAGAATAATATGTGATATGAAAAATCAAAATAAGGATGTGATCTTAGTTTCCTCCGGTGCTATAGGAGTAGGGTTTCAAGCCCTGGGACTTAAATCCAGACCCAAAACTTTGTCATTAAAGCAGGCCTGTGCCGCTGTGGGACAGGGGCAATTGATGATGATATACCAGAAGCTTTTTATGGAATATAATCATCTTGCTGCCCAGGTACTTCTCACTTTTGATGTAATAACAAGCCAGGAAAGACGAAACAACGCAATAAATACGATGAATGAGCTTTTGCAGCAGGATGCTATACCTGTAGTAAATGAAAATGACACTGTAGCCACAGAGGAGATTGAATTCGGTGATAATGATACTCTTTCCGCTATAGTTGCCCATTTGATTAAGGCTGATTTATTAATATTGCTCACAGATATTGATGGATTTTATACGGATGATCCTCATAAGAATAAGGAGGCTGTAAAGCTGTCTGTAGTGGAGGAGATAACCGATGAGTTTAAGGCAATGGCTAAGGGCACAGGAACCACTTATGGTACAGGAGGAATGTCAACAAAGATATCAGCAGCAAGGATTGCAACGGATTCCGGAGCTGATATGGCAATTCTTGATGCTGCCAATCTGGATTTAATTAATGAGCTTATGGATGGCAAGGATGTAGGAACCTTGTTTTTGGCTCATGATTCCAAAGATTTTGACACAGAAGAATTCATTATACATAAAGGATATTTAAATTAGGGTGAGGTAATTGCTATGACTGATGAAGGAATCAAAAGAATAAATGAATTGGCTAAAAAAAGTAAATCGCCTCAGGGACTTACTCCGAAAGAGGAGGAGGAACGAGCTAAGCTTAGAAAAGAGTTTATTGATGATTTCAGAAGAAATCTTGTAGGAGCTCTTGAAAATGTTGACATTGTTGAGAAGGATGGTTCCATTACCCATGTAAAGGATATTCCTGCAAGGAAAAGAAAAGCCGAAGAAGAAAGCCATGACAAATTATGAAAAAAGTACAAAGACAGCGATTAGGCAGAAAATTTTGAAAATAAGAAAATCTATGTCCCGGACGGAGATACTGGAAGCATCAATGAAAATTACAGACAAAATATTGGAAATGTCTGTGTATGAAAGCGTGGCCGACATATGCTGTTATATGCCTGTAAATAATGAAGTAGAGCTTGACCGGTTAATTACCAGGGCTTTTTGTGATAATAAAAGAGTTTATCTTCCCAGGGTAACAGGTGATGAAATGGATTTTTTCAGATTTTATGATGGTATGCCCTTAATAAAGGGACGTTATAATATACCTGAGCCTGATAGCAATGAAATATTAGTTCCGGGGAGAAATACGCTCATTATTATGCCGGGGGCAGTATTTTCAAAAGAAATGGACAGAATAGGGTATGGTGGTGGATATTATGACAAATATCTTTTTACACATCCTGAAGCTCATACACTTGGAATCTGCTATGATTTCCAGATATTAGATAATATTCCCCGGGATGATTTTGATATCAGACCACAAATTATTGTTTCACCATCCTATACTTTAGAAAAATTTATTTCAAAATAATGACGGATTTTACATAACGAATTATATTATTAACAATAGAAAGGATTAAGATTTAGTATGCTTGATGAATTGGGAAAAAAGGCAAAGGCTGCATCAAGACTTATGGCAAAGTTAGGTCAGGAAGAAAAAAATAAAGCATTGCTTGCTGTGGCAGACGCACTGGTTGACAATGCGGCTTCGATAATTGAGGCCAATGATACAGATATAGCCAACGGAATTATGAATAATATGTCTGATGCCCTGTTGGACAGATTGAGGCTGACAACAAAAAGGTTTGAAGATATGGCTACAGGTATGAGGCAGGTAGCTGCGTTAGACGACCCCATTGGAGAGGTAATATCTATGAAGGAAAGACCTAATGGCCTCATAATAGGTCAAAAGAGAGTTCCTATAGGTGTAATAGGTATAATATATGAATCAAGGCCGAATGTTACGGTTGATGCATTTTCTCTTTGCTTTAAAACCGGAAATTCCGTTATTTTGAGAGGAGGAAGTGACTGTATAAATTCTAATATTGCAATTGTGAAGGTAATAAAGGATGCACTCAGAAATGCCGGTATAACTTCTGATGCGGTAAATCTTATTGAGGATACTGACAGAGAAACAGCAAAAAAATTCATGAGACTGAACAAATATGTTGATCTTCTTATTCCAAGAGGAGGAGCAGGATTAATACGTACAGTTGTAGAAAATGCCACAATTCCTGTAATTGAAACAGGAACCGGAAATTGCCATATTTATGTTGACAAATATGCGGATATGAATATGGTATTGCCTATAATAAAAAATGCAAAGCTGCAGCGCCTTGGAGTATGCAATGCCTGTGAATCACTTGTTATCCATGAGGACATTGCCCCGGTAGCCATACCGAAAATAGCTTCAATGTTAAGCGAGAATCAATGTGAGATAAGAGGAGATGAGGTGGCAATGGGCTTTTCATCTTGCATAAAAAAGGCTACAGATGAGGATTTTGGTACAGAATATCTTGCAAAGATAATATCTGCCAAGGTAGTAAAGGATATTGATGAGGCAATTGAACACATTAATATATACAGTACAGGGCATTCGGAAGCTATAATAACTGAAAATTATTCTAATGCACAGAAATTTCTGAATGAAATAGATTCCGCCTGTGTATATGTAAATGCATCCACAAGATTTACAGATGGGTTTGAATTCGGATTCGGAGCAGAAATAGGAATATCTACCCAGAAGCTTCATGCAAGAGGACCTATGGGTTTAATTGCTTTAACATCAACAAAATATATTATATATGGTAATGGTCAGATACGAGAATAGCAGTCCGGTTAACGAAATGATAAGATAAAAGGAATTACGGTGTAAATTATTCACGCCTTTAACATATGATGAAATATGTAGAAGGCTTAACGGATGAGGTGATTTTATGAAAGAAGATAATGTAGGGAGTGGAGTAGGTCTGGTTTTATCCGGTGGTGGCGGAAAGGGTGCTTATCAGATAGGAGTGTTAAAGGCATTAAAGGAAAATGGATATTTAGATAATATTGCAGGTATATCCGGTTCATCAATAGGAGCATTAAATGCAATATTGTATGCCATGGATGACGTAGATATGATGCTTAAGGCATGGATTGACATAGATATGGAAACTATATTCGATGTTGATTTAAATATGGTTTTGGAAAACAGACCATTTTTCTCAAGAGATGAAATGCTTAAAATGCTTGAAAAGTATATAGATTTTGATAAAGTAAAGAATGCACCCTTTGATATTTACAATTCTATATGTAAATTGGATTCGGCAAACAAAAACCTCTCTGCAGAATATAGAAAGCTTTCTGATTATGATGTGGAAACAATCAAGAAAATTCTGCTGGCATCAACAGCATTACCGGTAATATATGAATCCGTGGAAATTGATGGCAGTTTCTACAGGGATGGTGGAATATGTGATAATGAACCAATAAAGCCATTATATGATGCAGGAATAAGACAATTTGTGGTTATTGGCCTTAAGCATGGAAAGGTGCTTGATTCTTCGAAATGGCCGGGAGCAACATTTGTATCAATATATCCGAGTTACGATTTAGGAGATATTATTCTTGGGACCCTGAACTTTACAGATAAAGCCGTGAAATTCAGGGAAAAGCTTGGATACAAGGACGGATTAAGAGCAATCAGAACACAGTTTTTGAAGGATGAATTGTATATAAAGATGGAGCCTGTGCTTGCAAAAACAGATTATGATGAAATCCTCATGGAGGAAAGACAGGAGCTTGCTTATACAAGTATGAATGATAAGGTTAGTTCTCACATGGATTATTTTAATAAGCTTGCAGAAAAATATGAGTAATAATGTAGTTGACATAAGCTATTAAAATACTATAAAATACAATTATCAGATTGGTTATAAGGGGGGTATTTATATGGCAGATAACATAATAACAATAGGCAGACAGTTTGGCAGCAACGGAAGAGAAATAGGCCATAGACTTGCCACAAAGCTTAATATTCCATTTTATGATAAGGAAATATTAAATGAAACCGCAAAAAACAGCGGATTGAGCGAGGCAGTTTTAAAAAGTCTTGATGAGCGTCCATCTAAGAGCTTTTTGTATTCTTTGGTTATGGATCCGTATGGTTTTGGGTTTAATAACCCGGGATACCAGACCAATTTGAGCCAGCAGGCTTTTCAGGCTACTTATGATACAATTAAGAAGCTTGCCGAGGATGGACCTTGTATATTTGTTGGAAGATGCGCAGATTATGCATTGCGTCATAACCCCAAATTAGTGCGAGTGTTTATTTATGCACCAATGGAAGAGAGAGTGAATACCATTTCCCAAAGATTTAATCTCACAGAGGATAAAGCGAGGGCACAGATAAACAAGGAAGATAAAGCAAGGGCATCTTATTATAATTATTATACATCAAAAAAATGGGGAGCAATGGAAAGCTATGACATATGTATCAACAGCAGTTTAATGGGAATGGATAAGACTGTTGATTTGCTTGTTGATTACATAGATTCTATTGAAAAATAGTTTGTAGATTTAAAGCCAGCCTTTATTTATAGAAGGCTGGCTTTAAAATGTTATTTTTCCCGCAACTGAACCTTATTTCTGGCAAGACGTTTACGCTGATTATCAATTTCAGCATAATGTTTTCGGGTTGTATTTACATCAGAATGACCTAATACATCCGCAACAAGGTAAATGTCGGATGTCTCCTGATATAAGGCGGTTCCGTAGGTGCTTCGAAGCTTATGAGGAGTAATATGTTTTAAAGGAACAGCAGTACGTGAGTATTTGCTGACCAAATTTTCTAGCGTGCGGACACTGATTCTTTTTCGCTGAGATGAAAGGAAAAGTGCATTTTCATGGCCTGTCTGGGCATTAATCTTTTTTCTTTCCTCGAGATAAGTCCGGATTGGCTCAATTGCTTCATCACTAAAGTATACAATTGCCTCCTTGCCACCTTTTCTGGTTATTTTTATGGAAGTATTTTCTAAATCAATATCTTTAATATCCAGACCAATACACTCAGAAATACGGATACCGGTGCTTAACATTAATGTCAGAAGGGCGAGGTCTCTGTTTTTATTTTTTTCATGATACAGCAGTTGCCTGGAAGTCAGATTATTGCCATATTCAACTGTATCAAGAAAATTAGCTGTTTCGGCTGGGTCCATGCGGACAATCTGCTTATCCTTAAGCTTTGGTCTTTCTATTTTTGCAATTGGATTCTGCTCAACCATTCCGTTTTTATAAAAGTAAGAATAAAATACGCTTAAGGAGCATATTTTTCGTTTAATTGATGCGGGTCCGTTAGTAATAATCCGTCCATCTTTGCGATACATCTGCAAATAATCCATATAATCCTCAATAAAGCCTGAGTCAAGCTCTGATAAGATTTTAAGTGATACGTCCTTTGGGGTATTGCATATGGATTCCGTATATGCATCACAAATATAATCATAAAATGTATGAATATCCCTGGCATAACCTAGTCTGGTTCTTGTAGATTTGGATTGCTGTATAGCCCTGAAAAAGTTTTTTACATATCCTGGCAACGTGTCACAAATGTCTCTTATTAATTCAATATTTCTCATATCAGTTTGCTGATGATAGGTGTATTCCGCCAAAATAAAAACCTCCTTTTCATAAGATGCATATATGCTCAAGCAATGTAATTATAGCATTATGATATAAAATTGTAAAGTATTTTCGTTAAACCTGGGTTTATCGCATAGTTAGATTTGCCGGAGCACTTCTATCCCGATTAAAACCTTATCTTAGCTTTTTTAAAATGCTTGTAAAATATTCAGGTAATGGAGATTGAAATTCCATATATTCATTTGTTATTGGATGGGTAAATCCCAGTGTACCTGCATGTAAAACCTGACCTTCGGTTTTGAATATACAGTTTTTGGGACCATAGATATCATCACCAAGTAATGGATGGTTTATACTTGACATATGAACCCTTATCTGGTGAGTTCGCCCGGTTTCCAGCCGGCATTCAATAAGAGAAAAATTATTCTTTAGTTCTTCGATTACCTTATAATGCGTAATTGCATTACGCCCATTAACCGGCTCAACGGCCATTTTTTTTCTGTCGGTCTTATGACGGCCTATTGGTTTATCAATTGTGCCTTCAGGTTCCTTAAAATGATTATAACAAATTGCAGTATAAACTCTGTTAATATCATGAATTCTAAATTTATCAGACATTATTTTATGTGCTGCATCGTTTTTGCATACCAATAAAAGTCCTGTTGTATTCATATCAATGCGATGGACAATTCCCGGACGCAAAATGCCATTAATTGTGGACAGGGAATCCTTGCAATGATACATAAGTGCATTAACCAGCGTACCTGAATAATGTCCGGGAGCAGGATGGACAACCATATTTTTAGGCTTGTCAATTATAATTATATCATTATCCTCATATACAATATTCAGAGGAATATCTTCAGGTTCTATATCGGGTTCAGAAGGTTCAGGAATCATTATTTCAATGCAATCACCCGGCTTTATTTTGTAATTTGCCTTTATAGGTTTATTTGACACACAGATATTTCCATCTTCAATAAGCTTCTGAATAAAAGCTCTGGAATAATCAGAAAATTTATCTGATAAAGCTCTGTCAATTCTGATATTAATATATTCAGCATTTTCATCGGTAATACTAAATGTTTTCTTATCCATTATTATTTGTTGTCAACCATAAATCAATTATGTCAACTAATACCCGCCTTTATCTTTTATTTCTTTTTGAACATTCTTTCAAATTGTTCATCATTGTATTTGAACAGAATTAAGATAAATAATATTATAGTAAATAAAGTAACATATATGTCAGCTACATTAAAAACCGGAAAGTTAATTATATCCAGGCTGATAAAATCCACTACATAACCCAGCTTAATACGGTCAATCATGTTCCCTATTCCACCTGAAATAATGAAAATAAGACATATTCTTGCAGCTGTATATCCCTTTAAACCGGAAATGTTATGGTACATATATGAGCATAATATAACAATTCCTATGGTTATTATTAGTAAAATATTAATTTTTCCTTTAAACATTCCCCAGGCTATACCGGTGTTTCTGATATAGGTAATGGAAAATATTTGTGGAATCACAGTTTTTGTCTCATAGAGCTGAAAACCGGATGTTATGATAAATTTGGTGAACTGATCAATAGCAGTTAAAAGTCCGATTATTATAATCGGAATGTAGTATATTTTAATTTTACTGTTTGATGTCATAATCCTTAATTTTTAGCAATTCAATCAGAGAGGCTTTCATATCCTCAAGGGAAACCTCCATACTAATAAATGCTTCTCCTATTTCTTTAATTAATATAAATTTAACTCTGTTTCCTGACATTTTTTTGTCGTTTTTTGTGTAGTCTGTCACTGCATCAATATCAATATTGTCAGGAAGCTTTGGAGGATTAAATTTCGATATTGCATGAAATATAGCCCTTTTGCTATCTGTACTGATATATCCTTTGTTGTATGATATTATTGTTGCCAAAAGCATACCTATAAACACACATTCACCATGAAGAAATTGAAAATCCATGTACTTTTCAATAGCATGTCCCAAGGTGTGTCCAAAATTAAGCAAAGCCCGCTGCCCTTTTTCTGTTGGATCATTTTCGACAACATTCTTCTTTATTGCACAGCTCTTTCGAACCATTTCATATATTGAATCTATATCACCGGTAATTATTTTGTCATAATTAATGCTTAACCAGTTAAAATAATTCTTGTCTTGTATTATACCATGCTTAACTATTTCGCCCATGCCAGAGTTGAATTGCCTTTTGTCGAGGGTCCTTAAAACAGAAAGGTTCATGTATACAAGCTTTGGCATATGAAATGCACCTATCATGTTTTTGTATGCCTTAAAATCTACACCTGTTTTTCCGCCTATACTGGAGTCAACCTGAGCTAAAAGACTTGTGGGAATCTGAATAAAATCAATTCCCCTGAGATAGGTTGCTGCTGTAAAGCCTGTAAGGTCTCCTACAACTCCTCCACCAAGTGCTATAAGTAAATCTTTTCTGTCAAAATGTTCAAGAATAAGCTTTTCATAAAGCATGTTTACTGTATCAAGATTTTTGCTTTTCTCACCTTCCGGAAAAACAAAGCTTATTGCTTTTTTACAACAGCTTTGTATAGAAAGTAATATAGCATCCATATATAAGGATGCTACATTATTTTCAGATACAATACATATCTTTCTTTCAATACTACCTATAGAGGAAATGTAGTCAGAAAGCTTATCAAAGGTATCTGAATATACGATATCGTAAATAGGTTTTCCATTAAGGTGTACGGTTAAATCATTCATTTGTGTCTCCTATTTATGCCATTTTTATACAAATTCAAATCCAAAATCATCTGTATCCCCTGTTGTATCGGAATCATCACCAATAAGAGCTGTTTCATCAATCTTTATTTCGATATCCCCGGAAAGCTTTTCTTCTGCATTTAAGTCCTTCGGCTCATCAAAATCTAAGGGTACTGTTGGAATTTGGGAAGAGTCTGCTTGCTTTTTTATATTATTTTCTGTTGATTTAGATGCTGCCCTGCCCTCTTTTGTTAAGGGTTTATCAGGCTCTACTTTGGGAGTGGACGCACTTTCTGCCTTCTGTTGTGGTTTCCTTGAACGGCTGCTCTTACTGCCGGGATTTGTATTAACTGTAAAGTTTGACTTGGCTGCCTTGTTACCGGGCTCAGTTTTACGTCCGTCATATGGATTATATCTGCCATTTTCCTTCTTATCAGGATTGAACGGATCTACAAAATTCTCACCGGCCCCAAGATTTGATGTATATACAGCACTTGTACTAATCTTGTCATCCGGATTTGTAGACATACCGGTGCCTGAATTAGCCATTCCTCCCAGAGAGGATTCATCCCTCATTTGTGGATCACCGTTAAAGGAACCAAATGAAGCACTGCCGGTATTATTGGCTGCGACACTTCCTCCTAAAAGTGTGAGGGCACGTTCATCAATCTGTGCATCTGCATCAAAATCCAAGGATTTAAGAAATTCATGCTGCTGCTTCATGAGGCTTAAAAAGTTTGATTTGTAAGCGGCATATTGGGTTTCGAGGTTAGACATCTCGTCCTTTATGCTTATAAGACGTTCCTCAGCATCTCCAATAATGACTTTGGCCTTGTTTTTAGCCTCAAGCTCTATTGATTTAGCTTCCTTAGTAGCCTTGGATTTGGTATCTTCAGAGTCCTTTTCAGCCAGCATAAGGGATTTTTTAAGAGAGGCTTCTTTTGATTTATAATTCTGTAATGCATCAGTAAGTGTAATAACTTTCTCCTTTAATTCAGCATTAGAACGATATAACTGTTCATAGCTTTCTGCAACCTCATCAAAAAAGGCATTAACATCCTTTTTGTCATAACCAATCCCCATATGAAACTTTTTCTGATTAATATCAACAGGTGTTAGCATTTCCCATAATCCCCCTTGTAAAAATATCTTAGTACTTTCCTAACTGAGGTGACAATGTAGATTCATTAAGAATCTCCTCTCTTAAATCACCTGAAACCTCGATCGAACCGGGTGCAGCAATAAATATATTGGCTGAAATAGCCTGAAGAGAGCCTCCTATTGCATAGCATGCACCACCAATAAAATCAATAATTCTTTGAGCAGGAGAAAGCTCCAGTCCTTCCATGTTAATAACAATGGTTTTTCCGTTTCTGAGAAAATCGGCAACAACCTGTGATTCACTGATATCCTGAGGCTTAATTACATACACGTCTCCACTGCTCTTAATACTTGAACGCTGTTGCCTTCCTGCATTAAAATCAACTAATTTGTCGTTAGATGATACAGGACGGTTCTGAGCTTTCTGGGATGAATAATTGCTATATCCGGAGCCGTATATGGATGAGCTGCTCTGTCTGTTATAACTGCTGTCAGAATAACTGTTACCGGTGTATGAACCGGTTTTCGTATTGCTAAATGTATTTGCAGGTTTATCCTGGGATGTACGGCTTACACCGAAGGATTGCTTTGCTTTTTTCTTTGGTCTCACATAATCATCGTCGTCGTCATCATCATCGTCATCGAATAAATCATCATCAAACTCGTCTTCATCAAGATCCTTAACTTTAAAAAAATTCAAAAATTTATTTTTACCAGACTCTTTTGCCATAACAAAATCTCCTTATTAAATATTGTAATTGCGCTCTCCGAAAATACCTGTTCCCACACGAACCATGGTGGCACCTTCTTCAATTGCAACTTCATAATCATTTGTCATACCCATTGAAAGAATACACATATCAATATTATCAATGCTTTTTGATTTTATGTCAAGTAATAATTGGTGCATTTTTCTAAAATATACTCGATTTTCTTCAGGATTTTCAACAAAAGGTGCAATTGTCATCAGACCTTTAACCTTGAGGTGCTTTAAATCTTTAATTTTGTTAATTATATCATAAATTGTTCCTTCATCTATTCCGAATTTGGTATCCTCATGTGCGATATTAACCTGAATAAGAACAGGGACAATAATATTTTTCTTTGCTGCTTCTTTTTCTATTTCCTCTGCCAGGTGAACGGAATCAACAGAATGAATAAGACAGGCTTTATCAACAATGTATTTAACCTTATTTGTCTGTAAATGCCCAATCAGATGCCAATGAACCGGTGTAGATACATTTTCATACTTATCCACAAGCTCCTGAACCTTGTTCTCTCCATATTCCGTTACACCATATGTTATAAGTTCTTCAATGTCAGAAAGAGGCTTTGTTTTGCTTACTGCAATCAATGTAACATCTTCGGGATTCCTGCCGGCCCTTTCGCAGGCCTTGTTTATATTTGATTTAACCAAGTCTAAATTTTCCTTAAGCATAACACGTTTACCTCACCTTTCTAGTAAATAATTTGATTTTCCTTAACCTTAGATGCATCCATGACAATATTGTCATATATCTTGACATTTTCATCACCTTCAATCAATGCAAATTCATCTATGGTTTTAATTATGGATATTTTTTTAAATTCTGCTGTTCCCCTGTTGACGGAATATACACCCTTTACAGTATCTGTACCAAGCAGGGATACGGCTGCTGTATTATTGTTATTTATATTAAGTATTACATCTGTATCCTCAAAAGCCAGGGGATCCACATAATAATATTCCTCATCGGTTTTGTAAATTGACGGCGAAATCTGTTTTATTGTTACCTCACCACTTTCATCCTTTATCTGTATATTCAATTTGTTGGTATAGCTTTGATTACCGCCGGCAGAAAAATATTCTATAGGTACCTTATATACCTGTTTATCAACAATGGATGACAATGGAACCTTTAATCCCAGGTCCTCTTCCATTACTATTTCAATAGAAAGGTATCTTTCCGAAAGAAAATTTGATAGGTATTTATTCATTTTTATATTGATGTATTTTCCATCGGAGCCTGTTATTATCTCAAATGGCATAGAGGCTTTATATGTGGAGTTATTTATGTAAAATGTTACCTTGCTTTTACCGTTAAGAGCTTCTATCTGATCATCTGAAACAGGAGCAACAATATTCCAGTTCTCAGACGGAATAATCTTTAGCACAGGAGTATTTGCAGCTATAGAATCTCCGGATTTTAATGCCTGCTTGCTGTAAGCTGACTGGTCAAAGTCATCCATTGATATTGAGGAAATTGAAAAACTTTCAAATCCATCAATATAGTAGGTGGCAATTCCGCTATATGGCGTTGTAATTGCAGTTCCACCCTTGCTTGTACCGTTGGAATTCATTTGCTGCATAAGTATTTCTCCGGTGAGGTTCAGCACCTTGTTATTTATATTATTTTCGAATACATAGGAATTGTAAAAGGATACATTTTTGTAATTAACCTTATATAGAGAAATAATGGAACGGATGTCTGAATAATTTTCTTTTGTAAACAGGTCTTCGTAATTGGATGTATCATTGATAAAATCGTAGACTTCTCCTGACTTATCGATGGTGCATACGGTGGCATTTTTCATGGCTTTTTCACCATCGCGGACATAATAGCATACATATCCGCCTGTAGTGGAATTAATAATCTGTTCGTCCCTGATGGCAAGACCGGTTATTTCAATATTATTATTTACGTTACTCTTATTAACCTTATATATTGTTACAGGTTCCTTTCTAAGGGAGGAAACAACGCATATAATTACATAAATCAGGACTACCAGGGCAACACAGGTAGCCGGATTAAGATATACTTCTCTGTTGAATTTAATTGGCTTTTTGTTCATATACAATCACTTCTCTTTGTAAATTATTCAACCAGGCATAACAGCTCAATGACCAGATCATACAGCTCACTTCTTGAATCTCCGTCGGAGGCAACAAGATAATAGGTATGTTCATCTCTTGTAAGGCAAAGAGCAAGGCAGTTTCCTGCACCACTGGTTGTTCCTGTTTTCCAGGTTCTTATGGTATAATTGGCAGGCAGGCTGACATATCCATTGGAAAAAAGATTTGTAGCCGATATATCCTCGTATACTTCGTAGCCTCCAGGTGCAATATAACTGTATGAATATGTGTTAAAGCTATCTATGGTTCTTATCAGCTCATATTTGTCAGCTTCTTTAAGAATAAGATATATATCATTTGCCGTAGAATAATGCAAGGGGTCATCAAGGCCGTGCGGGTTCACAAAATGAGTGCTTGTAGCACCGAGCGAGGCGGCCTTTTCGTTCATAAGCCGGCAAAATTCTTCTTCACTTCCCGCAATATAGTCTGCAAGGATAAGGGCATAATAATTATTTGACTGTATAAGCAGTCCATACATAAGATTTTTTACTGTTATCTTACTTCCGTAAGGAAGATTGCAAGGCTCCACTCCATCATAGGTTAGATCATAGCCCGAAGATACGGTAACCTCATCATCAAGAGATATTTCACCTGAATCTATTTTATCACATACAATTATGGCAGTCATAAGCTTGGTCATACTTGCCGGATACATACGCCTGTTCGCATTATAGGATGCATATATTTTGTCGGTTGTATCATCTAAAAAAAGGGCATAATAGCTATCTTCAAACAGATAACTGTTCCCGGTATTCTCCTGTCCTACCAGTGTGAATCCCATATAATCAAAGGAGTAGGTAGAACCATACAGGGAATCATTAAGGACAAAATTAACCTGGGATATGCCGGGATATTTGTCTTGACGAATGTTTTTTATTTTGGTAATTCCCCAAAAAACACCACATATAATGAGGATGGTTATAATAAATTTTGAAAATACCTTTAAAATCTTTTGCATATAGAAAAAACTCCTGCACTAATGCTTGAATAGCTCACGCCAATCCAGATCTCCTCTTTCCAAGGCCTTTACCATAAGCTCAGCAGTGGCAAGATTAGTGGCAAGAGGTATATTATGGGTATCACACAGACAGTCAATATCATGTTTTCTTTTTATGCTTGGCTCCCTTAGAAAAATCATCATGTCAAGATTGTTACTTTCAATCATGGAGCCTAACTGTTGCTCTCCGCCTGTATGCCCTGCCAAAAATTTGTGAACAGGTAAATTGGTTACCTCTTCCACCATTCGGCCGGTAGTACCTGTGGCATATAGATTATGATGGGACAAAATCCCCTTGTAGGCTATACAAAAATTCTGCATGAGCTTTTTCTTGGTATCATCTGCAATTAAGCCTATATTCATTATCATATCACCTCTAATATCCGGATTTTTGTATACTCACATTCAAAACCATTCCCATTCCTATAAAAAGGCTTATCAGGGAACTAAGTCCGTAACTGATAAAAGGTAAAGGAATTCCTGTGTTAGGAAGAACTCCTGTTGCAACAGAAATGTTAATAAAGGACTGGTATGCAATAAGTATACCCATACCTGAGGCAATAAGCATGCCCTTTGTGTCCTTTGCACGTCTGGCAATCTTTATACATTGTAACACTATAAGCAGCAAAATTGCAATAACAAATACACATCCGATAAAGCCTAATTCTTCTCCTACTACGGAAAAGATAAAATCGGTCTGCTGTTCAGAAATAAGGTTGGCATCTTTTACTGTTGCCATAGTGGAAGAATTAAGGCCTTTTCCGTAAAGCTGCCCTGAACCTATGGCCATAATAGAGTTATTCTGTTGGGAATAGTCCTGCCCATATTGATCCGGATAAATGAACTGGAGTATTCTTGAAACCTGATATTCATGTAATAAAATCTGTCCCGGACGCTGTATGTACCAAAGAAAGCTTCCTATGAGAGGGATGGCTATCAAAAGGGCAATAGCAATAATTTTGTAGCTTAATCCGGTGATATAAAGCATGGTAAGCATAACAAGAGTCAGACATATGGTTGTAGATAAATCCGGCTCAATTACAATCAGCATAAGAGTTATGCCAACTACCAATGCAAAATGGAAAAGACATTTGAACGTATTGATTTTGTCCTTCTGCTTATACTTGTCCAGCAATGTGGCAACAAATACAATCATGATAATCTTGGAAAACTCGGATGGCTGAAACTGTATACCACCGGAGCCACCTACCAATATCCATCTTTTTGCATTGTTAACTTCAACACCGGCGACCATTACCAGAAGAAGTATTATTATATTTATTCCATAAAGAATTGTATAAAATTTGCATATAAAATCATAATTAACAAAGGATATAAAGGTCATAATAGCAAGTCCTGCTATAAGACCTACAATTCTTTTTACTGTAAAAGAACTGTCGGCACTGTTAATGACCACTGTTCCAAATACAGAGGTAATTAATAACAGTATAACAAGTTTAAAATTATAGTCCTTGAGATTGAATTTTGTGAACATGTTTTTCCTTCTTCTTTATCCATTTAAATAGTTTAAAGGTCTCATCCTTATTATTTGTAACACATCCGGATATTTTTCTTGCAATATTTTCATAAGCACGTCCGGATTTTGAATTGCAGCCTGCCACAGGCTCGCCTCTGTTTGTTGAGATTACTATACTTTCATCATCATATATGGTTCCTATAAGATTAATTGAGAGGATATCTATTACATCATCTACAGACATCATATCTCCACGTCTTACCATGTCAAGACGTATTTTATTTATTACAAGATCTATCCTTGGCATTTCGTTGGCATCAAGAATTCCTATTATCCTGTCAGCGTCTCTTATGGCAGAAACCTCAGGGGTTGTTACTATGATTGCTCTTTCTGCAGCTGCAATCGCATTTTTAAAGCCGTGTTCTATACCGGCAGGGCAATCAATTATTATGTAATCATAATCAGGCTTTAGCTGTTCCATAAGCTTTTTCATCTGCTCAGGGGAAATAGCTGTTTTATCTCTGGTCTGTGCTGCGGGTAAAAGAGAAAGCCCCTGACGGTTTTTATCCTTTATTATAGCCTGATTATAACGGCAATTTCCTTCTATTACGTCTACTATATTATATACTATACGGTTTTCCAGTCCCATAACAACATCAAGATTTCTAAGTCCGATATCTGTATCAATAAGCAAAACCTTATATCCAAGACCTGCCAGACTATATCCAATATTAGCGGTAGTGGTGGTTTTACCTACACCACCCTTGCCGGATGTAACAACAATAACTTCACTCATTAATTTTCCCTCCCGAAATCAAACTATATACAAATGTATCATTTCTTCCTTTGTAGCCTGATTCTGCATATCCATTTAGTTCACCGATAATAATAATATTACCTTCTGAATAGACGGAGGCACCAGCTTCAACGTTTCCTACTATTACAACACTTTCCGATGCATCAACGGATTGACCGGCATTTATGTTGCCTATGAAGAAAAGACCGTCCACTAAAGGCTGCTCTTGTTTTTTCACGGTTGTAAAGCTTTGTGTTTTGCCTGATAAAGTTTTAATATTTAAACCAATTTCTCTAAGCGTATCCAGTATTGCTGCTTTTTCATCTTCCGTTATATTTTTTCCATCAAAGGAAACTGTAATGGGTTTTATATTCTTATAATAGTCACTTGTATTCTGAAGCTTGATTTTTAATGCTTCCACTACATCTTTTACAGTGGCTTCTCTGTGGATTATAAGCTTTATTCCCCATTTATTACCTTTAATAATAACGGGACTATTCATCATTCACCTCGCATATTAAATATTTAATCAATAATTTCTGTTTCTACAGTCTGCTCCTCCTCGGTGGTATTTTCCTCTTCCGCCTGTATGTTGATATAGTTTAATGCATTGTCTATTATATCCTCATCAACCAGCAGGGATGGATCATATAGATATGCATAAACAAATCCCGCAACTTCCTTTGCATTGCTGGAATGGTATCCGTTTCTTAATACACAGGTAACAGAAACTTCAGGATTTTCATATGGTGCAAAGGAAATGAATACGGCATGGTCGGGCTTGACATTACTTTCCTGTGCTGTTCCGGTCTTTCCGGCTATATTAATGCCTACCTTATTGACCATAGCACTCTGGGAGGTATCTATCTGAACAACCCGGCGCATTCCTGCGTGGACATCTGCCCATATGTCCTCTCTTATATCAAGCTGGTGATGCAGGACAGCCTGGTTATCCTTAATAAGATTGCCCTCGTAATCTGTTACCTTGTCGATAAGCGTAAGATCATAGCAGGTTCCCTTGTTGGCAATAGTGGTAACATATCGCGAAATCTGGACCGGTGCATAGGCATTTCTACCCTGTCCGATAGAGCTTCGCACTACATCATTGTCAGAAACATTAGGAGCTATTTCGGGAAGTTCAATACCCGAGTAATCGTTTAATCCGAACATTTCAGCATATTTTGTAAGTGTAGCAATACCCTGCTCATCGTTGTATTGTCCATTTTCGTCAAGGGCCATATTGTATCCGACATCATAAAAGAAGATGTTGCAGGATCTTTGAAGAGCACTCTGTACATCAAGATATCCGTGACCTGAAGGGTATACCCAGCATTTTGCAGGGGTTCCGATCTTATCAAAAAGACCTCCGCAATACAGGGTCGATGAATGATCAATAATTCCCTCTGAAAGCCCCGCTACAGCTACAAGAGGCTTATAGGTAGATCCGGGAGCTGAGCGCTGCATTGAAGCACGATTGATAAGAGGAGTTGTCTTATCCTCCAGAAGTCTGTTGTAGTATTCTGCATTAACCTCATTGGTAAGATAATTATTGTCATAACTTGGATATGTGACCATGGCAAGTACATCTCCTGTATTTACGTCTGTAACTATAATAGAGCCCGAACAGGTATCCAGTGCAAGCATAGCAGGTGTTATTTCCAGGTTGCTGATTTTCCTTATCATAAATTCATATGGACCATATGCCCCATTCATGAATTCGGAGTATTCCTTGTCACCGTCAGAAGGAAGAACTCCCTGGTCATAAATCAGATTAACAACATCATAACCGGATATTTTTGAGGATTGTAACATATCTTTTATAACAAGTTTGTCGAATTCGGTATCTAAATCAAGATAATTTACAATATATTTGCAAAGCAGGTCGTATACTTCATCGGTATCATAATAATTGCTCTCCGCATCCAGCATGGAAATATCTATTGCTTCAACGCTTATGGCATACTTCAAATAATGCTCAAGTGAGGTTTTATTATCAACATAATCTAAGTATTCCTGGTTATCCCGGGATATAAGGGATGTGTTAAATATACCGTTTTCACTTAAAAATTCGCAGATATATTCCATATAATTCTGATAATTTGCAGGAAGCTCTTTAACAGGAGTAAAATCGATAGTCAGAATTTTATTGATTTCGGAAAGGGTTTCCTCTTTTTCTACGGAAAAGCTGCTGTATACTTTTTTTTCTATATCTGTTGCATCCCCATCCTCCATATCGTATATGGAAATATAATTGTTGTTGAACAGCCCAAAATAAACATCGGTTATAGGAATTTTTGTGTTTTTCCCGGGGGTTACTGTAGACATGTTGACCAGGTTTTGCAATATAACAGATGCTATTTCTTTTTCCAGGGTAATATAACAGTATTTTTGAAGATCCGCATCTATCGTGAGATATACATCGTTTCCTGCAATTGCCGGAGAAGAATCGACGGTTTCTATAACTTTTCCAAGGTTATCAACATACATCTTCTGATAACCGCTTTTTCCTCTTAAGTATTCTTCACAATATTGTTCAATCCCTATCTTGCCCACAGAATCCTGATTGGTATATTTTAAGTCATCGGGAAGATCGGCATTATACTGTTCCATTTCATCTGAGGAAATCTGCCCGGTATATCCGATAATATGCGCAAAGTAGATGGCATCATTGTATTTTCTGAGAGATTTTACGGTTATGTCTATACCAATCAGCTCATCCATATATTCAGATATGACAGCATTACTTTTTTCACTGATGTTGTAAGCAATGGTGACAGGCATATACTGTTGAAAACGATTAAGCCAGAGCTTGTAACGGCAGGCAAGTATTTTAAGACCTTCCTCCTTTGAATAATCATCGGATATTTCAAAAAGTCTTTTACCAAGATAATTTACAACATCCTCCGCAGTGGAATTTTTTTGTTCATCCGTCATGCTGTCGTAGGAATTGGCACTATATACATTTTTCAGGAAATTTCTAAGTGGGGAATCCTTTGTGGTAAAGGCATAATTTCCTTCAGCTGTTATTTCTATCGGAAAGTCTACATATATTGTATCGTTGTTACTTTCCAAAATACCTATGGTTTTATGAAGTATACTGTTTTTTAACTGGTTTTCGGATATACCAAGCTCCTTTGCCCGTTCACTTAAGGCAGTCTGGTTGCTATATACAACAGAATAAGATAATTCGTTGTATGCCAGAAGCTTTCCGTTTCTGTCCCGTATATTTCCTCTTACGGGTTCTATCGTAAGAGTTTTTTCTGATTTGTAAATAAAGTTCTCCATATGTTCTTCACCTTCAACTATCTGAAGTGTAAACAATCTGTTAACCAGAATGGAAAACAAAACTATAATGACCACAGTTACAGGGAAAAGTCTGTGTTTTACATAATCTTTTATTATTTCCAACAAAGATTGAAGAAACTCTTTAAACATAGGATTTCCTTTCTGCTATGCCTTTTCCTTAAGCCATTTATTTACATATACATAGAATTTGTAAATAATTATTGTAAGCAAGCCAGTCCCCATGGTTTCGGGAAGAATAAGCTTCATAATATAATCACCCAGGCTTAAACGGTTGTTCAAAAGGAAAAAGACAACATATATAAGCAAATTAAATATAATCTCGTCTACTACTATAACAATAAGTGGCAATAACACATCTTCTATGATGTAGCTTTTATGAAAGAAGCCGTTTATATATCCGATAAGCATATAAATAAACATATAAGGGCCTAAGACGGTGGAAAACATACAGTCGGCCAGAAATCCACAGAAAAATCCCACTAAAAGGCCCTCCTTCCTTCCTCTCATAAGACCAAAGGACATGGTAAGGATAAGCATAAGATTTGGAGAAATACTCCCTATATTGTGAAATCCAAATATCGTGGATTGCAATATAAAATTAAATATAATAAGTACAGTCAGTGTTAATACACGCCGCATATAGAGATGCTCCTTATATTAATTTAATTTGTGTCAATACTGTTTGTCTCATCTGTAATGATAAGTACAGCATCTATGTTATTATAGTCAACGCAAGGCGTAATGAGAGCGGTTTTTGTCAGGTTATTTGGATCATTGGATACCTGGGCAACATAGCCTATAGCCAGTCCACCATGATAACGGTCAGATATATTTGAGGTAACAACCTTATCTCCTATGGATATTTTTGCATCCTTATCTATATCAGTAACTGTAATATACCCATCCTGATATATGTTTACGCTGCCCTCTACGGTACATAATGCATTGGATGGCATTATTTTTGCACTTACCTTTGAATTGTCATCAATAATTGCCCTTACCTTTGAATAGTCATTGTGACATTCTGTTACAATACCTGCAAGACCTTCACCCGACAGTACATTTGCTCCTTCATATATTCCGTCATCGGCGCCTTTATCAATATAAAATGCACAAAACCATGACGAGGAGTCCTTGGCAAAAACGTGGGCACCTGTTGTATTATATTTTGGATAAAGCTCATCAAGAGAATAAAGCTTTTGCAATGACTCTAATTCTGACAGCCTGTTTTGGTACATAGTCTCATTTCTTCTGCTTTCATCAAGCTGTTCCCTGAGCTTTTTGTTTTCCTCTGTAAGTGCCTCGATTTTTTGCATATTTTCTATTTTTGAATCGGTCCATATACCAATCTCGTTTATGCCTTTTTGCAACGGAGTCACAATCCGGCCTGTTATTCCTTTTATCATTGCAATCCTATCAGATACAAAAAATGACATAAATAAAAGAATAACACATATTATTGTTAATGCCAAAAACAGGTATTTTGGACTGATATCCTTCTGTCTGTCAAATCTCATTTAAAATGCCTCTTTCCATCATACTAAAATATAAGCCGTGACCTACTATAATATGATCTGATAATAATATATCCAACAACTGTCCGCTATCCTTTACTTTTTTTGTCAGGTCAATATCTGCCCTGCTTGGTGTTGGATCACCTGATGGATGATTATGTACAAGAACAAGGCGTACAGCCTCGTATTTCAGTGCCTCGATGTATATGTTTCTTGTCGATACCAGAGTCTGGTTTATTATTCCCTCTGAAAGCTGAAGCTCTTTTATGAGGGAGTGATTGTTGGAAAATAACATAAGAAATACCTTTTCAGTAGTAAAATATTTGCATTTTTCCATATAATATTCTCCAATGGAAGCCGGGTTATCAAAACTAATTCCGGCTGAAAGGCTGGTGAGGTTCATTCGTTTTGACAGCTCACTGACAGCCATTAAAAGAGTGGCCTTTGTGTTTCCGATGCCCTTTATTTTGATATAGTCCTCTCTTCTTAAAAAATTAAGTCCCAGAATCCCCTTATGGGTAATATGGGCATTGAGAACCTGGTTTGCCAAAGTAACAGAGCTTGTGCTTCCTGTACCGCTGCGAAGTATAATTGCTAAGAGCTCAGCATCGCTCAAGGTATCAACACCTTTTGACATTGCTTTTTCATATGGCCGTTCGCAATAAGCCATATCCTTTATCAAATTATTCATATTGTTCCTTTCACCTCTCCAGATGCAAAAGAAAATATGTATTTACAATTTTTTGTAGAGTATAATTCCGATTATAAGTCCGATTATGCTGGCTATATTAATTGTAATAACAAGACCGAAGGTAATAACAAGAATACCTAAATCCAAAACAACGGGTGACGATAAGCCGAAGGTCTGTCCATAATTCAGCCAGCTTAGCCAGCCTATATTACGACACAGATATCCGATGAATCCTCCAAGAACAATACCGCATAGAAGAATCAGAAGCATTGTCCATCCATTTTTGTTAACATTTCCAGCCATAAAATATCCTCCTAATAAAATCTATTTTAGTCTACCATATTATAAGTCCTTTTTCTACAATTTTCTGTAGTGACATCATAATTCCGAATTTGGCATGAGGATAGGTTAATCCTCCTTGAAAATATACTGCATATGGTTCCTTCATAGGTGCATCTGCACTTAATTCAATAGAAGCACCGGAAACAAAGGCTCCTGCGGCCATGATTACCTGACTGTCATATCCCGGCATATCCCATGGTACAGGTGTAACGAAGCTGTCTACCGGAGCCGCCGCCTGTATACCTTCGCAAAATGCCTGAATCAATTCCGGCTTTCCAAATTCAACCGCCTGAATAATATCATGCCTTTCCTGGTTTTTGTCTGGTATGGTTTTGTACCCCAGATTTTCATAAACATTTGCTGCAAATATGGCACCCTTAAGGGCGGCTGCGGTTACTGTAGGTGCCAGGAAAAGTCCCTGGGCAATACTTCTTGTTACACCAAGGGATGCACCAACTTCCTTGCCAAGACCGGGGCTGGTTAGTCTGTAGGCACAATTTTCAATACACTCCTTTGTTCCACAGATATATCCTCCGATAGGAGCAAGCCCACCACCGGGATTTTTTATCAGGGAACCTACAATCATGTCAGCACCAACCTGGGAGGGCTCTTTTGTTTCTACAAATTCACCATAACAATTATCTACCATACATATAACATCCGGTTTTATTGCTTTGACATAGGAAATAAGCTCCCCAATCCGGTCTACAGAGAGGGTAGGCCTTACATCATAGCCCTTGGAACGCTGTATTTCGATAAGTCTGGTGTGGCTGTTTATACTGTTTTTTATGCCTTCAAAATCAAAGCTTCCGTCAGGCAGCAGGTCAACCTGGCGATATGTTATGCCAAATTCAGCCAACGAGCCCCTGGAGGGTTTTGTTCCTATTACGTTTTGAAGAGTATCATAAACCTTGCCAACAGGAGAAAGAATTTCATCTCCCGGCCTTAAATTAGCAGACAGGGCAATATATAAGGCATGTGTACCACAGGTAATCTGTTGCCGTACGAGTGCATCATGGGTTCCGAATACCTTAGCATATATTTTTTCAACTGCTTCCCTTCCATCGTCATTATATCCGTAACCTGTGGTTCCGTTGAGATGGGCTTCAGCGAAATTAACCTCCTGCATAGCTTTGATAACCTTTATCTGATTTTGCTCTGCTATATGGTCAATGACAGAAAAACGTTCTGTCAGACCGGACTCTATATTGCAGCAATAATCATATACCTTTTCGTCTATTCCAAGACCTAAGTAATATTCCTTTAATGTGTTTTTGCCCATAATACCTCCAAATTATATTATCTTCTTGTCAATAAGTATCTTCTTGATATAAGCAAGCTGCTTTTCAGAGCTGTCCAAAATAGCCTTGTCAATCCATATTACATCCTTTTCGCGTTTAAACCAGGTAAGCTGCCTTTTGGCAAAATGTCTGGTATCTCTTTTCAGTATTGCTATTGCTTCGTCCAGAGTGATATTGCCGCAGATATACTCGTATATTTCCTTATATCCAAGTCCCTGCATTGAAACCATATCAGGAGTGAGCTGATACTTATCTACAAGATTCCTGACTTCACCAATCAAATCCTGCCCAATCATAACGTCAATACGTTTTTCTATTCTTTTGTACAGCAGATTTCTGTCACAGTTTAATACGAAATAAGCAAAATTGTAAGGAGATGTCTTAACAGATTCTCTTTTGTTATGTATTGATATTTTTTCTCCGGTCTGATGGTAATATTCTATGGCACGAATTACCCTTTTGCTATTGTTTGGGTGAATCTGTGTGGCCGCTTCGGGATCTATATCATTAAGCATGGAATGCATATATACAGTACCCTTTTTATGTAAAAGTTCCTCCAGCTTCTCCCTGTACCCATCTTCTTTTTCCTCCGAAAAATCAATGTCATATAAAAGGGACTGGATATAAAAGCCGGTGCCTCCCGTGACAAGAGGTATTTTGTTTCTGCTTTGAATATCCATTACAGCTTCTTTTGCCATTTTTTTAAACAGGGCTATATTAAAACTGTCCCGGGGCTCCAGAATATCAATAAGGTGATGAGGAATTCCTTCCATTTCGGATTTTGTAATTTTTGCGGAGCCGATGTTAAAGCCCTTATATACCTGGATTGAATCCGCAGATATAATTTCACCGTTTATTTCTTTAGCCAGCTTTATTGATAATTCGGTTTTACCTACAGCAGTAGGTCCTGTAAGGATTACTAATTTATTAGCAGTATTATTTTCCATGATATACTCCCGGTTATACTATACGTTTAAACTTTTTTTCCAGCATTTCTTCGCTTATGGATATAATTGTAGGTCTTCCGTGAGGACAGGTATATGGATTATCCAGTTTAAGCAACTGGTCAATTAATGCATCTGCCTCTGCAGGTGAAATTTTTGTATTTCCCTTTATGGCTGACTTACATGCCATGGTAGAAAGCTTTTTTATAAAAATCTCATTAGACATATAGCCTGAATTATTAATAAGAGAACCAACAAATTCCATAAACATTTCCCTGCCGTGTAATCCATAGAGATTGCTTGGTACAGCATTAATTTTAAATTCATTTCCACCGAATTCTTCTATATCGTAACCTGTTTTCATAAAAAGGTCAAAATTTTGTAAAATAGCTTCACGTTCATTATATGATACGGTTATAACCATAGGAGGCATAAGCTGCTGGGAAAAAATCTGTTTATTGTTAAAATTCCTCATTAATTCTTCATATTTCACCTTTTCATGTGCAGCATGCTGATCCATGATATACAGATTATTTTCGTATTGTATAAGCCAGTATGTGTCAAAAACCTGACCTATGAGTCTGTGACTTTTCCTGGCGCTGCTTGTAAGAAAATCGTCCTCAAACATGGATGCCTGAATATTGGGCTTATAACTACTTTCAACTCTTGGAATGCCGGAAGCAGCATAAGGTGCTGTTTCTTCTTTGACAACCATTTGCATTGCCGGATTGATATTGTACACAGTATCTGTGCTGTTATAATCTATATCGTTACTTTTGACCTGTCCGGATGTAGAGTGGCTGTTAAGTGAGTCAAGAATACTGTATGATTTGCTGTATTTTTCTGATAAATAATTAGGCTTTGGAACGCCACTGGTTTTTCTCTTTTCTTCAAAAGGCTCAGCCGGTTTTATATCAGATGCATTCTTCGGATCATTTTTATCATGTTCTGTTTCCTTTGGAATTATTTCTTTATGGGTAAGGGCATTTTTTATTATTGTAGTTATAGTTTCAAAAAGCTCCTTCTCATTATTATATTTAAATTCCATTTTTGTAGGATGTACATTTACATCCACGCATTCAGTGTCAAGCTCAATATAAAGTACGGTGAAAGGAAATTTGTGCTGCATCACAAAGGTTCTATATCCCTCCTCTATAGCTCTGTTCACGATATTGCTTTTTATATATCTGCGATTTATAAAATAGTTTTCCATCCCTCTGTTTCCACGGGAAATAAATGGCTTGCCAATATATCCGGATATTTTTATATTATCCCCTTTGTATTGGATTTCTATAAGATTTGATGTTATGTCCCTTCCAAACAGCTGGTAAATGGCATCCTTAACCTTCCCGTTACCAGGAGTTTCAAGCTTCGTCTGACCGTTTGAAATAAGCCTTATGGAAATTTCCGGATGGGAAAGGGCAATTTTCAACACCAGGTCCTGAATATAAGAGCCCTCTGTCAAAGGGGTTTTAAGAAACTTTTTTCTTGCGGGAGTATTAAAAAACAGATTTCTTACAATAATTGTAGTACCATCAGGAACTCCCACCTCCAAAAACTCTATTTCAGTACCGCCATGTATTGTATATTTTATGCCTGTAAGCTCATCCGGGGTTTTTGTAATCATTTCGGTCTGGGATACCGCTGCTATTGTAGACAGAGCCTCTCCTCTGAAACCAAGGGATATGATTTTTGATAAATCCTCTGCACTGTCTATTTTACTTGTTGCATGTCTCATATAGGCAGTACGCACCTGGTCTTTCGGTATACCACTTCCGTTATCGGTTACTCTGATAAAGCTTAAGCCTCCATCCTTAATTTCTATTGTTACGGAGGTTGAACCTGCATCTATGGAATTTTCCAAAAGCTCTTTTACTACTGAAAACGGTCTTTCAATTACTTCACCGGCAGCAATTTTATCTATTGTGGCTTTGTCTAATAATTTAATCATATACTATCCTTTCAACCTGTCTTGCAACTCATGTAAATACAGCATGGCCTTAAGAGGAGTCATATTATCCAGATCAATGGTTTTTAGTTCGTTTGCAACAGACATTTCAACAGGAGTCTGGAATATTGAAAGCTGTTCATAGGAATTGTCCTTTTGCACAGGACTATGACTGACGGATATATTTTTAGCCTTGGAAGCAATATCTGAATCAACCAGCTGGTTACATATTTCTCTTGCACGGGTCAAAACCTGCTCAGGGACTCCTGCCAGTCTGGCAACCTGGATTCCATAGCTCCTGTCAGCTCCCCCTTTAATTATTTTTCTTAAAAATACAATATTATCTCCATCCTCTTTTATGGCGATACAATAGTTATTCACAGATGAAAGCTTACCCTCCAGCTCGGTAAGCTCATGATAGTGGGTGGCAAAAAGGGTTTTTGCTCCTATTATATCCTTGTCAGCTATATACTCCACCACAGCCCAGGCAATGGAAAGTCCGTCAAATGTAGATGTACCCCTGCCTATTTCATCAAGAATGATAAGGCTTAAAGAGGTGGCATTTCTTAGTATGTTGGCTACCTCGTTCATTTCTATCATAAATGTGGACTGACCGGATGCAAGATCGTCAGAAGCACCAACTCTTGTAAATATACGGTCACATATACCTATATTCGCATATGATGCAGGAACAAAAGACCCAATCTGTGCCATGAGGACAATCAGGGCTGTCTGTCTCATATAAGTTGATTTTCCTGCCATATTAGGACCTGTTATTATCGAAATACGACTTTCCTGATTGTTCAAATATGTATCGTTGGCAATAAAGCTTTGGCTGCCCAGCATTTTTTCAACAACAGGGTGTCTGCCGTCCCTTATATCAATTATACCTTCCTGATTAATGTGAGGGCGGGTGAAATTGTTTTTGACCGCAACATATGAAAGAGAGGCAAGAGCATCTATTTCAGCAATGTAATGAGCCATTTTCTGGACTCTGGTAAGAGAACTTCCTATTGTGTCCCTGAGCCTGACATAGGTTTCGTATTCCAGAGCAAAAAGCTTGTCTTCTGCACCAAGTATTGTTCCTGAAAGCTCATTTAATTCACTGGTTGTATATCTTTCTGCATTGGCAAGAGTCTGTTTCCTTATGAAATAATCAGGCACCATATTCTTAAACGAGTTTGTAACCTCAAAATAATAGTCAAAAACCTTGTTATATTTTATTTTGAGGTTTTTTATTCCGGTTGCTTCTCTTTCTTTCGCTTCAAGCTCAGCAATCCAATTTTTACATTCACTTTTTGCATTTTTAAGCCGGTCTATTTCTTCGAGATAACCCTCTTTGAATATTCCTCCTTCTTTTATTGTTATTGGCGGTTCTTCGTTAATTGAAGCCTCCAACAGCTGATAAAGGTCTGCCAATTCATCAAAATCTGCATGTATGTCCTTGAATCTTGGAGCATCAAGTTCATTTAAAAGATTGTTTATATATGGCAGATACTGTATGGAATGTTTAAATGCCAGAAGATCCCTTGGATTAGCGGTTTTTAATGAAATTCTGGTCATAAGGCGTTCCAAATCATATATGGAGTTCAGGTATTCCCGCAGCTCCTCCCTTGTAATAATTGAATTATTTAGTGTTTCTATAGAATTTAGTCTGTCCTCTATCATTGATTGATTCATCAATGGCTGTTCAACATATTCCCTGAGTTTTCTTGCACCCATGGCAGTTTTTGTTTTATCAAGAACCCACAGCAAAGATCCTTTTTTTTCTTTATCTCTCATGGTTTCGGTAAGCTCAAGGTTGCGTCTTGTAGATGAATCTATAATCATATATTCATCTACAGAATAGACTTCAATGTGATTAATATGATTAAGATTATTCATCTGTGTATCAAAAAGATATGAAAGAATAGCTCCAACAGCCAGGAGTGTTTCAGGAAAATCCTTGAAACCGAGTCCTTCTGTACTTGAAACCCTGAAATGTCTTTTTATTGTTTCTGTGCAGGTATCGAAATCATAGTAGTGCTCAGGAGCAATACTTGCTGATATTTTAAGCTTGTCCACACATTGGCTGATATCCACCCCTGATTTTGAAAACATGTCAGAATATATTATCTCTGAGGGCTGGTATTTGTTAATTTCATCAATCACCTTATCATTAGATGCAATATGGCAGGCTTTAAATATGCCGGTGGAAATATCACATACAGCAACACCAAATTTGTTATTATAGTATGACAGGCTCATAAGATAGTTATTCTTACTGTCATCTAATATTTCGGCAGACATATTTGTCCCGGGAGTTATTATTCTTACAACCTCACGTTTGACAAGGCCTTTGGCAAGCTTCGGATCTTCAACCTGCTCTCCTATGGCTACTTTATACCCCTTTTCAATGAGCCTGTTAATATATATATCTGCAGCATGATAGGGAACACCACACATAGGTGCACGCTCATCCAAACCACATTCTTTACCTGTAAGAGTGATTTCAAGCTCCTTTGATGCCAGTATGGCATCCTCAAAAAACATTTCATAAAAATCACCTAAACGGTAAAATAGAATACAATCCTTATATTTTTCTTTTGTAGCCACATATTGTTCCATCATAGGAGAAAGCTTTGCCACGTTATCACCTCATAAATATCTATGTATATTACAATTTACACTATTTCTGCTGCTCTTTCCAGAGCTGCATCTATATTTTCCCTGAAATTAACTTCACCGACCATATCCACAAAGCCTGCTTTTTCCATCATGTGCTTAGGCTGATCCAAAACATGGGAAAGAATTAAGGTTACATTTTTATCCTGACATATATTATATATTTTTTGAAGAGAATGAAGGGCTGTTATATCCATTGCCGGAACACTTCTCATTCTGAGAATAAGCACTCTGATATCGTCATCTACGGTTATATTTAACAGGTTATCTGCAGCACCAAAGAACATAGGTCCGTCAATTTCGTAAACCAGTGTGTGCTCAGGAACCTCTTTTAAGCATATATGCATGGGATCGTTTTCAACACTGTCGTCATATCCGTTTATATATGTCCATCCTCTGACACTTGAAACATCTGACATTCTCTTAATAAAGAGTAATGATGCCAGAACAATTCCAACCTCTATTGCAACTACAAGATCAAAAATTACTGTAAGCAAAAAGGTTACAAGGAGGACACACACGTCGCTTTTTGGCGCGTGTCTGCAAAGGTCAATAAATTCCTTCCAGCCTGACATATTATATGCAACCATTATTAATATGGCAGCCAGAGTTGTCATAGGTATAAGTGCAGCCAGAGGCATAGCTACCTTTAATATAAGTAAAAGCGTAAGGGCATGCACCATGCCGGCAACAGGTGTACGTCCACCGTTTTTTACATTAGCAGCAGTTCTTGCGATTGCTCCTGTTGCGGGTATGCCTCCGAAAAGGCCGGAAGCTATATTGCCTACACCCTGTCCTATAAGCTCCATATTGGATCTGTGTCTGCTGTTTATCATGGCATCTGATACAACACAGGATAACAAAGATTCTATACCTGCGAGAATGGCTATTGTAAATGCACTTGGCAAAAGCTCCCTTATCATCGAAAAACTGACACCGGGTATTGAAGGTGTCGGAATGTCTGATGATAATTCACCATAAACACTTCCTATTGTAGCAGTATCCAGAGGTGTAAATTTTACTAACAGGGTTGCAATAATTATGGCTACAAGCGAACCCGGTATTACCTTTGAGATGAAAGGCATAATTATGAGTATACCCAGGGAAATACATCCTATTATAAGAGTATCCCTGTCAACAGATGTAATGTGCCTGCCATAAGCTTGCATTTTTTCTATAAATTCTGATGGCACAGCCCCCATATCAAGACCCAGGAAATCCTTAATCTGTCCTGCAAAAATTCCTATTGCCACACCGGCAGTAAAGCCGGTTGTTATAGTATATGGGATATATTTTATAAGGCTTCCAAACCGAAGCAGTCCCATAATGATAAGAATAACACCTGCCATCAGAGTAGCTATCGTAAGTCCTGTCATACCATATTTTGTTACTATGCCATATATGATCACAACAAAGGCTGCTGTAGGTCCACCAATCTGAACCCGGCTTCCTCCAAGGAGAGATATAAAAAAACCGGCAAAAATGGCAGTATACAATCCCTGTTCAGGACTGACACCGGATGCAATTGCCAAAGCTATGGAAAGAGGCAATGCAATAATTGCAACAATAATTCCTGCTATAAAATCTTTAACAAACTGACTTCCTGAATAGTTTTTCATGACTGAGAAAAATTTTGGCTTAAGCTTATTCATAATTAGTATGTCCTTTCACCTATGTAATAAAATCCCCTGCATTCCATTAATTTTACCATAACGGTTTCCCCTATAAGCTTTTTATCCCCTTTAAAGTGAACAGTAATATTTTCTTCTGTCCTTCCTGTTACAAGCTCACCATCCTGGCGGTTTATTTCTTCAACCAATACCTCTTTTGTTTTCCCCATATATCTTTGTATTCTTTCGGTTGATATTTCATTTACCAGCTTAAGAAGCCGGTTAAACCTATCCTTAACTACATTCTCTTCTACCTGATTGCGGTACTCAGCGGCAGGTGTACCTGTTCTCTTAGAATATATAAATGTAAAGGCCTGATCATATTTAACTCTTCGCACAATATCAAGAGTTTCCAGGAAATCCTCCTCTGTTTCTCCGGGAAATCCTACTATTATGTCTGTAGTAAGTGATATATCAGGCATTGCATTTCGTATTTTTGTGACAAGCTCAAGGTAATCCTCCTTTGTGTAATGCCGGTTCATTTGTTTAAGTATATTAGTTGAGCCGGATTGCACAGGCAGGTGTAAATGCTTGCATACCTTCTTTTCAGATGCCATAACCCGGATTAATTCATCGGACAGATCCTTTGGGTGACTTGTCATAAATCGTACACGTAAAATACCGTCAATTTTGCATACAGCTTTTAGCAATTCAGGGAAAGTAAGCTCCTCCTTATGAGGCATAGGAACAATCTTTCCATCCTGATAGTCATATATTTTACCATATGAATTAACATTTTGTCCAAGGAGCATAACTTCCTTTACTCCTCTTTGGGAAAGTGATTCTATTTCCTTCAATATATCATATGACGGTCTGCTTTGTTCCCTTCCACGGACATAGGGAACTATACAATAGCTGCAAAAATTGTTACAGCCGTACATAATATTTACACCGGATTTGAAAGAGTATTTCATTTTTTGTGGAAGTTCCTCCAGCGTACCCTGACTTTTATCCAATATTTCTACGATCTGCGTTTTTTCAGTAAGATTGCGATAAATGTATTCTGCAAATTTGTAGATATTGTGGGTTCCAAAAACTATATCTACGAAGGTGTATTTTTCCCGTATTGTGGATATCACATGTTTTTCCTGCATCATACACCCACATAAAGCAATTATCATGCCGGGATTTTGCGTCTTTTTCAGATTTTTCAAAAGTCCCAAATGACCATACAATTTCTGATTTGCATTTTCTCTTACGGTGCAGGTATTGTATATAACAAAATCCGCATGCTCATCTTCCGCTTCTTCGTATCCGATTGCTTCTAAAATACCCTTCAGTTTTTCTGAGTCGTGAGCGTTCATCTGACATCCAAAGGTAGTTACACAATAGGTAAGAGGACGGTTAATTTTCCTTTGCCTTTCATATATAAGCTCCTTGCAACGATTCATAAAAAAGTGTTGTCTGTCAGGCTCCATAAGGGGTATGACATAATTATCCATATTTAAATCCTTTCTGGTTTGTAAAATTCAACATTTAATTATATCATACATATTTTGATTTTCAAGATTTTAAATCATTCTTTATAATTGTTTGAAACTATGATGTAACAAGTAACCAAACAATTAATTACAAAACGAAAAAAGGGTATCGCCTCAACGATTTTAAATCGCTAAAGCAACACCACTTTAAAAGCAGAATATTAATTATAAAATAAAGTGAAATGAAAAAGCTAAGGCTTACTTGCTTTCTGTTCATATAACGTTTTATGGTGCGGCATAATATGGAACAATAAGTGTTGCACTTTTATATATCTTATCAGAAGTAAGATTATTAATGCTTTTAATCTCATCAATATAGTCATTAACTGATTCGTATTCTTCAGAAATGTATTGATTAGCTATAGACCATAAGGTATCTCCCTCTTCTATCTCTACACACATAAAATACTTCTGGTTATGGGTAGATGCATCTACCTTGTCAGAATTACCACCCAAAATAATAATAGATGCTATAAGCAATATTGAAAGTCCGATTATTACAGACTTATAATGCTTGTGAATAAAAGTAAATAATTCATTAGATTTCATGTGTATATCCTCCTAATCATAAGAACAGATGTTCGTTTACTGTATTTGTAGTATATCGTACATCTGTTCTGTTGTCAATAGTTTTTCGAACAAATATTCGAATAAACATCCCTTAACCGTTATCCTGATTATAAATGCCTGGATTGTCATAATTATGTA
>ERZ808267.14-NODE-14-length-156225-cov-5.356515_pt1 | contig 156225 bp, 127 predicted proteins | sample MGYA00521241_ERZ808267 | MGnify/ENA primary metagenome ERZ808267 (study PRJEB31516, sample SAMN03275592) | gut metagenome | biome: mammalia-associated habitat; material: feces | host: Papio cynocephalus | place: Kenya | collected 2012-07-19 ...
AATATGAATATATACTCCTGACGAAAAAGTGTCAATACCTATTACAACTTTTTTTCAAAAAAAGTCACTTTTTTTTGTTTTTTATTCTGCGATTTTCCATAGATTATGCAGAAACTGCCTGCGCGGGATTGAAGCCGCCGGTCGCAGACCGGTTGCGGAACAAAGTGCAGCAATGAAGGCGAATGCCGGAACGGCGCAAAGCCCGTTGCGGTGGTATTTTGCGCCCTTATGATACAAGTCCTTAAATTTATCGGAAAACCAGTTTTATTTCTTATTCATGTCAAGAACCGGAAGTTTTGTTTCTTTTGAATACAGGACGCCATCTTTTCCAAGCAGCAAATCTTTGCCACGGTAATTCACTTCGGCATATCCATTGGAAAATTCCGGGCACGAATAAATATAACTTTGCTCAAAAACCGCCGGAATCACAACATTGCAATACTTATCCATATATCCGAAAATCTTGATTATGTCCGGATGTGGGCCGCCGCTGCTCCTTCTTACCGTATACTCAAAAGATGCAAGTCCATCAGAAAAATTGGAGAGGAAATAGTTTGTTTCACCAAGAATATTGCCTTTTTTGTCAATGACCGCACTTTTGTGTTCACCTTCGGGCAAACCGTTTGTAAGAACCATAACGCCATCCCAGAAACAATACGCCGCGCGGTCACCGTTGTCCTGATATTCCCGGGGAACCTCAAAAACCAACCTGCCGTTCAGATCCATAAATCCGGTACGGCCATCCTTTAAAGTTACGGAAAAAATTCCATCATACAGATTGCCGGCGCTGGTACGTTCAATCTCATCACTTATGAGCTCGCCTTTTGAATTTATTAGGTAATAGCCATCATCATTTTCAATCAATGCAACCCCTCGATAAAAATTAGTCCCCCATAGAACATCCCACTCCTTCAGAGCTTCCTGCTTCAAATCCCTTGTTATATAAGTTGAATTCCATTTCATTGAAATATTGATATAACAATCTTTATCATCAACATAAAAACGCGATGGATATACGTTCCAATTCAAAATCGCCTCAACTTTTGTATCCAGTTTTTTTATTCTTTGCTCTTTTTGACCATCATCATTTATATAAGTAAAATACACATACTCGTCATTAGCAGGAGTCACATGCAAAGCCTTATCAAAACAGATTGTATCAGTCGGGACAAACAAGTCTGTAACATATTTATGAGCAAAACAAAATGTTCCAAAAACAAAAAATAAAACCACTGCGATATTTTTTTTCATACTTTTTCCTTAAAAAAAAGCTGTCCAGCAAAGTTTTATGCTCAATATTCTTTTATATTAAGTTATAAATGTGCAAAATTGTTTTAATACAAAAAAAAATCACAAAAACAAAACCGGACAGCTAAAATTTCTTTATCGTGTCACTTTCTGATAATACATCTTTGAATAATTTTTGCGGAATGCACCTTCAACCCCAGCCAATGATGTTGAATAATCAACACTAAGGCCTCCGTTATCGCTCCAATTTCCGCTGCTATTATCAGCCATGTAAAATCCGCCGTTTTCAGAGGCAACCAACAAGGCGCAATGCTCGGCAACTTTACCACCACCCATGAAACAGACATAAACAGAACCTTTTTCAATCACCGAGGAATCATATTTTCCTTTCGGATCAAGGTTTGCAATATGCTGAGCGCAGGTTTTATCCTTTGCCTCGCCTGCAAAATACTTAGCATAATTAACGCCAACATCCCTTAGAACACTTTGAACATAATCATCACACTGCATTTCACCAATTTTATAATCAATACTGCCGTCTTTTAAGTCAGAATTGATTTTTCTGGCAATTTGATGCGCAAGATAATTTTCATCATTCCTAAGAAAGTTTGAATTCAAGTCTCCGCTATCAGCAAGCGCGTACAAGGCATCAGTCGTATCATCGTAACCCAAATCAATGAAATGTTTCTTGCTGCTATATGGGTCTTTTTTATCGATTGCGCCCCGAGCCTTATCCGCTGCCTCTTTCGCCCGCTTTGACGCCTCTGCCGCATCAGCCCCGTCCGAAATGCCTGTCTGCCCAAATTCATCTGTCTTTGAAACAGAATCTGAACCGCCACTTATAAATCCAGTCAAAGAGCTATACGCCCTGCCATCGACAACAATAACCCGCTCTTGATTTAAATACCCAAGACTTCCACTGAGCGCACTATATGCACGCGAAGGTTTTTGCGCCGCACTTTTCGGCCGCGAGCCAGGCTTAGAATATTTTCCGCCAGAACTGGAACCGCCATACGCTCCCGAACCAGATTTTCCCGGAGAACTTCTGCTCCCTCCACCACCAGAGCCTCCGCCATAACCACCATTCAACTGAAGTAATTCAGCAAAACTCAATTCTCTTGAAGTTTTCATTAGAAATTTCATTTCTGCTCCTAAATTGATTTATTAGGCGAACAAAAAAAAACAATAAACGCGTACGCTACAAACAAAACACAACCAACCGCCTATATGTTTATAGTAAAAAAGAAGCAGAAAATGAAATGAATCACAAAAAAATTTACTTTTTTAAATAAAAAATTGAACAAGCTACCAGAAAAAGCACGTCAATTCGTCATGCGGAGCGCAACATGGTATCGGACTGCGCAATTTTCTTCAAAAATTGCTTGCCATCGCTCCGAATGGCTCGGTTGCCGCTTTCTTTTTCTTCCCGCTTATTCAAATTATTGATTCAATAAAAAAACTCGACATTCAGACTAAATAAAAAATTGAAAATTCTACACTCTGTGCATTGCGCTAAAGACTTTTTCAGACATCACGTTAATCTCAACGCCCATATCTTCAGCTTTTTTAGAAAGTGAATTTCTAAGCTCATCAATCGCAATATCAGCTTTGTCAAAATCCACCATCATCATCATGACAAAATTTCCAGAAAGAATTGTCTGAGTAATATCAGCAATATTTATTTTGTGCTCGGCAAGAAAAGAACTTACATTCGCAATAATTCCAACCTTGTCGCTTCCAACAACTGTAATAATAGCATTCATTCTTAAAGTTTACTCCATTTCGAATTGAGTTTCAATAAACTTGTGCGGCTCTATGCGTCCATCTTCAAAGGTAAATGTGATTTCATCACCGATAACATCAGCAACAACAGTTCCGCCTTTGCTCAACTTGCCAAAAAGCACCTCATCAACAAGCGGATTTGCTATTTTCTCATCAACAGTGCGGGCAAGATTTCTTGCGCCCATTTCACGAGAATATCCAAACTCAAGAAGTTTTTCTTCACAGCGTTCCGTAACAAAAAGATGAACTTTTTTACGTTCTAGCCGAGCCGCAAGTTTTTTCCACTCTTTTTGAACAACATTCAGAACGATTGCTTTTTCAAGATGACCGAATGCAACAACCGCGTCAAGACGATTTCTGAATTCCGGTGAAAATTCTTTTTCAACAGCGGATTTCAGCTCAATGCTGTCCGTCTCATAGGAATTTTCTTTTGAAGAAGTAAAACCTAACGGAGACTTTTCAAGGTCTCGCGCGCCGGCATTGCTTGTCATAATGATTATACAGTTCCTGAAATCAGCTTTACGGCCTTGATTGTCAGTAAGAAAACCATAATCCAAAACCTGAAGAAAAACATTGTAAATATCCGGGTGAGCTTTTTCGATTTCATCAAACAAAATCACCGCATGAGGATTTTTCCGCACATCATCAGTCAAAAGCCCGCCATTTTCATAGCCAACATAACCAGCCGGCGAACCAATCAGACGACTTACAGTGTGCTTTTCCTGATATTCGCTCATATCATAGCGCAAAAGCGGAACGCCCAGCTGACTTGCAAGACAACGCGCAAGTTCAGTTTTTCCAACGCCAGTCGGCCCGACAAACAAAAAACTCGCGTCCGGTTTGTCAGGATTTTTTAAGCCAGCACGGCTTCTTTTTACAGCTTTCACAACCGCCTCGACAGCCTTATCCTGACCAAAAATTTGAGATTTAAGAGTTTTTTCAAGCAAATAAAGTTTTTCTTTTTCTCCGCCAGCCAAATTCTGAAGCGGAACATGCGCCATTTTTGCGACAACTTTTCGGATTGCGGCGATATTCACTGTCGGCGTGACAGAAAATTCACTCACCGCAGGAACATTTTCATCCGCAAGCTGGATTTTTGAAATATGAACGCCCTCAAATCCTCCATTCTTCTGGATTTTCAGAAACGCACCGGCCTCATCAATAACATCAATCGCCTTGTCAGGAAGTCTTTTATCCGAAATATATTGGACAGACAAGTCAACAGCCGCCTGAATAGCACTTTTTTGATATTTAACGTGATGATATTGCTCAAATTTTGGCAATAAGCCCATCAGGATTTTCAATGTTTCCTGTGGAGTCGGCTCAAGAATATCGATTTTCTGGAAACGACGGGCAAGCGCACGGTCCTTTTCAAAATTCTTTGAATATTCCTCAAAAGTCGTAGAGCCAATAACGCGCATTTTTCCGGTTGCAAGAACAGGTTTCAAAAGATTCGCCGCGTCAATATTTGTGTTTCCATTCGTTCCGGCTCCCATAATCATGTGAATTTCATCAATAAAAAGAATCGCATTTTTCTTTGCGACAACTTCATCAACAACCGCATGAAGCCGCTCTTCAAAATCTCCGCGGAATTTCGAGCCGGCTAGAAGCAAACCAATATCAAGCGAATAGATTTTACTATCTTTTAATTCCGAAGGAACACGACCTTCCACAATGCGCTGGGCCAGCCCCTGAGTCACCGCAGTTTTTCCAACGCCAGCGTCCCCGACGTGAAGAGGATTATTTTTTACGCGCCGGCAAAGAATCTGTATTGTCCGTTCAATTTCTTCCTCGCGGCCGATAAATTTATCATAACTTCCTTTAGTCGCCTCTTTGGTCATATCAACACAAAATTTTTCCAGCGCCGATTTCCGCCCTTTTCCTGGTGAATTAGAAGAATCAAACATCGGAGAATTTCTGTAGTTTTCCTGCTCAATAGCTTCAGCCGCATTTTTCATGCGTGAAATAATTTCAAGAAGTTTCATACGCTCTGTGCCGTTTTTCAGCAAAAAATAAGAGCAATAATTTTTCTTCTCATCAAGCATGCTGACAAGCACATCCGGAACATCAACAATTGTACGGCTAGACGAAACACAATGAAAAACCGCGCGGTTCATCACGGACTGAAAACCAAGTGTTTCCATCGGATTTTTCTCCGGATTTTCTGCCGTATCAGCGCGAAGCGGCACTTTTGACAGAAGATAATCTTCCAGATTCTGTTTCAACGGTTCAATTTTGCAACCCGCCGAATCCAAAAGTTCACAGACCTGATCTGATTCCAAAGCCGCAAACAATAGATGTTCTGGCGTTAAAAATTCATGGTTCGATTTTTTGACCAAAAGCAAAGCTTCTGAAAGAATTTTTCCAAGCAAAGAACTTATTTTCATGCGCGTTCAACCTCTATTCTAAGCGGAAATCCATTTTTCTTCGCACGCGCCGTTGCTATGCCCGCACGAGTAACCGCAATATCATAAGTGTAAATTCCAACCATTCCTTTTCCTGAATTATGAACGGTTTCCATTATCAGAACAGCTTCCGGCTCCGGCTTATGAAAAACCTGCATAAGAATTTCAACAACAAAATCTTTTGTGGTAAAATCATCATTATAGATAACAACTTTACATTCAGGAGGTTCCTCAAAAACAAAACCTTCCGCAACTCCTGCTCCACGATTTTCTGATATAACTTGTTCTGACATATTTTAAATATAAACAATAAATTTATAATCTGCTACAATAATAGCATGAATAAAAAAAATTTTCTTTCAAATTTCAAGATAACTTATAACGCCCCGGCAACATTGACTTTCGCGCTGATTGCCGCCGTGATTCTTTTTTTGGACACAATTTTGCACAACACGCTGATTCCGGCATTTTTCACTTGTCCGGGAGCCTCTTCCGAGCCGCCATTCAATCCTTCAAACTTTCTTGATTATTTCAGGCTTTTATTCCATATTTTTGGCCACAGCAACTGGAATCATTTTCTGGGGAACATGGCGTTTATTTTGCTCCTAGGCCCGGTAATCGAAGAACGTTACGGTTCCGGTCTTCTTGTCCTGATGATGACAATAACTTCTTTGGTAACAGGAGTTTTGAACGTATGCTTTAGTCCTTCGCAGCTGCTTGGCTCCAGCGACATCGCATTTATGATGATTCTTCTGACTTCTTTCACCACGATTTCAAAAAGCGAGATTCCACTTTCCTTCATTCTGATTTTGATTCTTTACATAGGGCGGGAAATTCTTGGCTCCGGCAAAAACGAAAGCATCTCAACCCTGGCGCATATTGCCGGTGGAATCTGCGGAAGCATGTTCGCATTCCTGGCGACTCCCAAGCCAAAGGCAAAAAATGAAAAGCGGGAAAAGCCTGAAAACAAAACCGAACCACAAAAGACTTTTAAAAGCAAAAAACCGACTGCAGATGACGAAGCAACTGTAATCGGTTCTATTGAATTATAGAAAAAAACTATCGGTTTGTTTATCCCAAGATTGCGCGGACTCTTGTTACTGTGTCGCAAGAAGCCAATTTCTGGATGATTTCCTCAGGAACGATTCCATCAACATCAATCAGATTGTAGGCAACATCGCCACGCGCCTGGTTTATCATTCCGGCGATATTAAGCTTTGCCTCGCCCAAGATTGTAGCAAACTTAGAAATTGTATCCGGAACATTTTTATGGCTTATGCAAAGTCTAGTTCCGCCAGAAGGAATCGGATTTTCTGTTGTTGTCTTTGGGAAATTAACAGAATTTACGATATTTCCTTTTTCAAGGAAGTCCTTCAGCTCTTCAGCAGCCATGCAAGCACAGTTTTCTTCAGCTTCAGGAGTAGAAGCGCCAAGGTGAGGCATAACAATTATATTCTTCTGGTTCAAAAGTTCTTCCGAAGCAAAATCTGTTACAAGGCAGGCAACTTTTCCGCTCTTCACAGCTTCCAGAATATCAGCGTTGTTAACAAGTCCACCGCGGGCGATATTCAAAATGCGAACTCCATCCTTCATCTGCTTGATTGTAGATGCATTAATCATTCCCTTTGTGTCGTTTGTCTGCGGAACGTGAATTGTAATATAATCAGCGTTCTTGTAGATTCCTTCCAAAGTTTCAGAATGTTTTACGTTGTGATCCAAAGACCACGCAGCTTTTACAGAAAGAAACGGATCATAACCGATTACATTCATTCCAAGCTTGATTGCAGTATTCGCAACCATCGCACCGATTGCGCCAAGCCCGATTACACCAAGAGTTTTACCTTTCAATTCAGGACCAACAAACTGAGATTTGCCTTTTTCCGCCAAATCAGGAATTTCATCGCCCTTTCCGGCAAGAGAATTTACCCACTGGTTCGCGTAAAGAACCGGACGGCTGGCAAGCAAAAGCCCAAGAATCACAAGTTCCTTCACCGCATTTGCGTTCGCCCCCGGAGTATTAAACACAACAACGCCCTTTTCGGTCAATTCAGGAATCGGGATATTGTTTGTTCCGGCCCCGGCACGCGCAACAGCCTTTACATTTTCAGAAAGCGCCATCTGGTGCATATCCGCAGAACGAACAAGAATCGCGTCCGGATTATTAATTTCCGAGGCGATTTCGTAATTGTCGCGGTCAAGAAGATTCAAGCCGCAGGCAGCAATTTTATTTAATGTCTGGATTTTAAAACTCATAATTTTTTCCTTTTTTGCGGCTTAAACAGCCACACTGTTTTATCAATGGGAAGAAAAATCCCTCTTTCACTAATTCTCCGCAGCAAATTTCTTCATGAATTCAACAAGGGCTTTTACGCCGTCCAAACTCATTGCATTGTAAATAGAAGCGCGCATTCCGCCAACAAGCCGGTGTCCTTTCAAATTAACAAGTCCGGCTGCCGCAGCTTCCTTTACAAATTTGTCGTTGATTTCTTTTTCTTTCGCAAGACTTGCCTCGTCAGTTGCTCCAGTGGAATATTTTGTAAGGAACGGAACATTCATCAAAGAGCGGCTTCCAAGTTGAGCTGTCGCATGATAAAAATTGCTTGAATCAAGGAAATTATACAAATAATCAGCCTTTTCCTTGTTGCGTTTCAACATTCCTTGTGCGCCACCGTTTTTTTCAATCCAATGAAGAACTTTTCCCAAAACATAAATTGTGTAGCACGGCGGCGTATTGTACATAGAATCCGCGTCCGCATGAGTTTTGTAGCACAACATTGTAGGAGTTCCCGCGCGCGGAGAATCAGTAATCAAATCCTCGCGGATAATGACCAAAGTAACACCAGCCGGCGCAAGATTCTTCTGCGCACCGGCAAAAACCATTCCAAACTTAGAAATATCCAGCGGCTCAGAAAGAACACAAGAAGAAATATCCGCAACCAAAGGAATCTTTCCAGTCTCAGGAATATATCCGTAGTGCGTTCCCATAATCGTGTTGTTAAAGCAAATGTAAACGTAATCGTAGTCGCCCTCAACCTTTTCAACACGCGGAATATAAGAATAGCCCTTGTCCTTAGATGATGCGATAATATCAACATCAACGCCCAAATGCTTAGCCTCAGCCGCAGCCTTTTTCGCCCACACGCCAGTCTCTATGTAAGCCGCTTTTCCAGAATGAATTCCAAGATTTTCCGCAACCATCGCAAACTGAGTAGAACCGCCGCCCTGCAGGAACAAAACCTTGTAGTTTTCAGGCACATTCATCAGTTTTCGGACCATAGCCTCCGCATCCTGAATAATCGGTTCAAAAGCCTTGGAACGGTGACTCATTTCCATAACCGACTGACCAGTTCCCTTATAATCAAGCATTTCCGCCGCACATTCAGCCAAAACCTCTTCTGGCAAACAAGAAGGACCAGCACTAAAATTGTAAACTCTAGACATTTATACCTCTCAAAAAAGTCAATGATGAAATTTTAATTTTTCATTTGGAAGTTCCCGCCTACGGCGGTCGGGCTTTCCGGGGTTTCGTTCGCACTCCATTGTTTTGGCGGTGATTTCGGCACGCTCAATCACCACCAAAACAACAGCTTCGCTGCCCCTACAATCCCTAACTCTGCAAGCTCGCAGGTAAGAGCCGAACATTGCAAAGCCAACAGTCTCATATTAATTCCCCAAATCAAATTTACCAACCAAATTTAAACAAAAAAAAGACCGATTCCGCCCAAATTCCAGCAGAATCAGCCTTTTTACCTATTTATTGTTAGATTTTTTACAACAAACTCGAGGTGGTTGAGCTTGTCGAAACCTTAAGAATTTGTCATTCCGACAGGCCCAATGACCGCCACTTCATCTAATTAATAACGCCGGTAACCGCCAGCACAGAAATACTTGTGCTGACCGCAGAAAGTATCGTTGTTATAATCGGCGCATACTGGTTAAAATAATACAAACCGCTGTTTGCCTTCGCCTCAATCCGCATTTCCGGCTGAATAAATTCAGATTTCTTGTGCTTTTTTCCATTAACGTCAGTAATAACAATCGCTTCACCGGAATTTTTTTCCTTTATAAAACCGCCGGCAAGTCCAATGTAATAATCCCACGTTCTGTCCGGAATATACGGATAACGCCCCGGAAGATAAACTGCGCCAGAAACAGAAACAAAAAACTGCTTGAATGGAATCAAAAGCGTGTCGTTGTTTTTCATCTCAATCTTTGCGTAATAAGAAGCGTCATACAAAACCGGCAAAAGATTCAGCTCAATTTTTTCGCCATCCCGGAGTATATAGGCGTGCTCAAGGTCTGAAACTTCTGTAAGAATATCCTTGTTTTTTCTTATAAAAAACGCGTAATCTTCGCCTTCAGAAAAATCAAATGACAATTTTTTTGAAACATTTGAATTCTCAAGTTTTACAGTTTCATCCGCAACACCTTCAGAAATCGCACCTTCAACAAAAATATGCGGACTCAAATCGCTAAAAGTAGAAATTTTCACAGAATCGTAGCAAAGAAGCTCGTAGTCATTCTCGTAATTTTCTTTGTTCAAATAAATTTTTTCACCGGCAGACTCTTTTTCTGTTATAAAACGCGAAAGCTCAATCCTGCTCAAATCACTGAACGGAGTAGGACCATCGCCATACAAATCAATCAGAGCCTTTAAATTTTCACCGGCAAGCAACTCGTAATCACCCGGGCGACGAACTGCTCCATCAACAGAAACTTTTCTGTCAATTTTATTTACAATAATTTTATCACCCGGGCGCAAAAACGGATCCTGCGACAAATCACCGTAGCGAATCGCCTTGAACAAATCATAATCCTTGGATTCACCGCTCGCCGACTGCACAGTAATTTTCCTTAACGAAGAATAATCCGTAAAATTATCGCTTATAAAAGAAGAAAGACGCGCCAACGCCCAAATATTTTTTTCAGTGGTTTCAATAACTTCACCGGCAATAGCGACCGTAAAAACCGCAGGCGCAGTCAGAACAAACTGTACGCCGCCCATCGGATAGTTTTTCTGCACAATCTTTGTAACCTGATCTTTTAATTCAAGAAACGTAAGACCATTTGCATTTATAACGCCAAGATTCGCAATCCGCAGTTTATAACTAGAATCAAGCGGAATTGAATAAGTTACCGGGCTAGAACCAACCGAAAAAGCCAACGCATAAATATCTCCGGCAGTAACCGGATAATCCGCGCGCGACATTGCAAGCTGGGCATCAGGAACTAAATTTTCATTCGCTGAATCAGTAAGTTTTTTTGCGTTTGCATATTTTGTAATATCAATTTTTGTTTTTCCAGAAGAATCCTGCGAACTTTCCGAAGAAGAGTTCCCCTGATTTTTAAGCTGATTCAGAATTTGGCTCTGGGTCTGACCAAAAACAATACCTGCACAAAACAATGCGGACAGACACAATGATAAAAATTTTATACTTCGATTTATTTTTTTCATCTTAACATCTCTTCTATTATATTCTATTTTTTAAGATTCAATTTTTTACGCGCTTCCGGATCATTTTTTATGTTGTGCCAGGCATTCAACGCAAAAGCCATAAAGATAGAAATAAATATTGCCGCAAAAGTTATAATAATACAAAGCTTACCACGGCTTGGACTGCTTTTCATATCAGGAATTTCCGGACGTTCAAGAATCTGGAAAACCGGCTGCTCGCTCTGCATTTTTACTTTTAAAAGCTCATACTGGGTTTTCAGCTGCTCGTAAACTTTCTGCTGTGCATTTAGCTCCATCTGAATTCGCGCAATTTCAATAGAAACATTCTGACCGTTCCAAATTGAAACTCCGCTGCTCAGATTTGAACCAAGATTCTGCGCCTGATGTTCAAGCTTTAAGATTTCTTTGTAAGTCGCCTCAACGCTGACCTCAAGATTCTTCTTTTCAATTCTGTTTGTATCAAGACCAAGCTCATCAAAACGGGTTTGCATCCAGTCAACCGCAAAATTCACAACATTTCTTGCAAAAACCGGGTCAATATCAGTAAAACTTATTGTAAAAACAGAACTGTCCTCATCATAATCAGAAGTAAGAGTCTTTTTCAGCGCCTTGCGGGTGCTTGCAAGCGGAGATTTTTCTATCTTGTAGCGTTCAGTAAGATTAAATTCTTTAGCAACCGCATCAAGATACTCATTTGAAGAACTAAGATAAGTGGCAAGAGAACTTCTTGAAGAACCAGAACCACCAACGCTAATTCCTGCCAATCCAGCCAACGAAGAAAGACTAGAAGACAAACCGCCACCAGAAGATTCCTCTTTTATGAGCATATGAGCCATTGGCGTATATTTATTTGGCAACGGAGATTTTTCCGGCGGCATTTTTATTGATATAATAGAAAAAACAACCGCAAAAACCATTGCAATCGCCGTAACCAAAATTATCATCTTCTTGTAATGAAGCAGAACCGCCACTAAATCCAAAAGCGAAATCTCATCATCATTATTTTCAACATTTTTAGCAGCGACACTTTCCGAATCTTGTAAATTTTCCATTTTTTTAGTATAAATAATAAGAAAGCTTAAATCAAGATATTGAGTTTTATTGGTTTAGAAAAAAAATTGAATAAATCACCGAAAAAAGCACGTCAATTTGACTATTCAAAAAAAACTCGATATTTGAACAAAATAAATATTTCATGGAGATAAAGTTTTGAATTCACATTACACAAAGAAAACAAACACATTCGCATTGATTTTCAGTATTCTTATCTGCCTAAAACCGCAACCCGCAATTTGTCAAGGGGGGGGGGAGAAGCAAACAATATAAAAAATGAGTTTTTTTCTGCAAATGCGCAGCTTGCAATGGCAGAAAAAAATTACAAAGTCACTGCCGGAGATGTGTATACACTTTCCTTTTATCAGAATGGAGCCGGAAATTCCTATACAATAATCGTTGATTCAACATACAAAATCAAAATTGCAAATCTTGGCGCGATAAACTGCGAAAATCTTTCCTTTATTCAACTTAAAAAAAACATAGAAACACTTGTAATGCACAACTACCCTTTGAGCGTTGTGACTTTTGCAATGCTCCAGCCAAGCGTTTTCAATGTCTTGATAAAAGGCGAAGTTCTTTCCGCGCACACAACAAAAGCATGGGCTTTAACACGACTTTCTGATATTTTGCCAGCCGCGGAGCTTACACAATTTTCTTCAACACGGAATGTAAAAATAAAAAGCGCAAATGGAAAAACAAAAACCTGCGACTTGTTCAAGGCAAAAAGAAACGCTGATTTTTCCGAAAATCCATATTTGCGTCCAGGCGATGAAATTGAATTTTTCAAGACAGACAGAAAAGTCTCAATTTCCGGCTCAGTGGAACGCGCAGGAACATACGAACTCTTAAAAGATGAAAATCTTTCAGAATTAATCAACATCTATGCAAAAGGAACCACAAAAACCGCAAATCTTTTTAAAATTCAACTTCTACGTTTTGAAGACTCAAGCAACCAAAGCGAAACACACAAGAAAATTATCTACCTGGACAAAAATTCAATAGAAAAGAATTTTTTGCTGGCAGACATGGATTCAATTTACATTCCAGATCAAAATGAAATTCAATCATTTATTGAAGTAAAAGGCGTAATAAAAAACCCTGCAAACGGCTACTCCGAAACTGATGCCTACAATGCGCGCGCATACAATATATATAGAAGAAAACTTTCATTTTTTACCACGGAAACATACGCTTCCCTCCTCAGAAGAAACCGCGACCTTTTCACAGTTTTTTCCGACCTTGAAAACACCTACATCCAGCGCGGAACAGAGCAGATAAAACTCCAGGCCGATAAAATCCTTGATGATTTAAATTTTGAAAACGAGATTTTTGTGCAGAAGGGGGATGAGATAATTGTGCCGTACAAGGCATTGTTTGGGGAGGGGGAATAATAAAAATTTGGATGTATCGCAAAAAATATGCAGAATTGAAAGTATTTTTTTTCAAGAGAAGATTTACTTCTGTCTCTAATGCATCTAGCAAAATACTGTATTTAAAAAAATTGAATAAGATATAAGAACAGTTCCTAAAAGGTAATCTAAATCAACAAATAGTTAAATCAAATTTTTCTTTAAAATTTGACCAAAAAGAATTAAAATAAATTTATGATTAATGAAACCACCTTAAAAATTCTAAAAGAGTGTAACAGCACTCAAATGAACAAACTTGTACATATTCTTAATACAAAGGGATATTCGTCTGATGAATCAAACGAGAATTGCTTATCGTCGATTATGATAGAAAATTGGAATACAAAATGCACAAATTATATAAGAAATTTTGGCTATCTAGGAGGGAAATTATCATGCTATGCTAATTTTTTCAATACAAAAGGCACAGTCTATCTTCTTTTTGATACAGAAAAAATTGCAGAAAAGTAAGAACTGAATCAGACAGTTAAACATATCCTTTAGTCCTGTAACAACGAGACTAACACTATCTCTGTTGCATTTTGAACCACTTCTTACCCAAGAGCCATAAAGTATTTTTCAGCAACAATAGAAAAGTGACAAGATTCAACTCATTGTAAAAACAAGTTATTAGATTTTATTTATATTATGTATAAAATTCTCAACATGTTTCCAATGCTTACTAACCTGATGTTTTATATCAAGATTCCCAATAATACGAGAGGCTTTGTTTACATATGTAATAAAATTAGAATGTTTAAAATTTTCAGTTTTTGATTTCTTATGTCGAGCATAACGAACTCTTGCCGCCTCGCCTAAATGAGTATACAAACTATAAAATCTTTTTATACCTAATAATTTTCCTGTAGTAATTTTTATATCACGTAACAAATACAATCTTTCGTCTAATCTTCTATAAAATTTATTCAAAGACGCATCTTTTATTAAAATTTTATTTCCATCGTATGAAAAACCTAAATATTCAATGATTTTTCTTGAATCTTCAGATTCTCCATTTTTAAGTATCACTTCATCAATGTTTCCATTCCGCACATGAAAACGTCGTGTTTTTTTAGAAGATACAAAAAGTTCTACAGCATTTTTTTCCTTTTCAAAAATAGAACAAAGTTTTTCTTTTTCTGTATATGGAACAATTAAAATTATATCATCGGAATATCGCCTATAAAAACCATTAACGCTATTTACATAATCGGACAATTTTTTATCAAATTCTATCATATAAGCATTTGCAAAAAGAGCACTTATGGAAGTACCTTGGGGAATGCCAATTTTTGACTTATCAATAACCAAATTATTTGATTCTATAATTTCTTCATATTTATGCAATTTCGATTTCTTTAATTTTCTCATCTCTTTTTGAGACAATAAAATCTTAGGTCGTGAATCTTTATACTGCAAAGTTTTTCTTTTAACGCACTTATATTCAGCCAATTCATCCAGATCAAAGAATGTAGCATGTATCAAACTTTTATATACAGCATACCAATCAGCAGATAATCCATCCTGCATATTTAATATCTTCATTAAATTCTTTTTTAAAATTTTATGATTTAAGGAATCAAAAAAACTATGAAAATCCGATACAAAAACAAATGCATCTTTTTGATTTTTCAAAAAAGAGAATGCTTCATTTGCAAAATCGATATTACATTTTCCATTTAATGATCTATATGCAATAGGAACCTCACAAAAATTGTTCACTTTTAGATAACTTTCATACTTTTCAGACAAAAGGCTTGCATAGTATTGATATATATAACTATCTGTATGAGAAGAATAAAAAATATGTCTTTCTTTAAATGTAAATCTTTTATGACAACCATTTCGTTTTTTAACTCTCAATAAAATATGAATCAAAGGCAAGAAAGCATGTGAAGCAACCCAGTTACTATCTTTTATAAAATTTTCTAATAGGAAACTACTTTTATGGGAATCAAGATGCGCATAAGATTTTGACTTAAAATAGAACTCTTTCATAAAAAAAATAGCACACACAGATTGGATTCGCAGTCATCCCTATGATTAAACATAAAATCTGCATGTATTGACCAACAAAAACAATTTAGTTTTTGCTACTGCGTATTATTATACTAAAAATGTATAATAAGGATGTTGAAACAATGAACCAAATCATAGACTTGATAAACTGCTTCACAACTTTGATTTCTGTCTTTACAGAAATTTCAAAGTTAATCCATTTCCTTCTTCCCCAATCGGAAGAGCAATTTAAATTTAATAATAAATATTATTTCTGTCTAGAAAAAAATCATCTATTTTTTCCCCACTTTATACTTCAAAACCCCGTTCATTCCCCAGCAGAACAAGTACCATGCACTTGAAAAAACATTCATTTTTAGGACTTTGCGGTAGATTTTCCATTGTGGCTTTATCATTTTTGTTTTGCTTGCGGTCATGCTATCATCTCGCATTCTGTAATCAACAAGAACATCTTTGTATCCCATTGCACATAAACCGTTTTTCATTATATCAAGCCAATACGCATAATCATCACGAAGAGCTTTTAATTCTTCCTTAAAATAGATTTTCTGAGGAAGTTTTGAAGTATCAACAATTGCAGCAGATGGAAAAATCGGACAATGACGAAGCAACTGCTTAAAAGTTCGTTTTCCTTCAAAAATGTAAGGCTTTAAAAGTTCTGCGTCGCATTTTGAATTCATTCTTCTGTATGAAGAAAAATAAATCGCCACCGTTTTATCATCATTTCTTTCTATATATTTCATCATTGTAGAAAGGTAATCAGCATGCCAAATATCGTCGCTATCTAAAAAAGCAAAATATTGTCCCTTTGCAATTTCCATAGCCTGATTTCTCGCTCCAGAAGAACCACGATTTACCTTAGCACAAATAAGCTTTACTCTTGAATCTTTATCGGCATAAGATTGCACTACAGCAGCCCCAGCTCCATTATCGGGAGAGCAGTCGTCAACAATTATCATTTCCCAAGTTTTGTAAGACTGAGCCAAAACCGACTCTATGGTCTGCCCGACCAATGCCGCCCCCTTATACATTGGCGTAATGATTGAAACGAGTTTTTCTTCCATTTTAGTTTCCTTGTAAATAATTTTTTAAAGACAATATTTTTAGCCCCATGCGAATGCACAGGGCTTGATTTGAGAAGAGAATATTTGTTTGGTTATTTTATATTTGGGCGTTTCCCTATGCTACGCTTCGGGTCGCTATGTCCGGGGTTCCGCTACCGCTCCATTGCGTCGTTCTCTCCGTTCACTTAGCAACGGCTTCGCCACCCCTGCTAGCGCTAACGCATCAACGAGTTTTACTGCTAAAACAGAAATAAAATAAGTACCTGCAAAAGTCAAAAATAACGCAAGGGGAAAACAATCTGTATAAAAATTAAAATGAGCCATAAGTTGAATCAGCGGAAAATGAAAAAGATAAAGAGGGTACGAATAGTCCTTTTTACTTCCTATAGAACCTAAAAAAGTAAACCTAGTTGAAAAAAACACACAAATCAAAGAAAGCGAAATGGGCATCAAAAATTCAGTTTTAAAAACATAATGAAGAGCAAAAATAGCCACCGATGGAACAACTAGCAAATTTATCTTTTTTAGTATCCAATCCCAGTTAAAAAACAAGAACATTCCACTTGCAAAACAACTAACAAAGGCTGGAAATTGATTTGCAAGCTGTTTTGGCAAATGCAAAGCATTTGCATATCGACCTAAAATAAAAGTGTATAAAACTGAAAGAACATAAAGAACAAGCAATAATATATTCAATTGCTTTAATGATTTCATTTTTTTGAAAAAACAAATTAAAATTGGCAAAACAACATAAAATGCAATTTCAATCTTTATTGTCCAAAGAGCCCCATTTACAGCAACAAACTTTCCATCAAAACAACCCGGAAGAGTTGGTTGCATAAAATTTAAGAATATACAATTCCAAAAAAGATACTTCCAAGTTTCTGCATTTGTAAAGAACTCTTTTATAGGAAACTCACTTGCAAACGCAAATGCTACAAGCCCCCCCCCGACAGAAATATAGTACAAAGGAAGAATTCTTATACTTCTTTTTACAAAATATTCCTTCAAGCTCTTTGAAGAAAGAAAACTTTTTGTAACCCAAAAACCACTTAAAATAAAAAATACGCAAACTGCAACATGACCATCAAAAACAGGCCTTAAAATAGATACAGTTCCAGATAAATCCAAAACATGCATAGAAATAACCAAAAAACAACAAAAAAGACGAATAAAGTTAAAATTATTTTGTTTTGGAAGTACAGGAATAGTTAATATCATATTTTCCTCAGTATGCAAAATATAGTTTTCTTGATTTTTTAATTAAGAAAAAAGGATAAATTTTATTATCTTTAGTTTTTAAACTACCTAAAAACCAAACAAAGATTTGTCAAGTTTTGAAGCACGAATTATAGAGTATATAGTCCCTATAGGTAACTGATTATTTCCATGACACGGAACAATTGTTGTTGCACTAGTCTGAGAGTTAAACCATTTTTGATGGGAGCCTTTTTGAGAAAGCAATACAAATCCATTGTCTAGTAAAATACGAACAATTTCTTTTGAAGTTAATCTAACTGGCATTTAAATAACCATCTGCAAGACTTTTGATTCTGCCGGAACATTAAAATCAGAAGGCTCAAAAAAAAGTTCCGCAGCTTCTTTGAAATTTTCTGCAGCTTCTTTTTGGGTTGTTCCACAAGAATTTATACCTGGAAGTTCAGGACAATAGGCTGCCCAAGAATCAACAACATCATCATATTCCAATACAACTCGTAATGTCATTTTATTCCTCCAAGTTTATAGTAATCAACAATCTGAAATCAAACTTTATAATACAAATATATAGTCTATCTGATTAAAAGTCAAATTTTCTTTGCAAGCTCAAAAGCAGCTGCAATTGTGTCATCCATGTCAAAATACTTGTACATTCCCAGGCGACCGCCAAAAATAATTTTATTTTGTTTGGAAGCAAGTTCTGCATATTTTGCATAGAGCGCATTGTTTTCCTCATTGTTCATGGCATAATAAGGCTCGTCGCCTTTTTTCCATGTCGCAGGGTATTCGCGCGTAATATAAGTTACAGGCTGCGTGCCAAATTCAAAGTGCTTGTGCTCAATTATTCTTGTATATGGAGTTTTCGAATCTGTATAATTTACAACTGCGTTTCCCTGAAAATTTTCACAATCAAGTTTTTCTGTTTCAAAACGAAGACTTCTGTATTCAAGCTCGCCATAGCAGTAGTCAAAAAACTGGTCTATCATTCCTGTATAAACAATTTTATCGGCAAGATTTTCAAATTCAGAACGATTTTCTAAAAAGTCACAATTCAACCGAACTTCAACACCGGAAAGCATTTTTTCAACCATTTTTGTATAACCGCCAACAGGAATTCCCTGATATGCGTCATTAAAATAGTTATTGTCATAAACAAAACGGACAGGAAGCCTTTTTATAATTGACGGTGGAAGCTCTGTACAAGGTCTGCCCCATTGTTTTTCGGTATAACCTTTTATAAGGCGTTCATAAATATCATGTCCAACAAGACTTATAGCCTGCTCCTCAAGATTTTGCGGAATCTTGTCTTTCATCTCGGCGGCCTGCTCTTCAATTCGTTTTTTTGCCTGAGAAGGAGTTATAACATCCGGCCAGATTTTATTGAACGTGTTCATATTGAACGGCATATTGTAAATCTGCCCATTATAATTTGCCACAGGACAGTTTGTATAGCGATTGAACGTTGCAAAACGGTTCACAAAATCCCAAACCTCTTTATTATCTGTATGAAAAATATGTGCGCCATATTTATGAACATTTATGCCGTCAAGATTTTCTGTATAAATATTGCCGGCAATATGTGGTCGCCTGTCAATAACAAGACATTTTTTACCTTTAGACGCAAAAATATTAGCGAGCGTTGCATTGAACAAGCCCGCACCAACGAGAAGATAATCATAATGCATAGTGAAGAGTTCCTTTTATCAGAAAATAATTATTACTTTAATAATTTTAGTATCAGTTTTAATGGCAAAATTTTAGCAATTTTTATTGCAATCGTATTTTTCAACGCGCCATTTATTGCTGGTAAGCATTTATCTAGTTAAATATTGAAGATGTCTTGTAAAATCACCCCTGAAACCATCTCTTACAGAGTTCTTATAAAGTTTCCATCCAGCAAAATCTCCATGCCGTGTAATGATAAAAAGCCACCAATACATCACCCATTTTATTGGAATTTTGTACTTTTGATTGTAATGTAGATAGATATAAGTATAATTTCTAGCTAAGCAAATCATACGTAAAGGATTATTCACATATGGAACCGAAAATAAACCAAAACAAATCTTTACAAGAGGTAATTTCATAGCAGGATGAAAAAATTTTGCATCAAGTAATGTTACAGGCTGAATATTCTTTTCTCTGCATCTCCAATAATGGTCATACTCATCTCCCCAAATAAAAAAATCTTTATTTATATAACCAACCTCATTAACACATTTTCTCGAAAGAAGAATTCCATTAAACGGTGTTACATAATCCATTATTTCACCCCAAGAATCTTTCAATTCTTTATAAAAAATAGTTTTTTTTCCATTTTTCTTTTTAGTTGCCCAAGATAGTTTTGAATGCTCAATAATATCTATCGAGGTAGGCATTATATAATCATATTTAAAAATTTTTGAAAAAAGCATTTCTAAACAGTTTTCACTAGGATAACCATCATCATCCATAAGCCAAAAATAATCAGAGAGAAGTTTTTCATTTGCCATTTTTAACCCTTCATGAAACCCTCCGCTACCCCCCAAATTTTTAGACATATTTATTAAATAAACGTTTATATCCTTAAAAATACATAATTGAAACAATTTATCAAATTGCTTCTCTGCAAAACTCACTGAAAAAAAATTGCATAAATCTTCATAAGTAGAATCCGTTGATGCATTATTTACAATAACAATATCCGTTGGCTTTTTACTTTGTAACAAGACATTTTGAATACATCTTTTCAACTCTTTAGTACGATTAAAAGTTACAATAACTGCTGTAATCTTCATTTTTTTGCCTTATTTTAAAAATATTTTATTTATTGATGCAATTGCATAAGAATTAATTTCTTCAATACGTTTTCTAGCTGTAGAAACATAATTATTATAAATCTTTTCATCAGAAAGCAAGAGAGTCATTTTTTTTGAAAGAGAATCCGAATCTCCTACTTTAAACAAAAGACCATACTTTCCATCCATAAGAATGTCCCTTGGACCTGAAATACAATCACTAGAAATCACTGGGCACTCAGTTGCTAATGCTTCGCAAATAACAAGCGGAAACCCTTCAGTTTTTGATGAAAGAACAAATAATTTTGCATTTTTCATCCATTTGTATGGATTTTTCTGTAGTCCTGTAAACACAATATGATTATATTCACCAGATAAAACTGCATATTGTTTTATTTTCTCAAAATCCTCTCCAACACCAACAAAAACAAGAGAATATTTTTCTTTTAATGCGGCATCAAGTCTTTTATAAGCATCTATAAGAGTATAAAAATCTTTTGAACGATTATCAAATCTGGCAACCATAAGAATATACTCTTTATTAAAATTTAAAATTTCATTTTTCAAATTATCTATTTTTTTTAAATCCGTCAAATTGAAACATATTATAATTTTATCTGAATAAGAATCCCCAAAAACTTTACAAAATTCTTTTTTTTGAGTGTCACAAATACAAATAATATTTTCAAATTTTTTAAAAAATATTTTATACAAAAAAAAGAATTTTGAACTCAAATAGGCATTAGGATTACAATGACACCAAGACAAATATCTTTTTGCTCTTATAAAACAAGATACTATTATTGTTGAAATAGTATCTGAAAAATTTATAACACAAAATTCCTCAAAATTGTTTACAAATTCCCTATTTATATAATTTGCAAGACGAATTAAATTAAAAACCGATAAAAAACCTTTTAACGAGTATTTATCATTTTTTATAATAGAAACATTCTCTGGAAGTTCTTTTATTAAATTATCATCATAATTTTGATGAATCGGCAAAATCAAAACTTTTTTATCCGTTATATTTGAAACAATATTTAAAAATACTCTTTCGACTCCACCTGTCATAAACTGGTTTGTCACAAATAAGTAATTCATCTTTTTCTTCCTTTACAAAGCAAAATAATAGAAGAACTCTTGAAACCATAAAATAAGTTTCACCTTTAAGTTCCAAAATTAAGATTGAAATAAAAACTAAAGTCACAAAAATACTTCTTATTTTTTTAGGAGCAGACTGCACTGCACTCATCAGCAAAAATAATAAGGAAAAATAGTATGCCAGCTCAAATACCAACCCACCAAAAAGCAAAGGACGAGCCCAACCAATATCAACTTGCTGATAATAACCCTTACCAGATGGAGCCGTATAATATCCATCACCTAATAACAATGATTTCGCATTGGCAATGTCAAGCCTTTCATACATATATTTTAGTTCATTTGAAGATGAACTTGCCGAGTTTCCCTTTATCTTATTTACAAAAGGTTCTAGCATCCATGAAAAAGCATTATATTCTTTTGAAAAATATTCCATATATACAAACAAAAGAATTAAAAAAAATAAAACTATAAACAAAATAAAAAAGATATATCTTAATTTTCGCTGCTTTACAGAATATATACAAGCGATTAACGTACATCCTAATGAAACTAGCAATCCTGAGCGTCCATAGCAAGCACAACCAATAAGTAATAAAACAAATCTAAAATATGAAATTTTAGATTTGTTAAGTTTTAAAACCCAGAATAAAGATACTCCTATAGAACATAATATGGTATGCCCCCAACCAGAAAAACCTTGAAGCCCAAATCTTGTATAATAAACAACACTTTCTGCTGCTTCTGCATTTATTTCAGTTTGATATATAACAGAAGTCCATAATATTCTAAAAAATGGAATCATCAAAACAAGAGAGATACCTACATAAAAACACATTATATTTATATAAATTCTAGAAATATCTTCAAATGACTCAACTTCGTGTTTCAGGCAAATAATCACAACACATAAAACTAAAAAAACAGATCTAACATATCCCAAAAAATGAACCAAGTAAGAAAAATCCATAGTAGCTAAAGGTCGTATTAATAAAAATACCACCATAAATATAAAAAGCTGCATTGAATTATAAGCAAACTTCGATTTTATTTTTGAAAGTAAAAAATTTAAATTTAGTAAAACATAAATAAAACTTCCCCCATAAGCAAGCAAGAGTTGAAAAATACGCATTGGTTTAAAAGAAAATGGAAAAAAACAATAAACAAATAGAAGATAATGAAAAAAATTTAATTTGTTTTTATACATTTATTTTTTCCTAATAAGAACTAGCAAAGAAAAAAAACACTCTGGATTAAAACATAAAATAAACAACCTAAAGAAACTTTTTGTTTTCCACAAAAAAGCCAACAATCTTTGTATTAATACTATTTTTGATTTTGAGATTGGAGCAATTTTTATAAGATTTCTTATATACTTAAAATCCTTGCTAGAACATTCTAATCCTTCCATCAGTATTACTCTTTTATATTCAAAATTCTCAATATAATTTTCTTTCATAAAATATTTTTTATAAATTTTTTCTGTTGATTTCAATTGAAATAAAGAATTTTCTGAAGAAATTTGTGTTCTGCTTTTTCTATAAAAAAATAACTTCTCCTCAATATTGGATATTTTAACATTTTTCAAAAATAATAATCGCACCCATAATTCATAATCTTCAATATGAACAAAATCTTCTGAATAAGGATTTTCCTTAAAAACCCATGATTTTCCCAAAATAGTTGGATGATATACCGGACAAAAATATTTTGAATAGAAAACAACTTCATCAAAAGAAGAGGGTAAAATCGATTTACCTATTTTATTATTATTTTCATCTATTATAACAGCATTTGTACCACATACATCAATCTCCTTGTGATTATGCAGATATTCAATTTGCTTTTCAATTCTATCTGGCGCACTTATATCATCAGCATCCATCCTTGCAATGTATTCACCTTTAGATTTTTGAACCATCTGATTCAATGTTTTTATTATTTTTAGATTTTGTTCGTTTTTGTAAAATTTTATTCTACAGTCTTCTTTTGCAAGACTTTGCAAGATTTTAAAAGTGCCGTCCGTAGAACAATCATCTGTTACAATAATTTCAAGATTTTTATAAGTCTGATTCATTATTGAACGAACTGCTTGTTCAACATATTTTGAGGCATTATAGCAAGGGATTATTACAGAAACTAATGGTTTACTACTCATTTATATCTCTTAAAATTACCCGTAATTGCGATAGGCAATATAAAGATGAATCTTTTTCATTAGAGATTGATTTTCTTCCTTCAAAACAAAAATCCATTATGTTTTTTAGTTCAAGCTCTTCATTTGAAAACACCTTGCTATTTTCCAATTCATGCATTTGTTGTCTATAGAGAGAAACAGCTTCTTCATAGCTACTATATAGAACACCATATTTTTCTATTGGTTCTGATAAAGCATCCAGTTTAGACATACAAACATCATACATATTTTTCGGAGCAGAAGATAAAATTTCAGTTGCTGTTTGAACACCAAGTTTTTGAATCAAATCTTGCTTTGCCTCTTCAGAAACACAAGACAATTTCCTTAATAAATCAGCATTCTTATTTATCCACTCAGTTGCTATTTCAACACCAAAAGTTTTTAAAATAGCAAGATTTAATTTATCTGCCAAAACAGAATTACATTTATCTCTATTCCAAAGATAATCAAGTGTTTTATATCTTATAATAGGTGGAAGCAAAGAAAACATAGATAATGTACGATTCTTGCATTCAAACCCATATTTTTTAAAATAACTTATAAATAAATAAGCATACATTCCATAAATAGAATCAACAACATTATCAAAATCATCTTCGGTTGCTTCTGTAATTTTTTCTGTATGGGTAGTGTTATTCCCATATTCTGAAATTTTAGAGATAGAATCCCTAAGCAATTCATTATTATCACTTATTTTTTTCAATTCTTTTTCTTTTTTACCAAGAGTTAAATATTCTTTTGGTTTATTTAAGATAAATCTGACAATAATTTCTGCATAAGTACGCAATGTTCTTATTTTACTTTCCCATGAAACACTTTCTGCATAAAAAGCATCATTAATAGAATTTTTAATACGAGCAGAATAAAACTCACTAATATTGTTCTCTGAATCATCAATAAGTGCTTTATTCAAATATGACATGGATTTATTTCGTAAATTCTGTAATTTTTTATCTACTATAGAATAATCAATATTACAATAACTCTTAATTGAGAATTTTTCAGATTTCTCTAACAACTGCTTTTCTAACCCTAATTCATTTAATAAAGAAATAATCCTTTCATCAGAGTTATTCGAAATAGAGTCAACCAATGAATAAAATTTTTTATGCTGTAGAATTGAAAAACAAGTTCCATGAAATGATGATGTTACAACCAATTCTGCGTTTCCAATTAAATTGATAAATTCTTTTGGACCTGCGTTAATAATATTCTTTGCTTTAAATTTTTGACAATTACGTATTGAACCATATAAAAACACAGGAAACAAACCAGTTTCTCTTAATAAATCAGAAATCAAATTTTTTATTTCAGAATAAGGGTTAAATGAATATGTCAATATGTAAAAAAGAATATATGGTCTCTTTATAATTTTTTTATTACTTATTTTTAAAACAGAATGCCATTCTTTTCCTGTCAACAGTAAAGTCGGATCTATATTGGTTGTAACTTTCCGATTCAAAGATTTCTCCAATGCAAACGCTGAAGACTTTTCTCTAACTCCTAAATAATTATAATTTCTCAAAAATTTTAAATTTTCTTTATCTAAACAATCTTTCAATGTTGTACTTGAAGCAAATGAAAATCGATTTTCATAATTTCCAATAAACGATAAGAAAAAAACATCATCCATACAATTAAATCGAGAATTCCATACCTGATCACTTCCAGTACAATAAATATCATATTTAGGTGGACATTTTTTAATTTCTTTTGCAGAGCTATATTTAACCGTTGACAAATTTAAATATTCATGTAAAAAATTATTTATTTTTTTCTTCTGCTTATAATAAAGAATATTAAAAATAATTTTCCCCAAATATTTCTTTAAATTAATACTATTATCTTTATTTAAATATTTTTTATGCTCTTTATTTGGATAAACATAATCAATAATCTCACAATCACATCCAAACTCTGATATTTTTTTTTGCAATGCGAATGCTTGTAAAACAGAGCCACAATTCAAAACACGATGCATTGTAATAATTCCAACTTTCTTCATTATGCTCTCCTCAAGATTTTTTTAATAATTTTCTTTACTGTTTTTGGAACAAGCTTTGAAAGCATATTTATAACATATAGTTTCACATATGATGAATATTCCACCCTCGGAACAAAACATCCATTCACAATGCAATCCTTATACACAGTTTTCCTTTTTTCAGGCATCGGTGTTGGATAATTCAAATTTGTATTCTGAAATTTTAATTCATCAAGTTTTATTTCCATTATTTCGAAACTATCTCTGCATTTTTCAAAAAAATTTTCACCTTTCTCTGAGTTCGCGATAATCCCTGAGATACCTTTTGATGTGTCTATCTTTGGATAAAACTTTTCCACACCCCAGAAATCACAAATCGAAATATCGCCGACTCGTTCAGTATTTGCAAAAGGACATTCATAGCACGAAAACCTGTAAGTCTCGCCTCGTAGAAAACTCGAGTAATACGGATCACAAGAAGCTTCTAATGTCTTAGTCTTAGTCTTAGTCTTAAATTTTCCACCACAAGTCCAACCGCCAACATCCTTATCACGAAATCCATAATAGATTATTTTTCCGCCAGTTTTTTTTCCAAGCCATTCAAGGTATTTTTGAAAAAATAACTCACTTGGAACTCCATGACAGACTAAATCAACAGTCAAAAGATTGTCATAGTCTTTTTCAAGGAATTTTCTTAATCCAGCAATCTGACAAGATCGACCAGAATATAAAACTTTCCGCCCTATAAGAAGATTGTCTTTTACATCAATAAAAGTCTTTTCCGTATTTGATGAAACATATTTTGAACCTTGGAGTTTTACAAGTTCATCTTTGTGCTCAACTTTTGTTTGAATAGCAATAAGATTTTCGTTATATGCACAGCCAAATACAACTCCATCTTCATCAAGAATCTTCATTGCAAACGAAGCAAAAGCTCCGCCAGAGGCAGATTTTAAACAGATTTTTTCATTTTTATAAATAACGGAAAATGTTTTTTGTTCAAAATTTCTTTTTTCAACAGGTGAAAGTGATGGACATTTTTTTACACATATCGAGCAATCAATACACTTGGTTGTATCAACATCTGGAAAATAAAACCCTTCAGAATCAGCTTTCATTGTAATTGCTGATTTAGGACAAGCCTGAAAACACGAACCACAACCAAAACATCTGTTATTTTTTATTACAGAAACGTTCATTTTTTCATCTTTACCTTGACAAAGGAAAACACCATATTACGTTCATTCTTTGTAAAGCCACAAAAAAATGAAAGCAATCCACAGAATAAAATACTAAGACCACACGAAACAAAAAAGTATAAAATCCCAGAGAATTTAAAAGTACAAATCCGAACAAGTAAAAAAGACAAAACTGCAATCAAAACACATCGTAAAACTGCATTCAACAGAAATTTTCTCGCATCAAATCCTAAATTTCGTTTCAAATAGATAATTCTAAAACAAGTTATAATCAATCCAAGTGCAATCCTAATAATTAAAATCGAATAAGGATTACCACCAAGAATAAATGCAACTATCGACAGCGGTAAATTCAAAAAAATCAGAATACTCACAATAATCTGGTAATTTCTGATTTTTCCCTGCGCCTGTACAGCAAACCACAACGGACCATTTAACGCATCAACAAGCGAATAAATCAAAATCAGCTGGACAAAGCAAATAGAATAATCTGGCACATTTTTAAGCCATAATGACAATATCGTCTTTAAATTCAGACTCAAAGGTAGCACGATAATCCATAGAAGCAAAAACGAGAATTTTGAAGTACGGAAAATAAGCTGATTGAATTCTTCTTTCTCCCCAGCCGCATAGCTTTTTACTATCTGCGGATTGAACGCTGTCTGAAAATTGCTCACAAAACTGTATACGGCAGCATTCACCTGGTTTGCGATTCCCATCGCCGCGTTCACAGTCACGTTTGTAAAAATATTCAGGACAATATTCGTTCCCTGAGAGTTCGCCACATTCGCAACGGCTCCAAACAAGCTCCACCCGCTGAACGAGACAAGCTCTTTTCCTAACCCTTTGTCTTGATTTATTCTGTAATGCGCAATCTCAAAATTCTTGTTGCAGTAAAACTTATATATAGCAAGAATAACAAACGAAACACCAGCAAGCAAAAATGAGTAAAAAACGAGCTTATCCAGCAGTGTGATTTTCAAAAGAAATACAACAGCAAGTTTTAGAACAGCCTCAACAATGCTCAAGCCTGCAAAAAAGCTCATCTTCTCGTAGGCTATAATAACGGCATTGTACGGAACGCGCATTATATTTGCCAAAGTTGTGATGACCGCAGCCTGATAGCACCAGAAAGTCGCATTGCTCCGTCCGGCTGGAATATTCAGCTTTGCATTCATAAACCAAAGCCCGACAGTCTCTGCCAAAACAACAAAAATCAGGCAGATAATCCCATGAATCACAAGGCTTGTAGAATAAACATTCCGAGTCTTTTCCACGTCATTCTTTCCAAGATAGAAATTCAAGAATCTTTGAACGCTTGTAGCCATCGCGTTATTCACAAAACTGAACAGCACAACCACTCCGGCAACAACATTGTAGATTCCGTAATCTTCCGCGCCGAGCGTATTCAGAACGACACGCACCGTGTACAAAGACACAAGCATTATGAGAATCTGTCGGAAATAGAGAGCGAGCGTGTTTTTTGCTATGCGTGTAGTATTGGACATATAATATAGGAGAGATTAGTTTATAGTTAGTTGATGTTTTAGCTAGAAAAAATAAAACTTTATTTTTTAATCGTTTTTCTTAGAACTTTAACTTACAAAACACAAGATAATTTTATTTCAGAAAAGACAAAAAAATCAGCCTGCCTTACATTTTTCCGCAATACCCACACCCTCTCCCTTTCTGGCAAGCCGTATTTCTAAAACTAAGCTTCCATAGCGGAACAGTTCTCTCCCTGTTGTTCCCGGAGTTTGTAGACATTGCCCTTATTTATGGGCCTAACGCCCCTCGTAAACAGACTGCAATTTAATATTGATAAGATTTTATTATGCAAAGTTCCAGTTGTCAAGATGTTCAAAAACAAAACATAACACTTTGCTAACAAGGCACACTTTCTTCATAAAGAGTTTCCGGACAGAAATCTAAATCGTCACTCCAAGCAACAGAAGTTCCGTCAGCATACACTTTTTTAAAAAATGACGGATTTTTCAGCGGTGCATTAATTTTATATTTTAAATATGGCTTAAAATCAAAAATTTTTTTTTCGCCTTTTTCAAATGTAAGCAAGAGTTTATAATCTTCCATAGCCTCTACAGCTTTTACGACCCATACCGGATTATTCATAGTTGCACCTCCTGTTATTTCAAAGGCTCAATCGGATACAATTTCTGCTGCTCCATACATAAATTCCAGTTTGCCAAAAGCTCATCTGCATGCAACAATGCCCAGGCCTTTATCAAATGTTTCTGCTTAGATGGAAAATCACCCGTCGTCAGATTCCCCTCAAGGTCAAAAACAGCCCGATAATCTCCATACCGTGCATGAAAATGAGGCGGATTATGTTCCGAACCGTTATTATACATTGTAATAACAATTCCATAAAACATAGAAATAGATGGCATTTCACAGTTCTCCTAGCAATAATATATCATAAAATTCAAAATTTTTCTATTAATAACATACAAACAAAGTACAGCATACCATTCTACCCCAGCAACTCCCTCACACTCTCCCTCACCTGCTCGTTTATATGCTCAAGCCTTGATTCCGAGACATTATACCGTGGATGTTTTTTAAATTTAAAATCCAGCAGTTTTCTAAGCCTTTCTTTATGCTCTGCCGTCAAGACTTTTTTTGCGCTTCCAATAAAGTCATCATAAACACAAGGCTGCAGGGTTTTGTCATATTTTTTAAGAAGTTTACCGCCTTTTTCAAAACATTCAAGACCTGCAAGACTGTACAGCGAATTGCCGTGATCAAACAAAGGAGCTAGCTTTTCTATTTTGTTCGTCTTATTATTCACCAAAAAGCCAAAATTTCCATAGTGTCTGTCTGTGTTTTTTATTATCGCATCAAAAACAAGCATGTCGTTCAATGAGTTCTCAAAGTCTTTTCCCAAGGATTTATAAAAATTCTGAACGGCCTCAAATCCGCCTTTTTTAACAAGAACTCCGACAGGAACAAACGAGTAGTCTTTGCTTGTAAAAAGCCTGCACGTAGAACACAAATTGCCCTTCCACTTGCTAAGGTTATATTCAACCGCGTCAAAGCCCATTTCTTTTGCAATCTGAAACGCGTAGAATTCTGAATATGCCTCATATCCTGCGTTTGAAAATCCGCTGGTCGAGCCTTTATAAAGCTCGATTTTTCCGTTTATCCTGCGCCAGCATTTTGGAAGCATGCCATTCGTGGTGAACTCAGGACTGCTGAACAAGGAAGACTTCAATGAACTTCCGTAGCCTGTAAACGCAATATAAGAAAGAACTCTGCTAAAACGGTTGTCATAAAGATTAACATCATTGAACGAACCGCCAAAATCTTCCGGAACAACCCAGTACACGTCATTCAAGGAAAGACCTTTGGAAAAATATACAACGCTCAAAGGTCTGTTCGGGCTTAGGTTGCATTTTGAAAGAAGATTATCCATATACGCCCGGCTCTTTGGAACAGAACGGTGTTTTATCCAGCTTTCAAGACCTTGTTCACTGCACTCAAACCCTAAAGGCAAAAGAGCCTTATTTTCCGTTACCCAGAGAATTTTATAGTCAGGATTACTGGAATTTTCATTTGCGGCGAATTTCAATATTTCTTCATCAAAATGCTTTAGCACAAAAATCATTTAGTTATATTATAGTGCTTATGCAATTTAATTCAATTGAATCACCTGCAGCCACCCTACTTGTAAATCCCTAAATACTAGTCCAGTCAAGCACGTCTGACTTACCGTTAGATGCTCATCTACTGTACGCTCAGTGTTCATCTAACGTACAGTAGACGAGCGTTGAGCGTACAGTAGAATCACGCAGAATAATGCTAGAGCAAAAAAAATGCTGCGCGGTGCACGAAAATCCGCACACCGCGCAGCAAGTTTCAAGAGCTAGGACTTACGAAACTGTAAAATTCCCGAACACTGCTTCTTGCGGAGTCTTTCTGAAAGACTTGCCGTTCATGTACTGTGTCACAACTTTTATTCTGTATGTGCCGCTTTTTAATTCAGCTGGCACAACACAGGCCAAGGTTGAACCCACATTCTGGCCAAGCTCATCAGCAGAAACTTTCACTATATCAGAGCTGTCTTCTGTATTTTCAAAATAAAGCCCGACATTTTCGTTGTCACCGCAAATTTTCATGCAAGTGCCCCTGATTTCAAGGTACCCACCTTTTGTCAGTTTGTCGCCGGACTTTGACTTTACGTCATATATTCCGGTAATCACTGGTTTCTTTGAGTTTCCTTGCCTTATTACAGGCCGCAGCTCCTCAAAGTATTTTTTCGCGTCAGAGGTTGGATGCAAAGATATCTCTACAGAATGTTTCTCTGTGGAAAAGGCTTCCGACTCAGAGTCAAAACTGCCTTTTACTTTAAGCTGCATTCTGCTTATACCGTCATCTACTGCATACGCATCCGCAAGGCGCGCGAGCTTTGCATTACGCACTAGCTCCATGACTCGAAGAATCTGAGTCTTTGAAAGACCTTCGTTCAAGCCAGAAACAATAATATCATTCGCGATATCCTCATCAAAGCAAGTGTCGCGGATTATAGTCATCGCGTAATAGCTTGCTTTTCCATCTTTATCCTGAATCAACTTGTTCGGATAAAGCGCTACCGGAAGGCTGCCAGACTTGTGGCTAACCTTTTTTATTGAAAGAGAGTTTATATTCATATAAATCCCCTTGCCCGTAAATTCTGGGCGTTTTGTAAAACCGTGCTTGCAAGAAAAATGTATAACCTTGATGTATAATCTTTGCCGGTTTGTAATCCAAGAACTTGCTATAACTTTTTTATAGCCGTCTTGCTCAAGATGTATTGACGGAAAGAAATCTTGCTGTAACACTATGATACAGCTTTTTTCTTTACGATTCATGCCGTTTTTCCGCGGCGTTTTATTTTATAGGCTCATCTTACTTACCCCCTTATGCGGACGCTGTATGCCGGCACTTCTTTTGTCTCAAAGATGTCGTTGTGCAACATAAGCAGATCCTTTAGTTTTGTTCCGATAGGCAAAGCTTTGCCGGTTGTCGCCTCAAGATATTTTCCAAGCAAGGCTACAAGAACCCAGCCGTCAGCATCCCGGCGCGGAATTTCTTCTACGGCTTTTTTAATTTCTTCCTTTGTATACAGCTCATACACAGGAGCTCTATAGCCATTTCCAGCAAATTCCGGGCTTCTTTTTTTTACAACAACACGGCTCTTTACCGGCGCATCATAAAAAATTCTGTTGTTATCAAAATCAGCAGGTTTTTCAATCGGCTTAAAGATTGCCATAACCTGCTTATCAACACGCTCCGTCAAGAACGCCCCAAAGTTTATGACTTTATCCGCCGACTCCAGAAGTTTTTGAGAAGCCCTGGTGTTATTGAATATTGACCTGAAGTCATAGTATACAACCACACTCTTTACCCCCTCTGATTTCAGTCCTTCCACAAGCGGCGTTAAATCCCCGTCACCGGCAAAAAGCACAAGGGTGTCAAAGCGGTTCTCGCGCATTGTTGAATAAAATTCCTTTGTGGTGTTGAATACAATCGTGGTGTCACAGGCTTCTTCCTTTAATGCGGCGCGCCCTTCCTCATCATGAGTTCTTAATGGAAATGTATTTTTCTGGATTCCACCGTCATCAAGCGCGCGGTAAAAATCCTGGTTCAGGGAATCAACTTTGGAATTTGTTCCCATGTAAAGTTTCTTTGCGGTAAATACGCAACGGCTTCCAAAATCCTTTTCAATCATTGATCCAATATGATCAACTAGCGCACTAAAGTTTATTGAATAAAAATTACCTTCAAATCCGTCTTCCACAAGATGCGAATACCATTTGCGTACGTAATTTCCATCCATTACGAGCAATGCTCTTGTTATGAGTTCCATAACAACTCCTATTTTTTTCTTTGTAAGACATAAACACAATATTTATGTGGCATACAAAGCTAATTTAATTATAATAAATATAATGAAACTTTCAAAAAAAGACAAATTTATTCCATTGAATTTTAAGATTTTCTAGTAAACCACAACTATTTCAAGTCACTATATAGCCTGGACACATTCAAACGCCAGGTCAATCCGGCGGTCGTCGTTGCAAAGAGAAGTTATTATTGTGATTCTTCCGCGCTTCTTGTTCACCTTGTAGACTTTGCCTTCCAGCCCCATAAGCGGACCAGAGATTACCCTAAGGTTTTGCCCAGGAAGAAATTCAACCTTTGAAATGCCAAGATGTTCACCGTGGGTCATAAAAAGACGTAGCTCCTCCAGCTGCGGGCCTAAAATCTTGTTCGGATTTATTGTATCAATCAGAATCCTTATAAATCCTTCAACCTTTTTTAATGCCTGAACAACCTGCGGAGTAAGATTTTCTATCTGAAAAAACAGATATCCGGGAAAAAGAGGCTTTTCATACGGGATTCCATGGCTAGTCTTTAATGTCCGCTGAAAATAATAGAATTTTATATCACTTTCCTGCGGTTCAAATAATTCTAAAGCTTTTTTCTTGAATTTCTCCTCTTCCCCAGTCTTAACCATCACACAGTAGTATTCCAAGAATTAGTGCTCCTCCATAGGATGATCTTCCAAAAGCCCCTTGTGAGAAATATTCACTGCCCTGTTCAAATAATGGAACGTTATAAAAATTCCCCATACAAAGACAAGGCAGAAGCATAAAAGCGTAACGCCATTTTTTATCGTCATAAAATAAGCCACAACAACAGCAAGACAAACCGCGAACTGCAGCATGAGCAAGAAGAAAATCGCCGCCTTCTTGGAAAAGCCAATGTTCAAAAGCTTATGGTGAATATGCGCCCTGTCCGGAGCAAAGATTTTCCTGTGTTCCCTGGTTCGTCGCCAGATTGCGGCAATAACATCCGTAAGCGGAATCGAGCAAAGCAAAAGCATCACCGGAAACTGAATAAATTCAAACTTGGAATCCCCGGTATTGAACAACGGCGCCACAGAAATCAAATATCCCAGAGTCTGGCTTCCGCCGTCGCCCAAAAAGATTTTTGCATTCGGCTTGTTCCAGAACAAGAATCCTGCAAGAGAACCGCATACTATAAAATAGAACATAAATATATTGTTATTCTGGAATTTAAATATAAATCCAAGCGCAAGGCACGAAAAGAACGAAATTCCACCACAGACCCAGTCCATTCCGTCTATCAGATTAAAGGCATTCACAATGCTTAAAATCCATACAAAAGTAACAAGTTCGCCAAGAAGAGGCGGAAATTTCCACATAAAAAGACTTGTGAAATGGTTCGGGCTTAAACTTACAACCAGAGCCGCCACAATCTGGACAAGAAACTTTATCTTTGCCCGAAGATTGAATATATCATCCATAACGCCAAAGAAAAGAATAATCCCGAAACCAATAAACAATGAGCCGTAGAAATTAATCTTTACAATCTTGAACAGGAACCTGGAAGAAAGCCAGACAATCAGAAGCGATGCAAAAACTGCAATTCCACCAAGGCGAGGTATTTTTCCTTTATGGATTTTTCTTGGGTCTACTTCATCGTACAAGTTGAATTTTTTACAGATTTGAATGATCAGAGGACAAAAGCCAAGCGAAAGAACTACGGACGCAATAAGGGGCAATAACATGCTGAAAACTCCATAATAACATGTATCGATATTTCAGCCACAATGAGCCAATGAGCCAATGAGCCAATGAGCCAATGAGCCAATGAGCCAATTGTACACCACCACCGTTTTTTTTACAAGCAAAACGCTGGATTTTTAAAAATTTTTAATCAACCAAAGCCAGAGCTACTGCCGGCGGAATATTCTGCACTTTCACGCAATCTGGCACGGCAAAAACCGCCCTTGTGTAGTTCACAATGCCCTTTACACCGGCCTTAACAAGCCTGTCCGCCATTTTCTGCACCTCATTTTCTGGGCAGCACAAAACCGCATACTCAATTTTTTTTGCGGTGCAGACATTTTCTATCCGGCTTGCAGGAAAAAGCTCAAAAGTAGAACGAATCAGCTCAACCCTGTTCAAGCTTGAGTCAAATCCAGCGCAGACCTTGAATCCGCTCCCCTCAAAAAAAGAGTCATCCAAAAGAGCCGCACCAAGCCGCCCCAGCCCCACAATGCATAGCCGTTTTTCCAGCGACACGCCATTATCTTTCTTCTCTTCATATCTTAAAAGCGAAGCCCGGATATCTTTCTCCAGGACAGAAATCTCATATCCATTTTTAAACCCTCGGTGCTCCGCAGGAAAATCCAGAAAGGCAAAATCATAGCGCACAAGCGAATCTTTTACTCCAAGCAAAGCCGCAATTTCCTTGGAAGTAATGCGCGGCCGCTTCCATTCATGCAGAAGTTCAAGAAGCAGAACCATACGTTTTTTTGTGGAAACAGGAATTTTGTTTTGCATAGACTTACTATAACGCATTTTTTGCGCATAAAAAAGAAAAAGCCCGACCGGATAAAGAATGGGAAAACGGTCGGACTTTAAATAAGGAGGACAATTTTAGCGGTCGAAACGTCGGTTGCCTAAAAATGCAACGGAGATTCCTGTTACCGGGCGCGCAGTTTCGTAATACGAAAGAACTTCATCCGCAAACAGCTTGTCAAGTTTATCCTGATAAGCCATTATTTTTCCAACATAATTCAATGTTGTCTGCGGTGTGTTGTCCGCACGCACTTTGCTAGTTCCCGCATTGTACATTGCCAATGCCGCAACCTCATTTCCTGCAACATTCATGCAAAAACGCAAATGGCTCATTCCGTATTTTGCACTCACAACAGGATTAAAAAAATCTTCTTCTTTTAACTGCGGGAAAGAACGGTTATTCAACTGAAACAATCCACGGTCAATAGAAGAATTTCTATTCTTGTTCACTGCGTTCACATTGTAGCGACTTTCTGTATAAGCCAACGCAAACGCAAGCGAAAGCGGTATATCATTTTTTTCTGCCTCTTCAAGAATCGCCATTGCAGTTTCGCGGTTTCCTGTAACGTGCAGGTAAAACCATTCAACTGCCGCCCTTGAATTCGGCTGCCTATAAAGAGAGAGCCCTTCATCGCCCGTCTTGATTTTTGCAGCTGAAAAACCAGCTTCTTCAATCAGGTTATTGAAATCAGCAACAACCTCGTTTTCTACCTCTGTAGCAGCTTTTACAACCGGAACAGAAGCCTCTTTGTTCTTAGCTGGCAACACAACTGCAATCACACCCGCAATCACAAGAAGCAAGCCACAAAAAACCAAAGAATTGCGACATGAGTTTTGGAAACCAGAATTTTCAGTCTGATTTATCATTCAAACTCCTTTTGCTAATCTCTCTAAGCACTTGTACTATGACACAACATTTAGAAGTAATCAAGAGAAATCTGTTATTTTTTTAAGAAATTTTAACTTTTTCTTGAAAAATTTTGCAAACTTTGCGCTTTTTCGCAATCAATACACTTTAATACAGAACAAGTTCGCAAGAACAAGTATTCGGAACAAGTCCATACTTCTTGATATTTGATTTGCCGGCAAAATAGACATAATGCGCATGCTTTACATTCATCTCGTTTATGAACCACTGCGTCCAGCTGTTTTCATCTAATTTTTTTCCCGCATCTTTTTCCATAAGCTCAGCGGCAACCGCAAACCCCAGAACGCTCGTGCAGTCCTTTACCCTTCTGGCTGTATGAACCATTGCCTTTATGAACGAATCCGCCTCGTCCGCATCTGAAAAAGTTTTTTGCGCCTGAGGAACAATAAACGCGAACGCGCCTGCATCCTCCAGCTTTTTAAGAAAATCACGCAGCTTCGCAAGAATTTCCTCATTATAGCTACCTTCCCCAATCTCAATCTTTGACCAAGGGCAAACAACCGCAGTAAGTATTCCAGCCGCCGGAACCTGAGCCGACTCAACGCCTTCCACCTGGACAATATTCAGATTTTCTGTGCTTACTCCGGAACCATCAGAAAGTTTTACAAGTTTATTTTCAACAACTTTTACAAGCGGATCAAATTTCATAATCACCTCTAATTTTAAAAATAAAAAAAGACCCTTGCACAGCCAAAAAGCATAAGCGCAAAGGTCTTTGCATATAAAGAAAGATATAATCTATTCTGTTAAAATCTTAATTACTTCAGCCTTGTCCTGAGTATTCAAAATCTGCTGTCGTTTTTCTGCGCTCTTAAAAAGAAGACTTACTTCAGCAAGGAACTGAAGATGAGGTCCTGTCTTGTTTACAGGCGACAAAGTCATAATGAATATGCGGCACGGCTCCTGATCCAATGAATCAAAGTCAACCGGGTTATCTGAAATTCCAATGCAGGCAACCAAATCGCTTACAGAATCAGTTTTTCCGTGAGGAATCGCGATTCCATGCTTCATTCCAGTAGACATCTTGCGTTCACGGTCAAGAACAACTTCGCGTGCTTCTGCTTTATTTGTAACTTTTCCAGCCTTAACAAGGATGTCAATCATCTCATCAATAATTTCTTCTTTTGTAGTACCTTTCAGATGAAGGTTTACAGTATCAGTTGTTAATACAGTTCTCAAATCCATATTTTTAAGTTTATTTACACTTATCTGTTCTGTCAAGAAAAATTATGAAATATTGCATGTAAAATTTTCATTCGGGATATTATCTTTTCTATTTTATGATATACTTTCCATACTATGACTTTAGTTGAAAAATTCAGAACAGACATCAACAGAACCATCAAGCGGGAACGGGCGGAAAACAACGGCCGCTACAACGCCGCAAAAGCCTGCGATTCAATCCAGAAACTCTTTGAACGCAACAGCGTTGTTCCAGGCGGCGTAAGCCGGGCGATAGCATTTTACTGGCGCGACGAATACATAGACCATTCAGAAGCCCCGGAAAACGAGCCGACCGAAGCACACATCGACAAATTATGCGCATTTCTTTCTTTTTTAAATGATGCCGACGAAGGAGAAGAAGCCCTTTCTTCAGCTGATCTTGAAGAAATAAATGACGCCGTAAACGACGAGGCAGAGACAATGCCCCTTGAACAGCTGCAATCCCTTATGGGAAAGCTGGTTGACCGTGGAATTTTGTAGGTAAAATGCCGAGTTTTTTAGTGAATAGTCAAATTGAATAAGCGGGAAGAAAAAGAAAGCGGCAACAGAGCCATTCTGAGCTATGGCAAGCAATTTTTGAATAAAAATTGCGTAGTCCTACACCTTATAAGCTCAGCATGGCGAATTGACGCGCTTTTTCTGGTAGCTTATTCAATTTCTATGTTCAATTTATAAAACTCGACATCCGATCTTGTAGAAATTTAAAAATCATGACAGAAAAATATTATTCAAACTGTGGGCAATGCCCACGAAAATGCAACGCAGACCGAACTCAAAAAAAATATGGATTCTGCGGAGAGTCCGATGAAATCCGGATTGCGGTAGCATGCCTTCATTTTGGGGAAGAGCCACTGATAACTGTCCACGGCGGAAGCGGAACTATCTTTTTTACAGGTTGCACTCTACGATGTGCATTTTGCCAGAATTATCAGATTTCACAAGATGGAATGGGAAAAATTGTTTCAGAAGAAGAATTCTGCGAAATCTGTCTAAAACTTCAGGATTCAGGCGCGGAAAATATAAATCTTGTGACAGGAAGCCATGCAATTCCAAAACTTGCGGAATTTATTAAGGCTGCGCAAAATTCCGGTTGCACAATTCCATTTTGCTGGAATTCCTCTGCATTTGAAAATGTTGAAATGCTGGAACTTTTGAAGCCTTTTGTAAAAATCTGGCTTCCAGACTTTAAGACTTTGGATAAAAATCTTGCCGCAAAACTGTTTGCTGCCGCGCAATACCCGGAAACCGCAGAAAAAGCGATTCTGTGGATGCTGAAAAATTTTCCGCTAAAAACAACCGAAGAAAAAGCAAAAGAAGCATACACCGATGCAAACGGCGAAAAAGTCCAGAAAGGTGAAAAGCGCGAAAAAATGCAGCAAGGAGTAATAATCCGCCATCTTTTTATGCCGGGAAAATTCATGGAAACAGCAGATGTTCTTGAATGGCTAAAAGAACACGCAGATGGAAAAGCGATAATTTCTCTGATGAATCAGTATACGCCAGTTCCTTTTGAAGAGGATGAGCAGAAACTGAAAAAACGCGCATATGCGCTTAGTTCAATAGAAAATCGACTTGTAAACAGCCAGGAAGACAGCGACCTTAAGGATTTAATCGAAGCCTACGATTTTGAAACGCTTTTTTACCAGGAACTCTCTGATGACACAAGCTGGCTTCCAGATTTTAATAAAAAGCAGCCATTTTCAAACAAACTCGCAAAACCAATCTGGCATTGGAAATATGGATTTTTAAAATAATCCAAACAGGAGGTTTGGCTAAGCGAGGAGCTGACCGGGGCGTTGCGGGGTGTTCCCGCAGAGAGGATAGGACGCAACGAAGTGCGGACGTAAGGGGAGACTTCCCCTTTTTTTATTTTTTCCGCTTGCTTTTTCTACCGTTCGGTATATAATTGGTTTTATGGTGGCAGAAGATTTGCAGGTGGATTCCACTAAAAATCACATTTTTGAAGTTTCTCTTGGGCTTTTCGCGGAAAAGGGCTTTGATGCGGTGGGCGTCCAGGAAATTGTTGACAAATCCGGAATCACAAAACCTACGCTTTATTATTATTTTAAGAGCAAAACCGGACTTTTGGAGTCAATTGTGCAGCAGAATGAGGCGGAGCACCTTTCCGTTCTGGAAAATGCAGCGATTTATGAGCACAAGTTTTTTGAGTCACTGCTTAAGATTTTAAAGGCTGAGATTGATTTTGCGCTCAAAAATGAAAATTACTTTAGGCTCAGGACAAATCTTTTGAATTCACCGAAACAATCTGAATCTTTCAGGATATTTTTTCCATTCGCAGAAAAACTTGAAAATCTTATGCTGGATTTTTTCAGGCTTTCTGCAAATGAATTTGGAAATATGCGTGGCAAGGAGGAAATCTACAGCACAATCTTTTTGGCAAATATCTGCTCGGTCGCAAAAAAAGTTACGGCGAACGAGCTTGCGGCAACGGAAAAAAATCTATACACGATTATTCATTCCTTTGTCTACGGTTTTGCCGATTAAAATTCACAACTTAGAATTCACGTGGTATAATTTTATATATTTTAAATGATGCCGCTAAAAAAAAGCGCATTGTCAAGGAACTAAAATGAGCAACAAAAATGAAAGAAATTCTGTTTCCAAGGCGACAGGAACTTCAATTCCTTTGGGAGCAATTTACACGAATAGAAAAGATGGCACTGTAATTGGTGAATACACAGATCTTCCGGCGTTTGCGGCTTTCTGCAAAAAAGCAGGTTTATCGCTTCTTCAGCTTTTGCCGGTAAATGATACAGGAACACAGTCCAGCCCGTACAGTGGCTTAAGCGCATTTGCTTTGCATCCGATTTACATTGATATAAACGCTTTGCCGGAATTTGAATCTTTGTACAAATCAGACAGCGGATTCAAGGCGTCTTATAACAAGATGCTCAAGGATTTTCCTTATAATGGTCAAGGACGCTACAATTACAACGGAATTCTGGAAGCAAAAACTGTGCTTCTGAACAAAATCTATGACTCAACAGAAATCTCAAAAAATGCTGCTCCAAATGAAGAGCTTGAAAAATGGATCAAGAAAAATCAGTGGATTGTGCCTTATGCGGTTTATAAAAATCTTAAGGTAAAATACAACCAGGCAACCTGGAAAGACTGGTCAAAAGAAGACAGAACTCCTAGCGAAAAAGAAATTAAGGCACGCTGGAACGATAAAAAACTTCTGAAAAACCATCTGTTCTTTGCGTGGGTTCAAATGCGGGCAAACGAGCAATTCAAAGCCGCAACAGACAAAGTTAAAAAAGAAGGAATTACGCTAAAAGGCGACATGCCGATTCTTATGAATGAAGATTCTTGCGACGCATGGGCATTTCCGGGAATTTTCAATCATAACTTACGCGCAGGTTCGCCTGTTGACGGTGAAAATCCTACGGGCCAAAACTGGGGCTTCCCTACTTACAACTGGGAATATCTTAAGGAACACAATTTTGACTGGTGGATTAGCCGCCTTAAAAACGCCGAACAGTATTACGGTGCATACCGCCTTGATCACATTCTTGGCTTCTTTAGAATCTGGGCGATTCCGGCGCGCGACACAACAGCCGTACTTGGCCACACAGTCCCTTACGTTCCGATGAGCCGCAATGATTTGCACAACATAGGTTTTGACGACGGAAGAATCCGCTGGTTGAGCCAGCCGCATGTTCCAACTGGTCTTATTGAAGATATTACATGGAACCACGAAAAAGCGGTTGCAATTCTTTCTAAATTTATGGACAGAATCGGAAATGAAGAACTGTGGCTTTTCAAGAAAACTATCGCCGGCGACAAGGACATCTATGAATCAGATTTGAGCGCATTCTGCGAAGGAGATGCGTCACAGCGCTGCAAAGATGCCTTGAGCAAAGCCTGGCAGAACCGATGTCTTATTGAAATAACTGAGAATAAATTTGTTCCGGTCTGGACTTACTATGAATCTGCCTCGTGGAAATCTTTGAGCGACGGCGAAAAGAATGCGCTGAAAAATCTTATCAGCGCAAAAGAATGGGAACAGAACAAGCTTTGGGAAACCCAGTCAGACGAAATTCTTTCAGCTTTGACAAAATCCGTTAAAATGATTCCTTGTGGCGAAGATTTAGGCGCAGACTTGCCGTGCCTTCCGCATATTATGGAAAAAAATGGAATTCTTGCGCTGCGCGTAAACCGCTGGTGCAGAAAATGGGCAGAACCAGGAAAACCTTACATTCCGCTAAATGAGTTGCCGTATCTTTCGGTAACCACAACTTCTGTGCATGACTCTACAACTGTTCGCCAGTGGTGGCAGGAAGACCGGGACGGTTCAAGTCTTTTTGTACGGACAAATCCTTGGGCGTTCGGTGCGGACGGTTTTGACCAGGCAAAAATCAATGAGATTGCAAATGCGCCGTTCAGCCCGGAGATTGCAGAAAGCTATCTAAAAGGCGTCGCAACTTCAAATTCAGTGTGGATTATAAATCCGCTGCAAGATTTTATGTCAATGGAAAAAAAGTATTGGCTTGCCGATTCAAATGCGGAGCGAATAAACGTTCCTGGCTCTGTAAATGATTTTAACTGGACTTACAGAATGCCAGTTTCCGTGGAAAATCTTGCAAAAGATAACGATTTAATTGAAAAGATTAAAGGCGTTGTTGCATTGCACAAATAGAATTTCAAGAAACAGAAGTTTTTCAGCTTTTAGAATTACCACCTTTGGAGGAAAAAATGGGAATTTCTTATAATGAATTTCATATTGGTAGAAAAATCCGAGAAATTTGCAATTTTGATGAGCGTCTTTATTCATCAAGCGGCAACGTGATTTTGGCAAATATGCCGGCCGTAAGAAAATTTGCCGATAAACTGAATACTTATTTTGACAAAAAAAATCAGAAAGACAAGCGGATTTCTGCTGGTTCGGTAAATGCAATGGGACTTATTGATGAAGTTTTCCATTATGTATGCATGAAATATCGCCGCGACAAGCAGATTGACGCTTTCAAGAATATTCTTGCCGCGCTGGATAACGCATACACAAAATCCGCGGTGGATAAACTGCTTCTTGATTTTACAAACGAATTTCCTCCGGTAGAAGTTTATCAGGGAAAAATTTCCGCAGAAGAATATCTTGCAAAAAATGAGCTGGACGCAGGAACAAAAGCAATGCGTTCAAACCGCGAGCAGACTTTGGAAGAAATGATTCTTCTTCGCCTTGCAAATGAAAACCCGGCTTTTAAGCCATTCTTTGTTCTTTTCAGCGATATTGAACTTCAGAAAAATCCTATTTACAATAAAGCATGGTCAACAATCCAGAAGGAATTCCAGAATCTTCCAAAATTCGGTCCGTTCAACAATGACCTTATCAATATGCTGCGAGAACCTGTTGTTTACAGCCCGAACAGCCTGAAAGGTCAGCTTGACTACATCCGTCAGTATTGGGCAGATTTGCTTGGAGAATTCCTGCGCAGACTTCTTTCTGGAATGGACACTCTTACCGAAGAAGAAAAAATGTTCATGCACTACAACCCGATAAACGGCGGTGAAGTGAACATGGAAGCCTACAATTACGATGGCCTTATGAAAGAATATGAACGGTTCAGTCCGGACCGCGAATGGATGCCGCGGGTAATTCTTATGGCAAAAACGGTTCTTGTCTGGCTTGACCAGCTTACAAAAAAATACAACCGGCCAATCACGCGCCTTGACCAGATTCCAGATGAGGAGCTGGATACTTTGCGCGATGAAGGTTTTACAGGATTGTGGCTCATAGGACTTTGGACGCGCTCAAATGCCTCAAAACGAATAAAGCAATTGTGCGGAAACCCAGAGGCAGCCGCTTCCGCATATTCTCTTTACGACTACAATATTGCGGAAAATATAGGCGGATGGGATGCGCTTTCTAACCTTAGAACAAGACTTTGGCAGCGTGGAATCCGGCTTGCTTCTGACATGGTTCCAAACCATACAGGAATGGATTCTCAATGGGTTGTAAACCGCCCGGATTTATTCGTTCAGCGCCGGGATTTGCCTTCTTCAACATATACTTTTAATGGCGAAAACCTTTCGTGGGATCCTAATGTTGGAGTCTGGCTGGAAGACCATTACTACAATCATTCAGACTGTTCAGTTGTATTTAAGCGTGTTGACTTCCGCAATGGTGACACACGTTACATTTACCACGGAAACGACGGAACTGGTATGCCTTGGAACGACACCGCCCAGATTGACTTTTTGAATCCAGAGGCACGAGAGGCGGTTATGCAGGATATTCTGCATGTTGCACGAAACTTCCCGATTATCAGGTTTGATGCGGCGATGGTTCTTGCAAAAAAATCAATCCGCAGACTTTGGTATCCAAAACCAGGTTCAGGCGGAGACATTTATTCCCGCAGCGAATATGCGCTTTCTGACCAGGAATTTGAAGCTAAGATTCCAAACGAATTCTGGCGCGAAGTTGTTGACCGTGTTGCAAAAGAAGTTCCAGACACACTTTTGCTTGCCGAAGCATTTTGGATGATGGAAGGTTACTTTGTCCGCACTTTGGGAATGCACCGCGTTTACAATTCTGCGTTCATGAACATGCTCAAAAAAGAGGAAAACCAGAAATACCGCGATTCTGTAAAAAACACAATCAAGTTTGATCCGCAGATTCTTAAACGCTACGTAAACTTTATGAACAACCCGGACGAAGACACCGCAGTTGCCCAGTTCGGAAAAGATGACAAATATTTTGGTGTCTGCACATTGATGGTAACAATGCCAGGTCTTCCGATGTTTGGCCACGGTCAGATTGAAGGATTTACAGAAAAATACGGAATGGAATTTACAAAAGCGTACAAAAACGAAACTCCAGACCAGAATCTTGTAAACCGCCACTGGCACGACATTTTCCCACTGATGAAAAAGCGATATATTTTTGCGAACGTTGAAAATTTCTTGTTCTATGATGTATGGGACAATGGCAACGTGAATGAAAATATTTTTGCATATTCAAACTCTTGCGGAAACGAATATTCAGTTGTCTTCTATAATAATAAATATGAACGCGCACAAGGTTGGATTAAACAGTCTTGCGAATATGCGGTAAAAATCGGCGAAGGTGAAAACCAGCACGTTGAAATGCGCTCAAAGTCAATCTCTGAAGGATTGAACCTTCACGCAGAAGATGACAAATTCTGCATTTTCCGCGAGCATCGCTCAGGACTTTGGTTCGTTCGCCGCAGCCGGGAAATTTGCGAACGCGGAATGTACATCGGCTTGAACGGATTCGAATATCAGGTTTACATGGATATCCATGAAGTTTCTGACGGTGCAGACCACAAATACCAGATTTTGTGCGACACTTTGCAGGGACGTGGCTGCTACGACCTTGAAACTGAATGGGAAGAAATATGCTACCGCGAGCTTTACCAGCCTTTCGCAAATTACGCAAATTCAGTTTTGCTTGGCATTCATGAAATCTTAATTCCTGTTTCTGGAAAAATTTCAGAAGCCGAGGCAAAAAAACAGCTCAAAGGACTTGTTTCATCTGCAAAAGAAGCGGCGATTCAGTTCTATTCTGTGGCAAACAAATTTGCAGGCGACACAAAACTTTCTGAACCGGAAAAACAGCTGAAGGAATTTGCAAAGCTTACAGAAAAAATAATCGGAATTGCAATAAACAACAAGGCAAAAACTGCATCAGATATCATCGTTGCCCTTAAAAAAGCAAAAACAGAGGTGGCATACTTTGATGTTCTGTTCGCGACAGACAAGAATCTTGCGGAACAGCTTATATGCTTTGCCATGGTAAAAGAATATGCGGAAAAAGGTCTTGCTGAAAAATGGGGATTTGCGCGAAAATTCAGCGATTACCTTTCTTCAAATGGAATAAATCTTGGCGATTCACGCGGAAACATCAACCGACTGTTTATTCTGTCTTCTGTTTGTGATGCAAAAGCGATTGAAAAAGATGAAAAAACAGCCTTGTACAACATTGTAAAACTTTTGACCGAAAGCGATAAAGCAAAAATGCTGACCGGCGCAAATCTTTACGATGGAACTGTATGGTTCAATAAAGAAACCTGCGACTGGACGTTGGCTCATGGTTTTGCGCTTGCACTTCTTGAAGAAAAAGAATGTGAAACAACACTAAAAGCTTTTGACGATTTGGTAAAAGCAAAAGAAAAAGCTGAATACAAATGCGATTTGTTCATAAAGCCATTTGCGCCAAAAACCGCAAAACCAAAGGCAAAAGAAAAATCCGCAAAAGCTGAAAAAACACCAAAGGCTAAAAAGTCCAAAAAATAAGGCTTAAAGAAAAAAGCGGCTCAATTCTGAGCCGCTTTTTTTGAATCCATAAAATCAAATAATTGAATCATTACAAAGATTCAATTATTTTTTTAATTTCCGGCAAGTTTTTCACGCAGGGTTTTCCAGTTTTAGAGGCTTTTTTCGCACCTTTTATGGAATCTGGCATTTCTGGAATTTCCCCGATTATATGATGAACATATTCCGAAGAAAGGCTCGGATGATCGCGCGCAATCAGAACCGTCGCATATTCTTCGTCGCAATTGGATTTTTGGATTTTTGCCGCAGCATAAGCGCGTGCAGTGTGGCGGTCAGCAAAAACATTATATTTTGTAAAAAGTTCCTTCGCCGCGCCATTTACTTCTTCATCGGCAACATCAACTGGAAAAACAAAATGGCGCATCATAAGCTTATTTGCACAGAAAACATCTTCAAGCCGCTCCAGATTTGAAGGTTCCGTCGGATCAGATGGCGCCCTGTCTTTCAGCGGAACAAGAGAATCCAAAATAATAGGGTTTCCGCCAGGATTCACCGTAAAACCATCCGTTGCCGGAAGAATAAATCCGTTCAACGGAAGCGCAAACTGCCACGCATATAATCCAGCAACAACATTGCTGTAATTTCCAGCGGCCAATGCGTAATAAATATCACTGTGGACTTTATTTTTTATCCTTGAAAAAGCGAACGGATAAAAAAATGCCTGCGGCAAAAGTCGCCCGATATTCGCAGTATTTGCAACCGTAATATTGTGTTCTTTCACAAATCCAGAGTCTGCAAAAAGTTCACGCGCAAGAAGATGACATTTTTCTTCCGAACCATCAACCTCTACAGGATAAATATTTCCGCCGTTCCAAACATAATCACTTTCCAGAACGCCACGGACATTATTTTTTTCGCAAATCACAACAGCCTTCAGATTTTTTTTGCCGCGCAAAGCCCATGCAAGACTTGCACAAAGCTCGCCGCAGTCAGAAACGCCAACCAAAACGGCTTTTTCACCTTTCAGCTGAAGAATTGTGTCCAGACATGCAGTCAGATAAGAGATTCCAAAATCCCGGTGATTTCCGGTCGGCGTATGATTCAATTCAAGGAGAAAGAAATTTTCGTCAAGCTGCTTTATTTCAGGAGAAAAAGGAAAAGCCCGTGTCGCAATTGTTTCACAGACAATCGGAGAAAATTCATCATTTATAAAAGCCGAGGTAAGAGTTCCGGCTATCGAACTGAAAGAAGTATCTTCATCAACATTTAAAAGCCACCTGCGCAAATCCTCTGTTTCAGAAGGAACATACAATCCACCATCAGACGGCATACAGTTCAAGACAGCCTGTGCAAAATCAACAGATAATTTTTTGTTTCTAGTGCTTGTGAATTTCATTGCCTTAATTATACCAAAACGATATTAATGTGGAAACAATAAAGAGTAGTTTTTATTCTGCCGATAGTAAAATTGGAAGGTTTTTAATGCGAAAGGTTATTTCTTTGATTTTAGACTATTTTCTTACGCTGATTGTCGGATTTGCAATCGGAATGTTCATCTGCCTGCAATATTTTGACAGTATAAATCTTGTTGTAGGCGAACGATTTTTTGTTTCAAAAGAAACAGTTGTCCTTGGAATATTTTATACGCTTCCGGTAATGTTCCTTTTGCTGCCGTTTGCACTTATGCTCTATAAAATCCGCCATAAAAACAATCCTGCCTTGAGCTTTATTACTTTTGCATTTCTTTCACTTTTAAACTGGTTTATTTTTTATCCTGTCACAATAAAACTTCAAAATGTCGCTGAAAAGAATTTTTATGAAAATGCCACGAAATCAGAAAATTCAACTCTTTTTAAATTGAATGATTTATCTTCTGGATATTTCAGGCGCTCCAACGGAAAACTTTATTTTTTCAACAAAAAAACTGAGCAAAATTCAGCAGATGTGATTTTGCTGGAAAATTTTAATGTACCGCAGGATTTTGCAAAAGAGGAAAAAATCGACGTTTCTGAAAAGTCAGAATTTTACAAAACCTCAAGTCCCTTCCGCGATCCTTTGGTAAAAGAAACGATGACGGACATTCCATACAAGGTTATAAATATTTTCCATTCAATAAAATTTCAGGCAATTCGCGCGTGGAATTACGGAATTATCTCCTGGATTTGCTTTTGTTCGCTCGGTTTTGCGCTATGCTCGCTTTACAGCCTGATAAAATTCAGTTCTTGGCGAATGATAAATGCCTTGAGCGCGCTCGCTTTTACAGGACTTGCAATCTGGTTCAACGATTTTTATTTTTCACCAATGAACAACGTAATGCGCAATTTTCTTCAGTCTCTTTTTTACGAAGGCGGAAAACTGAATTTTTTTATTGACAAAGGAATTGAATTCCCACTTATGATTATAAATTTACTTTTCGGGCTTCTTTTTACAATCGCCGGAATTGTAACCGCAATTGTTAGAAACAGAAAATAGGAAATAAAATGAAAAAACGAATTAGAAACTTTTTGATAAACATTGTATTTTGCCTTTTTGTTTTTATAATTTGCCTTGCTTTTGGCTTTTTTTTCGCAAAAATTCCAGAATTAACTTCTGATTCTGTTGGAAAATTCAAGTTTTTTTCCGCAATAAAAATTTTCTGTCTTGTAATTCCGTCTGTTTTTGCCGCAAGTGCAAATGTGGCGTGGTGTATTGATTTTGGGCTTCACCCGGAAAACAGCCGGCTTAGGTTTTCAGACGCAATGTTCGGCCGTTACAAAAGTGTAATCATAAATTCGTTGATTTTTGTGCTGATTATAACTTGCGCAAGCGAAATTATCATGCCGCAAATCGCAAGCCAAATGAAAATTCTGGAATTCAAGCCAAAACTAATGCATGAATATCAGAACTCAGCAAAATTTTTCTACGAAAACAAAAATTACGAGACAGCATTTCAGTTTGCAAAGCTCGCTTATGAAATCGACCCGAAAGACAAAACAAACAAAGAAATTCTTTTTATAACAGAAAGCCACAACGACAAAAAAGAAGAAATTTCGGATTCAATCAAAAAACAAATCAATGAAATGACTTTTAAGAATCCAGATTTTAATATTTCAGAATCAAAAATAAAACCGGCCGCAATGCCTTACAAATCCTTCGAGCTTATGAAACTCGCAAAAGATTGCCTTTCGCAAAAAGACTGGTTCGGCGCGCATTATTATTCGCAGCTTGCGCTAAAATCTGCCGCCTCAAAAGATATAAATATTTCAGAATTAAAACAAATTTCCGCAGAAGCATGGAACAAACTTGACCAGGCGAAGGAAATCGGCACAACTGAGGAACAAAAAATCTTTGCCAAAAAATATGAAGGCTACGTTTCGCTCATAAATGGCGATATTTTGCGCTCATATTACGTTTTTCACGCGCTTTCACTTGAGTCAAAAAAACTTTCAACTGACCCGGACATTGAGCGATACCTTGAAATTTCAGAAAAACTTTTAAAAAATCAGTATTTTTTCCGCGACGAGACAAAAAATCTTCAGGCTTATGAAAGCGCAAACAACGTTTATTTTAAAATCCAAGAAAATGGAACAAAAAATTCAACAATTTATTTTATTCACGGAATAACAACCAGCCGCTCAACCACAAATATGATTTTATATCTGCGAGGTCTAGAAATCATTGAACTGGGCGAATCTGGTAAAGTAACCTGCGGTCATTACGTTCCTTACGCAAAAATGACTGCGCTTCAGACAGAATTTCTGGACAATGACACAAAACTTCTTCTTGAAATCGACAAAAAAATCGACGCGGTTCCTTACATTATTTTAAATTCGGTAGACAGAAATTTCCCGGATCAAATAGTCAGCCCGGAATTCAAGCTCGGAAAACAAAAGAAAGAATTAAACGGCTTCCGCATCCTTAAAATGCCTTTCAGCGATTTTGAGCTAATCGAACAAGCCTCAAGTGGCGCCGACTCAATGAATTTAATCTCACTTTTCAATTTTGTGAGTAAAGCTGAAAAATACGGATATTCCGCAGAATCTTTTGCCCACATTCTTATGAACCGTATGCTAAAACCGCTCTACATTCTGATTTTGTTCGTTGTAATCGCATATCTGGCGTGGCATTTCCGCCTGGAAGAAAATTCCGTCTTCAAGTTTAAATGGATTGCAATGTTTCCGCTGCTTTGCGCCGCATATTTTTTCCTTTATAAACTTGCCATCTGTCTTTTTAAATTCATAAATTACGGACTTTTGGGAATTGCAGGCGTTTCTTTTTCGCTTGCCGCCGGAATAATTGTGTACGTTTTGCTTTTTATAATTGTTTCAATTTTCTTTTTGTCGTGCAGAAATTCTTCTGGAAGATAAATTTCTGGGCGTTTCCACCGCAAGCGGTGGTCGCTATGTCCAGGGTTCCGGCATTCGCCTCCATTGCGTAGCAACTCACTGCGTTCGCCCTTCCCAGCGCTAACGCGAACACAACAATCTGGAACAAGGGTTAGCAAGCTGACCTATGAAAATCCGCTGAGAGAGCTCCCTCTCGATATATAAAAATCAACATTTCATTTCAAGTATTTTTGCCTGCATTTTGCTGATTCCGAGTTCCGCGCCACCTTTTTCTATTCCTTCACAAATAGCACTGATAAACGGGCGGGCCACAAGGCATTTTTTTGCCCCAAGCGTCAATGCCGCCTGAATGTCACGTTTTTTCCTGATTCCGCCATCAACCCAAAGCTCCGCACAAACAGATTTTAAAATTTTTCCGTTTGCCTGTAAAAATTCCGCGGTAGAACCGATTTTTGTTTCTACCCTGCCACCATGATTTGAAACCACGATAATTTCCGGCTTCAATTCCCTGCAAAGGTCAATGTCCTCTTGTGTAAAAACGCCTTTTATTGCAAGCGGAAGTTTTGAATATTTTCTGACATCTTTAAGTTGGCCCACTGATTTTTTTTCAAGTTTCGCCTGATTCCGCATGGAAACAATATTGAACGCATCAATATCAATTCCCACTGCAAGCGCATTTTCCCGAACCCAGTCTATACGCTCAAAAAGCCGCGCATTTGAATATGGTTTCAGGAAAAAATATGATTTCACGCCAAGTTCCTGCACTGCCGCCAAGCCGAGCTTCAATTTTTCATCGGGCGCGCCATCTCCAACGCAAATAGAAATTTCTTCTTTTTGTGCCGCAGAAAAATATGGAAAGTAAAAATCTTCCTCGTTTTTAAAACCGATATTCTGAACCGCTCCGGTAACAGGCGCAATTCCAAGATTCTCAGATTTTACTTCAATTTTTTCTTCTGCCGGAATTTTATCCCACCAATCACAGTTAAGAATAAAATTCTGGCTGTTATTAACACCGCCCATTCCAGGCATTTGCCCGACACATCCGCGCCCAAGGCAATTTTTGCAAAAATGACACTTGAAATTATTTTTTGGCATTTTTATTTTTAGTCACCAAAGCAGATTCCTACAGAACGGCCGGTCGCAATAAGCGGATCGTCAAGCTGAATGTTTTTTACTTTGCCGGCACAAGTTTCAAGCGGAATTCCCACAATCTGATTGTTCTGCATAGCCACAAGCTGACCAAATTCTCCGCGCGCAAGGAAATCAGCAGCGGCAACACCGAACTGCGTTGCAAGAACCCGGTCATAAGGGCTAGGAGTTCCGCCGCGTTGTAAATATCCAAGAACAGAAGTTCGACTTTCAAGGCCAGTTGCATTTTCAAGTTCTTTTGCAACCCGGTAACCAATTGACTGAACCATTTCTGCCCGAGCCTTTTTAAATGTCTTTTTGTCCATTTTAGCTTCTTCTTTGGAAAGAGCACCTTCCGCAACCACGACAATCGAAAATTCTTTTCCAGCATCGCGACGCGCAAGAACATTTTTTGCGACAGAATTTATATCATAAGGAATTTCCGGCAAAAGACAAACATCACCTCCACCAGCCAGTGCTGAATACAATCCCAGCCAGCCAGCCTTATGCCCCATGACTTCAACAACCATTACGCGACTGTGTGAATGTGCAGTTGTATGGATCCGGTCAATCGCTTCTGTTGCAACATCAACCGCAGTATGAAAACCAAAAGTAACGTCAGTTCCAACAATATCGTTGTCAATTGTTTTTGGAAGCCCTATTACATTCAGACCTTCTTTTGCAAGAAGAGAACCTGTTGTGTTTGTTCCGTTTCCGCCAAGAACCACAAGAGCGTCAAGGTTCCATTTTTTGTAATTTTTTTTGATTGCCTCAATCGGCAAAAGTCCGGTTTCTGGATTTGGCACTGGATTTTTAAAAGGTTTTTCACGGCTTGTTCCAAGCAAAGTTCCGCCACGGGTTAAAATTCCAGAAACGGTTTCTGAAGTAATAGGAAATCCATCACCGTTTATAAGTCCCCGGTAACCATTTTTGATTCCAATGACTTTCATTCCATAATTAATCATTGCAGAGCGGCATACGCCACGGATTGCTGCATTCAAACCAGGAGCATCGCCCCCGGAAGTCAAAATTCCAAATGTTTTTACGGCTGATTTATTTTTCATACCCAAATTATAACCTATTTTTCCGCTGTTGTAATTGAAAATTTGCATAAAAAAGAAACTTCACTATAATTTAACATAGAAGGAGATTTTGATTTTTTAAGAGTTCTGAAAATCGCTTACGGCAGATTTTCAATTCTGCGTAAAAATCAAAATTTCTTAATAAAAAATAAGACAAAGAAACAAAAATGATTTTAAGTGAAATTATAACTTCAAGCACAAAAAATTTCTTTTCAACCCAAGACGAAAATATCATGTATTTTTCTATTCCAGAAGTTTTAATGGATTTTATCTACAAATATTTTCCAGAAAAAGGAACTGTCCTAAATCTTGAAGATGACTTTTCGCCGCTCAAACCGTTTTTGGGAATTCTTTCGAAATTTAAGCCGAGCGAACGCGACATTGCGGAAAATGCCTATATGCTGCATAAAAGCACATTCAATTCATATTTTAAGACTGGACTTGCAGACCGCCGGCTGGATCTTGTTATTACTGAGGAACTTTTTTACGAAAAACTGCGGATGAAAAATACAATAGTCGCACTGTTCAAAAAATATGTGACAGGGGCTTTTTATATTTTGAACGCGCAGCTGCTTTCCAAAGATTCTATTGAAATCTTAAAAGAACTTGCAAAGGAAAAACTGAACTGCAAACTGATTTTTATTTTTAATTATCTCAGCATTGAGGAAAATTCCTATATAAACGAATTTTACCAGGAAATTTCAAACGATAAGAATTTTTTCGAAATCACTGATTTTGATAAATCCGTAAAAATTCCAGAAGAAACAAAAATCACCAGAAAACCGTCATACAACACAATTATTTCATTTCTTAAAAACTGCCGTTATTTTCTTTCATACGAGCAGGCCACAACTTTCCTGAAATGGTTTGAAAATGAGCAGGATTCCTTTAATTTTACAAATGCGCAGATGCGGGCGATTCAACTTGAAGCCGGAATTCTTTTTTACCGTGCAGGACTTTTAGACAGTGCGCTTTTTTACCTTAACTCAATTCTTGAAGGTCAGCAGAATGACGATTTTGAAATCAGCGCGCTTTATTGCCTTTGCCTTATAAATTATGAGAGGGCTTCAAATTCGGCGGCATTGAAATACGCAAATCTTATAAAAAAACGATTAATCAACGAGCAAGAAAATCCATTTTTTGCGCTTGCCACAATGATGGATTATATAATCACACAAAAATCAGACACAGCAGAATCAGTTTCGCGCTACGAGCACACGCTGAAGCTTCTTGAGCAGCAATGTCTTTTGAACAACTATCTTTTTACGCTCCTGATTGTTCCATGGCAAACTTTAAACGACTACGACACGCCGTACAATATGATGCCAAAAATCGAAAAAGCAATTGAAACCGCCGAATTCATCGGAAATGAAGCCGCGCTTTCAACAGCCTACAACTGGAAAGGTATTTTGCTTCTTCACAACGGAAACACAAAAGCGGCGCCGATTTGGTACCAAAAATGCAATGAACTGCGCACAAAAATCGGCGATCTTTACACAATCATGAAAATCAGGAACGGTCTCGCCTACGAAAATCTTATTTCTGGAAAATTCAAGGAATCCTATGACCGCATAAACAGTTTTATCAGCCGAATCACAAAAATAAAAGACAACGCAGAAATAATCATCACCGTGTCAAACCTGGCGAACGCACTTTTGTATTCAAGACATTTTAATGAAGCGTTCATTTTTTACCAGAAAATCCTGCACTTTCTGTATATGTTCGACATGGAAAACCAAACGGTAAATTCATTTCTGCCGGAATTCAATGACATTTTGTCGTATAAGACGCTGCTCGAGCTTTCACTCGGTTATATAACACGCGCAAGAATAAATTATCAGAACATAATCCACAACGGAAAACCGATTACAACAATAAATTCGCCAATCCGCTATCTTATCAAGGCAGAGCTGCAGCTTACAGAAGGAAATCTTGAAAAAGCCCTTAAATCCATTGAAGAATGTGACTCGCTTTTTGCAAAATTCAGTTCTTCTCAAAATTATAGGCATGTTTTTATTTACTACGAATTTGCAAATGCGCTAAAAAATTCCGGACACAAGGCTGAAGCAAAAAAAATCTTTGAAAAAGGCTTTGAAATCGCAAAAAAATCAAATTTGACGTATTACACAAAAGAAAAAGAAAATCTTACGCTAGAAGAATATTTTAACAACATTGAAAAATTTGCACCAGTGAACATCAATCTTTCTTCAATTGACGAAAAAGCTGAAAAAGAAAAATTAATGACACAAATGCAAAAACGTCTGCGCGACTCTCTGTTTCTGAACAAAATAATGATGCTCGGCTCTGACGCGGCTTCTGTAAAAAATTATTGCTCCAAAATAGTCTCCGAACTTTTAGACTACATTACGGCAAACGCAATTTTTATTACTGAAAAAACTTCCTCAAAATGGAGTATTCTTGCCCATTCAACACGGAATAACGAGCCAGTTCCGCTTCAGGAAAAATGGAAAAATCTTGAAGAACAAAACTCGCAGGAACAAAATTGCTGTAATCTGATTTTTATTCCTGAAGAAAATATTCTTTACGCAAATATTTCAAAATATGATTTTAATGGCGCAATTATTATTTTTCCGAACAAAAACAACAAAATTCTTGAGGAAGAACTGAATATTCTGAACATCGCAATTTCCAATATTCAGGCTCAGCTTGTAATGCGAAACCAGAACGAACATCTCCTGGTGATTTCTTCAACAGATCAGCTTTCAAAACTGAAAAACCGACGCGCTTTGCAGGAAAAAATTGCCATAGAAACAGAAATGATTCGCCGCTATCAGACGAAAAATGAAAAAAAATTTCAAACCAGCATTTCGTTCATTGATTTGGATAATTTCAAGAACATAAATGATACATTTGGTCACGAAGCTGGAGATTTTATAATTTCAAAATTTGCAAATCTTCTGCGGAAAATTTACAGAGGAGTTGATTTTATCGCGCGCTTTGGCGGTGATGAATTCGTTGTTCTTTTGCCTAACACAAACTGCGAAGAAGCAAAAAGCGCGGCAGAACGCCTGAAATCCGAACTGGAAAAAGCTGATTTTTTCATTCCAGCCCTAGAAAAACTTTTGTCAAAGAAAATCAATATTTTGCCGGAACAAAAACTCGGTTTCAGCATGGGAATTGCCACAAATTTTGACCAGAAAGACATTTCCGATATTGAAACAACTCTTTCCAACGCCGACCGCGCCCTTTACCAAGCAAAAGATTCCGGCAAAAACACAATTAAAGTTTGGGGTGAAATGTAAAAAAATCCTTGAGTTCTCATTGGTTCTCAACAAAAACTCAAGGATTTATTTTTGCTCGCAAAACTGCAAAACTATTTGCTAAGCAAATTATTCAAACTTTTTACAAAGTCGGCTGGGTCTTTCAGTTCAACGCCGGCAACAAGCAAGGCCTGGTCAAGCAAAACTTCTGAAACATCGGCAATTACTGCCTCATCGGAAGAATCCTTGAGTTTTGCGACAATCGGATGTTCCGCATTGATTTCAAGAATCGGTTTCAAATCCGGACCGTTTTGTCCCATTGCCTTCATCATCTGAACCATCTGCCAGCTTGGGTCATTCTGGTCAACAACAATGCAAGAAGGATTTTCTCCGCTCAAAGTTTTAGAAAGTCGGACTTCCTTTACTTTATCGCCCAAAGCCTTTTTGATTTTCTCTGTAACAGGCTTAAATTCTTCTTCCTTCTTTTTAGCCTCTTCCTTGTTGATTCCCAAATCCTCATCGCTTCCACTGCGGTTTACAGCTTTCAGCTCAAAATCCTTGTATTTTCCGTAGCCACCGATAACAACTTCATCAATATCATCGTCCATAACAAGAACTTCAAAACCTTTGTTCACATACGCTTTTAACAATGGGTTTGCGCGAAGATTTTTTTCATCGCTTCCTGTGATGTAATAAATCGCCTTCTGCTCAGGTTTCATTCGGCTCACATATCCGGCAAAACTTGTGTAGTTTCCATCGCCTGTTCCGCTTGCGTCTGTTGACTTAAACCGAACGATTTCCGCAATTTCATCGCGATTTGCATAATCGCTGTACAAGCCTTCCTTCATCGGGCGGTTATAATTCTTTACAAATTTATTCCACTTTTCAATGGCTTTCTTTTCTTCATCAGTGCGTTTGCTTTCTTCTGTCTTTTTGGCTTTGTCTGCCTCATCGCCCATCTTTTTAAATTCGCTGAGCAATTTTTTTACAGAAGCACTGCGGATAGTTTCAAGAATTCTGTTCTGCTGCAAAATTTCGCGGCTTACATTCAGCGGCAAATCTTCTGAATCAATAACACCGCGCACAAAACGTAAATAAGCCGGCAAAAGCTCGCGGTCATCATCAGTGATGAAAACGCGTTTTACATAAAGTTTTACGCCGCTCTTGTAATCAGCCTGATACATATCGAACGGAGCAACCTGCGGAACGTAGAACAAAGTTGTATATTCCAAAGTTCCTTCCGCATGCGTGTGAACGTAATGCAACGGTTCAAGTCCGTCGTGTCCGATTGTCTTGTAGAACTCGTTATAATCTTCTGGTTTCAGCTCGCTTTTTGGTCGTTTCCAAAGCGCACTAGCGGTATTAACCTGATCAACTTTTTTCTCTGTTGAAGTAACGTTTCCTTTGTCGTCATATTTATTCTGGTCATAATGAAGATAAATCGGAAACGCAATGTGATCTGAATATTTCTTTACCAGCTCTTCAATCTTCCAGCGAGAAGCATAATCCTTGCTGTCATCGTTTAAAGTCATAACGATTGCAGAACCGCTAAACTCCGGGTTGTCAAAACCATATTTTTTTGCGATTTCGCTTTCAGCGCTGACTTCATCCAAATCATAAGAATTTGTTCCATCGCTTGACCAATGCCAGATTTTTCCGTCACCGGCAGCTTTTCGTGTATAAACATCAATTTTTTTTGCCGCCATAAATGCAGAATAAAATCCAACACCAAACTGACCAATCAAATTTGAATCCTTGGAAGCTTCGCTTGTCAATTTTGAAAGGAAAGCCTTTGTTCCTGAACGCGCGATTGTTCCCAGATTATTCTGCAAATCCTCATCATTCATACCGATTCCAGAATCCTGGACAACAAGCACACTATTTTTTTCATCAAAAGAAATATCAAGACGCGGTTCAAATTTTATATTTTTGTAAGCCTCATCAGAAACTGTAAGATATTTCAGCTTATCCAAAGCATCGCTTCCGTTAGAAATAATCTCGCGAAGAAAAATATCTTTGTTAGAATACAAAGAATGGATAAGCAATTGTAAAAGCTGATTTACCTCTGTTTGAAATTCATGTTTTGCCATTTTTGAAAAACACCTCTTTGAATTTGAAAAAATCTATCAGCATAAAATTCGAGTTTTATGCTATTCGTCACTTTTAAATATAAGAAAATAAATACAAAAACGGCAAGCTTTAAATTGAATTTAATTCGGGGCACAAGCTTTTGTTAAAATCCATACAAGTTCCGGGTAATTTTTTCGCAACTCTTCTGAAGTCATATTCACCATCGCTTCAAATTCCGCATGGAAAAGCCTGTCTTTTCCAGAAATCGGCATATAATCAACCTTGGACTGAGTGTAAAAATGCTCAATGCAACCATACGGAAGCACATAAACACGAGCTGTCTCAAAAGCGGCAAAAATCAGATTGCTCAAATTGAAGACAAGAGGAATTGTTCGCGCCAAAGGAATCGGAAGAATGTCTTTTATTTTTTCTTCAAGAAGAATCACGCCCATAAGCACAACTGTCTTAAAAGTGTCTAGCCCTTCAGGTTTTTCATATTTTTCGTAAAGAGCCTTTAATTTTTGAACAAAAATATCAATCTCTGGATTTATCGGAAAATCAATTTGGACAACAGATTTTCCAATTTCAACCAAATAACTTTCAAGGCGATAAATAAGTTTTTCAAGGGAAACTTTTTGAGGAACTCCACGGCGAGTAAACAATGAACGATAAAATGGAAGCTGCTTCTCATACTGTTTTTCCAGCCAAAGCTCAGGCCGCGGATCCGCACAGACAACATCTCTAAGTTTGCCCGCAAAAAGAGAATCCATGTCCGTTACAATCCGACCGTCCGTTCCAAGCAACGAGCAGACCGTAAAAAATACACCAAGCTCATCCTTTCCACCAACATCGATTACGCTAGTTCCAACAACGCCCGGCAAATTTTCCATGCAGTTCAGCAAAATCGTAAACATCTGCTGGTCGGTGTAACCTTCAACAAAAATCTGGTTATCACTAAAGAAAAATTGCTTGTGGTACGTATTGAATCTTGGCAAAAAACGCCGCAATAAAGATTCTGTGTTTTCATCAAGAAAATCAATGTAAGTAGGAACTCGGTTTACATGGCAAACAACAACACCCAAAATATCTTCAGCAAAACGCAAATCAATAAAATACGGCGAATGTGTAATCAGAAAAAAAACACGGCTGCTGTCATTCTTTGCGACTTTGCGGATTTCGTTCATAAAAAAAAGCTGAAACTGCGGATGCAAATGCAACTCCGGCTCATCCAGAATCAAAACTGAAGATTTCAAGCCGTAGAGCGCAATCAGAAGTGTAAGAATTTCTTTCAGGCCGTGGCACTCGCCTTCCTGAAGCCCATATTCAATGTCCCAAGCCTTGTTCACTACAACAGGAACAACGTTTCCATCAGGATTTTTTTTGAATTTAACAGTTTTTCCAAACATACTTGAAATAACTGTCTCGATTTTCTGGCAAAGTTCTGAATCCGTCTTTAATTTTTCCAAAAGTTCGTTCTGGTTTGAACGTTCGGAACGCAAAAAATCAACTTTGTAGCCTTTCTTTTCAAACTGAGAAGAAATTTCCTCCGCAAGCAAAGTTTTTCCAGAACCATTAGGTCCCACAATCAGATTCACCTGGTTCCATTTTGATTTTCTGAACGCCGCCTTTCCCCAAAGAAAAGGAATTTTAACTTTTGTTTCAACGTCAATCATATTTTTAGTCCTTGCGGCGAACTTCAAACCCGATTTTCTGCTTTTTTGCGGCAGTTTCGTTTCTTCGCTTGTACTTTTTGTAAAGAATTTCCTGTGCACGTTTTTTCTGCTCCTCGTTTTTGCAAGGAATTTCTTTCCATTGTCCGTTTTCTGAAAGCTCAAGCGCATTCATCGTGTCTTCAAAATAAATTTCAAGGATATTTTTCACTTCCTTAAAGACTGACGAATCCAAAATCGGGAACATGAGCTCAATTCTGCGATCCAAATTTCTAGGCATCCAGTCCGCACTAGAAAGATAAAGTTCCGGTTCGCCGCCGTTCTGAAAGTAGAAAATTCTGGAATGTTCCAGATAGCGGTCAACAATCGAGACAACCTTGATATTTTCGCTAAGACCTTTTACGCCCGGAACAAGCATGCAAATTCCGCGCACATTCAGCATAACTTTTACGCCAGCCTGACTCGCCTTATACAACGCCTGAATAATCTCATCGTGAGTAAGGCTATTCATCTTTGCCATAATCAGTCCAGGATGCTCGGAATCACTTCTGTCAATTTCACGCTGAATCATGGAAAGCAACCTTGACTTTAAAGTTACCGGCGCCATTGCAAGCTGATTCATATTCTGCAAAGTTGAATAACCTGTAACAAGATTGAAGAACAAAGTTGCATCGTTCACAATCTCGTAATTTGCTGTGAACAGCGACAAATCCGAGTAAATCTTTGCGGTTTTCGGGTTGTAATTTCCGGTCGCAAGGTGCGCATATCTTCGGATTGTATCATTTTCGCGGCGCATAACCATGATAATCTTTGCATGAACCTTTAAATTCACAAGACCATAAATTACAGTTACACCAGCATTTTCAAGTTCCTTTGCCCAACCAATATTCCGCTCTTCATCAAAACGAGCCTTTAATTCAACAAGAACAACAACCTGCTTTCCTTTTTGTGCAGCCCGTTCCAATGCGCTTATAATCGGAGAATCTTTTCCGGTTCTATAAAGCGTCATTTTTATCGCCTGAACATTTGGATCATCCGCCGCATCAGAAATAAATTTTACAACTGGCTCGTAAGACTCGTAAGGAACATGAAGCAGAACATCATGCTGTTTTATAATATCCCAATAAGGCTCATCCTGCGGCAATTCTGAAGGATAAAAATGCTGCCATTCCGGGAAGCAAAGCTTTTCTGCGCCCTCAACATCGCGAAGACCACCAAGAACATTCGGATCGATAATTCCGTCAACGCAATAAATATCATCATCAGAAAGTTCGAGTTTTTCTGAAAGAAATTTAAGAATTTTTTCACTAGTGTTGTTGCAAGTAATTTCAACAGGAAATGATGACTGCCGTTTTACAAGAACTTTTTCCATCTCGTGAATAAAATTCCTTCCAGAATCTTCATCAACCGCAAAATCCGCATCGCGGGCAACCTTAAAAATCATTGTCTCTTCAACATTAAAACCCGGAAAAAGATGCGTTCCATATTGAGTTATGATTTCTTCCGCAAGCGCAAACTGTTTTTCATGGCTTTCACTCGGAAGCCACACAACCTGCTGAATTCCTGCCGGAATCTGAACAAGCGCAATTCTCGGAGCATTTTCATCGCCTTTGAAATTTGAGTCAGTTTTTCTGATTCCAGAAATCGGTTTTAAAAGAAATGCCGCATATTTTGCAAGATTTCCAATGTGCGGAAAAACTTCTGTGTCAGTTCTAAGTGGCGTTAAAAGCGGATAAACATCGTTCCTGAAAAAATTAAGCGCATATTCATTTTGCGCGGCCGAAAATTTTTCAGGCTTAACGTAAGTTATGTGTTTTTTTGAAAGCCCCGGAAGAACATCATTGTTAAGACAATTGTGCTGCTCGCGGATAATCTGATGAGCACGCGCAGAAATCTGATGAAGCACAAGTTCCGGCGTTAAACCTGAAATATCAACAGATTCAGGATTTGAAAAAAACTGACGCTTTACGCTTGCAACACGAACCATAAAAAATTCATCAAAGTTGCTTGATATAATAGAAAGAAACTGAAGCCGCTCCAGCAAAGGCAGTTCAGTCCGCAAAGCCTGATGAAGAACCCTACCGTTAAATTCAATCCACGAAAGCTCCCGGTTAAAAAATCTTGGTTCCATAGAATGTTCCTCCTATCCTTAAAGCAAAACAACTTTGTAACCAAAAACTGACTCGAACAAATCACCCTTTTCTTCCAGCGCAATTCGTTCAAGCGAAAGATTCTGGCTTCCTTTTGCCTTTATAATCAATGAATCATTTTTTAGCTGGGCAGAAATATCCTTTAAAGAATAACCGTGGCTTCTGTCCAAGGCATCCGCAATTCGTAAAATTGCGGTTAATTTCAGGATTGTCATGCGATCGCTTCTGGCAAAAACCGGAAACTGCTCGTTGTCCTGTGGCATTTGTTTTCCACGATGATAACGCGCAATCAGACTTATAATCAGATTTTCAGTTCTTGTAAGACCAAAAATTTCTGAATGACGGATAATATATTCGCTATGCAGGTTGTGATCATCCATGCGGATAAAAATTCCAATATCATGAAGGATTGACGCGACTTCCAAAAGAATTATTGAACGGTCTTCCAAAGAAATTTCTTTTTCAAGGCAACGGTAAATTTTTAGCGCATTTTCGCGGACTCTTTCCGCATGTCCCTGGTCTCCGTGATATTTCCTTAAAAGTGAAACCGCAGATGCTGTAATCTGCTGATGGAATTCCTCCTGAAGTTCATCTCCGGCTGTGTCTGTGTGGCTAATAATCACGCCTTCACGGATATTCGTTTCTGGAACAATGATTTTTTTGCAGTTTGTGTGATGAACAAACATTTTGTAAATTAAAAGACTTACACAAAGCGTTCGCGCATCGTTGTAGGAAATTTTAAAGCGTGCCACACATTCATCAATTGAATATTCCTGAATCTCATCAACAAAACGATCAAAATCCTCGCGCTCAATTGACCACAAAAAAGTTGAGATAGGTTTTCCGGCATTGATTGCCGCAAGAGTAGCATCCGCACCAACAGCCAAAAACTGCTTTACCCCAGAAAGATTAAGTTCGCTTTCCAAAAGACTTTTTGCATTCAAAGCATATTCTTCAATGTAACGTTGAACATCATCATGGGAAGCCGCCGCCTGACCGCGGGTCTTTAATTCAAGCCGCGTAGTTCCAAGCCGCAAACTGTGCGCGCCAGCCATCTTTCCCTTTTTCATCAGCATAATTTCAGTTGAACTTCCGCCAACCTCTAAAATGATAGAATCCTCCGAGCGAACTTTTGCAGCTTCTTCCTTAAGACATTCCGTCACCGCAAGATACATCAAACGGTTTTCTTCAATTCCATCAATGACTTTTACACGGAAACCGGTCGCTAGAAGAATTTTATCCATAACAGGATCTTTGTTTTTTGCCTCGCGGAATGCAGATGTGGCAATAACCGTTGTTTCCCCGGGATTTATTGCCCATGCCACAAGCTGTTCCCTAAAACGTTGAAGAATATGAAGAATATGGGTTTGCGTTTCGCGCGAAATTGACCCGGACGTAAAAACATCCCTGCCAAGAGAAACCGGCATTTCTGAACGGTCGAGGATATTTCTTTTTCGTTCCTGTGTAAATTCAGCAACCAACAGGCGCACACCCGTTGAGCCGATTTCAATGACTGCTTCTGGTGTTGCCATATCGACTCCCAAAAAGAGAAATAAAAAGAAAACCGCATTTTTTCAAAAATCATGCAATGCGGTCTTCATTCCAATAACAATATCAAATTTCAGCAAAACTAAGGCTGAAAAAACTTAAATTTTACAAAAATTTAAAGTTTATCAATAAGCATTGAACACTTGCCAGATGGAATCGGCAAAGTCTTCTTCTTTTGATCAAGAATATTTATTGTAAAATAATAAAGTTTTTCGCTTTCCATCTGGATTTCCCAGCCACGCGGACTCTTATTGCTTAAAATAGTAATAAGATTTCGCTTTAGGGAAAGATTTTCAATTCCCATAATCTCAAGGTTTGGAATAATCCAGTCTACAGTTTTTCGCGGCAAACTTATAGAAAGCCCGATAACATTCTCTATCATCAGAGCAATCGTGGACAGTCCAGTTCCAATCATATAATGATTTCTTGGGAACCAATCAGAACCGTCAAGTTCGGCCTTTTGCGAGCTAAGCGGCTTGTACGCTTCATAAAAGTCGCCCTTCTGATTTTCATCCGCCGGCATAAGTCCGTCAAGAACGTAATATAAGTGCCGGATTGAACATTCACGCGCAAGCTCATAACGCTGATATTTTTCAAGTCCTTTGATGACCATAAAATTGAACATCGGGAAAACGCTTCCGCAATATCCCTGGCCAGATTCCTTAAAATTAAAGCTGTCCGCAGAAAGAGACGGAAACGGATGTTCCAGACCGAATGTCGCAGGATTACTGAAATGAGCAATCAAAACATCAGATTTGTCTGCGCTTGGAATTTCTGCCAAAAGTGGCCAGAAGCCGGCAATTGTCTTTTCAGGCAATTTATTTCCGTCTTTGTCCAAATCCATATAGAATCCAGCAGAAGCATCCCACATCATCGAGTTGATTCTAGTTTTGATAGAGAAATAATTTCTTCTGTACTGGAAGCTTAAATCCTTGTCATTCAAAATGTCGCCCAAAACAGACATATGCGCGCAGTTGATTGCAACAGCCGCGTTAAAATCAATCGGGTAAAAAACTTTTTCGCGCGGAGAATTGAACATTGTGCTTGCAGTCGCAGGAACAGCGTAAAGTCCATTTTCCTGCTTAAAGTTCTCGTCAATCCAGTTCATATATTTCTGCAGAATCGGCATTACTTCTTTTATGCGCTTTTTGTTCGCAGATTTATGGTAAAGATTGAATTCCGCCCATGCAAAAAGCGGCAGCCCGACTCCCTGCGGATTTGAGTCATCCACCATCGGCTTTCCGGTTTTTACATCATAACGCCAGCGGATTGCACCATCTTCTTCCTGCTTTGAATAAAAATAATCTATATTTTTATTTGCATCATAATTGCGGTTTGAATACACAAGAAAGAATGATGAAAAAATACTTTCAAGCTGGTCTATGACAAGCTTTTCGCCACGAGGATAAATAAAATAACCATCAGAGGATTTTTCCCCTGTCTTTGGATCAATCCAGTAATCTGAAAGCATTGTCCAAGTCTTGTTGTAAATGTCTACAAAATCCTGATCATAAAAATGGATTTTTGGAAAATCATGTTTATTCATTTGGTATGAGTATATCACAATTTTTTGTAAAACGGTATAATTTTCAATTATTTTAGGAGTTTTTCGCGTGTATCAGTCATTTGTGTACGTTGAAACAAGAATTCAGCTTGCCGCAGTAAATTCTGTATTCATTACAGACCATGAGACCGGCAAAATTTCAATTGAGCCGTCAGTTTTGCAAAGCGTCTATACACTCGCAAAAGCACTGGGCTGCCAGATTTCCATAATCTCTGACATTGAAAAAATCGCCGCAACAATTCCGGAAATCCAGAACGGAAAAACAATCAACGGATATTCAATAAAAATAGCGGAAAAAGGCACGATGAACATAATGTTCCACAGCCACCGGAAAACAATCAAAATAGAAGAAGTAAGAATTGAAGAAGATTTAGGTCGCCTTACTCACGCAAACGGAAAAACCAGAATGGACTATTCTTTTGCAGGAAATCCGAGCATCCGCATAAAAACCGCTCCATCATTTGAACTTGGAGAAGAAGTCCATATTTTTCTGGAGGAACTGCGCCGCCTGACCCAATATTTAAACATCGAAAACTCAGAGCAGAAAGACAGCTACATCCGCTGCAACGCCTATGTTGCGCTTTCAAAATATCCGCAGCTTCCTGATTATTACGTAAAACTAAGAAATTTGAATTCCTTCAATTTTGCGCGTAAAGCGGTGAACCACGAACTTACACGCCAGGAAAATATGCTTTCCGCCGGAGAAAAAATCCACAGCGAAAGCCGGCTATGGAATGAGGCAAAATCCTGCACGGAATTCTACAAGGAACGAACGTTAACAAAAAATCGTTTTGAACATTTAAATCCTCCGCAGACAATAAACCTTGAAAGCGCAGAGGAAAAACTTTCCGCAGAAATAAAAATCGAGCTGCCGGAAGCAAGACGACAGCGTTTCAAGCAGCAATACGGCGTTTCCCGCCTACGATCAGAATTTCTTTGCGACACGAAAGAAAAAGCTGATTTTTTCGAGACTGTCGCAGCACTTGGCGCAAATCCGGTAAACACAGCGCATTGGATGGCAAGCGAACTTGCAAGACTTCTGAACAAAGACAACATAACGCTTTCAAAATCAAAAATCACGCCGGCACATTTTGCGTGGATTATAAAAAAACTTGACTCAAATGAAATCCACAGTTTTACGGCAAAAAAACTTCTGCGCTCAACTTTTGAAAATGGACACTCACCAGACAAACTAATGAAATCCTTGAACATTACGGAACTTGCAAATGAAAAAGACTTGCTTCCGTACGTTCTGAAAGCAATAAAAGAAAACCCGGAACAATGCAAAATTCTTCAGAACGGACAAATGCAGCCACTGGAATTTTTAACCGGACTTGTAATGAAGGAAACAGAAGGCCGCGCCGTTCCTCAAGTTGTAAAATCGCTTATAAAAAAAGAACTGAATATAAGCGTGATTTATATGATTACAACTGGAGGCGCAATCTCCGCGGTAAGACACAAGGATGGAACAATTTCCGCAGGAGATTCATCAGTCCTTAAAAATATTGCCGAACAGATTGCCCCGGACACGCCGCTGCAAGTCATTTCCGCAGGTCAATATCTAAGCGAGGAGCTTGAACCATCCGACTGGGCGGAACTTATCACAGAAATCAATTCAAGAATCAACGCCGGAACCGCAAGCGGAATTGTTGCAACACATGGAACTTACACTTTGAGCTATACAGCCGCGCTTTTGTACTGGCTTTTTTCTGACTCAGAAGTGCCAATCGTAATTACTGCATCCTCAACATTGCCATTGGAAAGCACCGAAGCGGAAATAAATCTTAGGCTTGCGATTGAAACCGCCTCAAAAGAAAAAAGCGGAGTTTTTGTAGTTTACGGCGGAAAAGTTCTTTCACCATTAAACCTGCACTTTGAGCGGCCGGGAATTTTTTCAAACTGGAACTTGACTTCCCAGAAATTCCGCGAAAGCGGTCCGATTGCAACCCAGTTCAACGGAATAGCCGATTTGGACCGCGATGTTGTCTCACGGATTCTTGCCGAAGCCAGCCAAAAAATGTTCATGTGCCGGCTTTATCCGGGATTCAGGAGCGATCTTTACAATAATATGCTGAAATATTCTTCCGTACATTCAATTTTCTTAGAGATGTATGGAATCGGTTCTGGAAACATGAACGATAGCGATTATTCGCTAAAGCCAATGCTTTTAACAGGAAACCGCCGCGGAATGAGATTTTACTGCACTTCCCAGCAAAAAATAAACCTTGATTTTTCCCAATACATAACTGCCCACGGAGTCTGGCGGGAAGGCGCAGTCCCAATGGGCTACCTTACAACCGAATCTGCAATCGCGCTTTATTTTGCGTGTTCACTTTGCGCGGACAACGATGCTGAACTGGATGAAATGATGGAAAACTACGCCGCATTATACTCAAACTAAAAGTCAGCGCAGAAATATAAAATTCTCCAAAGAAATTTATTCACTTACGCCAGCCTGCGGATAAACCAACCGAATCTGTTCAACCTGGCTCTTGTGCCTTGATTTTAATAGGAGAGATTTCGAATCATTTTGGTAAACATAACCGGAAGAATTATATGTCTCAAACCTTGCGTCAGTTCGGAACGCCAAATCATAAATGTAGATTGTCTGGAACCGTTCTATTCCGCTGATAATCGCATAATGTGTATACGAAAGCGGGAAATCTATATTTAAAGTTACTGTGCCCTGATTATCATTTTCGTAAGAAATATTTTTTGCGCATGTCCAAGCCCAAACAGAACGGCCACCGTCAAACGCCAAAACTTCAAAATGAGGATAGAAATAATTGTCGTGAACAACAATCGGGTAAAGTTCTCCAAGAGTCTTTAAGTCAAAAGAAGAGCTTTCTTTTAAATACGAAGTCAAAATCAGGCGGCCACCAGCAACCAGGGAAGCATTTTTTACCATCTCACCATACCGAAGAACCGCATCACCCGCCTGAACAGCCTGAACAACAGAAAGGAAAATTCCGTTTTCTGCAATTGTGATTGAATTTTCGTCAATCGCGCAAGAAGAAGAAATTTTCTCAATCGCTTTTGCCGCTGCAGGAGCAAGAATATTTGCAAGTTCAGGATTTTTGTCGCAAAGTTCATTGTAAACTGACAAAATTCCTACCGCCTGCTGAAGAGTCCTTTCTGAAATTTCTGAAGCAGAGGCATTTTCCAGCAATTTCTTTACAGAACCAGAGCCCGGATGCATGCACATATAATCAGCAATAAACCGAACATTGAATATATCAAAACCAGAAGTTTCCGCGGCACGCGCAATCATTTCACCATAATTTTTAAGCTGTGCCTGAAGCGGCTCATTAACGCGGGCCAAAGTATCAAAATACGGAGCAGAAAGGAACGTACGCAATGCGCTCCTCTTGAAATTCTGCGGAACAGAATCCAACGCTTCATTATATCTTCCCTTTCCAGCCATTGCCGCAACAAAAGAAACAGCTTCCTGCTCTGCAACAGTCTGAGAATCAGCCGGAATCTGCGAGAACGAATTTATAAGGTTCTGCTTTAAATTTTCAACGCTATTCCTATAATTTGCCTCGGAAGCGCCATCGAACGCAATTGCGTCCTCAAATGTAAACGAATGGGTTTTATCAAAATATGAATAAGAAGCAACTTTTTCATTTTTTGTAAGGACAATGTAATCGCGCTGAATGCTCGGCGCGTTAAGTTCCCAGGAATTTTTCTTGTTTTCAATTTGAATCTGTGCATCAGTTCTTGAAGAAACAGAAGTTCCAACCGCAAAATTATATGGAACAAAAACACGCGAAACATTCACCGGCAATTTTCCTTCAACAGAAAGATAAGCCTTCGGACTTTCATCGCTTACAGAAAAACGGATTTCAATATCATTTGAAAAAGCAAGCTCGCACGAAAGAGGCGAAATTATTTTCCACGTTTTCAGAGTCAACGGCCGGTCAGCACCATTAATCATAGCGCGAACAGGCTCATCGTCAGTTCCGCTGAAATTCAGCCCGTTGAATTTTACAGAGAATCTATTTTTTAATAAAATACTGTTATCATCTTGTGCAGATTCCAAAAGTGTAATATGGAGGTTTCCTAATTTTTCTGAAATAATAGAATCATTCTTAAACTGAAGAATGAAAATTCCGATGATTAAAACAGCATAAATTACTAAAAGAGTAAAAGCCTTTCTTAAAAATTGTGCAAACATTTTACTAAGTTTAACTAAAGGGCAAATGAATTTCAACAACCATTTTTAGTCCTTTGATTTTGGAGAATTCAATGAAATTTAAAGTACTGGTTATTTCGCTTTCGATTTTTCTTTCTATGAATATCGGTTTGTGGTCTGTAAGCGCAGAAACCATAAATTTTGCCGAGGAACTTCAGAAATCTCTTATGAACGGTGACATAAATGGAGCAATTTCGCTTTACAAGGACATTCCGGAAAACCTAAAGGATGATGTTGATCTGAAAATCCTGGAAGCGTCGCTTCTTCTTTCTGTGAACAGGCTGAATGAAGCAAAAACAATTGTGAACGAACTGAAAAATTCCGGACACAACACAATTGAAGTGATGGAAGTTGAGGCAGAAATAGCAAACGCGTCTGGAAAACTTGCGGACGTTCAGAACGCAACAAACGCGCTCCTAAAAGCCGATCCAACAAATGTCACCGCAAATCTTATTCTGGGAAACCGCTGGGCTTTAAAAAAGAAATACAAACTTGCCTGCGAATACTACAAAAAAGTCATCTTAAAAGAAAACGACAACGAAGACGGACTTTTTGGCTACGGCCAGATGAATTATTATCTTGGAAATTTAAAGGAATCAAAAAATTCATTTGAAAAACTTGTGGAAATCAACCCACAAAGCGACATTGCTTTTCAATACCTTGGAAAACTTGCCGCCGAATCAGAAAATTACAAAGTCGCAATTGAAAATGTGCAGAAAGCAATCAACTTGAACCCGGAAAATTCTGACTATTACATTGATTTGGGAAATTATTCTCGAAGCCTTGGCCGCTATGCTGATGCGGAAAAAGCCTGGACAAAATCAATAAATCTTGCACCGGATTATTTTCTTGGCTACACATACCGCGCCGGACTTTACGACGAACAGAATAAAATCCAGGAAGCGCTCGCCGACTACAAAATGGTTGTAAAAACAAATCCGAAATATTATTTTGCATTTGAAGAAATTGGAATTCTGGAATTCCACATGGAAAACTGGGAAGAAGCCCGAAAATATTTTGAAAAAGCAAACGAAATCAGCGACTCGTATGCGTATAAACTTATGATTCTGGCAACGTACATCAAGCAGAATAAAATGTTTGAAATGAAACAGCTTTCAGAAAAATACATGAAACCGCTGGACAGAAATTCCCTTGAATACAAAATGATTCGCCTTTATCACGACCAAGGACCTGTAAACGCGGAAAACGCAATCATAAAAGACATTGACAAAGAGACGAATAAAAACAAAAGAGGAAAAATGAAATATTACCTTGCGCTTTACTATGACATGAAAGGCTCAAAATCTGTTGCGGCTGAATACTACAATCAAATCACAAAAATGCAGACACCAATGTTTTTTGAATACAGACTAGCAGAATGGGCACTTCCTGCAGATTTGAAAAAATAACGAGGAAATAACTATGACTCAGACACAAAAAGTTTTGGAATTCAACGGCAAAAAAATTACTTTGATTGGCACTGCACATGTTTCCGCTGAAAGCATCGCGGAAGTCACGGAATATATAAGACAAAATAAACCAGACTGCGTTGCAATCGAGCTTGACGAAAAACGTTGCGAATCAATAAAGAATCCGGATAACTGGCAAAAACTCGACATAATCAAGGTTTTAAAACGAAAAGAAGGATTTCTTCTGCTTGCAAATCTGGTTCTTGGCGCATTCCAGAAACGAATGGGCAAAAATATCGGCGTAAAACCAGGCGATGAAATGCTTGCCGCAATGAAAACCGCAAACGAACTTGGAATTCCCACAGAAATGGTAGATCGCCCGATTCAGACAACCTTAAAGCGCGCGTGGGCAAAAAGTTCATTCATGGGAAAAATGAAACTGCTTTCCGCGTTGATTGCAAGCGGATTCAGCAAGGAACAAATTTCAGAGACAGAAATTGAAGATTTAAAGAAATCTTCCGAAATGGATTCAATGATGAAGGAACTTTCTGAATATCTTCCGGTCGTAAAAGAAGTCCTTATTGACGAGCGCGACAAATTTCTTGCCTCTCACATCTGGAATTCAAAAGGAAATGATATTGTCGCGGTTCTTGGAGCCGGACATCTTAACGGAGTTGCAGAACACATTGAAAAAATCGCAAAAAGCGAAGAATCAACCGACACAACAGAAATAAATTCAATTCCAGAAAAAAAACTTGGCTCAAAAATTGCAATGTGGATTATTCCTGTGTTGATTGTCGCACTGATTGCAGCCGGATTTGTAATAGGCGGAAAAGAAGCAGGTTCAGGAATGACTTTAAGCTGGATTTTGTGGAACGGCGCGCTCGCAGCTTTTGGCGCATTGATTGCAGCAGCTCATCCAGTTGCGATTCTAGTCTCTTTTGTGGGCGCACCGATAACTTCGCTCTGTCCATTTATTGGCGTTGGAATTGTTTCCGGAATCGTCCAGGCTTTTTTGTGCAAGCCTCAGGTAAAAGATTTGGAAAACATAGCAGATGACGCCGGAAGCATAAAAGGTTTTTATAGAAACAAAATTCTCCGAGTGCTTCTAGTTTTTCTACTTTCTTCCATCGGAAGCTCGATTGGAACATTTGTGGCCGGCGCAGACATAATCGCCACATTCTCAAGCCTTTTTAACAAGGGTTAATGATTCCAGTTTTTTTGTTACAGATTTTTTTTTGATATGTTTTAATGATATGAAGCGTTGCATTTTTTATTTCAGTGCATTTTTCTTTTTTTTAACTGCACCTTTTGCAGAACCATCGCTTTCCGGGTTTTTAGAAAACGACATTGAACTAAAAAAACTTGCGCTCGAAGTAAAAAAATCTTCGCTGGAACAGCAAAAAACTTCAATTGAAAATGGAATCGACGTTTCGCTTTCAACAGGAACTGCAAATTTTCGTTTTAATGGACAAAACACAAGCATCTCATTCAATCCTTCTGCAAAATTTTCTATTCCACAGGCATCGAACCTTTCCGTTTCCGCAACTTCAAAAATCAAAATCACAGATGGAACAAATAATTCCGCGGACACTTCATTTTCTTTTGGAATTGATTTGATTTCCGGCGCAGCGCTTGAACGAAAAATCACTTTTATAAAATCCGAACGCGCGCTTTTGGAGGCAAAACGCAAACTTCAGAACCGCGCGCTCGAAGCGGAAAAAGAATATTACACCAAACTGAAGCAACTTTTTCAGAGCGCAAGCGAAATTGCAACCTCAAAAAACACGCTCTACGAGGACACCGTGACTTTTGAGGAAACAAAGGCAAAAGGCTACACAAAAAATTCTGCAAAATACCGTCAGGCTGAATTAAAAGTTCTTTCAGACGCGCACACCGTTGAAACAAAAATCCACGATTTTGAGCACGACTGCGCGGTTTTCGCCACCGAATGTGGAACAAGTTTTTCCGCTGAACAAAACAAAAAAAATTCCGCAGAGACAAATTTTCCGGCAGAAATAACTTCAACGGATTTTTTGCCAAAGACAATTCCACAGACAGAAGCGATTGACATTCTGACTTTTGAAAAAAAATTTTACACGAAAATAGAAAATGCGCTGTACGAACATAAAATTGCAGAAATGAAACGGGCGGCGGAAAAAGATTTTTCACTTTCAGCAAACAGCGGCTACACTTTAAAAAATTCAAACACAAGTTTTTCAAGCAATTCCTCTAGTTCCTCAGGTTCGGACACGATTGACGCAGGAATTTCCGCAACATTCAAAGGAATCAACCTGGAAACAGGAATACACATTCCTTCAGACGGTTCCGCTCCAACTTATTCAGCAAGCGCAACAATAAAACCAAATTCGTTCAAAACCTCAAAAATCAAAAAACAGACAAATTCATGCAACCATGAAGAAGAGATTCTAGCCATAAAATCTGCGGAAAAAGACTACGAAACAGATATTGTAGACAAACAAACTGAACTGAATGACATAAAATGGTCAAAACAGACGAACACAAAAACTTTCGATATGTACAAAAATCTTACGGACGACATGGAAAAACTTTTTGCGCAGGGAATTGTCCGCGAAACCGAATATCTGGATGCGCTTGCAAACAAGGAGCTTTACAAATTCAAGATTCTTATGAACGACATAGACTTGATAATTTACAATAATTCAACAAAACTTTTATTCTGCCGGGACGCAGAAATTCAGGACTAAAAATGAAACAATTCAACATAAAAAATATTCCGCTTAGATTCAAAATTTTATTTTTCTGCGTGATTTTGACAATTCTTGTAATCTTAGCTCTTTTGGGAACAAAAAAACTCATTCACAAAAATTCACTGGCTTCAACATTTTATACAGTCCGAAAAGAAATTTCAGAAAACTGCATAGAAATCGCAGGAACTGTTTCCGCCGCAGACGAACAAAAACTTCAAGCTTTAAGCGATGGAACTGTAACTGGAGTTTTTGTAAAAGCAGGCGACAAAGTTAAAAAAGGTCAGATTTTAATTCAGCTTGATGACACAACCGAACAATACAATCTTGCAAAACACGATTACGACATGCAAATCACAAAAGCGAATGGCTCAGAAAAAGAATACAAATTAATGCAGACACAGAGACTTTCATTGATTCAAAAAATTTCTGATCGGAAGATTGTTGCGACTTTTGACGGAATCATCGCGGATTTTGACGTTTCTGTAAATGATTCACTTGAAGCAAAAGATGCGGTCGGAACAATTGTAAATGTCGATTATCTTACTGCGGATGTGGAAATTCCAGAAACTGATGTATCGAAACTTTCTGTCGGTCAAAAAGTTGAATTTTCATTTCCGGCATACAAACAGAATTCGATTTACGGCTATGTTGTAAGCTGGCCTGCAATCGGTGAAGTAACAAGCCGTGGCGCAACAATCGTAAAAGCAAAAGTCAGAATTGATGAATATCCAAAAGAAATCCTGCCAAATTTTTCTTTTACAGGAAAAATCCAAATCACCGAGCCCCAGGAAAACCTTATTGTTGAACGCTATGCAATCGCCTACGAAAACAAAAACGCCTATGTTGAACTTTTTAAAACCGGAAAAAGAATTGATGTCCAAATTCAGCCCTACACTAAAGAATATGTAAAAATAATTTCCGGGCTGAATGGCGGCGAAATACTAAAAGCCCAAAGCGTACCGCTTCCTAGCGGATGGAACAAGCGGGGCGGAGGAAACAAAAATCCGGGCGCAGGAGGACCTCCTCCAGGAAGATTCTAAGGAATTTAAGATGGCAGAAAATATTATCCGAATGCAAAATGTCACAAGAATCTACAAAATGGGCGAAAACGAAATCCGCGCGCTTGACAACATAAGTTTCAGCGTTAAGCAAGGTGAATTCCTTTCAATTATGGGGCCTTCCGGCTCTGGAAAATCAACCTGCATGAATATGATTGGTTGCCTTGACCGCCCAACAAGCGGAATCGTGGAAATCAACGGAAAAGAAACCGCAACAATGTCAGAAAAAGAACTGGCCGTTCTAAGAAATAAAACAATCGGTTTTGTTTTTCAGCAATATCATCTTTTAACAGGATTAAATATCCTGGAAAATGTGATGCTGCCGTTACGCTATCAAAAAGTTGAAAAAACAACGCGGATTCAAAAAGCAAAAGACGCGCTGGAAAAGGTCGGGCTAAAAGAACGTTTCTTGCATCGGCCGAACGAGCTTTCCGGCGGTCAAAAACAAAGGGTCGCAATCGCAAGGGCAATCGTCACTGAACCGAACATTATCCTTGCGGACGAACCAACTGGAGCGTTAGACAGCAGCACGGGAAAAGCGATAATGAGACTTTTCCGCGAAATCAACAAGGAAGGCACAACGATTGTAATTGTAACACACGATTCAAAAATCGGTGAAAACGCAGAACGATGCATAAAAATTCTGGATGGAAAAATCCAGTCCGACACAATCAACACGGATTTTGAAAAAAAATTTTCAGAGGCTTTCAATGTTTGAAGATTTTATCGACGCACTGCAAAACTTCCGCAGAAACAAAACCCGGACTTTCTTATCTCTTTTAGGCGTAATAATTGGTGTTGCATCTGTGATTATAATCACAAGCATGGGAAGCGTTTCAACAAAGCAGATAAAAGACACATTCGGTTCATCCGGGCTTGATGTTGTAAGCGTAAGCACAGGATTTATGCGCAAAAAACGAGACGCGGTAACTATAACTTTTGACGAATCGTTCCGCGAAAATTTATTTGAAAAAGTTGAAAACATCAAAAAAATCTGGTACAAAAATTTCCTAAATGCGACAATATCATATTCAACCACAAGCTCAACAGTTTCCTGCAACGCAGTTGAAGCCGGTTATCTTGAAATGTATGGGCTTCAACTTGAAAAAGGACGTTATCTTGGCGTAACCGACGACTACGAAGGAAAACAGAAAATCATTTTAGGCAGCACGATTGCAGAAGCTCTTTTTCCAGATGGAGATGGAATCGGAAAATACGTTATTTTAACTACGAACAAAATTTCTTTCAATTTTCAAGTTGTGGGAATTTTAAAGGAACAGAATTCGGGAATGGAAGATTCCACAAATTCAGCATATATTCCACGCGGATTTTATCTGAAAAAAATAAAACCAGACCGTTCAGCCGAAACAATGATGATCCAGGCCGTTTCCGCCGAAGCCGCGTCGGATCTTGCAAAAACCATCGAAAATTTCTGCCAGGAACTTACTGGAACCGCATATTCGGTAAGCGTTTTTTCAATGCAGACAATGATTGAGCAGATGAATTCAATAACAAAAACACTAAGCCTAATGTTAAGCGCAATAGCCGCAATTTCTCTTTTTGTGGGCGGCATTGGAATTATGAACATAATGATTGTCACAGTGACAGAACGGAAACAGGAAATCGGAATCAGAAAAGCGCTGGGAGCAACTCCGGCAGACATCCGCAGGCAGTTTCTTGTGGAATCCGCATCAATAACATTAATCGGCGGAACTTTAGGAATAATTGCAGGAATCGCGGTAAGTCTTGCAATTGAATACGTAAAAAACACAGGATTTTCAATCAGCCCGAAAGCCTGCATAATCAGTTTTGTTTTTTCAGTTGCAATCGGAATATTCTTCGGGTTAAATCCAGCCGCCAGAGCCGCAAAATTAGATCCTGTTGTAGCCCTTGCCGGCGAATAATGCTAAGCGTTAACCATTGCGACATCCAAACGGTTGAACGGAATGTTTATATTTTTCTCATCAAAAACTTTTTTGATTGCAATATAAACTTCATTTTTCATTTTTACCAAATCCGAAGGATTGAACCACACCGCCAGCACAATGTTTATTCCGCTTTCGCCAAAACCATTGTACCAGACTGCCGCGGCAGGATCTTTTAAAACTGAAGGACAAAGTTCTGGAACTGAAGAAAGTGCCTCCAGCGCAACATTCATATCAGTCGCATAATCAACAGAAAGCTCGAACGAAAAACGGCGAATCTCAAAAAAACTGTTATTCTGAAAATTTGAATTAATTATCGAGCTATTTGGAATTCTTACCATCTGGTTGTTCACTGTGTGAATTTTTATCGAAAGAAGCCCGACCGAATCAACAGTTCCAGAAACTCCGCCGACTTCAATAAAATCTCCTACTTTCATGGCTTTTTCACCAAGAACAAACAATCCGCTAATCAAGTTACTCACAGAAGTCTGGGCCGCGAAACCAACCGCAATTCCCGCAATTCCCGCAGCTCCCCAGATTGCGCCAAGTTTTACGCCAAAAAGACTTAAAACGTACATTACGACAAGCGCATAAAAAATATAGGAAATCGTTTTTGTAATCACAAGAATATATTGTTGCTGAATTTTTCCGGCAGAGATTTTTTTTACAAAATGTTTTATCAGTTTAAAGACAAGCCACATTAAAAAAATTACAAACAGCGCGCCAATCAGCCTGAAGGCATTTTTCCATGTCAAAAGCGTTTTTATAAAATCAACAAACTGACTTGAAAACTGACCAACCGTTTCGTTTGCGGCAACCGCCGCAGCTTCTGTAACTTCGTGCAAAAATTCAGATTCTTCCATATTTTCACTCCTAAAAAAAAACACATAAATTTCAAATTTCCGCAGATTATTGAAAAATGCTACAAATTTATTACAATAAATTTATTTTACGGATTGTGCCTGCAGATGTCATTTATAATACATTCGGTGCATTTTGGATTTTTTGCAGTACAAACGTATCTTCCGTGCAGAATAAGCCAGTGATGGGCGTGCTCCATATATTTGTCAGGAATCCGCTCAACAAGACTTTTCTCCACAGTTTCCGGCGTATTTCCTTCAGCAAGTCCGATTTTTGGACAAATCCGCAAAAGATGAGTATCAACCGGCATTGTATGTTTCTTAAAAATCACATTCAAAACCACATTTGCAGTTTTTCGTCCAACGCCCGGCAAGGTCATTAAAGACTCGCGCGAATCCGGCACAACACCACCAAAATCTTCCAGAAGTTTTTTGCTTAATCCAAGAATATTTTTGCTTTTTGCATTGCTAAGCCCAATCGGTTTTATGACAGAGATAATCTGCTCCTGCGACAACGCGCACATTTTTTCAGGAGTATCCGCAAGTTTAAAAAGCGGCTCGGTGACTTTGTTTACGCTTTTATCCGTAGTCTGCGCTGAAAGAACCACCGCAACCAAAAGCGTGTACGCAGAATAATAATTCAAATCTGGTTTTGGCTCAGAGTTTTCAGCCTTAAAACGTTCAAAAACAGTAACTATCTCTGATTCTGAAAGAAGCATTTTTATTTTACAGCAGCCCTCAAAGCTTCAACTTTATCAGTTTTTTCCCAAGGAAATTCGCTTCTTCCAAAATGACCATAACTTGCAGTCGGTCTGTAAATAGGTCGGCGCAAATCCAATGTCTTGCAGATTCCAGCCGGCGTGCAGTCAAAAACTGTTTTTACAGCGGATTCTATTTTTTCAACAGGAACTTTCTCTGTTCCAAAAGTTTCCACAAGAATAGAAACTGGAAATGGAACACCAATCGCATACGCAAGCTGAACCTCAGCTCTGTCAGCCAATTCCGCAGCGACAATATTCTTTGCAATGTATCTCGCCATGTAAGCCGCTGAACGGTCCACTTTAGAAGGATCTTTTCCGCTGAACGCACCGCCACCGTGACGCCCCATTCCGCCATAAGTGTCAACAATGATTTTTCTGCCGGTAAGCCCAGCATCGCCGTCCGGTCCGCCAGTCACAAATCTTCCAGTTGGATTAATGTGATATTTTGTCTTTTCATCAAGAAGCCCTGTAGGTTCAAGGACTGGTTTTATAATTTCATTTATGATTGTTTTCTCAATTTCATCATGCGAAATTTCCGGATCATGCTGATGCGAAACAACAACCGTGTCAATTCTTGCAGGTTTTCCGTCTTTATATTCAATTGTAACCTGACTTTTTGCGTCCGGTCGAAGCCAGTTGATTTTTCCAGATTTTCTTAAAGCCGTTGCCGCAAGCAAAATTTTATGCGCAAACATAACCGGCGCCGGCATAAGCTCAGGAGTCTCGTTGCAAGCATAACCAAACATCATTCCCTGGTCGCCTGCGCCCTGCTGACCTTCATATTCCGCAAGCCCCTCGCCAACAACACCTTGATTTATATCCGCAGACTGAGCATGAAGCCTATTTTCAAATTTAAATTTCTTTGCATCCAGTCCAACATCCTTGCTCACATAGCCAATTTCCGCTGCAACAGAACGCGCAATTTTTTCCGCATTTTTCTTTATAAATTTTATATTTTCCTTTGCGTTTTTTGTAAAAGAAATCTCACCGCCAACAAGAACAAAATTCGTTGTGGCAAAAGTCTCGCAAGCCACATGCGCATTCGGATCAAGCCTTAGACAAGCGTCCAGAATCGCATCAGAAATCTGATCGCAAAGTTTATCAGGATGACCTTCGCCAACTGATTCCGAAGTAAAAAGATAATGTGTTTGTTTTGAAGAAAAAAGTCCCATAAGACTCTCCTTTTTAGCAAAATTTTCTAGGCAAAACCTAAATCCGCTTGCAATTTGGATAAATCAACGGATGGATTTATGACGTAAACCATAATGCAAAAACAAAAAATCTGCAAGTAGAGAGGAAATTTCAATTTTTGACACGTACCCTCCTTTTGCCGGGAAAAGCCTTTCCCTCGGCTCAACCTTTCAGTTTTCGCCTACCCTTTCTAATGGGGCCACGCCCCATAACGCCCCGCAATCATTTGCACAAATCGCTGTATTTTCAGTAAAATAAAAATATGTCAAAAATCGTCTGCATCTGCCTTAGCGCAACAATACAAAAAACAATTCAGTTTGAAAATTTACAGCTCGAAAACGTCAACCGCTCAAAAGATTACATAAAAGACGCATCCGGAAAAGCCGTAAATTCCGCGCGCGTATTAAATCAGCTTGAGCCGCAAAGCGCAACCGCAATTTGTCCGCTCGGAAAACAAAATGCACACGAATTTATTGAACTAGCAGAAAAAGACGCCATAAATCTTGCCGCGGTAAAAATTCCTGGTTTTACCCGCGAATGCTGGACGCTTCTTGACACTGCAAAACATTCAACAACAGAACTTGTGGTTTCCGAGCCAAAACTTCAGGAAGATTATTCCGCCGCCGAAGAGGAACTTCTTTTTCTTGCGCATAAAGAAATTGAACAAGCCCAAGCCGTAATACTTGCCGGAAGCCGCCCGGAAATCTGGTCAACAGAAATCTGTCCGCTCATTGCAAAAATCACAAAAACCGCCGGAAAAATATTTTTGGTCGATTATTGCGGAAAAGATTTAACAGAAACTCTTGAAATTTGCGTGCCAGACATAATAAAAATCAATGAAGAAGAATTTGCAAAAACATTCAAGCTGCCTTCATTTTTTCAAGAAAATGGATTAAGAGAATTTATTTCTTTAAAAAGCAAAGAATTAAATAACATAATAATTGTAACACGCGGAACAAAGCCAACTTTTGCCGCCCAAAAAGGAATTTTCACGGAATTTCCTGCTGAAAAAATCATTCCTGTAAACACAACAGCCTGCGGCGACTCGTTCAATGCCGGTTTTATCCATGAATTCCTGAAAACAAATGATTTTCAGTCCGCACTTGCAAAAGGAACATGGTGCGCGGCCCGCAACGCCGAAAATCTTCGCCCTGGCTCGATAATCTAAAGGATAAAAATGATTTTGAATATTTTGGCAGTCGCATTTGGCGGCGCAATCGGAAGCGCACTACGTTATTTTATCTCATTGATTCCAATTAAAAACCTTTTTCCTCTGCAGACGTTTTTCACAAACCTGCTTGGCTGCTTTTTGATTGGAATTGCAACAGCATTAGCATCAGTCGCGGCGCAAAAATCTTCCATAAAAATAACTCCGCAGATGATTCTTTTTCTAAAAACCGGAATTTGCGGCGGATTCACAACATTTTCAACATTCGCACTAGAAAACGCAAATTTCATCACAAACAAAAATCCGCTATTTTTCGCGCTTTACGCGGCCGCAAGCATATTCTTAGGAATTCTATGCGTTTTCGCAGGACAGAATTGCATAAAATAAAAAAAATGGATTCCACATGGTGGAATCCATCAATAACTTTTACACTGGGCCATCTAAGACTTGAACTTAGGACCAAAGGATTATGAGTCCTCTGCTCTAACCACTGAGCTAATGGCCCGAAATGTAGAAACTAGTATAACAGAAATATTTTTTTTATTCAACTGTTACCGATTTTGCAAGATTTCTTGGCTGATCAACATCGCGGCCAAGTTCCTGTGCAACGTAAAAAGCAAAAAGCTGGCAGACAACAACCATCGGAATCGCGTAAAAAGCCGGATTTTCAACTTTTGGAACTGAAATGAATTCATCAACAATTGACTCAAGTTCTTTGTCACCTTCAACGCCAATTGCAATAACAGGTCCTTTTCTGGCTTTTATCTCCTTGATATTTGAAATGACTTTTTCACGCAAAAAATCATCCGGAACAAGGAATACGCTCGGAGTTTGCTCATTCACAAGCGCAATCGGACCATGTTTTATTTCTCCAGCCGCAAATGCTTCCGCATGAACGTAAGAAATTTCCTTTAATTTCAACGCGCCTTCCAATGCAATCGGATACATCAGCCCACGGCCAAGATACAAAAAATCCTTGCATTTTGCATATTTTTTTGCAATCTGCATAACTTTATCCTTGTTTTTAAGGGCTTCTTTTACAAGCCGAGGCTGCATCATTATCTGCTCAATAAATTTTGCCCCATCCTCTTTGCTCATTTCCCGCTGACGCGCAAATTTCAACGCAAGAAGATAAAAAATTATCAGCGTATTTGAAAAAGCTTTTGTAGAAGCAACCGCAATCTCTGGTCCTGCATGGATAAAAGCTCCACCATCGCTTTCGCGCGCAATCGAAGAACCAACAACATTGCAAATTCCGAAAACTTTTCCGCCTTTCTCATGAATTTCGCGCATTGCATACAAAGTATCCGCAGTTTCGCCACTCTGGCTTACAGCAAGAAATACATCATCCTTGTTTACAATCGGATTTTTATAACGGAGTTCACTTGAAAATTCTGCCGAACAAGGAATTCTTGCGTACTGTTCAATCAAAAGACCGCCAAAAACGCTTGCATACCAGGAAGTTCCAGCCGACATCGCTGTAATTTTATTTGTGCGCTTAAAAATATCGTCATCGTAGCCGCTAAGCTTTGCGGTAGAAGCATCAAAATCAAGTCGACCGGCAAAAGCGCGTTCAATGCTTTCCGGCTGCTCGTTGATTTCTTTTTCCATATAAGTGTCGTATCCACATTTTTCAGTTTCAGCGGCATCAATCGAACATTCTTCAATTCGTTTTGAGTAATCATTGTTTTCTATATTCGGAAATTTCAAGCCCTGAGGAGTAACTTCAACAATATCACCATCTTCAAGATAAATAACGCGGTTTGTATTTCCAACAATCGCATTCGCGTCAGAAGCAATATAATACGCGCCGTCAGAAAGACCAACAACAAGAGGACCACCTCGTTTTGCGACAACAATCTTATTCGGCTCGTCAACGCAAGTAATCGCAAGAGCGTAAGTTCCAACAACTTTACTCAAAGCTTCTTGAACCGCGCTAAGCAAGTCTCCTTTATAATATTTTGCAACAAGATTTGGAATTGTCTCCGTATCAGTCTCAGATGTGAATTTAATTCCATCTTTTATTAACGCAGCCCGCAAAGACTGGAAATTCTCAATGATTCCATTGTGGACAACCGCAATTTTTCCATTATTAGAAAGAAATGGATGCGCATTCTGATCTGTAACCATTCCATGAGTCGCCCAGCGAGTGTGCCCTATTCCCCATGAACCAGAAAGATCTTTTGGCAAAATGCCTATAAGCTTTGAAAGTTTTCCAGCTTTTTTATACAAATAAAATTTCGGCTCGCCGTTTTCTATTTTTCCAACAACGATTCCAGACGAATCATAGCCGCGATATTCAAGTTTTTTCAGCCCATTAACAAGATAAGGAACAGCATTATTAGTACCTACATAACCAACAATTCCACACATGATATTGTCTCCCTTTTTACAGTTTATATTTCAATCTAATTTTGAATTATAGCCAAAACAACGAAAGCGTTTTTTCAGATTTTTCTAAAACTCAAATATAAGATTGACTATACAAAATTTTCACGCTTTTATCAAACCTGTTTTTGCTTTATTTTATTGAAAAAAAAGACATTTCGATTTATAGTTAATATGTGTCTACGCTGTATATAGTTGGAACGCCCATAGGAAATCTTGGAGATATTACTTACAGGGCAGTTGAAACATTGAAAAATGTTGATGTAGTAGCTGCAGAAGATACTCGCCATACTTTACAGCTTTTAACACATCTGGAAATCCGCAAGCCGCTGATTTCATGTCGTGCGCAAAACGAGGAATTTGCCGCACAGAAAATCATTCAGCTTATGGATGAAGGAAAAAATATCGCATTTGCAAGCGATGCCGGAACGCCTGGAATAAGCGATCCTGGAGCAGTTCTTGCAGGTCTGGTAAGAAAAGCAGGACATTCTGTTGTTCCGATTCCAGGACCTTCAGCTTTTGCCACATTGGTAAGCGTTGCCGGTGCAGGCGGAAAAACCTTGATTTTTGAGGGATTTCTTTCGCCGAAGCCAGGAAAAAGACGCACAAGGCTAAAGGAACTGCTTTCCACAGAAGATGCGATAGTTTTGTATGAAAGTCCGTTCAGAATTGTAAAGTTACTAACGGATATTGCCGATATTGATAATAACCGCCGCGTTGTGGTTGGCCGTGAATTGACAAAATTGCATGAAGAGATTATTGAAGGAACCGCCGCAGAACTGCGTGATGATTTTACTTCCCGTGCTTCAATAAAAGGAGAATTTGCAGTTTTCATTTCTGGTATAAAAAAAGTTCAACTTTCTGATGAATCTACCGATAAATAAGGTAGAGGGGCAGGACGGATATGATGATAAACGGAATCGGAGGAATTAATCCTCTCAACAATGTGCAGAAAACAAACCGCACAAACAACACAGAAAAAGCCAGCTTTGGGGCAGACTCAGTATCTATCTCTAAAGAAGCAATGCAAATGGCAGATGCATACTATATGAAGCAGGTTTCATCTGAAACTCTAGATGTTCGAGCTGACCGTGTTGCAGAAGTTAAGGCAAAGCTCCAGAATCCAAATTATTTAAATGATGCAGTAATTGCTTCAGCTGCAGACAAAATCATGGAAAGTTTTGGTCTTTAATCAGTCCAAATTGATTTTATTTACTAAAATTTTTACTTGATACAAGAAGACGGAATAGAATTTCCGTCTTTTTTGTTTTATATTACTTATATTATGGCAGATTTGATTTTTAAGATTTCACCAAATATCGTTCTTGGCTCGTATACTTTAACCCGGTTAGGGCAATATGTGCGCGACTTTGGCTCAAAATTCATGATTATCTTAGACCCAATCCTGAAAGATTTTAACATTGCAGAAAAAATCACCCAGCCATTAAAAGAAAGAAAAATTGACTTTTTTATTTACGATAATTTTAACGATGGAGCCACAACAAAGGACATCGAAAACGCAATAATTCTTGCACAGCAAAGCCATATCCACGGAATTATCGCTGTAGGCGGAGAAAAAGCAATCAATGCCGGTTGCGCAATCGCCTCCCTCTACAATGAAAAACGCAACATTTACGACTATATAGACGGTTCAACTCCTGCGACAACGCCAATCCCACTGATTTGCCTGCCGAGCACAAGCCGCGCACCGTATGCGTTCACAAATTCAATTCCCCTAATTGACTCAAGAAGCCATCAGGTAAAGCAACTAAAAACACAGAACAATATCTGCCGCTTGATGATGTGGGATCCGAATCTTTCTCTTAGCCTTACAGAAAACCAGACCGCCTCGCTTTCACTGGAAACCCTTTGCCTTGCCTGCGAAGCTTATCTTTCCCAAAAAGCGTCTTTTTTTAGCGATATGTTCTGCGAAAAAGCATTTGAACTTTTAAGTTACGGAATCGATGGAAAAAAATCACTTGATGTGACAACGCCACAGGAACTCCTTCTTGAACAGGGCGGTTGCATGGCATCGCTTGCAGTTTCAACAAGCTCAGCCGGAATCGCAAGCCTTTTGGCGCTCGCAATAAACGCAAGATTCAAAATCAGCCGTTCTCTTGTGACTTCAATTCTTTTTCCATATATGATAGAAGAAATTGCAAAATTCAAAGCTGATAAAATTGAAAAAATTGCAAGGATATTTGGCGTGGCGGATGAAACGCTTTCAAGAAACGATGCGGTTCAGGCTTTCGCAGAAAATATCCGACAGAAAATCGCGAAAGCAAACCTTCCGGTACGGCTAAAAGACCTGAATCTTACAATGGAACAGCTCGCGGCTAGCGCAGAAGATGCAGGACAGCTCGATATTATGACAATGCTTCCTCGCAGCATGACAACAGATGAACTTTTTGAACTGATGAAACAGGCTTACTAAAAATGATTGACCCGAACAAACTTTTTCAGCTTTCTGGCGGACAAAAACGAAGAAAACTCGCGTTGACTTTTGGCGCATTGGAACGTGATATTGCAGGAATTCCCGAAAAAGGAATGGAATACAATTTTCCTTCAATGCCACGCGCTGAATACACAAAAAAAATCACAGAAATTCTTCTGGAAGACCCGAAACTTCCTGAAAATGCGGCGGCCGAGCTTAAAAATTTGCTGGCAGAAAAACCTTTTGACGAGCGAAGAATATGCAATACCGCAAGGAATTATCTTCTTCAAATTATAGGAACTTTTCCAGCCGAATGGGATTTGGTAATCGCACCGCACGCAGCACCTTTTGACGAAAACGGAATCGTGCGCGCAAGAAATTTTTACCCGGGAGTAGCAGTTTACGCGGAAGATATCCGCTCGCCATTCAATATTGGTTCAATTTTCAGGACAGCTGAAGGAATGGGCGCAGAAAAAGTCTACATTTCACCGAACTGCGTGGATCCGATGCAACCAAGAGCCGTAAGAAGCGGAATGGGCTGCATAGAAACAATGGATTACGAACGGAAAAACCTTGATGATATTCCAGATGATATTCCAGTCTTTGCGCTTGAAACAGGCGGAACACCAATCGAAAAATTCAATTTTCCACAAAAAGGAATCTGCATAATCGGCTCAGAAGAGCTTGGCGTAAGTCCGCAGGCATTAAAACGAGCAACTTACGGAACTGTAACAATTCCGATGATAGGACTGAAAGCATCCTTAAATGTCGGCGTAGCATTCGGAATTCTTATGCAAAAATGGTGCGAAGCTCTTGAATCTGAAAAAAACAACTAAAACTGAAGTTGCACGAACGCTTCCTGAAGTTTTTCCGAAATCCGCACAAATCCTGCTTCCGAAGTAATATTAAACCGCGCAAGAACCTCCGGATCAATCTGGTAATACTCAAGCTCATATTCCTGGTAATGACAAATTGAATCCGCAAGATTCACCAGCGAAACAAGAGTCTTTTCCTCTTCAGGTGCACTTTCCGGCGAATGATGATAACGAATCACATCAACAAGATTTTTAGGGAAATTCCATTTTTCCGCGATTCTGGCACCAATCTCACCATGATTTACGCCAGAGACAATTTTTTCAAAAATTTCCGGGGAAATTCCTTTCGCAGTGCAAATGCTTTTTATGCTTTCAAGATAATCCGGATGCGCATTCTCAAAGACAATTTTTCCCATGTCATGCAAAAGTCCACAAACATAGGAATCTTCCACAAGAGCGCGGTCTTTTGCGCAAAAATTCATCGCCAAATTATACGAATAGAACGCAACCTGATAAGCGTGCCGCCAAAGTTTTTCGTTGTTTCCATTCACAGAAGCGAAAGTTTTTAATGAACCGACCGTATACAGCATATTTTTTATACCTCGGATTCCAATCAGCTTAACCGCATCCGCAATATTCTTGCACGGAACCGAAAGCGAAAATGCCGCGGAATTAACTTGCTTTAGAAGTTCTGCCGTAAGCGCAACGTCGTTTGAAATTTGAGCCGCAATCTCTGACATCTGAGCCTTCGGGTCGCTCAAAAGTTTGCTGAGCCGCGCAATATTTTCCGGGAACTGAGGAATCGCATCAATCGCATTCTTGAATTCCTCTGAAATCGCGTTCATTTCATATTCAGTTTTTTGGTTCAAAGGCAAAATAATTCTTGTGATTGTCTCACCGTTTTCGCATATCACCTGGAAATTATCTTCTGTAAGCCCGATTTTTTGCAGCATGAGAATCATAATTATCAGTCCAAGCCCAGCGCCCTCAGAATCGTCAATAACTTTTGAAAGAGCATCCTCAATTGAAGTGTACTGCTGGACACGGCAAAGTTTGTCATGAATTCTCTTGTATTCATCCAGAACAAGCTGAGAATTATTTCTAACTTCAAGTTTTATCTTGTTGTTCCTAAATTGAAGAATCAGTTTTATGTAAAGTCCGGCACGCTTTTGTTTTTCAAGATAATAATTCACATTTCCAAGCGTATCTTCCTTGAAACTCCGCATTCCTTTTTCGTAATCCTCAGGATTTGTGATATCTAATTTTTTTTCCTGAAAATAAATACGCTTTGTGTTCGCTTTTTTTGCGTTTGTAATAAGTTCCTGCTGGCAATAAGTAAGATAATTAATCATGTGGTCTTGCCCAAGCTGATGAAGAAATTCTGAAAGAATTTCCTGCATATAAATTTCCATATCATGGGGCAAGGTGTAAGTTGTAATTGTAAGCGGCAATCCCGAACGGATAGCTAGCGTAATTTTTCCGGCATCCACCGGATATTTTTTTTCTGCCATAAACTTCTCTAGTTCAGTTTTATTTGCTTTTGTTAAAAACGCCTTTTTATGATACAAAAAAAAATCAGATTAAAAAAGACCTATTTGAACAAAGAAAAACCGCCCGGATTTTTCGCACCAGCTTTTACCCAGGTTGTAATATTTTTCGCCGAATTTTTATTTTTCAGCTCATCCAAAGCAAGAATATAACCATTCAACCATGCTGAAAACAGCGAATCCTTGTGCATAACTTCATTCTGGTCATCGCCAGCAACAAGAAGCACCGAAAGATTTTCGTCATCAATTGAAGCTGCAGCCACATTTTCAGCAAAAGTCGCAAAGGCAGCTTCTCCGGCAGCAACAAACGCATTTGACGGATTTTGCACAAAACTCTTAAGATTCGGGGAAAGAATCACGTCTTTTTCCGTCGGCTGGGCTTTCAGCGCAAAAACAATCCTGCTTTTGGATTTGCGCTGTTTTACACGATTCATTATTTCCAGCGCAAGAAACTGGTACGAAGAAATCAAAGTGTCGCAAGATTCCGCGCAATTTTCTGTTGAAAAATCATTAAAAACCGCTGAATAAAACGCAGAATCATAATAAAGAATAAAATCATCAACCGGACCGATTTCTGTCTCAGCCTGAATCACAGCAGCCCTTGCCGCAACACCAGAACCTCGCCGCCAGTCAATCACTTTAACGCCAGAAGGAGCGTTTTTCTCTTCATCAGATAGCGCAAGCGCAACATTATTTTCTTTTATGACAAAACCATCCGCAAAATCTGCAACAGACGGAAGTTCTTTTCCTGCAATAAAAATATTCTTTCCCATACTTAAATTATAACACAATCACATACTTTTACGAAATACGCCGTTATGATATAATTTTTTTACTATGAAAGTTTGGATTAAATATCTTTTTGCAGCAATTTTTGGAATCATCTGCGCATTGATTCTTCCTGTCAGCAATCCGACAGTGGCTAGCGCAATAAATTTTCTTACAGAAATTGTCATCCGCTTCGGGCGCTACATGGTTATTCCTGTAATCTTTTTTGCCGGAATCATTGCCTTCAATAAACTGCGGGAAAATCATCTTCTTGTAAAAACCGCTGTATGGACCGGCTCGGTAATTGCAGTCTCATCTTTAATCCTTACTGTTGTTGGACTTATTTCAATTCTTGTGGTAAAACTTCCGCGAATTCCGATTACAGTTGAAAACGTGTCAGAAGCAACTTCTCTGAATGTAGAAAAACTTTTCAGGGCCATGTTTCCTTACTCAGCATTTGAAAGTTTGAACAACGGAACTTTTATTTTTTCAGCATACTTTTTTGCGCTTTTAATCGGTTGTGCCTCAACTTCTGATCCTGTTCTTTTCAGACCGATAACAACTTTGGCGGATTCACTTTCAAAGCTGATGTACAATATTGGAATCATCTTTACGGAATTTCTTGCCTACGGAATGATTGCGATTCTCTGCTACTGGACAGTTCAGTTCAAATCAATAATTATGAGCGGCGTTTTTACCCCGATGATTATAATGTTTCTGGTCGACCTGATTCTTGTGGCTGGCGTAATTTATCCGCTGATAATACGCTACCTTTGCCACGATCCGCATCCATACAGAATTCTTTACGCTTCACTCTGCTCGCTTATTGCCTCATTCTTTAGCGGAGATTCAAATTTCACGCTTTTAATAAATATCCGTCACGGCAAGGAAAGTCTTGGAATCCGCAGACGAATAAATGGAACAGTCCACCCGATTTTTACAATTTTTGCGCGTGGTGGCTCTGCACTTGTAACAACTATTGGATTTATAATGATTTGGCGCTCTTATTCTTCATTGCCAATTCCAGTCACAGATATTTTGTGGATTTTATTCACTTCGTTCGGAATTTCATTCTTGCTTGGAGGTTTCCCGGCAGGCGGTGCGTTTATTTCTCTTACAGTCCTTTGCACGCTTTACAGCAAAGGCTTTGAAACTGGATTCCTTTTGCTGAAACCGGCAGCACCAATAATCTGTTCTTTTGCAGCCGCATTTGATGCTTTGACCGCAATGTTCGGAAGTTATATTGTGGCTGTAAAGACAAAACTTATTGAACACCACGGAATCAATCACTTTATTTAAAAATTGACTCAAAATGATTCAATTCAATCAAAAAGAAAATTTTATTTAAGGAAAAATATAAAATGAAAGTTTCAAAATTTATTATTTCAACACTGCGCGACGCTCCAAATGATGCTGTAATCGCCAGCCACAAATTAATGATGAGAAGCGGCATGCTCCGAAAACTTGGAAACGGACTTTACGCTTATATGCCGCTAGGTTTTCGCTCGCTAAAAAAACTTCAGTCAATTATCCGCGAGGAATTGGACAAATCCGGCTGGCTTGAAATGAAACCAACAGTTATTCAGCCAGGAGACTTGTGGAAAGAATCTGGCCGCTGGGACAAAATGCACGATGAAATGCTGAAAGCACAGAACCGCGGCGGACAAGATATGGTTGTTTCACCAACTGCGGAAGAAGCATTCACCGCACTTATGCGCGACGGACTTTCTTCTTATAAACAGCTTCCATTTTTAGTTTATCAAATCAACACAAAATACCGCGATGAAATCCGCCCAAGATACGGCGTAATGCGCGGACGCGAATTCATCATGATGGACGCTTATTCCTTTGACGAAAATGACGAGTCTCTGGATGAATCTTACAACAATACAGCAGCCGCTTACCGAAGAATTTTTAAACGGCTCGGTCTTAAGACAATTTCTGTAAAAGCTGACACAGGCGCAATGGGCGGCTCCGGCTCTGAAGAATTTATGGTTGAAAGCGAAGTTGGAGACGACACACTTTTGCTCTGCCCTAACTGCGATTATGCCGCAAACGTTGAAAAAGCTTCTTGCAAAAAAGAAACTGCTTTGGACTCAAATGGCGAACCACAGAAAAAAACAGACCTTTCAACAGAAAAAGTTGCGACTCCGAACGTTTTTTCAATTGAAGATATGGAAAAATTCTTTAACCAGAAATCTTCAACATTCCTAAAAGCATTGATTTACAAAGTTTACAACTGCGGAATCAACCTTTCTGCGAACGAAGAATACAAAAATGCAAAAACTGTCACAGAAGGCGGACAAACTTATTATCCGGAAACATTCTGGTGCGTTCTGATTCGTGGCGACCTTGACGTAAACGAAACAAAACTTGCCTCAGTCTTAAAGGCAAGCGGCTCGGAACTTGCAAGCGATGAAGACGTTTTAAAATATTCAGGCGCGCCGCACGGATTCGTTGGTCCAATCGGAATCAAAATCCCTGTTTTGGCAGATGAATCAACACTTTCAATGCACGACTGCATAGGCGGAGCTGGCAAAAAAGGTTTCCACCTGAAACACATTGAACCTGGCCGCGACTACACTCCATTCATGACAGCGGATGTGCGAACATGCAAAGCCGGAGACAAATGCCCTGAATGTGGCGGAACATTCTACATGAAAAAAGGAAACGAGCTCGGCCATATCTTTAAACTTGGCTACAAATACACAAAAGCAATGAACGTTTCGTTCCTTGACCAGAACGCAAAACCTGTAACTCCAACAATGGGCTGCTACGGAATCGGGGTAGACAGAACTTTGGCAAGCATCATAGAAGCTTACCACGACGAAAACGGAATCATCTGGCCAATGACAGTCGCTCCATTCCAGGTTGTAATCGTCCCTGTAAAATACGACGGAATAATGAAAGAAGTTGCCGATAAACTTTACAACGAACTTTCTGACGCAGGAATCGAAGTTCTTCTTGACGACCGAAATGAACGACCAGGCGTAAAATTCAAGGATTTTGACCTTATAGGAATTCCTGTCCGCGTGGTTGTAGGCGAAAAAAATCTTCCGAATGTGGAAATTAAACTCCGCAAAGAACCGGAAGCGAAACTTATTCCTGCAGAAAACGCAACTTCAGAAGTCAAAAAGATTGTTGAAGCCGAACTTGCTGCTTTGAACAACTAAAATCTGAATTTTGAGTTTTTGGAAAAAAAATAAAAGCGTAGGCAGATTTACGATTTGTGAAGATTTTGGGCGATTGAACCAATTAAAGTGCGTAGCACCCGAATCTTTACAAGCGAAGCACGAGCCCAACCATCTGGAACAAATCGGAAAACTGCTGAAAGCGATTTTTCGGAATTTATAAAAAACTCAAAATTCAACTTTGGATTACAAATGAAAAAACTTTTTATTCTTTTTGCAGCATTATTGATTTCTCTTTCATCCGTTTTTGCGCTTCCAGGATTTGCGCCAGTCGTTCCAGACCGTTCCGGGGAATACGTTTACTACCGCGATTTTACATTCGAACGAGAAAGCTACATCGGATTTTTGATTTACGATCCACAGACTTATTCCGCCCGATATTTTGCACCAGCTGACAAAAAATCAAAACTTCCGCAAAAAGAAATTCAGATTTTTTTTACAATAAATCCAACAGCAAATCACTTTGAGTTCACCGGCGAAAAAGTCCTGAACATTCAGCTTTTGACAGAAGAAGATTTAAAAATTGTAAACTACATCCATGATTTGCTCTACGAATTCAGCGCGCGCCGAATAAAGCTTGTGGAAAACAACGTTTTATCCGGCACGCAAGACGAACTCGAATTTTCAGGAAAAATCGCCTCCGACGAAGATTTTGCGCAGTTTGGCGGTTCTGTTAAAATCAACTGGAACACAATAATTCCATTTTTCAACATTGAGTCAATTTACAACCAGGACGATGCAAAAAATGTATTTTCAGTCGCGACAATTGGGCGAATAAATTCAACAGACGACAAAAGTTTTGAAAATTTCAAAGGTTTTCCAGAAAATTTCAAGGCAAAAACGCATAAGGCAAAAATCAACAGAAAAGCGGAACAGATTGAAATCAAAAACGAGACAACAGGCAATAAATATGTCATCTGCGCAGACTGGAATCGTCCGGCAGAAAATATGTTCACACTTGACGATTTTGCTGTCTTCTTAGAAACTTCAACGCCCGAAAAAAACTTGAATTTCATAAAAAGGCAATTTCTTTTAAGTTCCGAAGAAAATTATCTTGATTTCAGCAACATGGAATTCAAAGCAAACACTTTCAAGGCGAATTATTACGACTTTCAGACTGGAAACGTGATAACAGCTCTCAAAAAATTTGAAACAAATCCAAAAAATCAGCAGATTTCTTATTGCTCGCTTTCAGTTTTCAATGATATATACAAAAAAAATTCAAAATACTTCGACGAGATAATCGAGTCGTTTTTACCACAACAATCGCCTAAACCGAATCTAAAATGAACTGCGCGCCAATGGAGTTCCAATCCACTGACCTTCAGAACCTAGATATTCTTTTTTCTCGCCTTCAATCAAAAACTGCACGCTCTTTACAGTGCTGAATTCGGTCGCTGTGTACACAATCTGCATAAGCTGACCAATACTTCCCTCTACACCATAAGTATTGAACTCAAAATTTTCATTGAAATTCAAAGTTGCAACGCCATCTTTTACGCTTGCACCAATCAGTCTTGAACCAGCAGGAATAAGACTCATCGCATTTTTTTCGCCAGGAACAGGACCTGCCAGCAAAGCTTTTATCGCATCCGTCAGCGGAGAATCACTTCTTGCAAGCTGACGTTTCACAGCCTGCCGGTTCACAGAGCCATCCGCACCGATTGAAACAAAATACAAAGTGGTGGTACGTGTTGCCGTTGTGGCAGCAGGATTTTTTTCAGCAGAAACAGTTTTTTGCGGCACAGAATTCTTTGCCACATTTTCAGATTTTTCAGTTTTTCCAGCAGTTCCGTCCGGCATCGCAGAAGAATTTTTCACTTCTTCAGATTTTTCCGCATTTTTTTCATTTTGATTTTGAGAATTTTCCGCTTGCTGAACCAAATTCTCATTTTTCTTCACATCAGAAGCAGAAGATGAAGTATTTTTCTCATTTTCCTCAGATTTTCCAGCTTTAGAATCATTTTGCCCGGCCGAATCATCCATCAAATCAATTTCAATATCATCGGTCACCGTTTTTTCTGGCTTAACCGGATGTTTTTCCACAAATTCAGGCGTTGCAACACCAACTCGTTCAAAAAAATTAGTTTTTTTCAGATTAGAAACAATATTGTCCTTTTTCACAAAGAACATAATAACAATCAATATCACAAGTACAAAAAAAACAGCCACATAAAGTCCACTGTTCGGTTTATTATTTTTATTCTGAGCCATACTTTTTTATCGGAATTTTTCTGCAGAAATTTAAGTTTTCTTCAAATAATACAAAAAAATAACCGAAGCCATAAAAAGCTCCAGTCATTCTATTTTCATTTTATCTTTATTTTGGGTCATTTTTGCTTGCGCAAAAACCGGGCTTTTCGTGGTTCTCATTCAAAAGCGGCATTTCGACAAGCTCAATCGCCACTTTTGAACGGCTACGCCGCCACTACAATCCCTTGCCCGTTTTTTATTTCGCCAGATATTCGTTGATTCCTGCGGCGGCTTTTCGTCCTTCGCCCATCGCAAGAATTACAGTTGCCGCGCCAAGAACAATGTCTCCGCCGGCCCAAACTTTGGCTTTGCTAGTTGCCTGTTTTTCATCAACCGCAATGTGACCTTTTGCGTCCTGATTCAAGCCCGGAGTTGTTTTTACAAGCAGCGGATTTGAACCGTTTCCAAGAGCAACAATCATTGCATCGCAGGCAATCTCGTGCTCACTGCCAGGAATTGCAACCGGCGAGCGTCGGCCAGAAGCGTCCGGTTCGCCAAGCTCATAAGACAAAACCTTTACGCCGCAAACGCGTCCTTCCTCGTTTCCCAAAACTTCAACCGGATTTTCAAGGAATCTAAAGTTTACGCCTTCTTCTTCCGCATGCGCGATTTCTTCCAGACGAGCCGGCATTTCCTTGCGTGTTCGGCGGTAAACAATATCAACCTGTTCTGCTCCAAGCCGGAAAGCCATTCGCGCCGCGTCCATCGCAACGTTTCCTGCGCCGCATACAACAACGTGCTTCGCCTCGTAAATTGGAGTTGCCGCGTGTTCCTTGTCGTAGCCTTTCATCAAATTTGCGCGTGTAAGATATTCGTTCGCACTGAAAACACCGATTAAATTTTCACCAGGAATTTTCATGAATTTTGGAAGACCTGCGCCAGTTCCAACAAAGGCTGCGTCAAATCCTTTTTCGTTCAAAAGCTGATCCAAAGTGTCTGTTCGGCCAACAAGGAAATTCAGCTCAAACTTAACGCCCATTTTTTTAAGGTTATCAATTTCGTTCTGAACAATTGCCTTTGGAAGTCGGAATTCAGGAATTCCATACATCATAACGCCACCGGCTTTGTGGAATGCCTCAAAAACAGTAACATCGTGACCGGCTCGCGCACAATCAGCGGCAACAGTAAGTCCTGCAGGACCTGCACCAATAACGGCAACTTTTTTTCCTGTTTTTGGAGCAATTTCCGGCATTGTAACTTTATTGTTTTCGCGTTCCCAGTCGGCAACAAATCGTTCCAAACGGCCGATTGAAACAGCTTTTTCAGCAGACTTGTAAACCTTTCCAACCGTGCACTGTCCCTGGCACTGTTTTTCCTGCGGACAAACACGACCACAAATTGCAGGAAGCAACGAAGTTTCCTTGATTGTGTCAACCGCGCCCTTAAAATCTTTCTGGGCAATTTTTGCAATAAACTGCGGGATTTTTACGCCAACAGGACATCCATTTATACAAGGCATATTTTTGCACTGAAGACATCGGTTTGCCTCAACAATTGCCTGAGCCTCTGTGTAACCAAGCGCAACTTCTGCCATTTGTCGGGCACGTTCTTTTGGTTCACGGCTAGGCATTTCCTGCTGCGGAATCGCCATCCGGTCTTTATTTGTAAGTTCTTTTCCTTGAATTTTTGCCAGTTCTTCTTCGGCAATCTTATTCAGTTCTTCTATAGTTTTATGTGACATATAATTCTCCAAAATATCATTTCGACAAGCTCAAAGAACACAACCTAATGAAAAAAAATGATTGTTCCGCCTGCCAAAAACATAATTATTTTGCCAAAGCGTCTGCCTGAGCCTGAAGTTTGCATTTGTGGAAATCTTCTGCCTCTCGTGCCTTAAAAGATTTCATACGCATCATCATGTTGTCCCAGTCAACCTGATGAGCATCAAATTCCGGTCCGTCAACGCAAACAAATTTTGTGTCGCCACCAATAGAAACGCGGCAGCCACCGCACATTCCAGTTCCATCAATCATAATTGTGTTCAAAGAAACTGTTGTTGGAACGTTGTAAGGTTTTGTTGTAAGCGCGCAGAATTTCATCATAATCGGAGGTCCGATTGCAATAACTTCCGCCGGCGGAGTCTGACTTTCGCACATTTCTTTTAAAGGAACTGTAGAAACGCCTTGCCGGCCTGCAGAACCGTCATCTGTCATGATTATAACTTCATCGGCAATCGCCTTCATTTCGTCAACATAAATGAGCAAATCCTTTGTGCGGGCTGCAATTACAACAATAACTTTATTTCCGATTGCCTTATGAGCCTGAACGATTGGATAGCATGGAGCAACGCCAAAACCACCGCCAACAACAACAACCGGACCGTCTTTTTTTTCAATTACAGAAGGATTTCCAAGCGGTCCGAGCAAGGCGGCAAGCTCATCGCCAACATTTTTAAGTGAAAGTTTATAAGATGTTGCGCCAACAGCCTGAAACGCAAGTGCAATCCAGCCTTCTTCAGCATTTGCATCAGCAATCGTAAGTGGAATTCTTTCGCCGAATTCTGCATCAACCTGCAAAATAATAAACTGACCGGCTTTTCGATTTCTAGCAATTTCCGGAGCCTCAACTTTCATGTACCAAGTTGCGGAAGCTTCCGACAGCTTGCGTTTTTCAAGAATCTTAAACATAACCAATATTTTCCTTCAAATCAAAATATTATTACTCTAGTCTAATACAAATGAAAAAAATTATCTATAAAAACCATTCCAAAGCGCGATTTACAATAAATTTACCATTTCCGATTGTGTCATTTTACAAAATGAAGTATACTAATTCGAGTTATAAATGTCCTTAGGAGGAATAAAAATGTCACTTAAGAAAACTTTTTCAAAAGATGGCAAATGTAATGTTACATTTACAGTTTCTTCAGAAGCAGCACAGGGTGCAAAAACAGTTAATATCGCTGGAGATTTTAACAGCTGGAGCAGTACCGACACACCGATGAAGAAAGGCAAAGACGGCTCTTTTTCTGTTAAATTGACTTTGGATGTTGATAAAGAATATCAGTTTCGTTATTTGCTCGACGGATATAAGTGGGAAAATGACTGGAAAGCTGATAAATACATTCCTGCGCCTTATTCTAATGCAGACAACTCTGTTGTTGTCACAAAAAAAACAAAATAATTTTGTTTCAAAAAAAACCGGCTTATTCAGCCGGTTTTTATTTTTTATTTCAGATTTTTCAGCAACGAATCAAGTTCAGATTGCGTAATAAATTTTTCACGCAAGTAATAATCAGAAATTTCCTTCTGCAAATCATTGATTTCCGAAATCTTTTTTCCAAGCATTTTTTCAAACGAATACTGAAGGAGTCGGTAATCGCGGAATTCTTTTATTCCCATCTCGTTTGTCTTTTGATAGTCCGCTGCAATTTCTTCCCAAGAAGCTCCGCACAAAGCCGCAAGATTTGCGCTCACAACGCCAGTCCGGTCTGTTCCAAGCCTACAATGAACATAATATGGACCTGGATGCGAACCAATAAAACGGATAACATCTGCCATCATATTTCCAAATTCCCGCGAATTAGATGCGTAATAAACAGTATTGTAGCTAGTTTTTATAAAAAGCTGGTTTCCAGCCTGCCGAATATCGCTAACATAAACTGAAATCTGTTCCTTTTTCACATCAATTGATTCATCACCGGAAAGCGTGATTATTGATTTTACTCCATTATCTTTGAGCTGCTTGTTTACCAAAGCAATACGTTTTTCCTCGGTATCGTAATTCGGGCGAGAAATTTTATACGGATGATAGCCACGGAAAAGTTTTGTTGTCCCAGGAACAAGTCTGAAATTTGAAATTGTCGCAACATCCTCAGGATTTTCAAGGTTGAACTGCTTTAATTTCTTTAGTTTTTCAGCAGTTTTTTTATTTTCAATAACAACAGAAGGATTATCTTCTGGCAAGAGAATAAGGCTGTTAGTTGCCATCAAAAATCCAGGGAACGGATTTGGCATTGTAGGCTCCATTACCTCATCTTTTTTGCGGATACTTGTTGCTTCCACAATGCGAACTTCGTATTCAACTTCTGCAATCACATAGAATTTAAATTCCGGAAATCCAGAATTTCCTGGAACCATAACATCTTCAAGATTACATTCATAAGTCCAGGTTGAATATTTGTATTTTTCAAGTTCCCAGCCACTGTTCTTTTTTGCCCAACCATTGAACGAACCTTCCAGAAAAACTCTTTTTGGCGTTTTTATTCCGAATCTTGAAGAATCAAAGACAAAAACAATTTTTCCATCTTCCAACAACTGATAGCCAAGCCTTTTGTTTACATTATTCAGTTTGAATTCCTGCTGGCAAGCCACAATCTGAGCGTTTTTCTTTGCAAAAACAGAAAAACTGCCTAAAACCGCAAAAACTGCACACAAAAGAATTTTTCTAATCGCCACTTAATTTGCTCCTACTTTATTTTCTTTAGTATAAAATTCAAGTTTTGATAAAAAGATAAGAGCGTAGATGGATTTGCAATTTGTGAAGACTTTGTGCGATTATACCAATTAAAGTGCGTAGCACCCAAAATAATACAAGCGCAGCGCGCGCACAACCGTCTGGAGCAAATTGCAAATCCATCGAAAGCGAACTTTCACAATTTACAGAAACTTGGATTTTATTCTTTAATTATACCTGATAATTCGGCGCAAGTTAATCAAAAATTCCTGTATAATGCAAAACTATAATTGTCAAATCATCGTGCAAGGGAACGCCTTTTGTAAAATTTTTGAATTTTTCAACGATAAATGCAAGCGTTTCTTTTGAATTTTTCGCTGGACATTCTTCAAGAATCTTAAAAAGACGCTCCTGGCCAAGTTCCTCGCCGGAAGAATTTCTGCTTTCAACCAGACAATCTGTATACAAAAGCAAAACATCTCCAGCTTCCATCTGCCTTAAAACCGTTGAACATCCATCAGAAGGCAATCCAGGCATTCCCAAAAACATTCCGCGGAATTTTCCGTCTTTTCCACCAAGAATTTCAACTTTTCCAGTTTTTGCATTTTTCAAAAGAACATCTGTGTGTCCGCCGTTCACATATTCAACTTGATTTTGGTTCAGACGCAAAAAAATTCCTGTAAGATAATTTTCCACAGAACCTTTTTCTTGCGCCAAAGTTTCGCTGAATTCCTGAATCAGTTTTTCAAGCGGTTTCTGCCGGTTTTTTATAAAAATCTTTTCTGCAAGATATTTTGAAAGAATTCCAACCAGCCCGGACGCAACGCCATGTCCAGAAACATCAAAAAGTCCAATTCCGCAGAATTTCTTGTCTTTGTCAAAATAAAAATCATACAAATCGCCAGAAACTGAAGCCATCGGTTTAAAAATGAATGACGTTTCCCAGCCATTTTTACACGGAGCTTTGGAAGGATAAAAACTTTTCTGAACCAGCTCCGCCATTTTCATGTCGCGCTCCTGAATCATCTGCTGACGCTGCAAAAGCCGATTCTTTTTTGTGATTTCACGAGTTTTTTCCTGAACTTCAACGGAAACAATCGTGTCCAAAAGCTGCTTGACTGTCACAACGCCAACATAAATTCCTTTTTTTGTGACAATAATCGGATTGTAAAGATTTTTTTCGTCACGCAACATGGCTTTTGTCGCTACTTTTTCAACAGATTCGCTGCTGTTTACAACAAAAAAATTAGTTATCATGACTTCTTTTACAGTTTTCCGGTAATTCAGCCCGAACCCAAAACGCCCTCCAAGCAAATCCGCAAGCACAGAATGGGTCATAACGCCCAAAACCCGCTGCTTCAAATCAATAATCGTAACAAAAGTACATTCTTTATTTGCGGTAAAAAAATTCATCAGCTCAAGAACATTCATATCAGGAAAAACAGTGATTCCTTGCGCCGCCAGCTCGCCAATTTTGCTGGAATTTCCGTTTTCCACCGCCTCTTCCGCGTTTTTAAATTCCTCCAGAAACGATTTTATATTTTTCTTTTTGTCAGAATCATCTTTTTTTAAAGGATGAATTTTAATTTCATCTTTATTTTTGTTTTTTGTAAGTTCCGTCAGATTTTTTTTATAAGCAATAATTCTTGCATAGGATTCTGGCGTTACTTTTTCTGGAATTTTTTTTGGAATTCCGATAAAAAATCCTTGCGCAAACTGAACTCCAAGAGAAAGCAGAATATCCAGTTCCTGCGCTGATTCCACGCCAACTGCAACTGAATAAATTCCAGTTTCATTGCAAAATTGAACAAGGCTTTTGACAAGCGACTGTTTAAGCGTATCAGATTCGATTCCGCGGATGATTTTCATATCAATTTTGATGAAGTTCGGATTCAGCGAACAGATTCGTTCAAGCCCCGAATAAGCCGCGCCAACATTATCAAGCGCAATGCTAAAATTCTGGACTTTATAATGTTCGGTTATTTCATTCAGAATTTTCTTTTGCTGAGAGCATTTTTCAGTAATTTCCAGAATTATTTTTCGGGAGTCAATGTTATACTTTTTCAGAAGCTTAAGCGTGTAACCTTGATAAAAATCCTCATCAAAAATAATGTCCGGATTGATATTTATAAAAATATTGGTCTTTAAACCTAGCTGGCTGACCATTTTAAGGATTGTTTTTCTGCAGAATTTTTCCAGTTTCCAGATTTTTTCAGTTTTATCCGCAAGCTCAAAAAATTCTGTGACAGATTTTTCCTTTACGCGCGAAAAAACTTCATATCCAAAAATATCTCCGTTTTCCAAAGAAACAATCGGCTGAAAATATGGCGTAATTTCCTTTTCTTCCAAGATTTTTTCTATATTCATACGCAAAAATTACAAATTTTATATAAAATTTTCTTCATAAAAAAATAAAATTTATGTAAAATTAAAGAATGGAACAGTATAAAAAAGAATTTATTGATTTTATGGTTGAATGCCAGGTTTTGAAATTTGGATCATTCACTTTGAAAAGCGGACGTCAAAGCCCATTTTTTATGAATGCCGGCGCTTATGTAACAGGAAGCCAACTTGCGCGTCTTGGAGAATTTTACGCAAAGGCAATCCACGACAATTTCGGCGATGATATCGACGTTTTCTTCGGACCTGCATACAAAGGAATTCCGCTTGCAGTTGTAACCGCTGTTGCATATTCAAAACTTTACGGAAAAGAAATCAAATATTGCTCAGACAGAAAAGAAGAAAAAGACCACGGTGCTGACAAAGGCGCTTTGCTTGGCTATAAAATCAAAGACGGTGATAAAGTTGTTATAATTGAAGACGTTACAACTTCTGGAAAATCAATTGACGAGACTTATCCAAAAATAAAAGCACAGGAAACAGTTCCTGGCGGAATAAAAATCGTTGGTGAAATTGTAAGCCTGAACCGAATGGAAAAAGCTGCTGACTCAACAAAATCCGCACTTGAAACAATAACTGAAAAATACGGATTTCCGGCAAAAGCTATTGTCACAATGGAAGATGTTGTAGACGCACTTTACACAAATGGCGATAAAAAAATAATCACTCCAGAAATCAAAGCCGCAATTGACGAATATTACAAACAGTACGGCGCAAATGGAATGGTTATTTAACGTAAAAGCCGAGTTTTTGGTTGAATCCATAAAACTCGGCCTTTGGAATAAATCTTTATTTTTTGCAGACTAAAACCATTGTTGCGGCAGTCTGATTGTAAGGCTGTTTTTCGTAACCACCATAAATTTCAACAGATTTATAGCCTATTTTCAAAAGATCCTTTTTTAGTTCTGAAGCGGAATAAAGGCGTTGAACAAATTTATGCTCGATTCTCTTTCCATCAGGAAAAACGAGCGTCCATGCAGAACAAAGACCTTCCCAAGCGCCAGAAACACTAAAATTTGTTATAACTTTTATATCTGAGCGGAAAAATTCCTCGCCTTCTGTAAAATTAATAATCGCAGTTTCCCGGCTAACAGACTCAAGAATAAAAATTCCCCCTGGATTCAGCGCATTATAGATATTTTTCAGGATTTTAAAATCGTCCTGCTCGTTTTCACAATAACCAAACGAAGTATAAAGATTAACGGCACAATCATATTTTTTTTGACTCACAAAATTCCTAAGATCTTGTTTTAAAAGATTTATTTTTACGCCCTCATCATGAGCAGTTTCAGCGGCGGCATCCAACTCAGACTGAATTATATCAACACCTGTCACATCAAAGCCAAGCAATGCAAGCTCAACGCTGATTCTGCCAGGACCGCAACCAGCATCAAGAATTGAGTTTTCTGGTTTTAAATTCGCCAATTTTCCAACAGCTTTTGCAACCGCAGGAGCCTCTGCCCAGCGGTTTTCATCAAAAATAACAGGTGAATAAAATTCCCAGAATTCAGAATTTTCGAACCACTCCTTTTTCACTACGTTCCGTTCCTTTTCAGATTGAAATTTGTTTTGCTTAAAACCAATGATAGCGCAAACGGATTTTTAATTTGCGAAGACTTTGGCGATTGAACCAACTAAAGTGCGTAGCACCCAATTTTTTACAAGCGCAGCGCGAGCCCAACCGTCTGGAACAAATTGAAAATCCGTTGTGAGCGACCTTTCAGAATCAATAAATCCAAACTTCAATCTGGTAAATTTTCCGTTATTGATAATTTTTTTGTAAAATTCATCTAAAAAAAATCTCAATTTATCATTATATTAGAAAAAACACGATATTGGAAATTTTTATTAAGCCGGAGGAAAAAATGGATTTGGCTGAAATTGATGAAAACGGAAAAGGATTGTTATTTTTTGGAGAAACAAAAGTTGAAAAACTTGAACAGATAAAAGGTCAACCAAATGTTTTTCTTCTTGAAACAACCGCAATTTTAGAACGCACAACTCAATTAAGCCCAAAAGCCGGTCAGTTTTATCTTATACGAAGCAAAAAAACAACAACAAACTACAATCGTCCTATCAGTGTTTATCATTCAGAAGAAAAAATCAACGAAAATGGCAAAAAAGAAGTAAAAATTCAATTTATGATTCTTGAAAAAGGTCGCGGAACACAAGAACTTTGCCATATGTACATAGGCGAATCCATAAGCTTGATTGGTCCACTCGGAACAGAATGGCCTGTTGATGAAGCAAAAAAAATCATCTCGGAAAACAATGGAAAAACTCCAAAAATCGCAATTGTTGGCGGAGGAATTGGTGTCGCTCCTGTAGCAAATCTTGCCTCGACACTACCAGACGGAACTTACGATTTTTACGCATCTTTTAAATCTGGCTCATACGGACTGGAAAATGTAAAAGCCGCAAACACAATAATCACAACAGACGATGGAAGCGTGGGAATTCACGGAATGCTTCCTGCTGGATTTTCAAAAGAAGCGATTAAAAAAGCCGGATACAAGATTATTTACGCCTGCGGGCCAACGCCTATGTTGAATTATGTAAAAAATGTCGCAGAGGAACTTGAAATCCAGTGCTGGATTTCCATGGAACACAGAATGCTTTGCGGTCTAGGAGCTTGCCTTGGCTGCACAATCGAAACAAAAGAAGGATTAAAACGTTGCTGCAAAGACGGACCAGTTTTTGACGCAAAAATCATAGAATTTCCAAAACCAGAACCGCGCAGAAAACCGCTGGAAAAAGATAAAGAACCAGATTTGTCTGTTGAAATTGCAGGAGTTCACTTTAAAAATCCGACGATTGCCAGCGCAGGAACTTTTTCCTATGGCCAAAATTTCAGAGGTGTAAGTGATGTTTCAGCCTGGGGCGGAATTGCATCAAAAGGATGCACATTTGAACCACGAGAAGGAAACAAAGGGGAACGAAGCCTTGAAGTTCCAGGTGGAAATATGAATTCAATCGGTCTGCAAAATCCTGGAATCCCAACTTTTATAAAAGATCTTCTTCCGGGAATGCTAGGCCTTGGTCCTGTTGTAATTGCGAATCTTGCCGGAAGCGACATAGAATCTTATGTTCATGGCGCAAAACTTCTTGATAAAACTGACTGTGACATGATTGAGCTGAACATTTCCTGCCCGAATATAAAAGCCGCCGGACTTGCATGGGGAATGAGCGCCGACACAGCATATTACTGCGTTTCCGCTGTTCGCGCCGCAACAAAAAAGCCTCTGATGGTAAAACTTTCACCAAATGCGCCGGACAACCGCCCAATTGCAATTGCCTGCATAAAAGCTGGAGCAGATGCAATCAGCCTTATAAACATGGTTCATGGGGTTGCAATTGACATCGAAAAAGGAAAACCGTTCTTCAACAATGTTCACGCAGGATATTCAGGTCCAGGACTAAAACCACTTGCGCTTAGAATTGTTTACGATGTAATCGAAGAAATCAACAAACTTCCGCCAGCGCAAAGAGTTCCTGTTGTTGGAATCGGCGGAATTTCAACATGGCAAGACGCAGTTGAATTTATTATGGCCGGAGCTCATGCAATAGAAATCGGCCAGGCAAAATTCACAAATCCAAATGTAGCAATTGATGTTGTTCAAGGTCTAAAGAAATTTATGAAAACTCACGGATATCATAATCTTGCGGAAATGCGCGGAATTGCCCAAGTAAAAAATCATATCAACGAACTTGGGTCTGGCAATGAAAAAACAAAATACGCCGAACTGAAAAATATGATTCTTGCAGATAAGCCGGTTATTCCAAATATCTCAGGCTCTAATGTCTAAAAAATAACCTGATGAATAAAAAAGCCTCGGCTCAAAAACCGGGGCTTTAAAATTTTCATACAAACTGAATATCAATATCCATCGCTCATTGCGCGGTTGTTGTCTTTTATGCAAAGTTCATCGTAAACAAGACTTCTTTTTCGCAATTCCTGCTTTAACGAATCTGGGTATGGCATATTTCGCCAGAAAATTCCCCGGACTTCTTTGTCCAAACGCTGAACTCCGTTAGACTCTTTTGTCATCCACAGAACATAATCCTCAATAAAGAAAGCCTTCAAATCTCCCTTTAATTTCTGGCGGTCTATGTACTGATAATATTGTCCGGTCAAACCTTCTTCCATCCAATAGTAAGAAGCCTTTTCCTTTGCGACCTGCCAACGTAAATCGGCAACAGCAGTAAGAACCGCAATTTTCAAATCACGGGGATACATAGGAATTACAATACGACCACGGCTAGTAACGCGGTTATACCGGTCAAATGGTTCCCAGCAAAATCCCCGGTCACCATAAGTCGGAAGAAGCAGAACGTAAGGAACAATTCTGTTCGGAACATTTTTATGGACACGGCAGAATGCACCTGGATCAATTGATTCAACCCAGCGCAAAATATCGATTACATTTTCACGGGTTCCAGTTCCTCGTTCCATACAATGATAAAATTCCCGAGTAAAAAGCGGAAACTGGTTTCCCTGCCGACCGACAGTCATTTTCGCCATCTGACGGACTGTCTCAAACTCAATGTTTACTGCATCTGTATCCGCCGCATGAGTCTGATTGCCGCTATTTTCAGAAAGTTTTCCTTCAACGCTATCGTAAACGCCTTTTGCATCCTCAAAATCTTTTAGGCAGCGCACGTATTCCTTTCCATTTTTAGAAAGCCTGTGAAGCCTGTCAGTGATTTCGCTAAAAAGACGTTGCTGGCTTTCTGAATAAGCCGCACGATGTGGCTCAAGCCCAGGAATTGTATTGTGCTCGCAAAGCTCATCAAAACGCTCGCGGATTTCCTGTTCAAGAACGCTTCTTTCATTTTCTTTTATATTAACAAGATTTTCCGCCGCCTGCATTTTTCCAGAATTTTTTGACTGAAGCTGCTGCAAGCGGTTTTGCTCCATTGTATTAGCTTCTTCTTGAGTTGTGGCTTTCTTCGGAGCGCGTTTCTCATCCGTCATAGAATTTGTAAGGCGGCCGCTGGCAATCTCGCGGAACCATTCATCCTCATAAAGAACTGGCTCGCCTGTGCGATTTTCAAAAATTATCTTGGAAAAAAATTCTTTCTGCTCAGGTCTAAAAAGAGAAGGCAACAAAACCCCGAACCGAACCAACATTCGCTTTGGCATCGGAAGATTCAAGTCCGCCATTTTCGGCGCCATACCACGAATAAGTTCCCAATAAGCAGAAATTATATTTTGCCTATAAACAGTTCTGTCTTTCGGATCCTGACAAGTCAGATATTTTGAAAGAACCTGATGCAAGCGCTGCGCAGAACCATTTTCACCGGTCAAAGCCGTTTTATAATAACTTGTGTCATCAAAAACTTTGGAAGGAGTATCTTCCGTAAATTTTGTGATTTCATCAAATTGCCGCTTGCTTAAATCTACATCGTGAATCGAATGTTTTTTTGGCGCCGCATTAAGTTTTTCATTGAACAATTTTGAACGCCGTGTAAAATCCTGCATTGAAAAAGGGGCATCGCTTTTCTGTTCAAATTCAGACGAAACATCAACGCCTTCGCTGGAAGGATTGTCTACATCTGCTAGCAGTTTGTTAATTTCATCCTCAAAATCATCAGCCATTCTTTACCTACCAGTTAATTTCCGAATAATTTATATTATAACACGATTTTAGAATGAATGGAAACTTCTCCGCTGTCAAGAATTTTTATTTCACCGTTTTTAAGTTTTACCACAAGTTTTGCATCTTCCGTAACGTCCTGGACGATGCATTTATAATTTTTGTCATCAGTATTTATAACAGGAGAAATTTCAATCTCTTTTCCAACCAGAAAAGAACGAGCTTTATATTCCTGCATTGATTTTTTGATTTCTTCCGCGCCACCGTCAAGAATCAAAAGAAATTCGTTTATGACTTCTGCACAAAGTTCAGCCTGTTTTCTGTTTTTTTCACTGGAAATAACGCTGCCAGCAATATTTTTTAATTCTTCCGGCTGATTTTTATTCGTTGTAATATTGATTCCAATTCCCACAATCGCGGCATCAATCATTCCAGTCTCAAAATTTGCAACGCCTTCCGTCAGAATTCCGCAGACTTTTTTTCCATCAACAAAAATATCATTGACCCATTTTATTTTTGCGTCCGCATTGTAGATTTTTTTTAACGCGCGGGCAACAGCAACTCCAGCTGAAGCTGTAATTACAGCAGGTTTTGTAATATTTCCGTCCGAATAAACAATCGAAAGATAAATTCCGCTTTCTTCCGGTGAATAAAATGGCCTTCCAAGGCGCCCCCGGCCAGAAGTTTGCCTAGCAGCAACAAAAACGGTTTTATGAAGTGATTTTCCATCTTTTTCTGCCAATTCGCGTTTTGCCTGAGTATTTGTGGAATCAATCACATCAAAAAACTTGATTTTTACATTTTTGTCTGAAATATGCTTTAAAATCTCAGAGGCGTTATAAACATCGTTTGAAACAAGCCTGTATCCGCGGTTTGTAACAGCTTCAATCTGCGCGCCATCTTTTCGTAGCGCGTTGATTGATTTCCAGACTGAAGTTCGTGTTACTCCGCACCGTTCTGCAATTTCCTGCCCCGAAACAAAACCATCCTCTGATTTTGTATTTTGCAGAACTGAAAAAACAGAATCTTTTACAGCCATTATTTTTTCTTTCCAAGCAATGTAAAGTTTTCAGCAGGATTTGAAAAAACAATTCCGCTTCCTGGCTTTGAAAGACAATCCAGTTCTTTTACCGCATCAATAATCTGATTGACTTTCGCATTTTCCGCAAGAATCAAAAGCATATCTTTTTCTGGAACAATTTCCACACCAAAAAAAGTCTCATCACCAGGGCGGGCCGTTCCACGCGCAGAAAGAAATGTTCCTCCTGTTGCGCCAGCATTTCGCGCCGCCGCCATCGCGTCTTCCGCATAACCTTTATTTACAATTATCGTAATAAGCTGATGTGTTGTTTCTGTCATATTTTCATCCTTTCCGGTTATTTTTCCGGATTTCACAAACTGAGAAACTTTTGTACTGAACAAAATTCCAAAAGGCCGTTTTTTTTCAGAAGAAGATTCTTCCATCGCATTCATGATTTCTTTTGTATTTTCAGAAGGAACCAGAACGTAAACTATATCTTTATTTGAGTCTGCAATGCCAAGAATCTGAAGAAATGTGCTTGCCGCAGTTCCTTTTCCGCGGGAAATTGTTCCACCATGCGCACCAGCATCAACCGCCGCATGAGTCAAAATTTCACCGCAATTTCTAGGAACAATACCAATAATCATATCGTACATCAGTTTTCCTCCATTTTTGTTGTGATTTTGTTTTTCCGTTTTTTTGCCGCAAACAAAATTCCCAGAATTTGAATCGCAATCAGCGGAGTCATGGCAACAAGCGCAATAACGCCAAACGCGTCAGAAGAACCTCCTGCAGCATGGGAAGCTCCAATTGTAAACGAAAGAACGAAAGTTGATGTAATCGGTCCGGAAGCAACTCCTCCAGAGTCAAAAGCAATTGCTGTAAAAAGTTTTGGACAAAAAATCATAAGAATCAAAGCAAACGCATATCCAGGAACAATTATCCGCATAATGCTGAAACCTTGAAGAGCCCGCCACATTGTCAGACCAATCGCAACCGCTGAGCCGGCAGCCAAAAATGTAAGCATTAATTTTCTTTTTATTGTGCCGCCAGAAAGATTTTCAACCTGTTCAGTAAGAATCCAAACCGCAGGCTCCGCACAAACAACAACCGCGCCAAGCAAAACTCCTGTAAAAATCAGAAGAATATTCCAGAAGCCGCCAAATTCCGCAGCTTTTCCACCAAGAATTGTTCCTAGATGTTTTCCGGCATCCATAAAACCACCGTTCACGCCAACCAAAAAAATTGTAAGTCCAACAAAACTGTAAACAAGACCGACAATTACTTTAGCGACTTTTCTTGGCGGCAAATGCAAAAGAAAAAGCTGAAAAAACACAAACAGAATAAAAAGCGGCAAAATCGAAAGCGCAGCTTCTTTTGCAACATTAGGAATCAGACGAAGAAAAATTCCAAGACCGACAATATTTTCTGATTCCGCAAAAATTTCATTTTCTGAATCAAGCGCACCTGTCAGCGAAAGAAACATTCCGTATGCAAGAACTGCCATTATCGGTCCTACAGAAGTAATTCCTGTAAGACCAAAACTTTCACTGTCTTTATCTGCGCCAGTTGAACGAACAGAAGAAACACCGATTCCTATCGCCAAAATGAATGGAACGGTCATCGGTCCAGTTGTTGCTCCTCCAGAATCAAACGCAATTCCACGGAAACTTTCAGGGGTAAAATAAGCAAGAATAAAAACGCCAATGTACAAAACCAGAAGCGTAATTTTTAACGGCCAGTTCAAAATCGATCTTAAAAGTCCGATTGTAATCAAAAGCCCGACACCCGCCGCAATAATATAAACAAGCCCAGTTTTATCCACCGCAGAAAAAACACTGTGAATCTGGTCTCCAAAAACCTGAATATCAGGTTCTGCAACGGTCACCAAAAATCCAATTACAAAAGAAACGCTAAGCAGAATGAACAAGTTTCTTTTTGAAACCAACGCTGCTCCGGTCTGCTCGCCCAGCGGACGGATTCCAATATCAACGCCAAGCAAAAAAACTGTAAGCCCCAGAATAAGCAGAACACCGCCAATCAAAAACCTTAACATCAGCGATGCACCCAAGGGGGCGACAGTCAAGCCAAGAATAAAAACAATCAGCATTACAGGCAATACTGAAGTTACAGTTTCTTTTAATTTAACAAGAATGTTCAACTGTCAGACCTCCAAATTCATTATTTTCTATTTTTTTTCAGTTTGTTTTTTTGCCGTAGCAGTCCCAACCTTTGCGCTCAATTCCTTCAACCCATTTTTTTGCCCAGGATTTTGCACCTTCCAAATCCTGATCCTTATAATTTCCGCATTCCTTTTCTGTTGCCGCTGGAACAGGCTTGTTCCAAACCGCAACTTTCCTAAGAATGTTCAACATGTGTTCCGCAATATATTTTTCATCGAGATCACCAAAAACCGTAAAATAAAAACCAGTTCGGCAGCCCATAGGACTAAAATCAATTACGCCCTCAACCTCATCGCGAATATATTCTGCAATAATATGTTCCAATGAATGAAGCGCACCAGTTGTCATAAATTCTTTGTTCGGCTGACAAAACCTTATATCAAATTTTGTTACGACATCACCTTTTTTACCGATTTTTTTTGCTGCAAGCCTTACGTAAGGAGCAACAACCTTTGTGTGGTCAAGATTAAAACTGTCAACTTTGTAGTGACCTTCTGTATGTTCTGCCATATTTCCTCCAAATATCATTTTTTTCTAATCCAAGAATTCCAGCATTTTTAAGACAACCGCCGCACATTCTTCCGAGGCAATTTTTTCATTAAAACTATAAGTCACCTCGTAACTGTCATCTGCATTATCAGAGATGCAACGCAAAATAACAAAAGGAATTTGGTTCAAAAAACAAGCGTGGGCAACAGCCGCACCTTCCATTTCCACACATGCAGGCGAGCAAATTTCTTCAATATGCTCTTTTTGCTCCGCATACGAAATAAACTGGTCGCCACTGGCAATCCTTCCACGAATCAATTTATATTTTTTCGCGCTTTCAGACTGAGCAAAAGCATTTTCCGCAGCTTTAATCATTTTTTCATCCGCATCAAAAGCCGAAGTGTGCATTTGGGGAATTTCCGTCGGTTCATAACCAAATGCAGTAGCATCCATATCATGATAAACCGCATCGGTTGAAACAACCATATCATGAATGTGCAGATTTTCCTGGATTGCGCCGGCAATTCCTGTGTTGATTATTTTTTCCACGCCAAACTGAAGAATAAGACGTTGAGCGCAAAGAGCCGCATTCACTTTTCCAATGCCGCTTTTTACAACAACAACGTTTTTTCCGCAAAGATTTCCTTCATTAAAGACAAGATTTCCAAATTCAGTTTTTTTAAGGCTTCCATTCTTTTCCATTTCATCGCAAAAAATGCTGATTTCAACATCCATCGCACCAATTATTCCAATTTTCTTCATATTTTTTCCTATTTGACCTAAATGCAACTTTTAGGCTATTTATTTTCTGTCTTTTTTGAATTTGACTCTTTTGAAATCTGAACCAAAAACGATACCACAAGCAGAATTCCGCAAACAACAACAGCTGAGTCCGCAACATTAAAAGTCGGCCAGCGTTCCATACCAAAAAGTCCGTAGAATTTTACATCAATAAAATCAACAACACCTCGAGCCCTAAAAAATCTGTCTATAAGATTTCCGAAACCACCGCCAAGAACGCCACAAATTGCCCAACGCTGAAGCATTGAAAATTCTTTGTTCCTAAAATAGACAACAATCACCAGAATCATAACAACCAAAGGAACCAGCCCGAAACTCAACCGCCGGAACGCAAGCGGCCAAGAATCACCAAGACTGAACGCAACGCCTGTGTTATAAACCCTGATTAGCCTTAAAAAATCTCCAAAAAAAGCAGGACCGATTCCCAGATGCCCATTCGCATAATCAAGAGGAATGTAAAGTTCAACCAAAAATTTTGTCAGCTGATCCGCCAGAATTATGGCAAAAGTCAATATAAATGGAAGCAAATTCTTTTTTTCAATATTCATATATCAAATATACCTTTTATGATTCTTCTTTTAAAGAAAAATTAAAAAATTTTACAATCCTGTCGGAAAATCTATAAATTCAGTTTGAATTCCAGTTTCTTCCTTCAACTTTTTTGCAATGTTCTGGACACCAATTGTCTCGCTAAAATAATGTCCCATCGCAATAAAATTGATTTCAGATTCTTTTATAAAATGAAACGAACTATGTTCCGCCTCTCCGGTAATATATGCGTCCAAATTTTCAGAAACCGCCTGCGAAATGTCAGATTCTCCTGCTCCGCCGCCAGAAATAATTCCAACGGTTTTTATCTCTTTTTTTCCAAACTGAAGGACACAAAGCGGCTTTTCACCCTTGTTATGAGTGCGCTGAACCAGTTCCTCCACCGAAACAGGAGTCTCCAGCTCGCCTTTTACGCCGCACAACATTCCGCGCCATTCACCGAACGGCTGCAAGTTTTTCAAGCCGATTCTGGCTGCAAGCCCGTAATTATTTCCATAAGGATTATTCGCATCCAAAGGAATATGGCACGCGTACAACGCAACATCATTTTGCAGGAACGGCGCAAACCTTTTGTATGCAGCGCCCACAAGAATTTCTGTTTCCGGCCAAAAAAGCCCATGATGAACAAAAAGCACATCCGCCCCGATTTCCGCAGCTTTAAGGGCGGTTTCCTGACACGCATCCACCGCAAACGCAACTTTTTTTATCTGCTTTTTGTCAGGTTCACTGTTTTGAATTTGAATTCCATTTTTTGAAACATCCGCAGGATAATTTTCAATTTTCAGAAAACTTCTAAAATATTTATCAAGTTCATTCAACGTCATTTTCCGCTCCTGAAAGTCCTGGATTTTGCGCTTGTTCCTTCGCCTGATTTTGCGGCTCAATCGCTTCTTTTTTATAGAGCGGCGCTGGAATTGCGCTCAAAGTTTTTTCCGCAATCGCCTTTAAATTTTCAAGATTTGGCTCCCGTTTCAAATTCAAAAAACAAGCGGTAAACGGAGAAGTCTGCTGAACAAAACCAAAACCTTTGCTTGAATATTCCGGCAAATCTGAAAGCTTAAAAAATCCGCTAACATTTTTCGGCATTTCCTTTGAAAAATCATCAAAACAAATGTCGCTCATCCAGTCGCCAACCACAAAAATCAGCTCAATTTCTGGCTCTGATTTTTTTTCTTCCGAAGAGACAAAATCCAGCATCGCCAAAACTTCCCGCGCCACATTGAATGAATAAAATTCCTTTTGCATTTCAAATTTCACAGGATTTTGAAAATAATTTATCTTCATAAAAAATTTCCTGAAAATCCTGAAATCCGCAAAATTATGAAACCATTTTCCATCGCGGGCATAAAAATCACCGGAATAAACCTTAAAACCTTTTGCCGCAAGAAATTTCATGTACGGAATATACTCAACGGAATCCGCGCGCTTGTCCGAAATCAAAATTATCGACTGTCCATTAAAATTTTCTTTTTTTGCAGGAGAAAAAACACGGATTTCTGCCGAAGAAAAACCGAGACTCTCAGATTTTTCAAAGCCACTGGCAAAATCCCCGGAAACCCGGATTTTTGATTCAGATGCATTGAATTCTTTTTTGTCCAAAAACACCGGACGATATTTTATAAGAACCGCACCTTCAAAAAGACACAAAAAAATCACAAAAAAAGTTCCGATTTTAAACGCAATGCTGTAATGGTCAACATAAAGCCCACCGGAAAAACGCAAAAACGCGCGGAAATTCGTAAAAAAACAGAAAATAGAAATCGCAAGGATTGAAAGCGAAAAAAGTTCCGCATTCCAGGCAAAAATCTGAAAAACAGCAAGAATCACGCTGATTGGCGCAAGAATCGTAAGCGAATCAACTTTTCCAAATTTCAAAAGAAAAATACGCGCACAGTTCAAAAGAATCAAAAAAAGAATCAGCAGTTCGCCCAAAAAAGGAGTTTCCATACTTTTTGATTTTATATGAATTTTATTATTTATAGAAGATAAAATTCCGCCGGTTTTTATATTAAGTTGATTTTGAATTTAACCTTACAAAATCTTCGCTGGCTTTCCTGTAAGAAAAATCCGCAGATTCAATTTTATGTAGCTCAAAATTTCGCGGGAATATGCGTTCAAGACAAAAAGCGCAGGTGTTTTCGCGGAAACTCCCAAAACATTCAAAAACCCCATACGGCGTGCAAGTTGTTCTGCGCGCGCAAGATGAAAATCATTTGTCACAACCGCTACCGGAGACGCCAAAATTTCTTCAATAGAACGCCCAGAATATTCAGAAAGAATTTTTACGCTGTACTGAAAATTCTGAATTGTATCTTTTGCCTGATTTTCCGCCAGAACGCGATTTCCTTCAATTCCAAATGATTCCAACGCAGGCTTAAGCACATCGCTTTCCGGACAAGGTGCAAAAACGCCTTTTCCGCCGGTAACAACACAAACCGCAGCCGGATTTGCCTTCAGATAATCTGCTGCCACTGCAACACGGCGCTTTACGCTATCAGTCAACTGCGCATCTTTTGTAATTCCCCCACCAAGAATAATCACATATTCAGGATTTTCGGAACCATCCGCAAGTTTCGGATGACAGATGAACCACAAATTAATTCCAGAAATCAAAATTCCAGCGCCAAAAACTGAGAAAACAGCAATTTTCAAAGCCCGCGGCGATTTTTTCCACAAATGATGTTTTCTTAGGCAAAAAATCACAAGGCAGACAACTGAAAGCCAAAACCAGACTGAAGAAAAACTAAAAAACGAGCCAAAAATCGTTTCCGGCGAACAAATCCGCATCGCAACAAAATAAGCATCAAATAAAACTGCAAGAATCAACCATGTTATCATAAATTCCCCCCCCCCATAAAAATCGAGTTTTTTAGAAATTGTGAAAAATCGCTTTCAGCGGATTTTCTGTTATTTCTCCTCATCAACGCCAAGACCAAAAAGCGCAAAATCACCTTTGCAAGGGTCGTCAGGCCAGATTTGCTTAAGCTGGACGGTTATTTTCTGCGCGGTTTTCATGGAAGCCGGGGAATTTTCAGGAATCAGCCGCAATTTTTCAGCTTCCTGAATCACGTGCGTATCCAGCGGAATTATCAAATCTTCCGGCAAAATCCAGTTCCATAATCCCAAGTCCACCGGTGAATTCTGGCGGACCATCCATCGCAGAAACATATTAACGCGCTTGTTTGCAGAATTTTTCCCTTTCGGCACAATCTTACAGTTTTCAAAAGCCGCAGAAATCGCATCTGCAGGATTTTTTCCAGCATCAAACTTCTTTACAAATTCACCAAAAGTTCTATTTTTTTCCAGAAGGCTCTTGAACGCCCGGAACAGATTTTTCATTTCTTCATACGAATAAAAACGATAAAATTTTTCATCGTTATCGCCGGAAGAAGCACAAAAATCTTTTTCAAAGGCGCCATTTTTTATCCACAGAAAAATTCCACCAGATTTGTCCGCCGTTTCAAAAATAAACTGGATTTTCGGAATAAACTGTTTTCTGTTTCCAAAAGAAAGCATTGCCGCAACAAAAGACGCAATCTCAACATCAGCCTGATTTTTGTACCAACGCAAAAACTGGCTCGGATCAGACTGCAAAAAAGCGGAATTCTCGTATTTGTCCGCAAGCTCCCTTAACCTTTGCTTAATTTCTTCCGTCATAAAGAACTCAACATCTATCAGACTCAGTCGAACAAATCAGTTTTCTTAAGCCAGTCGCATACAGCTTCGGCATCCTTATCCAAAGCGCGGTCATCTTCCACAAATGCGCTCATTTTTCTGATTTCAGAATGAACTTTTTTTGTGAACGGCGCAAAATCTTCCAGGCCGGCCAAATCAACCGCCTGCATTGCCGCAAGAAGATGAGTCGCGAACTGAAGGAAAACCAGCTCAATCTGCTCATTCAACTTGCGTGCAGAAATTGTTCCCATCGAAACCTTGTCCTGGTTCAACGCTTCCGTTGGTGCAGAAGTTATGCTCACCGGAAAACAATAAGTCTGAACTTCACCGCGAATCGCAGAAATCGTAATCTGCGCCGCCTTGAACCCAAGCCGCAAACCAGCGCGCGGACTGTCCGCCGGAGTAAACGGAATCAGATTTTCCGTAAGCCCATTGAATTTTCCATCAATTATAACTTCCGCCTGCTTGTCAGACAAATCCGCAATATTTGCCAGAGCCGTGCGCATATAATCGCAGGAAGCACAAATGTGTCCGCCGTAAAAATTTCCAGTATTATAAATTCGCTCCGCCTCAATATCAACAAGAGGATTATCGTTCGCGCTGTTCAATTCCTCAGTAATCCATTCGCGGGCAATCCGCAAAGTGTCGCGGTAAACACCATTAATCTGCGGCGCACAACGGATTGAATATCTGTCCTGAATTTTATTCTGCTGAACAACAAATTTCTTCCCGTCCATCTTAGAAATCTGGCTTTCCAAAAAATCCTCGTATCTAAAAACGCGCTTTGAATCTTTTATAATATTATAAACATAAGCCGCCGAATCGCACTGACCTTTATGATTTTTAATTTCACTTACTTTCGCAACAAACGGCGTATCTTTTCCGCGCGTAATCTCGCTCGTAACTGCCGTCAAAAAATCAGAAATTTTAGCAAGACGCTCAGCCTTTTTTATCGCAAGAGAAGCAACCGCCGTCATAACAGAAGTTCCGTTCATAAGCGCAAGCCCTTCCTTGGCCTCAATCGGAAGAGGTTTTATTCCCTCAGCATTAAACGCTTCCATTGTCGGAACAATTTTTCCCTTGTAATAAACATTTCTCTGCCCCATAATCGCCGCCGCAAGATACGAAAGCGGAGTCAAATCGCCAGAAGCTCCAACAGAACCAAGCTGAGGAATCACCGGAATAATGTCCTTGTTCAAAAGCGTTACCATCATTTTTGCAAGCTCCGGACGAATCGCAGAATGACCGCCCTTCACATTTCCATTCAATCTTGCAAGAACAACCGCACGCCCAGTTTCCCGGTCAAATTTCGGTCCAAGGCCAATTCCATGATAAGTGCAGATAATCCGCTGAAGCTCGCCAGCCTTGTCAACGCTAATCTGATTATGGCAAGAATCCCCAAAATCCGTTGTAACTCCATAAGTCGGAACGCCAGTATTTATGTAATCCATCAAAAATTTGCGGCTTTCCTCAAGCGTAGCCCAAAATTCCTTATTTTCCGGCAATTTTACTTCTTCATTTTTATAAGCAACTGCGCAAACATCCTCAATTGTTAAACCTTCACCTTTTACTGTAATCGACATTTTTTCCTTCTTTTTTTTATTTGGGCGCCAAATTTTATCCGCAAACGGGCTTTTCGTGGTTCCGCTAACCGCTCATTGCTCGCTACGCTCGCAACCCGCCACGGCGGGCCACTACAATCCCGGGCGCACACATTATGAATAAATAATTGTATTGTAAAAAACACAAAAAGAAAACCGAGTTTTTCCTGAAACAATAAAAATTGATTTTAAGTTTTTTTATTAGCTCGAATGTTGAGTTTTTTCTGAAGAAATAAATTGAATAAGCGGGAAGAAAAAGAAAGCGACAACCGAGTCATTCGGAGCGATGGCAAGCAATTTTTGAAGAAAATTGCGCAGTCCGATACTTTGTTACGCTCCGCATGACGAATTGACGCGCTTTTTCTGGTAGCTTATTCAATTTCTATGCTCAATTAATAAAAAACGCTATTTCATCAAAAACTTAAAATCAATTTTTTGTCAGCTCAAGCAGAATATCTTCGTCAAAATGTTTTATGTTTTTCAGTTTAAACTTAAATGCGTCTGCCGGATGTTCAATGCCCGCTCCCGCAACCGGAGTTTTTGCTGTTCCACCAAATATTTTTGGGGCAATAAACGCGTAAATGCAGTCCGCAAGTTTTTTTTCCAGCACAGAAAAATTAATCTCGCCGCCACCTTCAACAAGAATGCTGTCAACTTTCCGTCTTCCAAGCTCGCAAAAAAGTTTTTCAAGGTCGATTTTTTCATTTTTTTCAACCGGATTTTTTTCCACAGGAACTGTCAAAACCTCAACATTTTTTTCTTCCAGCGCAAGTTTTTTTTCCATAAAACTTTTATCTTCTGAGTAAACAGCCGCAACAATTGTCTTTATATTATTCGCTGTCTGTACAATATTACACCCAAGAGGAATCTTTAAATGCGAGTCACAAATAATCCTGACTGGATTGCTTCCGCCTTTCATACGGCAATTCAGCATAGGATTATCTTTTAAGACCGTTCCAATTCCGCAAAGAATTCCCGCATATCGGTTTCTAAGTTTCTGGACTTCTGCCCGGCTTTTTTCTCCGCTAATCCATTTTGACTCGCCATTTTTTGTCGCAATTTTTCCGTCCAAGGTCATCGCATATTTCAACGCAATATAAGGACGCCCCGTTGTTATATAATGGAAGAAAATTGCATTCAGCGCATCACATTCATCTTTCAAAAAATCTTCTGTAACTTCAACGCCGTGCTGACGCAAATATTCATTTCCTTTTCCATGAACAAGAGGATTCGGATCCCGGCTACCAACAACAACATTTGAAATTCCTGCCTCAACAAGCGCATAAGTACAAGGCGGCTGTTTTCCAAAATGACAGCAAGGCTCAAGCGTAACATAAATCGTTGCGCCGGCAGGATTATTTCCGCGCTCATGACAATTTTTTAACGCATCGCGCTCAGCGTGCAGCTCGCCATATTTGCGGTGAAATCCCTCGCCTATAACCTCACCGTTTTTTACAATCACAGCACCAACCAAAGGATTAGGATTTGTCCAGCCTTCGCCACGGCGAGCCAATCGAATCGCACGGCGCATATATTTTTTTTCAGCATGTTCCATTTTCATTCTTCTTACAAATCATAACTTTGGATTCAATAAAAGTTCCTGTAAATCTTTTACATTTTCACAGATATAATCCGCATGGTTCTGCTCAAATTCTTCTTTTGAACCATAGCCGTAAAGAACAGCCGCAACTTTTATTCCATTTTCATGTGCGCCGTTAATATCATTGTCACGGTCACCGACCATTATTATCCTCTCCTTGTCTTTTTCTGAAAGTCCGCAGTTTTTTAGCGCATATTCAATAACCTGGGCTTTTCGGCAACGACTTTTATCAAAGGAACTTCCGCCAACAAAATCAAAATATTTCTGTAAGTCAAAATGGTTCAAAACAACATTTGCCTGCGACTCCGGTTTTCCTGTGGCAAGGACAATATGTTTTCTTTCTGCTTTAAGCGCTTCCAAAAGCGGAACAATTCCGTCATAAACTTTATTGTTGAAAATTCCTTTTTCCGCATAACTTTTCCGGAAAATCTCAACGGCTTCAACACATTGTTCGTGCGAAAAACCGCAATATTTTGGCAAACTGTCCCAAAGCGCAGGTCCCAAAAACTGCATCATCTCTTTTTCAGTCTTTTTTATTCCAAAATGGATAAAAATTTCCTGCAAAGACTCAAAAATTCCTGGTCTGGAATCCGTCAGAGTTCCATCCAAATCAAAAAAAATGTAATCTTTCATATTATGTTATTTTCCTACACAAAAACGGCTGAAAATACTTCCCAAAACATCATCGGCTGTAACTTCTCCAGTCACTTCACCAAGAAAATTAAGGGCATCCTCCAAATCCTGGACAACCGCATCCAGCGCAAAATCTTTTTCAGCTGCAACAAGCGAATGTTTTACGCTTTCAAGAGCTTCCTCAACAGCCAGTTTCTGACGTGCCGAACCAAGCCCAGCCTGCGGACGTTCATTTGACAAGCCTGAGAACAGAATTTCTTTTACAGCGTTGTAAAGCTCAGAAAATCCGTTTCCTTTTTTTGCGCTGATTTTAATTTCCTTTTTTATATTTTTTATGTCTTCATTTTTCAACGCAGAGGAATTTTTTCCGGCAATATTTTCTTCTATTGAATCAATTTTATTCCAGCAGAAAATCACAGGTTTTTCAGCGTTTTTCAAAAATTCAACATCATCTTTTGTAAGCCCAGATTTGCTGTCGCACAAATACAAAATGACATCAGCATCTTCTGTAAGATTTTTAGTAAGTTCAACGCCATGCGCTTCAATCACATCTTCTGTCTCGCGGAGTCCAGCCGTATCAAAAAGCCGAACCGGAAGCCCGCCAAAATCAACCCAGCTTTCAAGCCAGTCGCGGGTTGTTCCTTCAATGTCGCTTACAATCGCACGATCTTCCTTTAAAATCGCATTGAACAAAGATGATTTTCCGGCATTCGTTCTTCCGCAAAGCACAATCCGCGCTCCATCCTGATAAAGTTTTTCGCCCTGCCACGAATCATTCAGTTCAGAAAGACGTTTTATCACCTGCTGCAAATCCGAATGGTCAAAAGTGTCCGCAATTGTTTCCTCGTCTTCAGGATATTCAATTTCAACCTCAATTGAAGCAAGAGTATCTGTAATCAGTTTTTTTATGCTGCTGATTTCCTCAAAAAGATTTCCTGCAAGCCGCCCGACCGCACGGCTTCTGCTTTCCCCTGTACGGCTTTCAATAATTTCCTGAACAGCCTCCGCCTTTGTAAGATCCGCTTTGCCGTTTATAAAAGCACGAAAAGTAAATTCGCCGCGTTCCGCCTGCCGGAATCCGTTGTTTAACAAAAGATTCTGAATCGCCATAACAACGCCCGGACCGCCATGGCAACTGATTTCAACCATTTCTTCACCGGTAAAACTTTTTGGCGCCCGGAAAACACTGACCATAACTTCATCAATTTTTGTTTCTCCGTTTTTAATCCATCCATAAACAAGAGAATTGCCAGTCGCTTTAGCCAATGCCGTTGGACGCGAAAAAACTTTTGAAAGAAGCTGAACACAATCCGTTCCAGAGCAACGAACAATTCCCAGCGCGGCTGGTGCTAAAGCTGTTGCAACCGCACAAATCGGTTCTTCCGGAACATATTTTGGATTAGACATTTAAAACTCCATAGAAAATCAAAGATTCTGTTTTATGTGGGTTATATTGAATACAATCATACTGTAAAAGCTTAAGTTTTACCAAATAAAAACAATCAGTTTACCAAATAAACGCATCCAATCTATCAATATGAAATCCAAAAAAAGTGGGGTAAAAAAAAGCCAGACATCCCAAGATATCTGGCTCTTTTTATTTACTAAGTAGAACAACACTATAACAGCAAAATAATGATAACGTCAATATTTTTTGTTTCTAGAATTTTTCAACTTTCCTGTCAAAAAGCTTCATCTGAAGAAACGGAGTAAACACAGAATCTTTTGAATTTTTCTGACTTTTTTCATGGTTGTAAATTCTATCCACGCGGGAAAGTCCTTCGTTCACAAAATCCGGCGCTTCCTGAGTTCCAACTGCAGGTTTTCTAAAATTCAAGCTGGATTCCGGGCAAGTTCCAATAAATGGCGTATCTTTTGAAATATCAGGAGAAAGCATATCGTAGTTTCCAGAGTTATTCCAATACATATATCCGCGGTCAACAGAATCCCGGACGCCAAAAATTTCCTTCAAAACATAATCTTTGTTGTAATATTGGCGGTCATAACTTACATTCAGATAAAAAGCCTGAACCCAAGGGCGAACAACAACTCGATTTCGGGCAAGAATTGTGTTTCTGTAAGTTCCGTAGTAATAAATCCGGTAGACCCGGTCTTCTACAGGAGGGAAATTCATAAACGCATTTTCAAAATGACTTGGATAAAACATCGGCCCGATAACATCAACATATTCCGCCATCATTTCAACATCCTGGCCGGTTCTGGTTCCACTTCTGTACCAACCGTTTGCGCCGTAAATATCAATTCCGATTGGGGCTTTTATATTTTCACGTGCGTATTTCAAGAAAGAAACAAGCGCGCTTTCCTTGTCCATTCCTTCACTTTTCCAGCGGTAACTTGCCTGGCGCAAATTGTAGCCGTCTGTTGGAAAACGTATATAATCAAACTGAATTTCGTCAAATCCGCGGGCAATAAGTTCCTTTGCGATTGAAACATTATATTCCCAAACTTCCGGGCAGTACGGATCAACCCAGTTTTCATCGTAATAAATAGGATTTTTCCCGGTAACTTCGCCAGTTTCCTCGTCAATAATGTCTTCGTATTCTTTTATACCAACCCAAGGAGATTTTGTGTTGTAGTTCCAGACCGCATATTTTGAGCCGCCAAATTTTGCAAGATTCCGATCCTTAAATACAACAATCCGCGCAATAAGATAAATATTGTCCTTCTTGAATTCTTCAACAAAATGATCAAGATCAACCGCATACTGAGTAACTTTTCCTTTTGATTTTACAAGTTCATCTTTTGTGTCGTAACGAAGAAGTCCGTAATCATCTTTCATGTCGATTACAAGGCTGTTCAATTTATTGTCTTTTATGATTTTTTTGAATTTGTCGATTCCTGCCTGAACCCTGCACTGGTACGCCGAAACGTAAATGCTTTTTTGCCCAAGAGCTTTTCTTCCGTATCCTGAATTTACAGTTCCAGGATACAGAAGCCACAATTCGTTCAAAAGAATCCCTTTTTTCAATCCAGTACGGTTGAATGGAATCCACGCGGAATTTACGCTTCCCGGAACGCACGAAAAACTTTTTTTCCACTCATCAAGTTTTTCAGGAACGCCAGGATTTGTGTAATCCTCAAGGTTAAGCGCGCCAAGATTTTCATTTTTTGAGAAAACCAGCTTGTTATCAACAACTGTAAGTCCGTCGATTGTTTCCGCAGGTTCTTCGCCTTTATAAATAAGTTCACCTTGGCGGTTCGGCCAGTCAAATTTGTAAATGCGCGGAATAAAACTCTGGCTCAAATAAATGTCAACATAAGAAGTTCCATATTCATCCTGAACAAGAACAGGAAGAATATCTGCAATTTCATCTGGACTTGTAAGGCTCGGCATCATCTCAAAACCTTTTGTGACATCAAACCATGTTGGGCGCGCCGCATCTGGCTTGATATAAGAAAGCCCGAAAATCGGATGGCTCATAAAAACAACAAGTTCCGTGCCAAGCGAACCGTCGCTGAGCGCAACTGGCATTGAACCGATTGCACAAGCCTTTACGCCAGGAGTAGCCGCGCTCATTGAACCTAGATTTTTCCAGTTTTTTCCACCGTCCCGGGACAAATAAACCGCGTCTTTTGTTGCGGTAACAAGCTGCAGCGGATTCAGCGGGTTTGCACACAAATCCTTTAAATTCTGTACCCGGGTTTCAAATTCAGTGTTTTGTCCGTCGTAACTTTTTATTGTTGATAAAGGCAAGCCTGAATTTCTATACTCAAAAATCTCCAGATCAGAGCTGAAAAGAATTCCCTTGCTCGTCCTGAAATACCAGTTTTCTATAAGATTTCCGTCTTCACCGGGAACCACAGTACGCACAATTTGTTCAACAGAACCTTCCGTCCAAACCGGAAAAAATGAATTTCCGCTGGAAACCTTAAAAAGACCTTTATTTGTGCCTACAATAAAAACTTTTGATTCTCCAGCGGGCGCAACTTCCGCCTCAACCTTGGATTTTTCCTGCAATTTATATAAAGGTTTTGCCTGTTTTTTTGCGCTTAAAGCTGACAAAACAAAAAAAGATGCGATAAAACAAAATACGTATTTTTTCATACACAGTTTATCGGCATCTTTTTAAAAGTTATTTAGGTTGAAATTCAAGTTATTTACTGAATCCATAAATTGAATAAGCGGGAAGAAAAAGAAAGCGACAACCGAGCAATTCTGAGCGATAGCTTAGTCTGATACTTTGTACGCTCAGCATAGCGAATTGTCGCGCTTTTTCTGGTAGCTTATTCAATTTTTTTCAGAATCAATAAAACTCAGACTTTCAAACTTATATGATTTCTTCCAGCGCTTTCAATACATCTGGGTCGTACAAGTTTGATTCTGCCTCAAGTTTTTCAAGTGCAGACTCTTTGTCCATTCCGCCTCGGAAAGAACGTCGGCTGGAAAGTGCGTTATAGCTATCCGCAACACGAATAATCCGCGCAATCTGAGGAATTTTATCACCTTTCAAACCTTCAGAATATCCTGTTCCATCGTAATTTTCGTGATGATATTTTGCGGCATCACTAAAGACCTTCCAGTATTTTTTTGGAACAAATTCAAGCTCTTTTTCCGCAAAATCAATGTGATGTCTAAGTTTATCTTTTTGCTCCTCAGAAAGGCTTTGCGCTTTTAAAGTCTCTGACTCAACTGAAAGAAATCCCACATCATAAACCATTGCCGCACAGAAATAAACCATCGCATCATGCTGACGGCAACCAAGATTTGTCGCAAGTTTGAACACAATCTCTGAAACATTCTTTGAATTATTTTTTCTGCCTGTAGCAGCATCAATTTTTTCACCAATCTCGCGGCATTTCTGAGCAAGTTCTGCAAGAGCCTCTTTTTCTTCTGGAGTATCTTCAGGTTCAGGCAACGAACTTTGACTCCAAGTTGAAGAACCAGCAAGTTTCAATCCGTCATCACTGTAAAGCCCGGCAATTCCGCCTATCATAAGCTGATTTGTCTGATTCTGGTTTGCCGCCAAAAGTTTAAACGCCTCTGCGTACTGCATCTGCTGAATATGATTCTGCTTAACGCTAAAATGAACAATCAGCAAAATCAATCCGACAATCAGAAGAATCATAACAACACAAATCACAACAACAATAAAAATTTTGGTCATATTTGTGTTCATTGTGCGGGAAACTTCCGCCATCTGCTGGGAATTCTGCTTGCTTTGATCAAGCATTTTTTCGCCAAGGTCAGAAATCGCCGTCTGAGTGCTGTTTGTCGATTCTTTTATGCTGTCCAGAAAATCCTGCTGCTGCTTTTTGTCCGCAGCTTTTTCAGCGGCTGTAACATTCGCCTCAATCTGGCGCATAAGTTTTGTAAGCTCAGGCGTGTTTACTTCAGGATATTTTTCAACAAGATTTGTTTTTATGTCGATGTATGAACTTTCAACATATTTTCGCTGCAATTCCTTTAAACGCTGGGTATAAATCGAGCGTGCAAAAACAAGAACATTCGCAGGAATAATTCCATCATTCATTTTTCCAAAATTTAAGGAAGCATTTATGTTTTTATACGCATCAGAAAGATTTCCGTCATCATAAGAAGCGGACGCTCGCTCTAAATAACGCTGAACCATCGCATCGTTTGAAGTTTGCGCAAAAGCAACGGAAAAACTGATTAACAACATCAACAAGGCTGAAATTATTTTTTTATTTGATAACATTTTGAACTCCAATTGCAAGAATAATTCCGGCACGATTTTCAATACCAGAATCTTTTACAAATAATGTGTCTTTTATTCCAAAGTTAAAATTAAGCTGAACTTTATCCATTTTCATAATCGGCAATGCAAAATTAATAGCAGAATTCATCGCAAAATTCAAACCGTCATACGCAAGATGGCCAAGAAGATAATCCGCATTAAGCGTAAATTCCGCATCTCCAAGATTTATGTGATTCAATCCAAGTCCAAAAACCGGACTGTAGACAGTTTCCTGAAGGCAAGAATCGTTGCCGTTTCCAGAATCCATTTTTATAACGCTTGCAAATCCAGCCCTGAACGAAAGCCATTTTCCAAGGCTTGAAAAACTGATTTTTGGAATCAGGCTAAAATTTCCAACAATTGTGCTGTCATCTCCAAAGAACGGAATGATAATCGCATCGCCGCCAAGATCCGCTCCAATCATCAATTTGTCGAAACTGTATTCATAAGTAAAATCGCCGCTCAAACCATAGCGGAAACTTGTGTAATCGTCGCTTGTGTCAGAAATAAACGTTCCATCAAAAAGCCCGAATCTGAATGCCCAGTAATTTGAGGAAAGTTTTTCGTTCTTTCCTTTTAAATAAACCGTATTTCCGCTAGCTGTGTTCATTGAAACATATTCTTTTTCAATAATCGCACGCTGCTTTGCCTTTTCAGCCTCAAAACGCGCCTGCTCAGCCTGTTTTCGTTGTTCAAGCACAAGTTTTTGTTCTTTTTGTTTTTCCAGCGCAGAAGAAATTGTTGAATAAAGTTCAACCGCCTCCATGTTGTCCAGATTGTTGTCAATCACAACCAAAGTGGCCTCGCTTGCAAATTCATAATCCTCCGCAACTACAAGATGACGGATTTTTTTCATCGTGTAGTTTTCTATAAGATAATAATTTCTGTCTTCATTTGACTTTGAAAGAATTCCGTCAAGTTCTTTGTCAGATCTGTCAACAAACGCAACGTCAACCTGCCGGTAAATAATCGTTACGTAAGCGTCAATTGCAAACGCCGGAACAAATCCGCAAATCAAGGCGAAAATAGCCGATGTAATAAATAATTTTAAGTTATGCTTCATAAAACCGCCTTAGAACACGCTTAACCTTATACCTTCTGCAATCTGAGGCACAATATTATTGATATCAACAGTTGTGCTAGAAACATCCGTTGGAATAAACCACAAAGAAAATTCTGTGTACAACGAAAGTGAGCTGAAGCACTTCATATTCGGGAATTTTACTTTCGGGAATTCAAGCTGGGCAAGAATTGCAGAAAGAATCTGTGCCTCGCCAGAACCTGATTCGTTGAATCTGCTGAACTGTGCGCCAACCGCAAAATTTGCGCTGAGCCAGTCAAAATCCCGTCCAAAGAAATAGCTGAACGGAATATTTGCAACATTCGCAAGAATCTTGATTCCCATAACATTGTCGCCGCCGTAACGCATAGAAGTATTGCTGAACATATCGCGCTGCGCCTGGGTGAACTGGCCCCACTGGAACTGGACTTTTACAATGTCATCAAAGAATGTAAGTCCAACACCTATGTCAAACAAAGTTGCGCCCCAGAAATGCCAGTCCAAATACAATCCCTGGATAAATGACGGAACCTCATAAGAAGCCTTGTCACCTTTTCGGAGCGTAAGCTGAACATCTTTTAATCCGACCGTATCACTGGAAAGTCCGCTGAACACAAGCTCCTGATTATAACGACCGCCAATACTTGGACTGATAAGGCGAATATTCGGAGCCGTATTGTCAATCTGGATGATTGTGCGCTCAATCGCTGTTTCACCATTGCGCATTGTCGCACGGACAATCATAAAGTGGAATCCTTCCGCAATATCCTGATTTTCTACGCGGTACATCCATTTTTCACCCTTAGAAACCTGAGTGAATGTTTTTCCATTATCGAAGCTGATTTCAATTTTCGCAACCTTTTTATTGTTAATCGCTTCTTTCTGGTCTTTTGTGGCTTTTTTTGTGGAAGCCACAACTTTTTCATCCTCACTTAAAGAATAGCCGGCATGACCTTTTATGTACGGACGACCTGTAGCAAAATCTCCGTAGGTAAAATTGTCGATTGTAACCCACGGTCCAACAGAATTATATTCAACAGTCTGAATTCTTGAGCGAATCACCTGACCCGTCTCAACTTTTGCGTCAACCCTGTAAGTATGCTCACCATCTGTGATGATTTCTGGATTTATCTCAAACTTGAAATAATCGCTGTCCGTCAATGTGGTTGTGGCAACAAATTTGTCATCAATATAAAGACTTAGCGATTCAATTTTGTTGTCGGCCTCGGCGCTTCCATAAATGTTAAATGTTCCCTGTTTATGCTCGCCATTCAACGGATACAAAAGATTTACCGTTGCAAGCGGCTTATTTTTATTCAGCATAATGTTACGGCTTACATGAGTCGCATTCTGTGCCTTGTCCAAAGCCGTAAGCTCAATGTTGTACGAACCGTTTTCAAGCGCGGAAATATCAATATTTTGCGCAATAATTCTATCAAGCGTAAAATCAATCTTCTGAAGATTTCTCGGAACAGTTTTTCCATCAAGGCTTCTGATTGTAACAAACAAATCTGTGATATTCACATTATCAAAAGCATAACCGCTAAAGAATAACGGTCCTGTTGTAGAAGAATAATCCAAAGGATAGTCCAAAACCATTTCCGGTGCTTTATTGTCAATATTTATCAAACTTGAATACAAACCGGAAATTCCATATTTATCAATAACTCTGATAAACACAACGCTCGTTCCGTTTGGAATTGCCCTGGAATCAAATGTGTAAGACCAGCTCGTTGTTCCAACCGCATTGTTGTAGCTGTTTCCGTTGTCCAGTGAAATAAGAACTTTTTCAATACCGTTTTTGTCGCTCGCAACGCCTGTCAAAGTTATAAGACCTTTGTTAGCCTTATCGATTGTAGGAGTCTCCACCGCTCCCTTTGGTTCTTCCGTGGAAACTCTGAACTTTCTTTCCGCGACCGGACCTTTTACACCATTTATATCAACCGCATAAACATTGATTGTATGCTCATTGTCCGTCATCGTTGAGAAAGGAACATCAATTGCAAAACTTGTTCCAGTTTCTTCAAGCTGAATATATGAACCGTTGTCAATTCTGTAGAAAATTGTGGAAGGTCCATCATCATCGTAAACAACACCGGAAATTGTAAAATCGCGGGTAACAACATCCTCATAAGTCGGAAGATGAATTTCTGCGACCGGCAAATCCGATTTTGAGTCAATCAGGAATTTCCACGCTTCATAAGAAGAGACATTTCCAGCCGCATCAACAAATTCAAAAGACATTCCGTCATCAATTGGTTTTTCTGCAGTTCCAACATGAGTTGAGACAAATGTCTCAGAAATATCAGTTAATTCAGTTCTTGCGCCAGAAAATTTTCCTGTTGGCGGAGCAATATAGAATGCTTTCTCAAAACTTGCATTGTCATAAACATCAAAGCAGACAAGATTGTCGCCGTTTACAGTAGCGTCATCGTTTGGAACAACAACTTTAACAACCGGTGGTGTAACATCTTTATAAGCCGCAGTTCTTGCGTATGCAACATTTCCGGCAACATCATAAACGCGGACATCCAGTTCAACAAGCCCTTCTTCCGCGGAACTTATATCAGCCGTTCCACTGAAAGTTGCGCCCACCGCATTTCTGCCTGCCGAGCTTAAATTCAGCATTTTCCAAGTTTCGCCTTTATCAAGGGAATATTCAGCAGTTTTTATTCCGCTTGGATCGGCAACAGTTCCTGTAATCCTCAAAGAATTTTTTACCCACTGATGAATTTCAGGTGTCACAATCTTTACTTCTGGAGCGCCGTTGTCCACAATAAGATTCACCGCAGGCGAAGTATACGAAATTCCATTTGAATCTTTCACACGAACCGAAACTCCATTGTAAGAGCCTTCTTTTTCAGCTGTGATTTTCACCAGATTTCCCTGACGCTCAAGTTTCAGCCCGCTTGCCGCGCCTGCAAATTCCGCGCTTACAAGTTCAGGAACATTTGCATAGAAATCAAAATTCTGTTCTGTACGCAAAATGTAGCAACCTGTGTCACGGTCATATTTTGCATCAGAATTTTCTATTGAATAAACTGCGCGCCGGTCATCAATCATTGAAGATTCAACTGGCCGTACAACTGCAACAGTTCCATAAAAATCTTTTGAAACAGAGCCGGCTTTTACAGAAAGTTTTATTTTGTTCATTCTTACCGGCAAATTCTCCAAAGGAATTTCAACAATCCAGCGGTTTTCCTTTTCTTCTGATTTTGAGACAACCGCCGCTCCACTTGACTGCTTTACGCCACCCGGAACATTTTCCCCGGAAATTTCGTATCCGGCAGAAATCTGCACTTCTGAATCAACATACGCAACTACAGAAGATTTTTCGCCTTTCGCCAGAACAACAGGAATTCCGCTCGCATAATCTTTTTCTCCGGCTTTTACAAAGACCGCTTTTATCTCTGGAATTTTATTCGCATTAAATTTTGAAGAAACATTTTTTCCGTCACCATATTCAACAGACATCTGCAAAGCATTTGCGCCAACCGCCATTTCCGAACGCTTAAATGATTCAAATGAACGCACAAGCTCACCTTGATATGCTGCTCCGGCGTAGACATTTTCACCGTCTGCCCATACAACCATCGGAAGTTTTGGTGAACCTTTCGCGCCTTCCGGGAACGCCGGAATATTCTTAAAACCGACAACTTCAGTTGATTTGTTTCCGCCAACGCTTTCCGCAATTATTTCAACAAAATAAATTCCATAAGCATTTGTATCAAGCGGAATACTGAATGAACGCCCTGCAGAAAGAGAAATAATTTCCCCGGAAGAAACAGGCTCCATTGAATTTACAACCCCAGAATTCATCACGGTCTTAGAAGTAAACACGCGGTAAGAAACAGAACCGATTCCTGAGTCACAAGAAACCGAACCAGAAACCGTTACGTTTCCGCTGCTTGCGTCCAAAAGCTGAACATCAGAAGTTTCCGAAATTCTAATCCGCGGAAAAGCCGAATCCTGCTTGAACACAATTTTCTGGGAATCATAGACAAGCCCTTGATCCGTTGTAATGCGAACCACGACCGGCTCTGAAGAACCATTTACGTCTCCTGCGGAAAGAATAATCTGGTTACCAGAAAGCCTGGCAGTTGCAAAAGGAGTTTTTGGAACAATCTCAACGCTGCGGGCATTTCCACCAATAAAATAGGCGCTTACTGGAAATTCCTTTCGGCCTTGAACAATTCCATTTTCATCAATCACGCCATCGTCAAAAACGATTTTTGGCTCGCTTCCCTGAACAACCGAAGTATTTGTAACATCAATAATCGCCTTATAATTTCGCGTTCTTCCAACAACATCCGTTGCAGAAATATAAATTTTCGCGATTCCTTTCGGGAATTCATCGTTTATAGGAATATTCACCGTGAAAGAACCTGCAGAATTCAGTTCGTAATCATCTTGTTTTATTCCGTTGCTTCCCCAGAGAGTTTCAACATGCACCGAAGCAAGTCCCACGCTGCTAGAAACAGTCGTTGTAAAATTTGAACCCGCTTCAGGATGAACCTGAATTCCATTCACAACCGGAACTCCTGCAATTTTCGCCTCAGAGAATTCCGGCAGTGCGCCACGCGCAAGAAATTCTGCTGTAAAAACATCGCTTTGAACTCCATGACGGTCCGTTGCAATCACAGAAACCGTATGTTTTCCGCCGGAAAGTTCAGAACCTTGTGCAAGAATCCCATAAAAAACGCCTTTCGTCTGCTCCTCAATCCATTCCCCATTGTCAAGTTTATATTTTACAGAAGCAATTCCTTCCTTATCTGTCGCAATTCCCCGGATGTAAAGAGAATCTCCACTTTCAACAAGCGAGTCCGACGTTGGAAATGTAATTTTCACATCCGGCTTATCGAGCGACTCATCAATAACAATATTCTGTGAAACTGAAATCATATTTCCAGCCACATCTGTAGCGCATATTGTAAATTTCCTTGATTTTTCAGAAGTTCCCGCAAGATCAAATTCTTTTGCCCAAAACGGATTTCCCGGAACAATCTCAAAATCCCCGGATTCTTTTCCAAAAGTCCAGTGCAATTTTGAAATTCCAACTGTATCTTTTGCATAGCCTGCAATCGCAATTTTTCCAGACTGAGGAGTTTTATCCGCCGGCTGAAGAATTTTCACATCTGGGCTTGTGTTATCAATAAAATAAAGGAAAGAATAAATTCCTTCAGAACCTGCGTTGTCAACAGCTTTAAACCAGATTACCGCCGGACCGTCTGGGAATTTTTTTGTATCAACAGAAATATCAAATTCAATCTTATCTTTTTTCCGTGAAAGTTTTACGTTCTTAAAAGAATTTCCTTGGTCTACTGAATAAGCAAGACTTTTTATTCCATTTCCGTCCGCAACAGTTCCATGAAATTTCACAACCTTGGAAACAAGAGTTCCCATCACATGATTATCAATATTTGTAACCGGCTGCCGTCTGTCCAGATTCCAGGTGATTTCAACAGGTTTTCCAACAAGCCCGTTTATATCGCAACCAACAACTTTTATTGAATGTAATCCTTCCTCAAGTTCTGTTGTATCAAGATAATAAGCCCAGAATTCCTTACCTTTCGCGCGAACAGGATGCTCCTCATCGTCATCAAAAACCAACTCAACATATTCAACAGCATCATCATCAACACAAGTTCCAACTATATTCAAATTGCCAGAAACCCGCACTCCTGGCCGAGGATTTGTTATTCCACATACAGGAAGATCGGAATTCGGATCCAGATAAATATTGAAAGGACCTTCAAGAGCAACATTTTCGCTCAAGTCGGTCGCTTTTACCATAATGTTATATTTTCCAGCTTTTCTGCCATTTAAATCGAAAGAATCTTGCCAACTTTTTAAATTTTCAACGCTATGAGTTTCTATATCCCGCGCACACAAAAATACTCCCAGACAAAAAGTAACAAAAACAAAAAAAAGCGTCTTTGCTTGTTTCATACACAATTTTCTCCATTCTTTTTTTAAATACAGATTAATTTTAATCCACAAATAGACAATTGACAAATTTTTACAGTTTTTTATCGGAAATTTAACATGAATTCTTTAAATTTCTTGGGTAAGTGGTAAAATTGAACCATTATGAATAATCCAGATGAAAAAATTGCCGAATTCCAGAAGATTTACGACAACGCAAAAAACATTGTCTTTTTTGGTGGCGCAGGAGTTTCCACAGAAAGCGGAATTCCCGATTTTAGAAGCCAGGACGGACTTTACAGCCAGGAATGGAAATATCCGCCAGAAACAATTATCAGCAGAAGTTTTTTTGATGCAAATCCTGTTGAATTTTACCGTTTTTACAGAAAAAAACTGATTATCAAAAATGTCGAGCCGAACATCGCGCATTTTCAACTTGCAAAAATGGAACAAAAAGGAAAATTGAAAGCGATTGTAACGCAAAACATTGACGGACTTCACCAGAAAGCTGGAAGCAAAAATGTTTTTGAATTGCACGGAAGCACCTTGCGGAATTTCTGCATGAAATGCGGCGCAAAATACGACATTGATTTTATCGCAGAAAGTGAAAATGCCCCGGACAAACTTCCTCACTGCACAAAATGCAACGGACTTGTAAAACCTGATGTAGTTCTTTACGAGGAAGGACTTGACCAGAACGTAATAAATGGCGCAATAAACGCAATCCGCAACGCAGACACACTGATAATCGGCGGGACATCGCTTGTGGTTTACCCGGCGGCAGGCCTTATTGACTATTTTACCGGTGAAAATATGATTCTTATCAACAAATCAGAAACTTCCAGCGACTACAAAGCGAACCTTGTAATCCACGAAAGCATCGGAAAAGTTCTAGGTGCGCTTAAAGTCTGAAAAACACCGCTATTCCTGATTTGGCGCAATTATGTTGTAAAGACGATTCAAATCTTCTTTTGTAAAATAATTTATTTCAATCGAACCTTTATCAAGAGAACCTTTCAGCGTAACTTTTGTGCCAAAAATGTCGATGAATTTCTGCTCAATCCGGGCAATTTCCGGATCTTTTTTTACCATTTTTTTTGCAGGTTTATTAGATGCAGCCCGACCGCCGTTGTTGTAAAGCTGAGCCAACTCTTCTGTCTCGCGAACGTTCAAACCGCTGCCGATAATTTTTCCAAACATAATGCGCTGATCGGCAGGATTAGAAACCGAAAGCAACGCACGCGCATGACCGGAAGTAATCTGACCATCAATAAGCGACTTTTTCATGTCGTCTGGAAGCTTTAAAAGGCGAACTGAATTTGTTACCGTAGAACGATTTTTTCCAACTCGCTTAGCAACTTCTTCATGTGTGAGTTCGCCAAGTTCCATCAGATTATAATACGCCTGAGCCTCATCAATCGGATTCAAATCCGCACGTTGAATATTTTCAATAAGCGCAACCTGAAGCCGCTGAATCTCATCAAATTTTCTAATCTGGACAGGAACTTTTGAAAGACCCGCAAGCAACGAAGCTCTTGTTCGGCGTTCTCCGGCAATAATATAGAATTTTCCGTTTTCCGCCGGCTCGATGATAATCGGTTCAATAACGCCATTTTCACGGATTGAATCCGCAAGTTCCTCAAGTTTTTTCTGGTCAAATTCGGTTCGCGGCTGTTTTGGATTAGCAATAAAATCCGCCGGATTCGCCCACAAAGTTCCATCATCATCAACAGTCACTCCAGCCGGAAGATTTGTTGGTTTTCCGTTTTCGTCCTTTTGAATATCTTTTGCGCTTCCAAGCCCGGAAAGAGGAACATTGCTGCTTCCGCCCATCAGCGCGTCCAGTCCGCGACCAAGACCTAATCCACCTTTTTTAGCCACGATGCATTATCTCCTCTGCAAGTTTTTTGTAGCTTTTTGCACCGGCACATTCAGGATCATAATTGCAAATTGGAAGTCCTCTTGAAGGAGCTTCAGACAATCTGACATTTCTTGGAATAATTGTGCTAAAAACAACGTCCTTAAAATAAGTTTTTACCTGCATCACAACATCTTGCGCAAGACGAGTTCGGGAATCATACATTGTAAAGAAAATTCCCCCGATTGTGAGTTTCGGATTAATTCCCTGCTGAACTTTATTAACTGATTTCAAAAGAAGTGTTATTCCTTCAAGGGCAAAATATTCACACTGCATTGGAACAAGAACCTGATCCGCCGCGGCAAGTCCGTTCAAAGTCAAAATTCCAAGCGACGGAGGGCAATCAATCAAAATATAATCGTAAACTTCCTTTAAAGGATCCAGGACTTTTTTAAGAAAAAATTCGCGGTCGTCCTGCTCAACAAGTTCGATTGCGGCACCAGACAAATCAATTGAAGCACTGATTGCATCAAGATTTTCAACAGGAGTATGTTTTATTGCCTGTTCGGCAGTTACTTGACCGGCGAGCAATTCGTAGATTGTAGGCTTGTCCTTAGAAACACCGACACCGCTAGACATATTTCCCTGAGAGTCAAAATCCACAAGAAGAACTTTTTTTCCAGAAAGAGCAATGTACGCTCCGATATTTATACAGGAAGTGGTTTTTCCAACTCCACCCTTCTGGTTTACAAAAACAATAGTTTTACCCATAACTTTAAATATATCATTTTTTTTGCATTTGGTATACATTTAAACTGTTATGATAATCTCCTGCACATTCAGCAAACCAGCAAAAAATATTGAAGAAATTCTTGACCGCCCATATTTACGCATAAAAGCCCAGGCCGCGAACAACTCAAACAAAACTATGTATTACATAGAAAAATTCACAAAAACCCAGGCTTTCCACGAGCAAAAAACTGAAGAAGAATTGAATGAATTCATAAAAACTCATGCCGGAACAACTTTCAAAAATTGCGTTTTGCGCACAGACTCAGAAGAAATAACTTATCTTGGAAACAAAAAAGGAAACGTAACAAAACTTGTAAAAAAACTGAACACTGAAAATCTTCCGAAAAACAAAAATATCATCTGGAAAAATGGCGACCGGCAAAAAAATTATCTTATTCCAGAAGGAAATCCCGTGCCATTTATGGTTTTGCTCGGACTTATGACAAGCGAGGGAAAAATAATCAACTCAAAACACGACAAATTCCGCCAGATAAACCGATTTCTTGAGTTTATAGACGACATTTTGCCGGAAATCCAAAAACAGACAGCAAACAAAATCATCAGAATTGCAGATTTTGGCTGCGGAAAATCGTACCTTACATTTGCGGTTCATTATTTTTTGACAGAAATAAAACATCTTGAAGTGGAAATAATCGGGCTTGATCTAAAAAAAGACGTGATTGAATATTGCAACAAAATTGCCGCCCAGCTGAATTTAAAAGGAATAAAATTTGATACAGGAAACATTGCCGACTACAATTATCAAAATGAGCCGGATATCGTAATCACGCTGCACGCATGCGACACGGCAACTGATTTTGCGCTGAATTACACAGTAAAACACAACTGCAAGGCGATTCTAAGCGTTCCTTGCTGCCAGCACGAAATAAACAGCCAGTTGAACAAGAATTCCGTTCCAGAAGAATTTAAGCCGCTTTTAAAATACGGAATCATAAAAGAACGGTTTGCCGCCCTCGCAACGGACGCGCTCCGCGGAGAACTTTTAGAAAGCGCAGGATACAATGTTCAGCTTCTTGAATTCATCGACATGGAACACACGCCAAAAAACATTTTGATTCGCGCTGTAAAAAAATCAGAAAATCAACTGGATGCAACGCAACAAAAAGCAAAAACTGCCGCCGAAGAACTAATAACCGCGCTGAACATTTCTCCAACGCTAAAAAATCTGCTCGAAAAGTAAGTTGAATTTTGACCAGAATTTTATTTCAACAATCAAAATCCAACTTTTTTTTAAGCAAAAACTACTCTTCGTGCCACTTCTTGAAAATCAAAGATGTATTGATTCCGGCAAACGCGAAGTTGTTGCTCATCACATATTCGGCATCGATTTTGCGGCCTTCGTCCTTGATGTAGTCCAAATCGCCACATTCAGGATCAACATTCTTTAAATTCAATGTTGGATGGAACCAGCCTTCGTTCATCATGTTGATTGTAAGCCAAGCCTCAACCGCACCGCACGCACCCAAAGTGTGACCGATGTATGATTTTGTTGAAGAAATCGGAACTTTCCTACCAAAAACGCGCTCTGTAGCGGTTGTTTCCGCAATATCTCCGTGGTGAGTTGAAGTTCCGTGCGCATTTACGTAAGCAATGTCGTCAGCCTTAAGATTTGCCGAATCAAGCGCAAGCTGCATACAAATTCCCATAGTCTCGCTGTTTGGCGAAGTAATGTGGGTTCCGTCCGTATTTGTACCAAAGCCGACAATTTCAGCATAAATTTTTGCGCCACGTTTTACAGCGTGTTCCAAATCTTCAAGAATCAAAGTTCCTGCGCCTTCGCCAATAACAAGACCGTCGCGATCTTTGTCAAAAGGGCTCGGAGCAGTTTCCGGATGCTCATTGCGGATTGAAGTTGAACCAAGCTGGTCAAAAATAGCCGCATCCGGCGGACAAAGCTCTTCCGCACCGCCGGCAATCATCATATCCTGCAAGCCGTTTTCAATTGTCTCGTACGCATAACCAATCGACTGCGAACCAGAAGTACAAGCCTCGCTTGTTACAATCATTCGGCCTTTAAGCTGGTAAGTTACTTCAATATTTGCGGCGCAAGTATGAGGCATACATTTAATATAAGTTGAAGAATTTACTTTTGCAGTGCAGCGGTCTTCCATAACGCTTGTAAGTTCCTGAATCGAATCAAAAGAACCCATCGAAGAACCGTAAGCAACCCCAGTTCTGCCGTTTTTACATTCATCAACAATTGTTCCGTCTTCGTTTAAAAGACCAGCCATCTGCAAAGCCATCTGCGAAGTATGATAAGAAAGAAGCGCAACCCGTCCCATTCCGCGAACCAATTTACGCGGATATTTTGGAATTTCGCCCTTAGCCGGACACGCAAGGTGAGTATTCATTCCCTGAATATCGTGCCATTCTTCCATATTTTTAATGCAATTCTTATAAGACTTAAGCTGAGCAAACGCTTCTTCCCAAGTCTGACCAAGCCCGCTCATCATTCCTGCGCCTGTAATCACAACACGACGCTTTCCATTAGGTTTTGTAAAATTCATATTTGTTTCCTTTTTTTTCTGACTCGTTTTCAAAATTATTATCCAACCATTCCGCCGTCAACTGTGATTACTTGACGAGTTATGTAAGAAGCGCCTTCGCTAAGCAGGAAAACTGCCGCAGCGGCAATTTCCTCTGGTTTGCCCATGCGCTTCATCGGAATTGTGCTGAGCATTATCTCTTTTGCCTCTGGAATGATATTTGCTGTCATTTCAGTTTCAATTGCACCAGGAGCAATTACGTTGCAGGTAATATTTCTTCCGGCAAGCTCAACAGCCAACGCTTTTGTCGCGCCAATAATTCCAGCTTTTGAAGCAGAATAATTTGACTGTCCGCGGTTTCCAATTATTCCGCTTACAGAAGCCATTGTAATAATTCTTCCGCCGCGCTTGTTTTTTCGACTAGCCATAGTCATAACAAGCGGCTTTAGGACATTATAAAAACTGTCCAGATTTGTGTGGATTACAGAATCCCAGTCGCTGTCCTCAAGACCAACAAAAGTGTTGTCGCGGGTAATTCCTGCATTGTTAATAATTCCCCAAAGGATTTCGCCATTTTCTGCAAGTTTAGAAACAAGTTCTCCAAGCTTTGCCTTACAATCCTCGCGGTCGGCAACATTGAACTGAATCAATTCGCCATTTCCGCCGGCAGCTTTTATTTCCGCAAGAGTTTCTTCCGCGCGCGCCTTATTTCCATTGTAATGACAAATAACATAATATCCGGCTTTTGCGGCTTCAACTGCACAGGCACGGCCAATTCCACCTGAAGCACCAGTAACTAAAACTTTCTTATTTTCGTTTTCGCTCATATTTCCCCCAAAAATTATAAAACTTTCGCTTAGCGCATCAGCCTATTCAGCCTTACCTTTAAACATTGCAAGCATATCTTCTGTTTCCATTACGGTAATTTTTGCTGTTGCAGCAGGTTCTGTGTCGCCCACCGCAGCAAAAAGACTGCACAAATAGCGATAAGTATGAGTTTCTTCATCACGGTAATCTTCTGCGATTTTCATCTGGCAAGTCGAGCCATTCTTTAAAAATCCAACAGAAGCCTTAAAATCAACAACGCTCAGAATCATTCCTGGAAGCGGCGTTCGTCCTTTGATTTTATTTGTAATTCCTGTAAGAGCAGAAATTCCCTGAGCCATAAGCTCAAATCCCGCCCAAGTTGGAACTCCATCAAATTCTTCCTCGTAGAAAATACAATCTTTTGTAATATCGTATTCGCTTGTGATTGTGTGTTTTTCAACATCGTGCTGAGTAACTCGGCTCAGCAAAAACATCTTTCCTTTGTGAGGAAGATAATTTATAAGCTCATCATGGTCAATAAACTGAGCCACATTCTTAGGTTCTACATCTGCCATTTTTTACCCCTATTTTATTCCGATTATCAGACTGGAATTTGCCCCGCCAAAAGCAAAAGAATTGCTTAAACAGATTTTCACTTTTCCAGAATTTTTACTATTTTCATCAACAATATTCAACACAGGAATTTCAGAATCTTGCTGTTTATCCCAAACTTGAACCGGAAGAGTTATTTCATCTTTTCCGCAGTTTTTTTCGATACAAGCATAACAAATTGCAGCTTCCAATGCACCTGCCGCGCCCAAAGTATGTCCTGTAACCGGCTTTGTTGTGCTCACCGCGACATTATTTTTTCCAAAAACCGCAGAAATCGCTTTTGCTTCCATGCTGTCATTGTATTTTGTGCCAGTTCCATGAAGATTTACATAATCAACTTCTTCCGGACCGATTCCAGCAAAATTAAAGGCTTTTTCCATTGCGCGCCTTGCACCATCGCCAGTAGGATCCGGACTTGTCATGTGATACGCATCTGCAGATTCACCATAACCCAAAAGCTGAACTGGCAGCTCATCCCGAAGAATTTCCTTTGTCATAACAAAAAAACTTCCAGCTTCGCCCAAAGTTATTCCATGCCGGTTTTTGCTGAAAGGATTTGTGATTTCAGAAGAAATTGCTTCCAAAGAATCAAATCCCATAAGAACCGTGTCGCTTGCAATATCAATTCCGCCGGCAACAACCGCATCACAAATTCCAGAACGAATCAGTTCCGCCGCCTTGATTATTGCGCCCGCGCTGGAAGAGCACGCTGTTTCAAAAGCAAGAGCCGGACCTTTCAATCCGTATTTTTCGCTGATAAAAGAAGCAACATAATCCGCGCCCTGAATTTCCAGCGCATAATCCTTAGAAAATTCACCGCGCGCAAAATATTTCCGGTGGCCTTCAATTGAAAATTCCGTGCCATTGTCACAAGAGCCAACGCAAACACCAATTTTTTCTTCGCCGTATTTATTCTTTACAAATTCAATTTTATCCTCAAGCTGGCAGACAGTCTGTTCCTCAAGCCGGATAATCCGCATATCGTAGCGCCCGCTTGATTTTTTCAGCAGAGAATCCGCAATCCGTGCCGCAAAAAATTCCTTGCCGTTCAACGCCTTTACGCGGCAAATTCCTTTCTGGGAGCCAGAAACAACATTTTCCCAAAGTTCGTCAATATTATTTCCGGCTGCGCAAAAAACTGCCGGTCTTGAAAAATAAACTGGAAGCAACTACTCAACCTCCTGAAGGACATATTCATAGCCACGAAGTTTATTTTTTATCACGATGCTTTTTTCTGATTTTGTTATTTCCTCAATCAAAAATGGACCATTGTAGATTTTTCGTTTTTCAGAATTCTCGTTTTTTTCAACAACCATCTTCATCTTTATTGATTTTAAAAGCTTCTGGATTGAATGAACTTTGTAATACGCAAACTGAAGGTCGGCAACAATATATTCTGATTTTAAATTTTGTGGAAAAACCGGCGAATCAAAAGAAATATTCACACCATCATAAAAAAGAGTTCCCATTCCTGTTCCAAAATCATTGAACATTGAAAGAAAAATTTCATTTTCATCAGCTTTTAGATAAGCCAGAAAAGCCATTGTATTATCGCCAAAAGTCGCAGTCAACAACTGCTCGCTATCAATATTTTTTTCAATATCAAAAGGAGGAAGAAGATACAATTTTTTTATATTTGTTATGTAAATCGGCTCAATATTAGAATCACCGATTATTTTTGTGCTTGTACATCCGGAAAAGAAAATCCATGCCGAAAGCAGCAAAAAAAACACCTTTACAAAATGACACTTTTTCATATTTTGTAAAGGTATTGTAAATTTTATAGGCTCTTTAGTCAAATCGACACAACTAATATTTTTGTTTTGCATCCATTTTTTCAATAATTGCATCAAAAAAATTATCTATTACGCAACCAATAAACGCAAAAAAAATTGTTCCAGCAATAATGCTTAAAAATATAATCACATAAAACATAGCTATCCTCGAATTCAATAAAACTCTCCCCAAAAATTAAAAATTAGTTAAAAAAATATGCGCAAACGGCAACAACTCCTGTAAACAAAAGGAGTCCAATAATAATAGGAAACATACAATCCCCCTGTGGATTTTGTGAGAAATTAAAAATTCAAAGCGATAAAAAGGGGAAGTTTGCTATAAAAGAGTCTGCAGATACAAAATAGACTTGAGATATTTATTTTTTGAGAGAACAGTTTTTTTCTGGACAAAACTAAAAATACGGAACGAACAAAAAATCTTTGCAGCAACAACAGAGCACAACCACAAAACAAACGCCGAAATGCGTTTTTCGGTGCTGGCAATAACTTTTACAGGCTGAATTTCAAGTGCGGCAAAAATATCTTCCGTGTGAACAGAACCGTTGTCCAGCGTGTGAATATTTTCGGCACGCTGAACCAAATTTGCTTCAGAAATCCCATTGAACACAGGAACAGTAATACTGCAGAAAACACAGAAGAGAATTATTGGAATGCAGAAAAAACCGTTCCTTAACTTCATTAAAAATCAGCCCTAGTATAAAAGAATGTAGAAACAAACGCCGTTGTCAAGCCAATAAAGATTGAAAGTCCAATCATGTGAACCGGAACAAATTTACTAAGCGCCAAAGCCCCGAAACTTACCGCACTTGTAACAAAAGACAACGCAATAGCAAAAGGCTCCAATTTTGCATCCTGAACTTCATCAACGCGCTTTTCATTTTCAATCATATAAATAACATAGTCAAGTCCAAGACCAAACACAAGAATAAGTCCCGTAATTGAAAAGAATTCAAAATGAATTCCGCAAAGCGCAAAAATCGCCGCCGTCATCAGAACAATAAGAAGCGGAACTGAAACAATTTTTGCCGTCTGTTTCATCGAATAGAAGAATTTCAAAATTATGAACAAGGCAATATAAACAACAACAAAAAGATTTAAAATCATTGAAGAAAGCCTGTCCAAATCAGCATTCATAGAACGAACTTTGCTGATAAAGAAAACATTTTCGCCATCCGCAATTGATTTATAGGCATCATAGTCAAGAACACTTACAGGAAGCACAACCGAATAATATTTTCCGTCAATTTCGCCAAGCCAAACCGTAGAAATTGCACTGGAAAGATATTCAGGCACATTTTTTCCGATTTCAATAAAGTCATTTTCGCTTGAATTAAAATCAGAAATCAGCTTTTTTGCACAAGACGGATCGTAGCCAAGATATTCATATTGTTCCGCAGCGAGCGGCATAAGTTTTGCGGCAGCCGCACGAGATTTTTTTTGCATTGCAATAGAAGGAATATATGAAGTTGTGCAGATAAATCCGCCTTTTTCCTTTCCTGCGTTCATTTTTTTTAGCTCTGCAGTGATTTTTTCCTCGTTCTGCAAAGTTTCTTCAATCGTTGAACCGCTAACAATGTACCAACCGCTAGGGCTATACTGAAGAACCTGAGCCGCCTCTTTTTCATTCAACATTTCCCGGCCTTCCATTTTATAAAGGCGGGAAAGATTATTTTCAATTTTTACATTTTTATGACAAATAAGCAAAACTGAAATTGAAAAAACAAACATTACCGTGATTGCAATTCTTCCAACAAATTTCTTGTTGTACCAGCTTGGCATTGTGTAATATTTCAGCAGCTTGATTTCTCGCTTTGTTTCAGGAACTTTTATGAACGGATAAACACAAATTACAGTCAGAAATGAAGAAATAATTCCGCTCATACTAAAAACCGCCATCTGCTTCAACAAATTGAACGGAGCAAAAAGAAGAATAAAATAGCAAATCACCGTAGAAACAAGCGAAAGCGACAGGCCTTTTATCAAATGATTACGAACCTGATAGCCTTTGTGGCACGCAAGATTTCCTTTCCAGTTGATAAAATAATGCAAACTGTAGTCAATGCACGAGCCAATCAGCGAAGTTCCAAAAACCAAAGTCAAAATGTGCATTTTTCCAAAAATTGCAAGCGTCGCAAAAATCGCCATAAGACTTGACCACAAAATAGAACCAATGCTGAACAGAATCGGTGAAGGTCGCTGGAAAATCAAAAGCAGAATCACCAGGACTGCGGTCATTGAAATTGTTGAGATTGTCGAAATTTCTTTTGTTGCGTTGGAGGAACTTTTATAACTGTGAAAAGGCGTTCCCGAATAAATAAAGCGAGTTTCACCGTCCTCCAAAGGATCGCAAACCTGATGAATCTGAACAACCGCATTTTCCTTGCTTGCAAGAGCCGCGCCTTCCTTGCTGAGAATACCACGAATCATTACATACCAGCGGCCATTTGACTCGCTCGCAAGAACATCGTCCTTCAATGACATTTTTGTTCCGCTGTCCTGAAGCTGCTTCAGAAAACACAAAAGATCGTGCTCACCAACCATAAACGGATCAGACTCAAGATTTTCAAGCGAAGTCATTGTGAACGCGCCATAAGCCTTTGACAAAGCATCCTGCGCAAAAGCCTCCGCGCCACCTTCAGAATTGAGTTCCTCAATCGTTTCAGGCTCAATCAGGTTATACTTGTATCTATTTATGTATTCAATAATTTTTCCAAAAGAATCTGTATTCTGGTAAAGCGAAATAGACTTGAAACGCGGACTTCCATCCAGCTGCGAATAGACAGTTCCTGCAACTTTCTTAGCTTCGTCAAAACTCGGGTTTGAAACAAGAATAAAAACGTTTTGCCCTGTAACCTCAGTAAGTTTTTCATCCGCAGCGTTCAATGCCTTTCCCATTTCCGGTTTTGGAAGCATATTAAAAAGGTCTGCGTCAATATTTATGCCTTTTTTTACAGAAATCATTGCGCAAAAACCGGCGATAATTATAGCATGGAAGAAAATCCAGAATTTAAAGAAAGTTTTATTTTGAAGAGAAGTAAGATTTTTCATCAGCATTCAGTTCCTTTGGATATTTTTGATCAGAGAAATTATAAGTTATTGTGTCGCCAGAAGATTCCTTCATCACAATTGAATTCAAATCAGCAGATGTTGCAGTTGCTTTTCCACTTATTGAAAGCGAAGTAAGTATTTTTTTTACCATATTATCTTTCGGCGAAAGAACAGCTGTCCAGTCTGAGCCAGAAAAATTGAAATCAACATCAAAATTATTCTGCAAAACATCAGAGTTTCCGCTAAACATCGCGCTCAAAGTTGTTGAAATGCTCGTGAAAATCTGGTTCGATGATGCATCAATCACAGTTTCTTTTCCATTTGCAAGAGTTTGCTTTACGCTTGTCATTCCAACGACCATTGTAGAAGGAAAAGGCTTTTCTGTTTTCCACATAATTCCGTCAAGGCTGAAAATAAATGTTCCGCTGGATTTCATGGAACGATTCACCGCAGAAATTGTCTTTATCTGTGAAAAATTTCCTGTCATATTCGGATGTTCTGAAAGATTTTTACAAACAGACTCAAATGTTTCAGCATTCACTGACACAATCAAAAAAAAGGCTGAAACTACAGCTAAAATGAATTTTTTCATTTCAATTTTCCTTCTTCTTTTAATATTTTTTCAACTCTCTGAATGAACCAAGGCGTACATTCAAAGCGAGATTCTTTTGTCTTCAAATCAATTGCCATTTGAGTCGATTCCGCTTTTGTGCAAAGTTCACCTTTTTCATTGAAAATTTCATATTTAATTTTTATGCAGTTTTCATATTCAACAAGATAAGTCTTTACAGTCGCTTTATCGCCAAAATACAAAGAACGAACATATTTTAAATTGATAGAAGTAACAGGATAGGCAAATCCTTCTTTCACCATTTCCTTATAACCATAGCCAATTTTGTCCAGAAGCGCACAACGCGCAACTTCCATATATTTTACATAATTTCCGTGCCAAACAACTTCCATCGAATCAACATCGAAAAATTCTGCCGAAATAACAATTTCATTTATAATATACGCATTTTTTTCCAAATTCGTCATTTTTATTTTTCCTCCATCAAAAAATTCCAGAATCTGCGAAAATTTACCCGCAAAGCAAGCCACGGCGCAGTGTCGTGCATTCCAAAGTTCCCTCAATAACTAACACTTTGCGCTCTCCTCCAGCTTCCAGAAATTGTAGAAATTGTACCATTGATATGGAAACTGAATGCAATACTTTTCCAGCTTGACAACGAATTCCTTACATAATGCGTGAATTTTCTCATCCCTTTTTGAACGAGGGCTTTCAAAATCAACCTTTGATTTTTCCACAAAAATATGATATTTCGGTCTTAATGAAGCAGTTTTAGTACGCAAACCAAATACATAATAAGTCGGAGCTTTTAAAAGAAGCGCAAGAACAAAAACTCCATAAGGAAAATCCGCGTCTTTTCCAAGGAATTTTTCCCGGATAATCCTTGAGCGAGCCCTTGCACTCGTGCGGTCGCCTGTAATAACTACAAGCCCACCATGCTCAATCTGCTCCTGAAGCTCAACAATTGTATTTACGCCAATCTTTTCAGGATCAATCACCTGAAAATCCACATTCGGATTCACTTCTTTTAAAGTCCGGTTAAATTGCTCCGTGGACTTAAGTTCCATTATCGCAGTAACAGAAATTTTCCTACTGATTCCGTTTTCTCCAAAGCTGGAAAGACTTCTAAGCAACTCAATATTTCCAAGATGTGAACCGATAAAAAGTGCGCCTTTTCCCAACTCCAGCTGATTCTGAAGAAATTTCAAATCATCATCGTGCGTAACAAGATCATCATAATGGTAATTTCCAAGCCAGCCTTCCATTTTTTCCATGATGCAAAGCGCAAATGAAAGAATCTGTTTGAACGGACTGATTTTCAAAGGAATTTTTCCACCAGTAAACTTTTTCATCTGCTTCTGGTAATTTTTTGACTCAAGTCTGCCACGCCGTGAAAAAATATAGAAAAAAAATGAAATCGGATAAATCAAAACAAAAATAAGATATGCAGGAAGTTTTTGCATCAGACTGAAAATCAGCAAAAGCGGTTTGTTTGAGGAAATAACTTCTTTTTCGTCAGCCCAATGCAAAAGCTCTTCTGTTTTATTTTTCACATTTTCTCCGTTTTATTTTTCGCGCAACAAGAACCGGAAGACGAAAAATCATTCCAAGACAAAGTCTTGAATAAGTCCCTGCAATACGTAAATTATCACGGACCATCCGAAAATTTGAAACGCCATCTTTTGGATAACTGATTTTCACCGACTCAGAAATTACAGGAACTCCCGCCCAGCACAAATGAACAAGAATATCAATGTCATACCCCATTCTTGCATCAAGAATCGCATGACTTTTTGTGATTTTATAATAAGGCTCAACTGGATAAATCCTGAACCCAATCATCGCGTCTTTAATGCTCCAATCCATAGAAACAATATGAATCCAACCGTTTGCAATCTTTCTTCCAACAACTCGGTGAGCAGGAGCATTTTTGTCATACTCTGGATAACCGCAAATAACCGCTTCTGGATATTCCTTTGAAAGTTCCAGAAATTTTTCAATTCTTGCGGCATCATGCTGACCATCAGAGTCAATCTGCAGAATATGAGAAAGAGCCATTTCGTGCGCTTTTTTCAAGCCACTTTCCATAGCTTTGCCTTTTCCGCCGTTTTTTTTGCGCTCAACAACAGTCACAAGAGAATATTTTTTTTCAACATCGCGGATAAACGCCTTGTTTTTTTCATCATTTCCGTCATCAACAACAATGATTGGAAACTCATACGGCAAAAGATTTTTTACAACTTCCTCAAGCGTGGCACCGTGATTATAAACTGGAACAACAAATCCGTATTTCATAAAAAACGATTATTCAGGAATAACGCTAAAAGAACCCGAAGAATAAACATGCTCCGAATTTCCGGCATCAGACATACAGAAAGTAACTGAACCTTTTTCAACTTTATATTCGAGTTCCAGTTTTACATCTGAATCAGGAAGAATCGGCGCAGAAAATTTAATTCTTTTTATATGCGGAATGTAACGCTGCGTCCCGAAATATTTTCTGCAAAAGCGCGTGATAATCTCAAATTGCGCAACCGCAGGCAAAAGTTTGAATTCCGGGAAATGCCCGTCAAAAAAATCGCTTGTGGCAGGAATCACAAATTCCAGAACGACTTTATTTTCTGATTTTTCAAGAATTTTTTCGTTTTCGACGTTGTGTAAGTTAGTCATTTTATTCCTCAAATTTAGTATACCAAATTATTTGCAATGAAGAAATTCGTAAAAAATTTATTCATTGAACATTGCCGCAATCTCATCCTTATGCTTTTTCCCTTGAACATCAACAGGAAGTTTTTCCACAAAACGCCATTTTTTTGGCAAAACAACATTTTCAAAATATTGCATAAGAAAATCATGGAAATAACGGTTTATATAAAATTTTTCTGTGTTTTCAAATTTCTTTTTTCCTTCCGCGTTAAGCACAACCGCCGCTGCAAGATACTGGCGGACATCATTTTGAAGCGCAATGACTTTTACATCCTCTACAAGTCCGGTCTGCAAAATGCGGTTTTCCATTTCGGTCAAAGAAATACGCTTTTCTTCTATTTTTACAATCGAATCTGAACGCCCTTTTAAAACAAAACGCCCATCATCAAAAAATTCTGCCAAATCAGCAGTTGCAAAACCTTCCGGATTTTTTATATACGGTGAAACAACACGCAAACATCCGTCATCACCAAGCCAGAGCTTAGCATTTGCAAAAGGCGTAAATTTCAAGCCATCCTTTGACTGCTGACGGTAAGCAATTCCAGAAGTTTCCGTAGAACCATAAACTTCCAACGGACAAAAACCAAAGACTTTCTCAGTTTTTTCCGCAAGTTCCGGCGAGCACGCTCCACCACTTGTAAAAATCCATGGATTCTTCAAAGAAAGTTTTTCTTCTATTTCAACAGTGCGCTTTAAAAACGCCGGAGTCGCGATAATCATATAAGTTTCGTCTGTAAGAGTCTCAAATTCTTCCGGAAACTCAATTCTTTTCCGCCTAAAAGGAACACCAAGCGTAAACGGCAGGCTTATTCCAAACAAAAATCCGTAAATATGATGCTGGCTGACAGTTGTAACAAGTTTTCTGGAAGTAAATTCCTTACCCCATCTTGAAATTATAAACGCATTGTCCTCTTCAAATTCCTTCATCCGCTGAGGCACAGCCTTCGGCTTTCCTGTTGAACCAGAAGTGAACATCATAATGCAAGTTTCTTCACTGTTTAAAACAGGCACTTCACGGACAAATTTTTCATCCGGCTCAGAAGATTTTTCAACAAGTTCAGGAATAAAAACCGCATCCTGCACATTCTGATCCGTCAAAAATTCAACGCCCGGCTTTTTGATTTCCGCAATAAAACTTTCAGAGATGTTCTGCGTAAGAAGAATCCGTTTTTTGCACTGCAGCAAAGCCACAAACGCACACAAAAAATACCAGTAATCCTCACAATGCAAAATCCAGTCGCTTTCAGTTTTTCCAGAGACAAAAGCACGGATTTTAGCACTGTCAACCAAAAAATCTTTCCACGTTTTATATATTTTTTTTGACCAGCAATCCTCGTAGCAAAGAATATGCTCGTCGCTTCTAGAGTCAGATTTAAATTTTGTAAAAGAAAAAGCTTTTATCATTTTTTTATCCACCATTTTACGGACAATAAATTCCACCGCAAAAAGCAGCCCCATAAGGATGTAAGAAATTCCGCCGTTATAGACAGACCAAATCTTGTCGTTCAGAACATCATTTCCAAAATCATGCAGCGCCGTAAAAGCAGAAATGCTTCCGTTCAAAATAAAAAAAACGCACCAGACAACAGTCACTTTCCTGCAGTAATCGTTTACTTGCGATTCAAAGGAAGAGCCTTTTATTGACTTGTCGCCAAGACACGCAAACCTAAAAATAATATTCGGCTTAAAAAACAAAGAGGAGCCAAACACAAAAAGCATTGTCGCGCTGATTACAACCGAATAAAGTTTTAAGAAAATCTTCTTGTTAAAAACAAAACAAAGAATTCCCGCCAATAAAAAAAGCGCCGAACTTAGCATTGGCCGCCAGTCAAGCGCTTTTTTTTCTGATTTACCGTCAGATTTGCGGTTGCCAGTCGCACTCAAGAAAAAAGCGCAAGCAAGAGCAACCACACAAAGCGACAAGATTCTTACCGGCATCTTGAAAACAACAAGCATTGAAAAAACAAGAACCGGATAAACCGCCGCAACAACGTAAAAAAGAACCTTCAGGAACTTTTTCATTAGCCCATGTAAGGAACAAGAACGTCCACAACATCCTGAACAGTTTTTACTGTCTTGAAAATTGCAGGGTCAAATTTTGTACCAGCTGGCATAAATTCCTTCATTTTCTGGATCAAATCGATTGAATCAATAGAATCAAGTTCAAGATCATCAAACAATGTCGCCTCTGGAGTAATAGATGCTTCATCAATTTCAAAATCTGATACAAGGATTCCCTTTAATTTTCCAAAAATTTCGTCTTTAGACATTTTTAACTCCTTCTTGCCTGAGTAATATATTCAGCCAAAGCATCAACAGATGCAAAATGTTTTTTATTATCTGCACTTTCCGTAGAAAATTTTACGCCAAAATGTTTCTTTAAACCAACGCCAAGTTCCAACGCATCAATCGAATCAAGCCCAAGCCCATCACCAAACAATGGTTCTGAATCAACAATATTTTCTGGCTTCACATCTTCAAGCTGAAGTGTAGAAATAATTACTTCTTTGATTTCGTTTTTTAGTTTGTCCACAATACGACTCACCTTTTTTTTGATTTTTACATTTTATAAAAGCAGCAAGAAAAAAGCAACCCTAAGAAAAAAATTGAAGGGGGGGAGCCTTCCCCTCGGCCGCACTTCGTTGCGTCCTACCCTTTCACCTAGGGGAACATTCCCCTAAAACCCCTTGTCGCGGTTTGTAACATACAAAGTGTCATTTTTATCAACCGCCGAATAAATCACCTCTTCCATTTTATCAGTAAGCCGTTTTGCCGCAATTGTCTCTGAAAGCGGCAGATATTCATCAATTTTAATTTCCGGCAACCTTGAAAAATCGTACACATAAGTTTCCGTGTGGTTGTACGACCAGAACGGATCGTGTTTTCCAAGCCCATATTTGTCATTTCCGCCAACAAGAACCGGCAAAATTCCCGCCTTTGAATAATATGCTATGCGTGCAGCGCCTTTTTTGTATGGATTTTTTCCGTGGCGCGGTGAACGAGTTCCCTCAGGAAAAATAATAACGTTATTTCCTTCATCCAAGGTCTGTTTGCAAAGAGCGCAAAGTTCATCAAAATCAAGCGTATTCACAATGTAGCACTGCCTTATTACTCCAGCAAGAACTGTTTTTGCAAGTCCGCCGCGCACAATACAGTTTGCATTCGGCACAAGCGACATAATAAACACAAAATCCAGCATAGAAGGATGATTTGCAACAATCACTTTGCCATGAATATTTCTGAACGCCTCTTTATCGTCAACTTTCAGGCGGACAACACCTGTAAAGCGCATAAAATTTATAAAGAACCTGAACGACGCGGACACAAAAGCCCTTGCCTTAATCTGGAACTTATGTTTGTCGTGCTCAAAAACGCGGATCCACGGAAAAACAAAAATCGCAAGAAAAATGCTTCCTGTTCCAAAGAAAAAATAAAAAAACAGCTTCATAAAAGCCGAATATCCGTACCAAAGGAAATTTTTAACCTTCGGCAATTCTTTATGATTATATTTTTGTTCAATTTCTTCTTTTGATTCTTTTGCCATTTTTCTACCCGCAAATTTTTTCTAAAAATTCCAAAGGACTCTTCAATTTTTCCCCGGATTCAACACAGTTTATTGACACCGAATCTTTTGATTCAGTTGCACTTAATACACAAGCAAACGCAAATCCGGCATTATTTTCAGGCTGAAGTTTTCCGTATTGCTCCGGCACATATTCATCAGCATAAACAAAAACAACATTTTCCTCACTTCCAGAAAGAACCGCAGAAGCTGCGCCTAAAAATGCTGAATAAAAATCACCTTTAGAAGGATAAATCACCGAATAACCGGATTTTAGCTTAAGAGCCAGCGAAGCCGCCGCAATAGGCGTATTAAAAACCGAAAGGCTAAAACCTGCCGGCAAAATCTCGGAATCCTCAATTATTCCCTTATTAATAGTAAATTCTCGTTCAATCTCTCCACGGAAAGAAACAAAAACCTGCTTAAAATCTTTTGCCTCAGGAAATTCTTCAAGCAAATCATGCAAAACTTGAATCGTCATGCGCGTAATCTGGCTCAATCTGCGTTTAAAAAGCGCATCAACAAATTCAAGCTTCGGCTTTTCTTTTGGGTTTTCAGGAGAAGCTTGCCATTTATGGATATTTGAAACAAAGATTTCTTTCATTTATTTTTTTCTAAAAACCAAAAGCGAATAAGCATTTGAACCAAGATTATGGTGGGCGGTTTCCAGTTCAAATCCAGCCTTGCAGATTGCGTCAACAAGCTCTTCATAGCGGTACATTTTACTGTTTCCATTTGCAATGCAAGTAAAATAAAGTGAAGTTGCCTGCAAAGAATAAGAGGCTGTCGCAAAACGCTGTTTATCCCAGAGCGGCTCAAGCACATAGACATTTGTTTCTTCTGTTGCCGCCTCGTGGACTTTTTTAAGAATTTTTGTAATCTGAGAAAGACTGAAGCAGTCCAAAAACTGGCTCATCCAAACAGCATCCGGTGCTTCTGGAAGTTTTGTTCCCTCTGAAAGTACATTTCCCGTGCAGAAACCAATTCTTTCTGAAAAACCAGCCACCGCCGCATTTTTTTCCGCAACCGCAGTCTGCCCAGGCAAATCAACAATCGTCATTTTAACATCCGGGTTGTATTTACAGCAGGCAATCGACCATTTTGCCGTGTTTCCGCCGATATCAACAATTGACTTAGGTTTTTCCGCAAAAACAATCGGAAGCGCCTCCGGGAACGCAATGTCGCTGTAAAAATGATCAAAGTCAAACCAGGATTTCTTTGCTTTTTCCGGCAATGACGAAAGAGCCTCGTAAACAGTTGTCCATTTGTCGCCAAAAACTTTCAATCCTTCCGGTTTTCCGTTCAGAATCGACTCTTTAAGCTTAAATGCGCCTTCATAACAAATATCATTTGAAAACCAGAAATTCACTTTTGTAAGATTATCTTCCAGAAGCATCCATCCGATTTTCCCAAGCACAAATTTTTCTTTTTCATCAGAGCCCGGAACTGAATCTTTGCTCAACTTTATGACATCCATTCCAAGAGCCATTTCACAAAGAACGCCGACTCCATATTCACTGATTTTTGTTTTTTCAGACAATGCGCCGCGTGTAATTCCTGCGTCGCCGGCATTCTCAATCTCAGAAAGAATTCCTGTCTCAAGCATTGTTCTTACTGCCTGATATGTAAGAGGTGCGAAAGCAATTTTCTGAGCCTCAAATTTTGCATCTATCGCACGAATGTTATCGTTTTTGAATTTTTCATAATCAAAAAAAGAAGAATCCATCAAAAATCCACCAAAAATAAAGATATTCAAATGTAACACGGATAAAAAAAATTTACCACAGCATTTGCAAACCGTTTTTTTCTTTGTTTATTTTCCCATTTAAATTCCTTTAATTGACAGTTAATCGTATTAAATGTAGTATTTCAGATACTAATATCTATCTCTTTTGGAGTAAAAATCAATGGCTACAAAGTATGTTTACTTTTTCGGTAACGGTGACGCTGAAGGTGATGAATCAATGCGTCCAATCCTTGGTGGTAAAGGCGCTAACCTTGCTCAGATGGCAAAGGCTCCTTTAAGTCTTCCAGTTCCACCTGGATTTACAATTTCTATCGACGTTTGTCAGGAATATTACAAATTGGGAAGAAAATATCCTGATGGTCTTGCTGCTCAGGTTGATGAATATCTTAACAAACTCGAAACTGTATTCGGCAAAAAACTTGGCGATGAAAATGATCCACTTCTCGTATCAGTTCGTTCTGGTGCTGCTGAATCTATGCCTGGTATGATGGACACAATCCTCAACCTTGGTCTTAACGATAAATCTGTTGTTGGTCTTGCCAACAAAACAAACAACCCTCGCTTTGCATGGGACGCTTACCGTCGCTTTATCCAGATGTTCGGTGACGTTGCTATGGGCGTTGAACACGCAAAATTTGAAGCAATCATTGATGAAGTAAAAGCTGTTCGCGGTATCAAACAGGATACAGAGCTTACAACTGAAGAACTCCAGACAATCGTTTCTAAGTACAAGGAAATGTACAAAAAAGAAAAGGGAGAAGATTTCCCTCAGAATCCAAAAGATCAGATGTGGGCTGCTATTGGCGCTGTATTCGGTTCTTGGATGAACGAACGTGCTATCATTTACCGCAAACTTAACAACATTGACGAAAATGTTATCAAGGGAACTGCCGTAACTGTTATGGCAATGGTATTCGGGAACATGGGCGAAACTTCTGGAACTGGTGTTGCATTCTCTCGCGACCCTTCTACTGGTGAAAACCACTTTATGGCTGAATACCTTATCAACGCTCAGGGTGAAGACGTTGTAGCTGGTATCCGCACTCCAATGGATATTTCTGCCCTTGAAAAACAGCAGCCAGAAATCTTCAAGGAAATTTCTACAATCCGCGACCGACTTGAAGCTCATTACCGCGATATGCAGGACATGGAATTCACTGTTCAGGAAGGAAAACTCTTCATGCTTCAGTGCCGCAACGGTAAACGAACAGGACCTGCTGCTGTAAAAATGGCTGTAGACATGGTTGGCGAAGGAATGATTACAAAAGAAGAAGCTCTTCTCCGCGTAAAGCCAGATCAGCTTGACCAGTTGCTCCACCCACAGTTTGATTCAAAGGCTCTTAAATCAGCAAAACCTTTGGCTTCTGCACTTAACGCTTCTCCTGGAGCTGGTTGTGGTCAGATTGTATTCACAGCAGAAGAAGCTGTTGAATGGGACAAGGCTGGCAAGAAAGTTATGCTTGTTCGCAAAGAGACTTCTCCAGATGACATCGCAGGTATGTACGTTGCTCAGGGTATCTTGACTTCTACAGGTGGACGAACATCACACGCTGCCGTTGTAGCTCGTGGTATGGGAACTCCTTGTGTTTGCGGTTGTTCAGATGTTGTATTCAATGGAAAAGATTCTGTTACAATTGGTGGAAAGAAATTCAAGAAAGGTGACTTTATTTCTATCGATGGTTCAACAGGTAACGTATATGGTGAAGTAATTCCTGTAACTCCAGCTGCTGTTTCTGGCGATCTTGAAACATTCCTTGGCTGGGCTGATGAAGTTCGAGCAGCTTCAGTTCGCACAACTCCATCTGGAAAAACTGTCAAGGGATTCGAAGTTCTTGCTAACGCTGAACAGAACGAAGCTCCACAGGCATTCCGCTTTGGCGCAGCAGGCATTGGTCTTTGCCGCACAGAACACATGTTCTTTGAAGAACCAAAACTTACTTCTTTCCAGAAGATGATTATTTCTGATTCAACAGAAGAAAGAAAAGCTAACCTTGCTGCAATTCTTCCACTTCAGAAGAAAGACTTCTATAACATCATCAAGACAATGGAAGGACGCGCTGTAACAATCCGTCTTTTGGACCCACCGTTGAACGAATTCGTTCAGGCTGAAACACCTGCTTTGGCAAAAGCTTTGGCTAAAAAACTTGGTGTAAAGGTTGACTTCATTGAAAAGAAATACTCTGAATTGAATGAACACAACCCTATGCTTGGACACCGTGGTTGCCGTCTTGCAATTACATATCCAGAGATTTATGAAATGCAGGTTGAAGCTATTGCTTTGGCAACAGCTCAGGCTGAAAAAGAAGGTCTTAAGCACGACGTTCGCATCATGATTCCAAACGTAACTACTTTTGCTGAATTGAAACAGATTCGCGCTCAGGCAGAAGCTGTAATCGCAAAAGTAAATGAATCTGAAAAGACTTCATTGAAGTTCCAGATTGGTTCTATGATTGAATTCCCACGTGCCGCAGCGACAGCTGACAAAATCGCTGAATATGCAGACTTTTTCTCATTCGGTACAAACGACCTTACACAGACAACATTCGGATTTAGCCGTGACGACTATTCTAAGTTCATTGATTCTTACTTGGATCAGAAGATTCTTCTTCAGGATCCATTCAAGACTTTGGACGAAGATGGCGTTGGCGTAATGATTGGTCTTGCAGAAGAAAAGGGACGCTCTGTAAAAGCAGATCTTCACCTTGGAATCTGTGGTGAACACGGTGGCGACCCAGCTTCTATCGCACTTTGCTACAAGCTTGGCTTGAACTACGTTTCTTGCTCACCATTCCGCGTACCAGCAGCTAGATTGGCTGGAGCACAGGCTGTAATCAAAGCGTCTAAATAATTATTGAAAAAACTTGCATTTGTTGAAGAATCTTTCTTTTGCAAATGCAATGCCTGTGCGTTAGTAAACCGCAAGGTTTGCGTTGAGCACAGGCTGTTATTAAGGCTAACAAATAGTTTACAGATTTTTAAGCGAAAGCGAATAAAATCTGTAAACAGAATCGTAAGGTTTTGGCTGAAACAATAAGCCATCGGCAACGTTGTTGGGATGCGCAAAAATTCAGTCAAAACTGATAACAAATTGGACGACAAAAAAAACGAACAACAAGTAAGCAAAATATAAATTGTCCAGTTTGTTATAGTAGAAAAATAAATTAACATCGCAGAAGAGCGATGTTAATTTTCACCAATAGAAGTTTTCCATAGTAAACCCAGAATACTATGGCTTAGCTAGAATCCCCCAAGAAAAGTTTTTTCTCGAGGGATTTTTTTTACAGAACTAAGCTCTTTTTCCAATTCGGTTTATATCAGTAATTCCCAGCAATAAATTCGGAACATACAAATCTTCATCCAAAGAATCCCAATGAATTCCTAGACCAACGCCACTCAATTCATAATGAGTCAAATCTTCTTGAGATGCAGTAGAAAGATTTGGAAAAAAGACTAAAGGAACCGAAAGTTGCCGCCCATCAACCAAAAGAAGCCACAAATTTTCTTTGTCCGTCCAAACCTTTTGAGCCTTAGCATTATTCAAAGAAATATCCATTTCGAGCACCTTTTATTTATATAATGAAATAGTCACACTAAATCAATATAAAATGGATTACCCCTTTTTCCTGCTCCATGAATTCCACTTTTTGAAAAACCACAATAGTCCATAAGCATAAGAAAAAAAGTTGCATTACAATGATGACGTTTTGAAGAAAAATAAATATCAAAATTTGCCAAATCCTTTGTTGAAACTTTTTTGCCAACAAAATTCTTATATGCAGATTCTATTAATGAATTTTTTAAGTAAATAGAACTTTTTCCACGTTTATACCGGATAGAACCTTCTGTGTACTTTTCAACAATAGAATTTCCCTTAGATGGATTTTGTAATACAGTACCCACCTTTATTTTTTGCCTTACAATTTCAACAATCATAGCTTCCTCCAAAATATATTTTATTCCGCATTTTGAGCAATGCGTAGCCCTATTTCAGAAAATGAATAAATAGTATAGTAGTTTCTAGAATAAATTTTGCAGTAGTTCCCATCATCCCCAATTGAACCACCTCTATAAACACGGTATGAACCGCTATCATGCACAGGATTTATCAACTCGCCAGTTCCAAAACTTTCATAATAATCATAACACCATTCTGCAACATTACCACTCATATCATAAATTCCTAGTTTATTTGCTTCTTTTGTGCCAACTTGATGACTTTCATCACCACTGTTTTTATAATACCATGCGACTTTATCAATGTTATTACTTCCACTATAAGTGCAAGTATCATGTATTTCTGCATCTCCGCTACCTGCGGCAAATTCCCACTCACATTCGGTTGGCAAGCGAAACCCATTTTTGCTCTTATTCCAAGTAACAGAGCCATTTGTTAAACTGTAATCTTTCCAGACGGAATTTCCTTTATAATAAACAGGTTCAAATCCTTTATACTCGCTATAAGCGTTAAGCCATACACAAGCACTCTTCCAACTTATATTTGTTGCAGGTACAAAACTTTTATATTCATCATTAGTTCCATATCCTTTCTTTGCAGAACCTATAACATAATCGTGTTCTTCTGCCCATGTATAAACTTCAAGCCATAGTTCATAAGTAAGTTCATATTGCGCAATTTTAAAGCCTGACAAAGTAATCTTTGGACGAGAAGTGCCTGGCTCGCCAAAATAAAAACTTCCGCCTTCGACATTTATCATTGCAGCGTAATCCTTGCCCCATTGTGCATATAGATTAATATCGCTTGTTACTGAGATTTTATCTCCGGCGCTGTACAAGCTTCCATTTCCATCTGAACGAGCACTCCATTTTGTAAACGCATACCCATTTTTCTCTAAATTTCCAACATTTCCAAGTACCGTGTACAAACTTCCTTTTTCAACAAAAATAGAATCCGGAACGTGACCGCCAGTTGCTCCATTAGGATAATATGTAACAACGTATTGAACTGCCTGCCACTTTGCATAAAATGTAATATCAGAATTTACTATATATGGAAAATCAACTTTAGATTCTTCTGAAAATTCTGCGTCCAAATACCAGCCTCCAAAACCAAAATCATTTTTTGTAGAAAGAGGGCAATTTTCTATATATCCAGTTTCAATTTCTTTTAACTCTGTTCCCCCATTTGTAACAAAAGTTACCTTATAAACAGGCTGCCATTTTGCATAAAGAACAATATCTGCCGTAAGAGTAAGCGGGAATTCAGCCTTCTTAGTAAAACTAGAATCAACAAACCAAGAAACAAATGTATATCCTTGTTTTTGTGTTTCAGGTGCAGAAGAAATTTCTGCCGCTCTATATGCAGGAACTTCACTGCCACCATCCACTTCAAAAGAAACTTGATAAGTTGCAATCCATTTCGCATAAAGAGTAAGCGACTGCGCAGG